>Ga0310914_10003328_pt1 | contig 11049 bp, 9 predicted proteins | sample GREbulkMGAN108_FD_203450 | JGI IMG/M metagenome (GOLD analysis project Ga0310914, IMG submission 203450) | Lab enrichment of tropical soil microbial communities from Luquillo Experimental Forest, Puerto Rico - GRE.bulkMG.AN108 | ecosystem: Environmental > Terrestrial > Soil > Tropical forest >...
CATCAACACGTTTTTTTACTTTATCATCTTTTTTATTTCTAAGCAAAGTAATTCTGTCTAACGGAGAATTAACATACAACACCCTGTTATGTTTAGAAAATTCAATTGCAATATCTTTACAATTGCTTCCTATTTCAACATCCCAAGGCTGTTGGCCTACAATAATAATATCACGATTTGTGATTAAATCTTGACTACTCATAAACAAGATTTTTTTGTTGTTCCTGATCAAGTTTGTATGTAACATTAATCAATGCAACCGTTAAATAAAAAAGAACATTTGAAGGATATTGAACCAATGCCTCTTGCGGAAAATTAGCAATATTCCAGGTAAAAATCATTAATACCATTGCAAGGCAATACGACTTTAATTCGGGGTCCTGGATTTTATAATAATGATCTATCCCTGTTTTAATAATAACAAAAATCATAATACAAAAGATAATCAATCCAATCCACCCCAATTCAACTGTTGTTCTAACATACCCGCTATCCGGCGGAAAGCTTGCCAGAAAAGAGTTTGGGGCAAACTTTTTTCCCCATTCGCCAACAGAACCTAAGCCGCCGCCCATTGGATGGCTCCACACATACGGTTTTATTCTTGCCTGATTAATTTTCCGCGTAGTATACGATGCATCTTTATTTGGTGAAAAAGCAGATTGAAAACGCAGAATATTTTGATTGGAAGTGGGCATTACAATCAACCCCGCTGTAAATACACCGGCCACTAAAGTAACAGCCAAAATTTTCTTGCTAAAATTCATAATAGCGTATAATATTAAAGCAGCAGGCACTAAAGGAAATGCGCCACGGGTTCCTGAAAATAACATGCTCACAAGCAAAATAAAAATTATTAAAAATAAGATAATTTTTTTATGCGTTTTTAAAATACCTGTCAGCAACCCGATACACAATAAACTTACAATAGCCATGTTATATGCAAATGTTACAGGATCGGAGAAAACAGAATATTTGCGCCAATGACCGGCAATAAATAATAAAAGCGGAACACCTTCGGAATTATTATATTTCTCTTCAAAATCGAAGAAACCGAAATACTCTTGTTTAAATGCGTACAATGCAGCAAATACCATAAAAACAAGCCACCATTTTATTATTAACCGTATTACTTTTTTTGTTCTGATATTATATAAAAAAATAAAATACATCATGGTTACAAGTGCCATGCTTCTAATTGTGTATACCCAAGCTAACCTCGATTCTGTTGCCGGATTGCCAAACTCCAGAACATTATATGCAATCCAAATCCCAATCCAAAGAGAAACCGGGCTCTTAAAAATTTGCCAGTCCGGTTTCTTTTTTTGTTGAATAAAGAAACCTAAAATAAACAAAGCCAACATGCCATCCATCAGTGTTCCTAAAGGAAATGGCACACCATATCTTAAAAAAAACATAATAGTGAAAGACATGGTGAGATAAACAAGAATACCAAAAGTTGGATGAATAATTAAACCTACTATAACCGGTGCTGCAATTAATACAATAAGCGAAAATATGGCAAACGATATTCCGAAAACTCCAATGCCAAATGCAAGAGCAATTACACATAACAGGAAAAAGACAAGCCCGAATTTATTGTTCAGTTTTTCAATTAAAAAGGTTTGTACAAGCCATTGCTTAAAGAGAAGGGACTTGCTTCTTTTAGAATCTTTGAGTAGTATGGTAACCTCGCTAATCAAGGAAGAAGCATTTTAAAAAAGAAAAAAATGATAATTGCCAACACAAAATAAACAGCCACTTTATGCGTAACCGCATCTTTCATCTTTTGCTTTTCTTGCGGAAGCATAGAATTAGTCTTGTTGTTTAGTTCAGGATAAACCCTCATAGCTGCACAGGTTTAGGAAGAAAGAAAAAATTAATTTCAGATTGATTTACATAATCTCTCATTTCATTTTGTTCAAACACTTTAACATCGTAATCCATTTGCTTAAAAAAACTGATACAATTTAATCTATTGTCATTTTCCCAAAGTTCCGTATAAATAATTGGCCTGTGTTTTCGTATCAATGCCAATGATCCTTTTAAAACTTCGAATTCAAAATTCTCCACATCCATTTTAATTGCACTAATTCTTTGCTCAGCTTGTAAATCTGTAAGCAAATCTAACTTAACAATGGGTACCGTATACATTTCTCCGGTATTCCACTCTTCATCATTACCTTCTTTCCAAACATGGCTTAATCCTTGTCGTTTAGAGTTTTTAATAACCGGCAACACCATTTTAATGGTTCCTTCTTTTTCGCCAACAGCTACTTCTTGTAAAACAACATTGCTACATTTGTACTTATTTAGCACTTTTTTTAATGCTGCTATGTTAGATGGCATTGGTTCAAAAGCATATATTTTACGTTTCGTAAATTTTTTTGCCAAAGGCACGCTCATCATTCCTATGTTTGCCCCAATGTCTAAAATAGCACCGTCATCATTCGGTATTAATTCAAGAAAATATTTAAAACTCTTTTCATAATTACTCCACTGCATTCGGTTAATGCAAAACAATGCAAATAAAAAAAGATAGTTATCGTATCCCAATAATTTCTGTAACCATGATTTTAAAAAGTCTTTTATCATTCGAAAGTTTATAACTGATGAAAAATAAATTTATTTTTTTATTTCATCTAATGTTTTGTCGTAATAATGTTGCGTTGCTACCGATACTTTATTTGCTTTTGTAACTTTTAACAATGACAAAACCTGATAAAAAATAAACTTAGGAATATTACGCAACGAATAATAAATACGCTTATCGGTTTTTGAAAAAAACAGCGAAAGAAAGAAACCGAGAACAAAAAACAAAAAACCAACGGTCCAATACACGGCTATTACCGGGTTTATGATTATGTTTACAAACAAGCACAATAAAGAAATTAATAAGAAAATAAATAAAGGCGGGCGAAGCAATATCAATCCGAATAAAAACTGGTTCCAATTAAGATTTATTATTCCTTTTACCAATAAAAAAAATCCGAATTTAAAATACTTGAACCACGTATTAATCCATCTTGCACGTTGCTTTACCAATTGATCTGAACGGGTTGTTTTTTCATCGTATACAATTGCAGTTTTTGTGAAGGCAATTCTATATTTTCTGGATAAAATTTCTTTTTGCAACACCTTATCAAATCCGGCACCGGTAATATCTAAATGTTCTAAACAATCTTTATACAACTTAACTGTAAAAGCCATTCCAGATCCGGCCAATGTAGCAGATGATCCTGCACCAAACAGAACAATTCCATCATAAAAATGGTAATAAATATCTCTTGCAGCATCTAAACAGGCATACGTTGTATTTAAATTTTTTGCTTTTCTTTCTCCCTGTACAGCTTCAAATCCTACACTAAAAAACTTATTTAACTCAATTAAATAATCCGGTTCTACTAAATTATCGCTATCAATAATAGTTAAATATTCGTGTTGTCTTTTAAAATTTTTAACAGCATAAAAATGAGAACGTGTATTGCTTCCTAATGTTTGTTCCGGTTTAAGCAAAATAACTTTATCACTTTCAAAATATAAGCCGGAAACATCACATTTATCTGCAATAACATAAATAAGATAGTTACTGTAATTAAGCTTTAATAAAGAATCAACCACTGCCGGTAAAGTATGTGTTTGTTCGTAAGCAGTAACAATAATTGCATAATCAACTTCAGGAATATCAGATGTTTTCTTTTTCGATCTATTAAAAGTCTGCGCAATTAAATAAAACAACAGTAGTATCAAAGGCAATACCAGATTATATCCTACAAGAACTTGAAAAAGGGTCCAAAGAAAATGACTAAGCGATTGTTCCATACTGAAGGATTAAGAATCATTATTTAGGTTTTTTAAATTTTATTTCCTCGTCTGTTACTTTATTTAAAACCCAGCCAATGAATTTTTTATTAAGCAACTTTAAATAATTAATCTGCTGTTCAGCAGCAAATGAAATGGATTGATTGGCTTCAAAAACTGCAATTATTTTATCTGCAAATAAAATCCACTCTTTAGACTTATTAAGGTGAGCAAGTGCCGGCACTTCTATAATTATAATATCGTAACCGAATTTAAGTTCCGCTAATTTTTGTTGAATTTTATTTTCATCACTTATTTCCAACAAAGTAATATCGCCACCTTTGGTTCCTAAAACCGTAATAGAATCGTTGGAGTAAATATGATTAACAGTAATATTGCCACGCAAATAATCTTCTAAAAACAAAGAAGTGTTTGATGTTTGGGTAATACTGTTGTTGGTAAAATTACCATCAATTAATAAAACTTTTTTATTAACGGTTGAATAGGCATAAGCCAAACTCATGGCAAAAATACTTTTCCCTTCTTTTGGTTTAATACTGCTAACTGCTATGACTTTTGATCCTTCCAATTCACAATCTGTTTCAAACCTTATATCTCGTAACAAATTTTTAAACTGAATACTTTGTTGTGATTCTTCTTTCCACAAATCGTTAAGGTTAAGTGCCGTTTTTTTAAGTAAAGGAAGAAATCCCAAAACAGTAATATTGGTTTTATTAGCAAGTTCTTTTGCAGTTTTAACAGACTCGTCTAGATAAAAAAGTACAAACAAAACAACCATGCACAAAACAAAACTTGCAAACCCGCTTAATATAACCAACAGCATTTTTTTAGATGGCTGCAAATGACCGGGCAATGCCATTTCAATTTGTTTTAGCTGAATAGTTAAGCTTGATTCGAGACTTGTTTGATTATATTTCTTTAATATTTCAATATACTCTTTACTGGCAAAGTCGATAGACTCTTCATACGCCTGAATTACCGCTTCGTGCGGAACCAGTTTATCGAATTTTTCATTTAACCGTTTTACTTCTCTGTTTAAAGAATTGATACTGAATTTGGCAATATCTAAGTTAACTTCCAACCCAATTTTTTGAAGCACCAGATTTTGTTTTGCTGCCAGCGGGTTAACGATGTATTTATCCGTTGATTCGTTAATTTGAGATACCAATAAATTTTTTAAAGAATCAACTCTGGCTTTATATTTTGCATCATAATTACTTTTTATATACGTTTCGTTAGCCTGCTTCAATAAATCCTTCGTGTTAATTATATCCTGATTAATGTTGGTAAGTGTACTTTCTAAGTATCTTCTGTCTTGCGGATTAAACTTATCTTCAATGCTTTTTAGTGCTCCCGTATATGCCAAAATATCTTTTTCGGCCATTTCTCTTTTCGTTTCAAAATCTGCCAGTTGCGCATATAAACTTTTTGCCTGTTCATTTAAATTTAAAACGCGGTTATCAATTTTATAAGTTTTCAGCAGTTGTATCTGATCGTCCATTACAGCTTTCTTTTGCTGCATAATGCTGTCTAAAAAATTTACGGCACGTAACTGACTCTGCTTTACAACATCAGAATAATAGTTAATAAATTCTTTAGAGAGTGTGTTAATAACAAATGCAGAGAATGAAGGGGAATCAGATTCAAATTCAATATCAATATAATCGCTTGAATTAACACGATAAATTACAAGTTTCTTTTTAAGGGATTCATCATCATACCCCATTGATTCGAGCAATCGTTTTAAACCGGCCTGATCTTCGTTTGATATTTGTAACGGTGCTTTTACCTGATACAAGGCAGTATAAACATCCACTGCATGTTTTCTTGCATTTTCAGGCAACTGTTTCAACAGTTTACTCGGTGTTCGTAAGGCTGTATCTTTTGTAAGATCATTAATCATCAGTTGATAAGAAACCTGATCCAATACTTTTTTCAATTGCATCATTTGAATCAGATTACTGAACTGCTGATTTATTTTTGATTCTTGTTCGTTCGACTGGTTTTCCAAAACAGGCTGTTGCGATTGGTCTACAATACCTGTTGCTATTCTTGCCCTCGATGTATAGGTATCAGGCATTTTACGCACTAAAAAATAAGTGAGAATTACAGCAAACAAAGGCACAGCAATAAGTATGTACTTTTGCCGTTTCAACAGTTTTATAAAATTATTCAGTTCCATTAATGAATATCTTCTAATTTTTTACCAATAATTTCTTCTAAAGAACTCTTAGCAATTAAAACGTATCCTTCTGCCGAAACAATATTTTGTTTTTGAGCATTAAAGGCAATAATTGCTTTACTGTAGTTTTCCAATGTTTCTTCGCCTTTCTCAAACCTGTATTTAGCCTGTTTTAAAATAGCTTCAATATCAATTATACTTTCGTTCTCAATTTTTAATGCAGCCAAATATTGTATGTATTTATAATACCTGCTTTTAACTTCGGCTTCAATATTCAAATCATACTCCTGTTTATTTAATGTTGCAATTGCAACTTCTTCTTTTGCCTGTTTTATCGTATGGGGTTTTACTATTAAATTTCCCACATTAAAAAACATACCTACCTGATAACCCGTTAATGTAGGCGTCATAATTGTTGTGGAATTATTAGGGCTGTAAGTAAGAGAGAATGTAATTAAATCGAACCAAGACAGTTTAGCTTTTTTAACATCTTCCAGAGCTATGTTTATACGATGATTAAATGTTTTATATTTCGGATAATACACTTTTGCCGTATCTATTAATTTTTGTAAATACGCGTTATTTACACTCTGCATTAACGACTCTTGGGCCGATGCAAAAGATACACTTATAACAAACACTATGAGGAAAAGGTATTTCACAGAAATTCGCATTATTGGATATTATAAATTGGAATTTAGCAATCTTACTAATAATTGTTTAATAGTCAGGTAGTCGCAGCTTTTTAGTTTATTTTAAAGGTAGTAAAAATATAATTGCAGCCGCAAAGCTGCAGCCTGTTTTTTCAATAATATTTATTTTTCATAAACCATATTTCAGCCAATTCTCTCTAACTTAGATATTAATAATTACAAACCATGTCCTTAAAATCGATCATAAAAGAAAACCCTAAACTTAAAAAATTTATACATCGCCTGTTAATTCCTCAAAATCAAGCCAGGCCAAGGCTTTGGGTAAAATGGTTTGTAAATCCGTTCATTCATCAATATGGCAAAGGCAGTAACATAAGAAGTAATATAAGAATGGATGTATTGCCTTTTAATACATTTCAATTAGGCAATTATTCCACCATAGAAAGTTTCAGCACCATTAACAATGGTGTTGGCAATGTAATTATAGGCAACCACACTTTAATAGGAATAGGCAATACCATTATCGGCCCTATAACAATTGGCAACAATGTAATTTTTGCTCAAAACGTTGTAGCAAGTGCACTTAATCACGAGTATAAAAATATAAATCTCCCCATTCATCAACAGCCTGTTTTAACATCCCCTATTATTATTGAAGATGAATGTTGGATTGCCGCCAATGCAGTAATTACGGCAGGAGTAACCATTGGCAAACACAGTGTAATTGCGGCCGGAGCCATAGTTACAAAAAATATTCCGCCTTATTCCGTTGCGGCAGGCAACCCTGCAAAAGTGATAAAGCAATACGATTTTGAAAATAAGGATTGGATAAGAATAAACTAAACAATTAAAATTTTTGTAGCCAACATCATCACACTATTAAACGTCTGTTGCGTCGCACACTGCAACGTTCTGTACTTTATTCAGCAACAAAAACTATACACTCTCCTTCTGAAATAATGCAGGAATGGTTTTTAAAATCAATTTAATATCATTTACAAAACTGTGGTTTTGTGCATACACATTATCCAACAACAATCTTTCTTCTTCGCTCATTTCGCCTTTTCCTCTTTTTTCAACCTGCCATAAACCGGTAATACCCGCAGGAGCCAAAAAGCGTAACGCATATTTATCCGTAGTTAACTTATCTGCTTCGTATAAAGGCAAAGGCCTGTTGCCAACAATACTCATATCGCCAATTATTACATTCCATAATTGAGGCAGTTCGTCAATGCTCGTGTTCCGTATAAACTTACCAACCTTAGTAATTCTCGGATCATCTTTTAATTTAAAAAATGCGGAACCGCCTTTTGATTTTTTATTCAGTATATAATCTTTCTCACACCACTGATGGTCATCTGCATAAATAGGAAATTTACAACCAATACCTGCATTAATACATTCATCACAACGGTAATCTTCATCCGCAATTTTAGTATCTGCAGTTGTTTCGGCAGTTACATTATATTGGTTTAAATGTTTCAATTCTTTCAATCTTTTATCCGCATCGGCATACATCGATCTGAACTTAAAGAACTTAAAAATGCGGTATCCGGTTCCAACCCTTAACGAATAATAAAACACCGGGCCTTTAGATTCTAATCGTATCAAAATATAAATAACTAAAAACAATGGCGATAAACAAAGCAAGGCCAATCCGGCAAAAAACAAATCGAACACCCTTTTAATCAATGGAGTTTTATACGGTGCAAATTCCTTTATATTTTTTTTACTGTTTAATTCGCCCCATCTTTCAATTAAAAAATTAAGCCTTGTTTCTACATTTTTTATTTTTAAGGGAAGCGCAAAAAAGTCTGCTGCACCTGCATTTAAAGCCAGTTGTGCATTATGCTGGTTTAAATTTTTATAATTTAAAATAAAGCAAAAAGGCACATTAGGCATTTTTCTTTTTTGCAAAACTTCCAATAACGCAACACCATTTATAGAGAGTATTTCATTTTGAGAAACAATAGCCACAATATTTAATTTTTGTTTCTCCCATTGGTTTATCAAATCAATTCCGCTATCAAAATATTGTACTTTTCTTTGTTGCAGTTTACACAGGCTGAAAAAAGATTTCACATCATCACTGCACTGTACTAAAGCAATGATTTGTTGCATTGTTGCAGAAGGGTTCATAGGAAAAAGTTTAATTTAGTATTTGCCCATACGGCGTAAAATAACTCTTATCCGTGCCTCTAATTCACGAGGGTTAAAGGGTTTAACAACATAATCATCTGCACCGGCATTTAAGCACTTTATTCTCATTTCAGAACTTTCTTCGCCAGACAAAATCATAATCGGAATAGAATTAAAAAAATCACTTGCTTTTATTTGTGCAATCAATTCCATGCCATTTAACTGCGGAACATTTAAATCCGAAATAACCAAATCGGGTAAATTGCCATTTTGTAAAACAGCCAGTGCATCCATTCCGTTAATACAAATTTGAACTTCGAAAAGTGTACCGAGAAACTCGTTTAGAATAGTCTGCATGTAAATATCATCTTCAACCACAAGGATTTTGGTTTTGTCTGAAGCATAGGAACTCATAGGAACATTTTTATTTAGTTGGATACAGAAAGTTACATATTTTAATATGCCAAATTAAACTTTTTTTACTATAAAACACAGTACTACTTTTTCTGATAATAATAAAAAAGACTTACCTTGTATATATAAGTAATTACCCGAAATCCATTCCTTAAAAAAACTGAAAAACCATGCACGCAGTAATAACCAAAGCAATTGAAAATCCGTTTATTTATAATTTCGAAGCAAAATAATAAAGCTTTCCATTAAACATTTAAAGCAATACGGCGACCTATTTATTATGCCATTCTCTTTTAATACAAATCAATTTAACCGCCTCTTCCCTTTCTTCATTTTAATTAACAGGGAAATGGAAATTGCAGATTATGGAAAATCTCTACGTAAAATATTGCCCAATCTTGAAACTAAGAATTTTGCAGATTGTTTTTTGGTGAAGCAATCCCGGAATATAGATTTATCCTTTGAACAGATTTTACTTCTGCAAGAACAATTACTTACCTTAGAGCATACAGAAAATCATACGCTTTGTTTAAAAGGAAGCTTTGAATATTTGCGGGAAAAAGATGAATTGATTTTTTTAGGTTCACCATCATTTAACTCAATTGAAGAGGCAGTATCCCTCCAATTAAATAATAGTGATTTTGCCCTACATGATGCTGTAACAAATGTACTGCAAGTTTTAAAAATGCAGGAGATTGCCGATGCAGATATTAAAAAATTATTAAAAATATTAAACGTACAACGTAACGAGCTAAAAAGGCTTTCGTTAATTGCGGAAGAAACAATTAACGGCGTTGTAGTTACAGATGCCAGTGCTAAAATTCAATGGATAAATAAATCTTTTATAAAAATTACAGGGTACACACTGGAAGAAATAATAGATAAAACCCCCGGAAGTGTTTTACAAGGTAAAGATACAGATCCCGAAACTGTTGCTTATTTAAGAAATAAAATTCACAATAAGCTTCCGTTTGAATGTGAAATATTAAATTACCACAAATCCGGAAAACCTTATTGGGTACACTTTTCAGGACAACCTATTTTCGACAGAGACGGAAACGTAATTCAGTTCTTTGCATTGGAAGAAGATATTACCGATAGAAAAAATGCAGAAAAAAAATTAAAAGAAGCCGAAGAACGTTGGATGTTTGCTTTTGAAGGCGCAGGCGATGGTGTTTGGGAATACGATTTTCAATCCGGCGAATCTTATTTCTCCGAAGGTTATAAAAAAATGTTGGGTTACACTTCTTCTGATTTTAAAAATGAAGTGTACGAATGGACCAGTAGAATTCATCCCGAAGATTTTCATATTATTGAACAAACAGACAAAGAATATGAGGAAGGGAAAATTTCAAACCATTCCAGGGAATATCGAATCAGAAATAAGAAGGGAGAATATTTGTGGATACTGGACAGAGGAATGCTTATTAATAAAACTGCTGAAGGAAAACCTTTACGGTTAATTGGTACACATACAAATATTACCGACAGAAAACTTACTGCCATCGCATTAGAACAAAGTGAAAAACAAATAAGAACCATCTCCGAAAATATACCCGGGGTGTTGTACGAATATGGTCTTGAATATGATGGAACCCATGGTTTTAAATTTATCAGTTCTGCTATCGAAAGGATTTTTGGCATCAACATTTCCGATGCAAAAAAATTTTTAAAATTTATCCATCCGGACGATCAAAAGATATTGAACGAAAAAATTCAAAACTCAAAGAATAATAACGAACCTTTGATTTACGAAGGCAGGCTTGCGACACCGTCAAAAGGCATTATGTGGTGTTCTATCAATGCATCCTTTTCTTATGAAGATGCCGAAGGTTGCAGAAT
>Ga0310914_10003331_pt1 | contig 11043 bp, 8 predicted proteins | sample GREbulkMGAN108_FD_203450 | JGI IMG/M metagenome (GOLD analysis project Ga0310914, IMG submission 203450) | Lab enrichment of tropical soil microbial communities from Luquillo Experimental Forest, Puerto Rico - GRE.bulkMG.AN108 | ecosystem: Environmental > Terrestrial > Soil > Tropical forest >...
ATATCGTCACGGCAATCGGGATCAGCCCCAGAACCGTGGAAATTGCCGTCAGCATGATGGGGCGAAAGCGAGACACGCTCGCCTCGATGACCGCATTCCAGACATCAAGGCCCCGCGCCAATTCAAAATCTATCTGCTCGATAAGGATCACCGCATTTCGGGCAATCATGCCGAGCAGCGACAGAATGCCGAGAATCGCGACAAACCCCAGCGGTTGGTGGAAGAGCAGGAGCGCCGCAACGATGCCGATCAGGCCCATCGGGACGACGCTCAAGACGAGAAAGAGCCGATTGAAACTCCTTAGCTGGATCATCAGAAAGGTGATCATCACGAACAACATCAAAGGCACGACGGCGAACACAGAAGCCTGAGATTTCTGACTCTCCTCGACCGTGCCGCCAACCGCAATCCGATAGGATGCCGGCAGACTGGCACCTAGCTTGGCGACCGTCGGAGCCAGTGCGTCAACAACAGATTCAGGCAACACGCCCGGTGCGACATCAGCCCTCACGGTCAGTGTCGGAACGCGATCGCGCCGCCAGATCAATGGGAACTCTTGAGCAAAATCAAAACTTGCGATTTGGCTGAGCGGAACGGTTCGACCGTTCGGGAGAGGCAGTTGCAAAGTGCGCAATGTTGAAAGCGATAGGCGATCTTCGTCAGTCGCTCGCGTCAGGACTTCGACCAGGTAGATCCCATCCCGGACTTGCGTAACGGGAGTGCCGGTCACGACACTGTTCATAACAGCAGCGATCGCCTGCGAACTCAAGCCCAGCAGCCGCGCCTGATCCTGGTCGATGTGGATGCGAACCATTCGGGCCGGCTCCATCCAATCGAAATTGACATGCCTCGCACCTGGGTCGGTTGCCATAATCTGAGCTAGCCGAAGCCCAATGTCCCGCACTTCGCCGATATCGGGACCGCTCACTCGATATTGCACGGGCCATCCGACCGGCGGTCCGAGCCCCAACGGCGATACGCGACTCACGGCGCTCGGGAAATTATCCGCGAGCGCCGCTTCCAGCCGTTTGTGAAGCCGTTCGCGTGCGGCTACGTCCTTGGCGACGACAACAGCCTGGGTAAAGAAGTAGTTTGGCAACTGAACGTCGAGCGGTAAATAGAATCGAATCGCACCCCGCCCGACATAGGTGCTCCAGTGATCGACATCGGGATCGCCTTTAAGGACGCCGTCAAGCCTCTCTGCCAGGTTTTCGCTGGCGAAGATCGAAGCATTTTGCGGTAGCGTCAGATCGACCAGAAGTTCCGGTCGGTCCGATGGCGGAAAGAACTGGCGCGGCACGAATGGGCTCGCAAGCACGGCCGCACCAAAGGCAACGAGCGTCGTTCCTATGGTGACCCAGCGCGCGCGCATCGCCCCGGCCAGAAACCTCCGAAAGTAGCGAAGAACCGTGCTGGGGGTGCCGGACAGTTTGGCTCTAGGTTTGGAGAGCAGCACCACCCCCAGCAATGGTGCAAAGATAACCGCCACAAACCAGGAGAGCAGCAATGCGTAAGCTACGACCGCGAAGATCGAAAACGTATATTCGCCTGCTGAGCTCCTGGCGAAGCCGATCGGTATAAAGCCCGCCGCCGTGACAAACGACCCCGTCAGCATGGGCATCGCCAGTGTCTTATATGCGAATGTCGCTGCCTCCTCTTTGCTGTCTCCGGCCGCAAGGCGCGAGGTCATGACATCGACGGTGGTCATCGCATCGTCGACGAGCAGGCCTAGGGCAATGATCAGCGCGCCCAGAGAGATGCGTTGCAGATCTATTTGGGTCATTTGCATGACCGGGAACACGATGGCTAACGTCAGCGGGATCGAGAGAGCAATTACGGCGCCGGCCCGAACGCCGAGACTCACAAAGCTCACCGCCATGATGATGGCGATGGCCTGCCAAAGCGATGTCGTGAAGTCGCGAATAGCGTGATCGACGACAAAGGGTTGATCTGCGACGAGGACTGGCTCGATGCCAAGTGGCAAGTCTGCCGTGATTTCCCTCATGGCCTGATCGATATTCAGACCGAGGGTCAGAATATCGCCGCCTTCCGGCATGGCGATGGCAATCCCAATGGCCGGTTTACCGTTGACCCGGAACATCGGCTGGGGGGGATCCGCATAGGCGCGGTGAACTTGGGCGATGTCGCGCAACCTGATCAGGCGACCATTCGCGACGAAATTCACCGCCAGGATATCCTGCTCGGATTCGAACGCCCCGGATACACGCAAGGTGAGTCTTTCGTCACCGGTTTGCAGAATCCCAGAGGGGCTGACGATATTCTGAGCCGCCAGTGCGGCCGTCAAAGCCGTCCTATCGATCCCCAACCCGGCGAGCTGTTGCACCGAGAACTCGACGAATATTGTTTCGTCCTGAGCGCCAAGGATTTCGATTTTCGCCACGTCCGGCACCCGCTTCAGCCGCGAGCGAATATCCTCTGCATAGTCTTTGAGTTCACGGTGAGTGAATCCGTCCGCGGTGATGCCGTAGATAAGCCCGAAAACATCACCAAAGCTGTCGTTGAATCCCGGCCCGATCACGCCGTCGGGTAGAGTGTGGCGCATATCGCCGACATTGGTGCGAACGTCGTACCATATAGAGGGAATTTGAGCGGCGCGCGTCTCGCCTTTCAGATTGACGAATATCGTCGTCAGTCCGGGGCTCGTATAGCTGCGCAGAAAATCGAGGCTCGGCGTCTCCTGAAGCGTACGCTCGAGCCGGTCAGTGACCTGCTGAAGGGTATCTTCCAATGTCGCGCCCGGCCAGGCGGCTTGAACGACCATCGTCTTGATAACAAAGGGCGGATCCTCGTCTCGGCCTAGACGGTAGAAGGAGGCCAGTCCGATGATCGTCGCCGCGATCATCATGTAGGCGACTAACGAGCGGTTCTCGAGCGCCCACTTCGAAAGGTTGAACTGCATCTATGAGGACGATCCGAGCAGCCGGACCTTTTGGCCGGGATGAAGCGCCTGGATTCCTGCCGTCACTACAATATCGCCGGTGTCGAGACCTTGCGCTATGACGACCGTCCCCGGGTCGTGACGCAGCAACTCCACGTTTCGAAGCGACACGGTGAGGCCTTTCGGGTCGACGATCCACACCGCCGGCTGCCGATTGAATTCGGTGAGGGCGGAGGCCGGAATTGCAATGACCGGTTCGGATTCCAACTGGACGCTGCCGGTCACGGTCGCGCCGAGCCGCATGGCCTCCGGCGGGTCGCTCAGCCCAACCTTGACCTCGAATGTCCGGGTTACCGGGTCAGCCTGTGGCGCGACCTCTCGCACCCTTCCGATCGCCATCACGCTGGGATCGTCCGTCAACCTCACTGTGATCTCCGAGTCGCTCGGCGCCGAGCGAAGCAATTGGGCCGGCACGTCGAAGACGGCGTCGCGCCCACCTTGCCGGGCGAGCCGAACGATCATCTGCCCGGCCTGCACCACCTCGCCCGGTTCCGCACCTCGCGCCGTCACCGTTCCGGCGGCGTCGGCTGTAAGGGTCGTCCAGCTGACACGGTCTCTGGCGATCCGCAATTGAGCTTCGGTGTTGTCGACCTGAGATTGCGCGTTTTGCAGGGCGTTTTGCGACTGATCGAACCGGGCGCGGGGTGTGTGGCCGTTCGCCAGCAGCTGACGTTGACGTTCGAAGTCGCCGCGCGCGTACGTCAATTGCCCTTGCGTGGCGACGAGAGCAGATTCCGCGGAGCGCAGCTCATTGAGCTCGTTTTCCGGGTCGAGCTTGGCCAAGACTTGTCCCGCCTCGACCCTGTCGCCGACATTGACTGGTCTTTCGATCATTCGCCCGCCGATACGAAAGGCAAGCGCCGGCTCGTCTTCAGCCTGGACGTGCCCGGTCAACAGCACTATTTCGGCTGCCTCCCCTCTGGCCACCGTCACCGTACGGACGGGGCGTATCTCGGGCGCTGCGATTTTCGTGTCCGGCTTGCACGACACCAGAACGCCTGCAAAGACGATCAGGGCCAAGCAAGTCCCTTGAGGACCGCATCTAATCACTGCAAGCCTCTCACCAGCGTCCTTTAATGTTTTTCACGGGAAGCGGTCGCGTCCCTTGTGCTGCCGGGTGTTACGATCGGGATAGAGCGACGACCGAAAGAGCAGAAGCCATTTGAGATTCTGATCGGCTGTCTAGACCTGTCAAACAAAATCTGGTTGACAGTGGAGGTGCGCCAAAATGCCTTTCACGACGACGACGAGGAGGCGGGTTGCGGCATGAGGATAACGACGCGGCTGGCTGCGTGCGGGATCGGGGCTAGTTGGGGCACGTTTAGCCTTGTTCTTTCTGGGATGACACTCTCGCTCGGCGGCTGCGGCGACGAGGGCGTAATATCACGGTTCATGTTAAAGCCGGACCGACTCATCGTCGAGCGGCGACCGGACCCAGTCTATGATCAGCTTTTTCCATACTATGTGGAGCTCTGCGCGACGAGCCAGTTCCGATCCAAACTCAAAGGCGAAGGCGGAGTTGCAGGTCACGCAGTCATGTACATCAAAGGGGCCTGCAAAGACGAGGAAGCGTCGTTCCCCCAACTACGGCGATGCCGCGTTGCCGCAACCGACCTGCACGACCCCGAGCACGGTGCGGGAGTGAGCGTGGGTCGCTGGTTCCAAAACGTCAATTGGGTGGCGATCCCAGGCTATGACCTCTTCTATCAAGGTAATCTAAAATTCGGTGAGCCTCTAACCCAAGCGCGTTTCGAGACCGCGGTGCGCAACGCGGTCAGCAAGGGGATATACAAGGGCGTCAGGCTTCACGCCTCTCCCAGCGTTGGGGCTGACCCAAATTTAGAGGAGTTTATCTCGAAGGAGGGTATCGGCACCGACCTCGCTCTGCAGTTCGCGCGATCGGTGTTTTGTGCACGCCTTCCCATTACTGCGCCGATGCTAGACGAAATAATTAGCTTCCTGAACGACAAGAACCGGGAATACTTCGAGGGAGAGGCCGATTACAATTGGGATGTCTGGGCCGACAACTGTGCTCATACGCTGCGCAATGCTTTGGCGGCTGCCAATATATGGTCGCCGCTATCGGTACGGGCTGTAAAATTCCGTCAGATCTTCAACCTCGCGGTACCGGCAAATCAGTTCGTCAATCTCGCGGAGCTCGGGACGCAGGGTAACATTGGAGACTATCGAGAGATACAGCGAGATGGGCCCGAGCGCGACGCGCTTCACGAATTTCACTGGCTGCCGACCCGGCACGGTGCGCTGCTGAAGACGTTACCGGTCCACGAGCCGAACGATCTCTACGACGCGACGTTTCGGCTCTTTACGCTTCAGTCGCCATTCAGGATGGGCAGAACGCAGCGTGCAGTCGATTTGCTGTCGGATGGACGTTTCGTAAGGCTGGACGCGAATCTCCGATATTTTCACGAGAAATACGACGCAATACTCGCGGGCCACGACGAGCGCCGCGACATGCTTGCCAGCGTCCGAGGTACGCCCTACCGTCGGGTCGAGCGGTTATATTATGAGTACATCAAGACGCAGCGCGCCGAGGTCGAGGGTATGCTGAATCGACTTGCCGCGCTCGAGGACCAAGCAGACATACCCAAATCCAATTAGACGGACGCTACATTAGCCACGCGCCAGGGAGTAGATCTGGGTGCCATCCGGCGGCCGGTGAGTGATCCACGTCTCCCCGCCATCCAGACTGCTGTAGACCTCGCCACCATTGGTCGCGCAAGACATCTTTTCGGGCCGGCGTTCGTCAAAAGCCAGAGCGAACATGGTATGGGCCGGCCGGTGGCCCATGTCGACACGAGTCCAGCTGTCGCCGCCGTCACTACTCCGGAGCAGCACGCCGACCTCGCTTTGGAAGCCGCCGCCCGCCGCCACCCACAGCTTGCGCGGAGTTCCCGGTACTTCGCGAATGTCACGGCAGTAGATCTGCCCCTTGGCATTGAGCGGCTCCAGCGGCACGTGCCGCCAATGGTCGCCGCCATCGGCGCTGTGGAACATCCCCGCCCGGCCAATGCCATAGACCGCTCCAGGGCGCCAGCGGCTGACCAACACGCCGTGCATGTCGACGGCGTCGTCGTTGAGGTACTGGCCGTGGCTCAAGTTCTCCCAATGCTCACCACCATCGGTCGAGCGGATCGTCCCTCCGACTTCGATCGCGCCGTACAGAAGCTCGGGCTCACCGGCGCTGGCGTCCATCATCAGCACCCGCTTTGCCGGATTGGCGCCCGGGGCGGTAGTGATCTCGGGAAAGCGCACATTGACCGGCAGGCGGGTCCAGCGTTCGCCGGCATCGTCGCTGCGGTAGATCTCGCAATTTTCGTAGCCGACAAGGATCACGTCGGGATCGTGCGGGTGGAATAGGATCGACCAGACCGGCAAGCCGTGATCCGGCAAATCAACCTTGTCCCAGTGCTCACCGCGGTCGGCGCTCCGATAGGGCCCGGATTGCGTGCCGGCGTAAAGGATCTCGGGCTTGCGCGGATGCACAGCCAGGGCGCGCACCGCCGGTGCCTCTGGCAAGCCGTGCTCCAGCCGCTCCCATTCTTCGCTCCCATCAGCCATCCGGAAGAGGCCAGACTGCACCAGCCGGCCGCGCCCGGTTTCGCCGGCCAAGCCCAAATATATAAAAGAGTTCCGGCTGTTCTGGTCGTGAATTGCCATTAGGTCACCCTCCCTCGTCCAGCACGGTAAATCAATTGGTCGCCGTCGCCATCGTTCGTAGAGCGAGGATAAGCGTTGGTTTAAGTCGTCGCAAGCTTCCGGCCGGCCACATGCGCGTAGCAGGTGATATGTTCGGGTATGGTAGCAGACGATCTGCCCGGTTCTTGGAAGGGCTCCAAACCGCGGGACCAAGATGCGACCCGAGATACGGATGGCAAGGCACATCGAAGGGCTGGAATGTTATCGTGCGGGGCGATCGAGTTGCGAGGCGGCGGAGTCGCTGGGGATCAGCGAGCGGAATCCCGGCGTCTTCGCGACTGCTATGAGGCGGAAGGAGCGGAGGGATAGATCGATTAGCGTCGTGGCCCGGCATCGGGGCGGCGAGGACCGACGGACCAGATCGAGTTTGTCGTCGAACAATACCGAACGCCCTATGGGGGACAGGATATTTTGCAGCCCGGTGAGGAACAGTACGAAGGCACTCCCCCCTCGTCCGCGGAGACCGGAAAGCGCCGGTTGTGCTCGGTGATGTAGACCCCCGCAGATACTGGCTGGCCGTCGCCATCGTGGCGATGCCGTACAGCCGCAACAGCGGGAAGCTGCTGCCAGGGCCGAGCACCGGCTCCATGGACCGTGTGCTCGCGGGCTGTAGGACCGGATGTCCCGGACCTTGATCTCCGCCAGCGCGGCCGACCTTGGTGTTAGGAAATAGTGGCTGCTCCCAACCGGGATCGTTCGCGACGAGCGCGTGGTCGGCAACTACGACTGTGTCCGCTACGACGGGTGGGTCTTGCAGATCCCCGAGCAGCGCTATCGACAGCACGCTCGCTCTCTACTATGGCCCTCGACGGCTGGCGGGCCACCATCCGGACGGCACGCTGATCGTGAACGACGCCGCCTCGCTATCAGTCGCTTAATCGGCTCGGCGGCTGCCCAGTCGATTTGTGGACAATCCTGCGTGTTGCCCACAACCCCCGGCTATCGCCAACAGCTGCGGGCATTTGCTGTGCTACGAAACCGGACACGTTCAAAAGCGAGCGACGCGTCCCGACGGACCACCGCATCGCGGCGGGCTGATAGGAGCCCATCACCCCCTGATCGGTCTGATGGATCGTCGACGGCCTTTGCGAATCTGGAGATTAGAACTTGTTTTGTCTCTCAGTATCCTATTTCTCAGCCACCAGTTGCGGAAGGAACGGTGTAGCAGCCAAAAGCCGGCAAGGAAGGTGAAGGAGATCACCGAAACAGTAGTGAGAGTAAGCATGCTGACCAATTCCGAGTCATCGGAGCCCGGCTCGACATTTTCACACTCCTCACGAACGCGGTTGGGGTCGCGGCGTTTACTTTCAAGATAGCTACAGCTGTTAATCTCTTGATATTGTTCCCGATATTCGAAGGAAACACCCAAATTTAAATTTGATGCCCCCGACCCGAGTTGAGGATTGGTCGATTTTATAATCTCCGCTTTTGTCTTAGCCGAGAGGTCGTCATCGAAGCTTTCGCAGTGCAGTTCGCCATTGGATTTGCAGGTCTCAAAATCACGGGGCATCGTTACTAACGCTATTGGCCAATCTATATCTACTTTAAAAGCATCATGTACAAATGGTGCACATCCGGCACAGAATTGAGTAAGGTAAAGATCGATCGAAATCGGCGTAGTACCTGCCAACGGCAAGTCTAGGATCATCGCAAAGGCAAATGCGACAAGAGCGGTGGCGGCGAGACGGAGCATGCCGAGCCTTCCTATGACGGGCTCGGACGGTCCGCAATGGGTATCTCGCGAGGGCCAGTTGCTTCCCGCGTGATTGACATCGTACACGCCTCAACGGAGTTTGATTCTCGATATCTTGCTGACCGAAAAAGTTCGGATCGTCCACTGTCGGGTCCTCGAGCATTTGCGGGTCGACGATCCACTCGCACGATCCCTACTGTGTCGCGCCATTCAGCCCTGACGACATCTTCCGGCATCGCCGCTCTCGACGCCGAGGCAGCACGTCAAACGGCGATAAGTCCCTCACTCCTGCGATTTTCGTCCCGATGATGATCGCCATGATCGGCTCGATTGCGCTTTTGCTGCCGGAGCGCGCGCAGTGTCGCGCCGCTGCCGGCGAGGCCGACATCGCCCTTGCATCGCGGACTGTAAGGCCGGGCCGGACCAGCTGATCGCCAGCCATCGAATTCCGGTCTACCAGCCGTGATTTCGAAGACAGTTGGTCATTTTGATAACAAAGCTTATTATCACTGTTGGGTAGCTGTTTGGAATTTCGGCATCGCCATGGATCTCGATCGCAGCTTTGGGTTTCTCGTACACGATGTGGCTCGCCTGTTCGGGCGTCGATTCAACCAACGCGCCTTGCTCTTTCTCGGTTTAACCCGGGCACAGTGCAAGGTGCTGGGCTATCTCGCCCGCAACGAAGGAATCAACCAGGCCGGCCTTGCCGATCTGCTCGAAATCAAACCGATGACCCTGGTTCGACAGATCGATCGGATGGAAGAGGACGGCTGGATCGAGCGGCGGCCCGATCCCGGCGACCGTCGAGCCCGTCGGCTCGTCCTGACCGAGAAGGCACGCCCGATCCTCGCCCGCATCCTCGACCTCTCGACTGAAGTTCGTAACGAGGCCTTCGCGGGCGTTTCCGAGGTGGAAGGACGGCACCTGATCAGCCTGCTCTGTCGTGTTCACGGTAACTTGTCGGAACGTGTCCCGCCGCTTGCCGTCCCCGAGTTCTCGGATCTCGACGGGCAAAATGATCACGCTGCGCTGCGGTTGGCGGCCGCCTCGGCAGATTTGTCGTCGGTAGGGGGTCAGCGGTGACGACTTCCGTCGAGAACGAAACAAAGTCGCCGATCGTGGCGCGCCGAGCCGTCATCGGCGGCCGCTCGGCGCTCATCGGGAGCCGGCGCACTTTGCGCCAGCGGGTGAGGCTGCCGCTGATGATCGCTGGACCGCTCGTCGTCCTGCTCGCCGGATGCTATTGGTATCTGACGGGTGGACGTTATGTCTCGACCGACGACGCCTATGTTCAGGCCGCGCGGGTCGCGATCAGCACCGATATCCCTGGCCGTGTCGTCGAAATCGATGTTCACGACAACGACAGGGTCACCGCCGGACAGGTGCTCTTTCGCATCGATCAACGTCCGTTTGTTATCGCGGTCGAGGAGGCCAAAGCGCAGTTGGCGACGGTCCGGTTCCAAATTCACGCGATGAAGGCGACCTATCACCAGAAACGGGCTGATGCCAGGGCAACCGAGGCCATGGTTGACTATCAGCAGCACGAATTCGAGCGGCAACAGCGCCTGGTCGCTTCCGGCACCGCTTCCCAGCAGCAGTTCGAACAAGCGAGGCAAGCCTACGAAACCAGGCGACAGCAGCTCGCGTCAAAGCAGCAGGATGTCGCCGTTGCCCTGGCTAACATTGGTGGCGATCCCGACATCCCCTTGGAGCAGCACCCGATGGTGCAGCATGCGCAGGCAGCGCTCGACCGCGCCGAGCTCAATCTCTCCTACACGGTGATCAACGCGCCCGAAAACGGAATCGTCACCAAGGTCGAGCAGCTCCAGGTTGGGGACTATGTCACCGCTTCGACGCCTCTGTTCTCGCTGATGTCGACAGACCGGGTCTGGGTCGAGGCCAACTTCAAAGAGACCGAGCTGACCCATATGCGTCCCGGTCAGGCAGCCATGGTCGAGATCGATACCTATCCCGACGTCGTTTTCCCGGCCCGGGTGGAGAGCTTGAGCCCCGGGACCGGGTTGACCTTCTCGCTGCTGCCGGCAGAGAATGCAACCGGCAATTGGGTGAAGGTCGTCCAGCGTCTGCCCGTACGCCTCAGCATCGACCACGTGGATCGGGATGCCCCGTTACACGCCGGGTTGAGTGCGACCGTGGAGGTCGACACCGAGCATCGCCGTCCCTGGCTCAACCGCGTGGGGCGCCTGTTTGGATGGTTCGCGGGTTCGACGACGCAAGCCGCGGAGCGGTGACGAGCGAAACCGCCGTCCCGGTCGCAAATCGGGGCGCTATTACAGTTTCGATCATGCTGGCGACCTTCATGCAGGGGGTCGACACCACGATCGCGAACGTCGCATTGCCGCACATGCAGGGCAGCTTTTCCGCTGCCCAAGACCAGATCGCCTGGGTCGTGACCTCTTACATCGTCGCGGCGGCGATCATGACGCCGCTGACCGGCTGGCTCGCTGGCCGCCTCGGCATCAAGTACGTATTCTTCTTCTCGGTTGCCGGTTTTACTCTGGCCTCGGCCTTGTGCGGCGTGGCGACCAGCCTGACGCAAATGGTGATCTATCGTTTGCTGCAAGGTGTCTGCGGAGCGGCGCTCGTACCTTTGTCCCAGTCGGTGTTGCTGCAGATCAATCCGCCACAGCACCACGCCAAAGCGATGTCGGTT
>Ga0310914_10003345_pt1 | contig 11025 bp, 13 predicted proteins | sample GREbulkMGAN108_FD_203450 | JGI IMG/M metagenome (GOLD analysis project Ga0310914, IMG submission 203450) | Lab enrichment of tropical soil microbial communities from Luquillo Experimental Forest, Puerto Rico - GRE.bulkMG.AN108 | ecosystem: Environmental > Terrestrial > Soil > Tropical forest >...
CTGATCGCTCTGCAGGACCAATACCGGGCCTGGCTCGACAACTTGCCGGACAACCTCGAAGGATCGAGATTGGCCGACAAACTCCAGGCGATCGCCGACTTCGATCTCGAGGAGCTTCAGGCGATCGACCCGCCGCGCGGCTACGGTCGGGACTGACGGAGAAAAAAACCACTTGACACCAACAAGCCCCATACAAGCCCCTAGTTACCAGTGCTGTTCCGCAAGCGGCAGCGTTGTAGCTGTAGGTGCCGCCACCGGTGCGATACTATGGCAGACTTTTACAGTTCCCCACGGCTACAGCGGCGGTGCGGTGTGGGGCAGCAACCCCGTTGTCGACGAGGCTCGCGGAACGGTATTTGTCGGCACCGGCAACAATTACAGCCATCCGACCGACCCGACTTATCTTAGCTGCATAGCCAATGGAGGCACTGAGGCCGCTTGCCTATCGCCATATGATCATGCGGATTCGGTTCTTGCGCTGGACATGAATACCGGCGCGATCAAATGGGCGACAAGATTAATGAATTGGGACCAGCCTTACGTGGCAGGCAGCGATGACTGGAACACCTCCTGTTTCATACCTCAGTTCACCAACTGTCCGCCCGCCTTACCCACCATCGCAAATCCGAACCAACCTACCGGCCCAGACTTCGATTTTGGCTCCGCACCAAACGAGATCACTTACCAAACCTCCAATGGTCCCAAGACCATCATCGGGGCGGGGCAAAAGAGCGGCGTTTACTACGCCCTCGATCCGGATACCGGCACGGTCTTGTGGCCAAACGCAGGTGGGCCCGGGGTCTTCTCTGGGGGGTATCGAGTGGGGATCGGCGACGGACGGCAAGCGCATCTATGTGGCGATTGCCAATCTTTTTGGTATCCCCTATGCAGCAGGGAGCGCGGGTGCCTGGGCCGCGCTTGACCCGGCAACAGGAGCAATCCAGTGGCAGAAAGCGGATCCAAATGGCGCGATGGACCGACCTTGGTCCGATGGCCATAGTCAACGGTGTCGTCTACGCCCCCTCCATGGGCACGGATCCGTCGAAGCCGACCATGTTTGCGCTGGATGCGGCGAACGGTAATACGCTGTGGAGCTTTGCACCCGGCTCATCGGTCAACGCCGGCGCCACCATCTCCAACGGCGTCGTGTATTGGGGTTCGGGATACTCGCATCTCGGTTCGCTCGGCACTGGGAACAACAAGTTCTACGCTTTCAAGACAAACGGAAGCTGAGCGGCGAAAACTGCACAGGTACACCCGCGATCTCTCATAGACCGCGGGTGTACCCTCCACAAAGCTGCGTTTTAACTAAGTGGTGACTGATGCCCGGAAGAACACGTTCTGTGTGCCGGCTGTGCATGCTCGCGCTGCTTGCAGCCAGCTTGCCAGTTGGGGCAGGAGCAGCCGGGGAGCGGCTCGCAAGAACCGAAGCTCGACATACAACTGGTCAAAACGGGTCTGTTCCTAATCTCTGGCGGTGGCGCCAATTCATTATTGCGGTTGAGCCCACACGGCGAGATCCTCGTAGATGGAAAGCGTTCCGGAAATTACGCTGCACTGATGTCCCAAGTGAGAACAATCTCAAGAATAACGGACATGCCTGTCCAGGTCGTAACTATCACTAATCATAACGAAGATCGCTCGGGCACCAACGCGAAATTCTTGGCAGCTGGCGCGCAGATATGGAAGATTTCGGCTGGCAGTTTGACTTTAGTCCCGCCGATATTGACCGCTTCTATACCGAATTATCCTCCACTAATATGGTCAGCGAACGCACCGGAGCTAAATAGGCTCGCTCGGCAGCAAATGATCCGTCGTCCCTCCCTCGGAGATGCTCACGCCCCAGTTGCGGAGAGACGGTCAGCTCTGCATCGCCTGGGTTACCGCGCCGCCGGTGGCGGTGCGGGCGCCGTCGACGACGTATTGTGCGCCGGTGATCGCCGAGGCGAGATCGGAGCACAGAAACAAGACGGTGTTGGCGATCCCGTCGGGCGTGACGTAGCGGCCGATCGGAATCGCCGACTGGTAGCGTCGCCCCACACTCGCCGGGTCGGCCGGGTTGAGCTGGGCTTCGAGCGAATGGATCATCCGCGTGTCGACTGGGCCGGGGCAGACCGCGTTGACTCGGATGCCCTGGCGGGCGACCTCGCCGGCCGCGGTCTTCGTCAAGCCGATCACCGCATGCTTCGAGGCGACGTAAGCCGGCATCCCTGGGGTCGCAACAAGCCCTGCGACCGAGGCAGTGTTGACGATCGCACCTCGCTTCTGCTGCAGCATGACCGGCAGCACGTGGCGCAGCCCGAGAAAGACCCCTTGACGTTGACTGCGATGACCTGGTCGAACGCATCCTCGTCGTGCTCGGCGGTGTGCGCCCATTTACCTTCGATGCCGGCATTGTTGAAGAAGCAGTCGATCGCGCCATAGGTATCGAGTGCGGCTTTGACATAAGCCCGCACCTCGGCCGATTTGGTGACGTCGGCGGCAACGAAATGCGCTTGCCCGCCCTGCTGCCGGACAATCCCGGCGGTCGCCTCGCCGCCCGCCGTGTCGCGATCGACGACGACAACCTTGGCACCGCTCCTGGCAAAGGCAAGTGTCGTGGCGCGGCCGATGCCGTTTCCGGCGCCGGTGATCAGGGCGACCTTGCCGGTGAAATCCAGATCCATGTCATTCCTCCGGCATCAGTTTCTGGGTGCGAGTTGGTGTGTCCATTTATCGAGGGCGACGAGCAGATCGCGAATGAGCCCGCGACCGACCTCGTCGGTGAACGCGCCCTCGGCGTCGAACTTGGTGTGAGCAACGCCGATCAGCACCTCGGGCTTGTTTAAGGGATGCATGTCGAGAAAGACACAGCAGCGGCGGAGATCGTATTGCGCACGCGCCGTACCCGCCATCCCGGCTCCGGCTCCCATGATCGCCACGGGCTTGCCAGCGAAGGGCTGATCGGGCGGGCGCGAGGCCCAGTCAACCGCGTTCTTCAGCACTCCCGGGATCGAGTAATTGTATTCCGGCGTGGCGAAGAGCAAAGCGTCGGCCTCCTTGATTTGCTGTCGCAATTTCTCGACCGGCGGCGGAAAGCCTTGCGCGCGTGCGTCTTCGTTGTAGAGCGGGATCGATCCGATATCAGCGGTCTCGATCATCATGCCCGGCGGCTTCAGCTCGATCGCCGTGCGCAATGCCGCGAGATTGTACGAGCCCGTACGCAGACTGCCGCAGATGGCGAGGACATTGATCCCCTTTGCGTCGCTCATCCAGCTCCCTCCAGTTTGCTTCAGTGGTCATATGTGGTCAGCTCGGCGCCGGTATCGGCGACGATCACCGCGAGCAGGCGTGCAGGCTCGGTCGAGCTGGCATTGGCGCTGACGACGTGGTGAGCGGCTGGCGGCTCCCACCAGCTTTCTCCGGCACGATACACTTCGACGGGGCCGCCTTCGAGTTGCGAGCGGACCGTGCCCGAGAGCACATAGGCGAAGATGAAGCCGGAACCTGCGTGATGGTGCGGCGGCGAGGCACCGTCCGGCGGATAGTCGACGATCACGGCGGTCAGGCTCTTCCCTGGAACATTCGGCATCGCCTGCTCAAAGATCTTACTGGCCTGGCTGCGTGGGCCGGCCGCGCCCGGGGCTTGGCCGGCGGCATCCCCCGCCAGAAGCGAGAGTGCACCGATCGCAAGGCCGGAGAGAGCCGGTATGACTGCGCTTGTCACTTTCATCGGAAAACTCCTTGATCCGACAGTGTCACGCGTTCAGACGCGGGATCAAGCGCGTCGCGTTGTCGCGCTGGATCGCGGCGAGCGCGTCGGCCGACAAGCCGTTCTTATCCAGTGCGTCGGCTTGCAAGGTGGTCGGCACATAAGGGAAATCCGTGCCGAAGACGACCTGCGATGGCGGGACCATCTTTAATAAGCCTGCCATCGACGCCGGCCAGGCGGCGTTTGCCGTATCATAGTAGAGGCGCTGCAGCTCGGCGAGGACCCCGTTAGGCGCGATCTCGGCGGCGTCCTTGCGGGCCGCGGTGAAGAACGCGACGCGGCCGGCCAGCATCGGCATCACCCCGCCGCCGTGCGAAAACAGCCAACGGATGTCGCGCAACCGGGCCAGGCTGCCGCTCAGCAGGAGGCTGGTGATGGCCCGGCCGCTGTCATAGGGAAATTCGAGAAGCCCCGGCGGGACGCCGGAATTCAGGCTGCCGCAGCAATTGGGTGCGTACGGGTGGAAGAAGACGACCGCCTTGCGCCGGTTCAGCTCCTCGAACACGGGCTTGTAGGCGGGGTCACCAGGCCATTTGTCGCCGAAGCTGGTCGACAGGTTGATGCCGTCCGCCTTCAGCGTATCAAACGCGTAGGCGATCTCGGCGAGGGAGCCGTCGACATCCGGCATCGGTAGACAGGCGAAGAGCCCGTAGCGGCCCGGATAGTCCTGCACCATCTTCGCCGCGAACTCGTTGCACAGCCGCGACATCCGGCGCGTGCCCTCGGCATCGAGGCCAAACCACACGCCGGGGATCGAGGCGAGCGAAAGGATGGAGGTTGCAACCCCGTTTTTGTCCATCTCCTCGAGCGAGCTTCCGGGTGCCCAATTAGCGACATTGGGCTGCAGCCGACCTTCGCCGTTCCGGCTCATGTAGCCCTGCCAAGCGTCGATGATCTCGCGCGGATAATAGTGGTGGTGGGTGTCGACGAGGCGCCGCGTCGGTGGCGCCGGCGCCGGCTGCGCCCGCAACCCGCATCGCGGCAAGAGTGCCGCCCCTCCCGCCGTCGCGGCGAGTGCGGTCATAATGCGGCGCCGGGAGGTGGCGCCGTGACGATGTTCATGCCCCATTTCGAAATCCCCCTCGCCATCGCGCGGACTTGTGCGGCGGCACAGTTGCATTTAAACACTTGGAGACTGAAGTGGAACGCGTCGGAATGCTAGGGAGGAGAAATCATGGCGCGCATCGACCGGCGAAGGCTATTGAAACTTTCCGGTGCCGGCGCGATCGCGGCAGGTACCGGCGGCGGCCTGGCGGCGATCCTCGCCTCGGGTCGGGCGCCTGCTTATGCCCAAGGTACCTCGATCCATTGGCTGCGCTGGTCTGATTTCGTACCGGCTTCCGACCAGCTGCTGCGCAACAAGATCGTGCCGCAAGGCGAGAAGGCGCTCGGCATCAAGCTCCAGCTCGAGACGATCAACGCCAACGATCTCCAAGCTCGCGTCACCGCCGCAATCCAGTCGGGAACCGGCCCCGATATCATCATGCTGGTGGGTACTTGGCCGCAGCTCTACCCAGAAAGCGTCGTCGATGTGAGCGACGTGGTTGATGAAATCGCCAGGGCGCAGGGTGGCTATTACGACATAGCCCGGGTTATTGCGACGGTCGGCAACAAGTGGATCGGCGTGCCGTGGTCGACCGGGGGTGGGCTGCTCACTTATCGCAAATCCTGGTTCGCAGAGATCGGCTACGGTGACGGGAAATTTCCGCAAACCTGGGACGAATATCGCGCGGCCGGGAAGCAGCTCAAGGCCAAGGGTCGTCCGTTCGGTCAGACGCTGGGTCATACCTTTGGTGACGCTCCGGGGTTCTGGTACCCCTACCTTTGGTCCTGGAATGGCAAGGAGGTCGAAGCTGACGGCAAGACCGTTGCTCTCAACAGCAAGGAGACGATCGAGTCTGTGAAATATGCGGTGCCGTTCTGGAAGGAAGCGCATGACGAAGGAGGGCTCGCCTGGGACGATTCGAGCAACAACCGAGCGCTCCTTTCCGGCACCATCAGCTGCACCAACAATGGTGCCTCGATTTATCTTGAAGCAAAAAAGAAGCCGGACTCGTATCTGACGGAGAACGGCACCCCGCTATGGAAAGACATACTGCATGCGCCATTGCCCAAGGGCGCCGGCGGCCAGTTCAATCTCCCCGGCGCGAATACCCACATGCTGATGAACTATTCGAAAAACCAGAAGGCAGCCAAGGATTTTCTCCGCTGGGTCAACTCGAAGGAGATCTTCGAGCAGTGGTTCACCTCGCAACAGGGCTACACCAGCGGGGCGACAAAATATTGGGAAGAGGACCCAGTTTGGAGCATCGACCCGATCCTGCTCCCGTTCCGGGACATACCCAACAAAGGGCGGTTGGTCGGTTATGCCGGGCCGCCTGGTCGTGCCGCCGCCGAGGCGGTGACGAAATACATCATCGTCGATATGTACGCGAAGACGGTGCAGGGCATGCCGGCCGAAGACGCCGTGAAATGGGCCCATGACGAGCTCGTGAAGGTCTACGCCTGAGCCAACCCCGCGCCGAGAAGATCACGAAATGACGTTTACTACCCTTGCCACCCCGACTGCCTATGCCGGCTCTCCCAGGCGTGGCCCGGTTACCCGGTTGCTCGAGGACGAGCGCTGGCTGGCCGTGCTTCTGTTGCTACCGACCCTCGCACTGCTCGGGCTCTTTATCGCCTATCCATTTGTCGAGGGTGTGCGACTGTCGGTGACCGACACCAAGGTCGGCGTTCCGGGCCAGTTCGTCGGACTGCAGAACTTCGAGCGGATCTGGAACGACGACATTTTTCACTTGGCGGTGTGGAACACCTGCGTCTACACGGCTGTCGCGACCGTGTTCAAGCTCGCGCTGGGCCTCTGGCTAGCGTTGCTGCTCAACCACCATTTCAAAGGCAAGGCCATCACTCGGGCCTTTATTTTGCTGCCCTTCATAATTCCGACGGTCCTGTCGACGTTGGCCTGGAAGTGGATGTTCGACCCGACCTTCAGCGTGATCAACTGGATGCTGTTCAAGCTGGGGGTGATCCATAGTCGGATCAACTGGCTAGGTGACCCGAACCTGGCGCTGGTCTCGGTGATCATCGTCAATGTCTGGCGCGGTGTGCCGTTCTACGCGATCAGCCTGCTCGCCGGGCTGCAGACCATCAGCCCCGAATTGCACGAGGCCGCGGCGATCGACGGCGCCAGGGCCTGGCAGCGCTTTTGGCACGTGACATGGCCACTGTTGTTGCCCGTGACTTTGGTCATCGTGCTGTTCTCGGTCATTCAAACCTTCGCCGACTTCCAGCTCGTCTATGTGCTGACCGGCGGGGGTCCGGCCAACGCCACCCAGCTCTTCGCCACCTACGCCTACCAGCTCGGCATCGGCACCGGCCTCCTAAGCCAGGGCGCCACGATCTCGCTCGCCGTCTTTCCGGTGCTACTGCTCGTGGTCATCGTGCAGCTGCTTTACATCCGCCGGGTGGAGACCCACTGAGCCATGATCCAACCCCCGGGTATCCATTCGGTGCCTCCTGCGCTGGGGCATTTTTTGGATTGCCGGGTCAACCCGGCAATTATGGGCATCGGGCTGGAAGCTGAGCAATGGTAGAGGGCGCACTCTGGCGGCGCTGGGTCTTTTTTTACGTCCCGCTGACCGCCTTCGTCGTCGCACTGCTGTTCCCGTTCTATTGGATGATCATCACCACCGTCCGGCCGGACAGCGAGCTTTATCGTCCGTGGAACGCACCGAATTACACGCCGTTCTGGACGTGGAATCCAACCTTGGAGCACGTCAGAGATCTGCTGAGCGAGACATTGTTCAGTACGTGGATGCTGAACACGATGATCATTTCGATCGCCGCCACCGTGATCTCGCTGTTCTGCGGTCTCCTGGCCGGTTACGCGCTGTCGCGGCTGAAGTTTCCGTTTGCCGGCAGCCTCGGGACCATGATTTTCATCACCTACCTCGTCCCCCAGACACTGCTGTTCATCCCGCTCGCCGACATCATCCGCAACTTTCGCCTCGGCGACTCGCCATGGGCATTGATCCTGACCTACCCGACTTTTCTGATCCCATTCGTCACCTGGCTGATGATGGGCTATTTCAAATCTGTCCCCAAGGAGCTCGAGGAGTGCGCCCGGATCGACGGTGCAACCCGCTGGAAGGCGATGGTCTACATCATCTTTCCGATCGCCGTGCCGGGCATCCTGTCGGCCGGGATTTTTGCCTTTACCTTGTCCTGGAACGAATTTCTCTACGCCCTGGTCTTCCTCTCCTCGCCCGAGCAGAAGACCGTTCCGGTGGGCGTAACGTCCGAGCTGATCCGCGGCGACGTGTTCTATTGGGGTGAGCTGATGGCAGGCGCGCTATTGGGCTCGATCCCGGTCGCCTTCGTCTATTCATTTTTTGTCGAGCATTACGTCGCCAGCCTGACTGGGTCCGTCAAGGGCTAGCATCCGCGCAAGAGAGAACAATGGCAGAAGTCCACATCCAGAGCCTGAACAAGAAGTTCGACGAGGTCCACGCGGTCAAGGACGTGAACCTCGGGATCCGCGACAAGGAATTCGTCGTCCTCGTCGGCCCGTCGGGCTGCGGCAAGACGACGACGTTGCGCATGGTGGCGGGGCTTGAGTCGATCACCTCTGGGCGGATTCTGATCGACGACAAGGTTATCAATGATCTGCCGCCGATGGATCGCGATATCGCGATGGTGTTTCAGAACTACGCGCTCTACCCGCATATGAGCGTCTACGACAACATGGCCTTTGGCCTCAAAATGCGGAAATTCGACCGCGCCGACATCGCCAAGCGCGTGCAGGACGCGGCCGAGATCCTCGGCATTCAGGAACTCCTGAAGCGCAAGCCCCGGCAGCTGTCGGGCGGTCAGCGCCAGCGCGTGGCGCTCGGACGTGCGATCGTACGGCACCCGCAAGTGTTTCTGTTCGATGAGCCCCTGTCGAACCTCGATGCCAAATTGCGGGTGCAGATGCGCGTCGAGCTGAAGAAACTGCACGATCGGCTCGGTACTACCGCAATTTACGTGACCCACGATCAGGTCGAGGCGATGACCCTGGGCGACCGGGTGGTCGTCATGAAGGACGGTCTTGTGCAGCAGGTTGGCGAGCCGCTCGAGCTCTACAACGAGCCGGCCAACCTTTTCGTCGCCGGGTTTCTCGGCTCGCCGGCAATGAACTTCGCGCCGGTCAGGGTCAGCGGTTCGGACGGCTCGCAGTGGGTCGAGAATGAGGGACTGCGCATCAGGGTACCGGCCGAGATTGCCGGGCGGCTCGGCCGCTATGCCGGTCAAGAAGTCACGCTCGGAATCCGCCCCGAGGATCTGCACCTGGCCTCGGCGGCTGATCCGCAGGAACTCGGCTTTGACGCCGCGGTTGAGGTCGTCGAGAAACTCGGCTCCGAGATCCTTCTCGACATGGCCGTTGGTCCCCACACGATGGTAGCCTCGATCGACCCCGGCATTCGCGTCAATGTTCACGACCGACTGCGCCTGGCATTGAACCCGGATCGCTTGCACTTTTTCGACACCCGGTCCCAAGCGGTGATCTGACGAAAGGGCAATTGGCAATGGAGCGCCTCAACCGGCGTAAGCTGCTGAAGCTGTCCGGCGCCGGCGGGCTAGCGATGCGTACTGGCGGACTCGCGGCAATTCTAACATTGGGGCGGGCACCTGCTGATGCCCAAGAGACCTCGCTCCACAGGCTCAAATTCGTCGATTTCGTGCCGGTCTCCGATCAGCTGCTGCGCGGCAAGATCACCGAGGCGTGCAAAAAGGATCTTGGCATCAAGCTTGAGATCGAGACCATCAACGGAGACGGTGTTCAGGCTCGCATCACCTCGGCGATCCAGTCTGGCACGGGTCCCGACATCCTGATGGCGGTCAACAACTGGCCGCAGCTGTACGCCGGCAGCGTCGTCGACGTCAGCGACGTCGCCGAGGAGATCGGCAAGGCGCAGGGCGGCTATTACCCGACCGCGCACGATGTCGCTCACGACGGCAAAAAGTGGATCGCCGTTCCTTACACGATCCTCGGGGTGTTGTTCGTCAACCGCACTTCCTGGTTCAAGGACGTTGGCGTCGGTCCCGAGAATTTTCCGCAGACCTGGGACGACTATCGAACCGTCGGCAAAATGCTCAAGGCCAAACAGCGCCCTTACGGCCAGACCCTGGCCCACGCGTTCGGTGACGGTCCTGCGTTCTGGTACCCCTATCTGTGGTCGTGGGGCGGCAAGGAGGTCGAGGCCGACGGCAAGACCGTCGCGCTGAACAGCAAGCAGACGGTCGAGTCGGTCAAGTTCGCGGTCGGCTTCTGGAAGGACTGCTATGACGAGGGCGCCCTGTCATGGGACGACGCCGGCAACAACCGTGCCTTTCTGTCCAATACGATCAGCTCGACCAGCAATGGCGCCTCGATCTATTTGTTAGCCAAGGTCAAGGCCGACAACTACATGAGCGAAACTGGCAAGCCCCTCAAAGACGACATGTTCCACGCACCGTTGCCGAAGGGACCGGCCGGGCAGTTCAGCTATCACGTGCCGTTCTCGAACCTCGTGCCGGCCTATACCAAAAACCAGAAGCCCGCGATGGATTTCCTGCGCTGGTTCCAATCAAAGGATGTCTACGGGCAGTGGTTCACCTCCCAGCAGGGGTTCTCGGTCGGCGCCACCAAGATGTGGCAGGACGACCCGCTGTGGAAGATCGACCCGGTGATGGCGCCCTTCCGCACTGCTGCGTTAAGCGGCCGCTTCGCCGGCTATGCCGGTCCGGCCGGCCGCGCCGCCGCCGAAGTCATTTCCAAATTCATCATCGTCGACATGTACACCAAGGCGGTCCAAGGCATGGCGCCGGAAGAGGCGGTCAAATGGGCGCATGGCGAGCTGGTGAAAATCTACGCATGAGAGCCTCGTGATTCTCGCTACAGCTTGTGGCAACGAGAAAATTGCGTGGATCTAATCGTACGTAATCTCCGTGTGGCGGGTCGGCCACCGGCAGAGCCGGTTGACGTCGGTGTTGCCGACGGCAAGATCGTCGCGATCGAGCTTGGACTGACAGGCGCCGCCGAGACCTATGACGCCGGCGGGCGTCTCGCCTGCGCCGGTTTGGTCGAAACGCACATCCATCTCGACAAATCCCGGATCATCGATCGCTGTCCGCCCGAAGCGGAGCGCGAGATCAGGCCGATGCGACAGGTCGCGGCGATGAAGCCCGGTTTTACCGTCGAGGACGTGCGCCTCAGAGCCGAGCGCACGCTGGTCGATTGCATCCTGAACGGC
>Ga0310914_10003360_pt1 | contig 10998 bp, 6 predicted proteins | sample GREbulkMGAN108_FD_203450 | JGI IMG/M metagenome (GOLD analysis project Ga0310914, IMG submission 203450) | Lab enrichment of tropical soil microbial communities from Luquillo Experimental Forest, Puerto Rico - GRE.bulkMG.AN108 | ecosystem: Environmental > Terrestrial > Soil > Tropical forest >...
CCAAGCCTATTGCGCCGGCTTTTGCGCGTCGTGCCCGGAATCGGCAGCGACCGTCATGCTCGATCTGCGCGAGCTCGGGCCGACCTATTTCTTCGCGCCACCACGGATCTTTGAGAATATCCTGACTCAGGTCATGATCCGAGTGGAAGATGCGGCCTGGGCAAAGCGATGGCTGTTTCATTACTTCCTGGACGTCGCCAAGCGAGTCGGATTGCCGATCCTCGATCGCCAACAAGTGCCGATGGTCGACCGGATGCTATATTGGCTCGGCGATCTGCTGGTCTATGGTCCGCTGAAGAATACTCTCGGCTTCAGCCGCATCCGCGTCGCCTACACCGCAGGTGAGGCGATCGGGCCCGATCTTTTCATCTTCTACCGTTCCCTCGGGATCAATTTAAAGCAGCTCTACGGGATGACCGAAAGCTCTGTTTTCCTGTGCATCCAGAAGGACGGGGATGTGAAGCCCGACACGGTTGGGCCACCGATCCAGGGCGTCGAGATCCGCATCGCCGAGAATGGCGAGGTATTGTTCAAAAGCCCTGGATCGTTTCGGGGTTATTACAGAAATCCAGAGGCGACGGCCGAGACAAAGCGGCCGGACGGCTGGGTGTATACTGGCGATTCCGGGTTCTTCGACGCCAACGGGCATTTAAAGATCATCGACCGTGCCAACGACGTCGGGCGGCTCGAGGACGGCTCGCTGTTCGCCCCGAAATACCTAGAGAACAAGCTCAAATACTTCTCCTGGATCAAGGAAGCGGTGGTGTTCGGCGACGGCAGGCCGTTTGTCGTCGCGTTTCTCAACCTCGACCTCGAGGCGGTCGGCGACTGGGCGGAGCGGCGCAACCTCGCCTACGCCTCTTATCAGGATCTCGCCGCTCAGGATGCGGTCTACGATCTGCTGCAGGTCTGCGTCGAGCAGGTAAATTATGACCTCGCCGCCGAGCCAGCCGTCGCCGGCTCGCAGATCCGCCGCTTTCTGATCCTGCACAAAGAGCTCGACGCAGATGATGGCGAGCTCACCCGTACGCGCAAGGTGCGCCGCCGGATCATCGCCGCCCGCTACCAGCCGCTGATCGATGCGCTTTATTCGAACCGCGCGACGGGCCGCATCGAGACCGAAATCACCTTCGAGGACGGCCGCAAGAGCTATATGCGCGCCGAGCTCGCGATCCGCGACGTCGCAACGACCTTGGCGCCTGCAGAACTTCTTCCCCTAAAAAAAGCGAGCTGATCGTGAGACGGATCGGCGAGCCGATCCTCACGGCCGACCAGATCACCCTCGCCTTTGGCGGGATTACCGCACTCAACGGCATCAGCATCGAGATCCGGCGTCACGAAATACTGGCGATAATCGGGCCGAATGGCGCCGGCAAGACCTCGATGCTGAACGTCATCAACGGCTTCTACCACCCCCAGGCCGGCACGATCACCTGGAAGGGCGAGACCCGCAGGCGCATGCGTCCCTACTATGCCGCCGCCGCGGGCATTTCCCGCACCTTCCAGAATGTCGCGCTGTTCAGGGGGATGACGACGCTGGACAACGTCATGACCGGGCGCCTGTTGCGGATGCACCGGAATTTCCTGTGGCAGGCGATCTATTTCGGGCCGGCAGAACGGGAGGAGCTCGCCCATCGCGCTTATGCCGAGCGCATCATCGACTTTCTCGAAATCCAGGCGATCCGCAAGACGCCGGTCGGACGCCTGCCCTACGGATTGCAAAAGCGCGTCGAACTCGGCCGTGCCTTGGCCATGGAGCCGGAGCTGTTGCTGCTCGACGAGCCGATGGCCGGGATGAACGTCGAGGAGAAGGAGGACATGTGCCGCTTCATCCTCGACATAAACGACGAGTTCGGCACGACGATCGCATTGATCGAGCACGACATGGGGGTCGTAATGGACATATCCGACCGCGTCGTCGTGCTCGATTACGGCCGTAAGATCGCTGACGGCCCGCCGGACGAGGTTCGCGCGAGCCCCGAGGTCATCGCCGCCTATCTCGGCGAGCCGCATCAGCGCGAAGATCACGCAGCGCCGCAGCACACGGCAGCGGCTCAGCGCGGTTGAGGAGGAGGGCCGGCCCGATCAACCTTGCTGCGGTCTTCCTCACTCCTTTCGCCAATATGTGGGACAACCCGGAATTCGTGCTCGAGGTCGTCATCGGCGGCCTGTTGAGCGGGATAATGTATTCGCTCGTCGCCCTCGGTTTCGTGCTGATCTTCAAAGCCTCGGGCGTGTTCAACTTCGCCCAGGGCACGATGGTGCTGTTCGCCGCCCTGACTTTTGTCGGGCTGATCGAACGGGGCTTGCCGATCTGGATGGCATTCGTCATCGCCGTGGTCGTCATGATCCTGCTCGCCGTTGCGGTCGAACGCTTGATGCTGCGCTCGCTTGTCAATCAGGAGCAGATCATCCTGTTTATGGCGACCATCGGTCTCGCCTTTTTCCTCGACGGCTTCGGCCAGCTCGTCTGGGGCGGCGACGTGCATCCGCTCGACATCGGCATCCCGAAGGCGCCGCTGATCATCGGCGGCGTGCTCGTCAACGAGTTCGACCTTGTCGCCGCCATAGTCGCGGGCTCGCTAGTGGCCGCGCTCGCCCTCTTCTTCCAGCGCACCGCGATCGGACGCGCTCTGCGTGCGGTTGCCGACGACCATCAGGCGGCGCAATCGGTCGGCATCCCGCTGCCCACCATCTGGGTCATCGTTTGGTCGGTCGCCGGCGTCGTTGGGCTCGTTGCCGGCATCATGTGGGGCAGCAATCTGGGCGTGCAGTTCTCCCTTTCTCTGGTGGCGCTGAAGGCGCTGCCGGTGCTGATGCTCGGCGGCTTCACCTCGGTGCCGGGCGCCATCGTTGGCGGTCTGATCGTCGGGGTCGGCGAGAAGCTCGCCGAGGTCTTTTGGGGTCCCGCCTTCGGTGGCGCAATTGAGGACTGGTTCGCCTATGCCCTGGCGCTCGTCTTCCTGCTGTTCCGGCCGCAGGGCTTGTTCGGCGAGCGCATCATCGAGCGGGTCTAAGCCGTGCTCTATCGCGAGGTCGGCCAATTCAAGGCGAGCTACGCCGCCGACCAAGCGATCTTTCCGATCCGCCAGGACCGGTGGCTGATGCTCGGAGCGCTCGCCGTAGCGTATTTCGTGATCCCCGCAACGGGCTCCGAATATTGGCTCCTAACGATAATGGTCCCGTTCCTCGTCTACGCGCTGGCGGCGCTCGGCCTCAACCTCTTGACCGGCTATGCCGGACAGGTATCGCTCGGGACCGGCGGCTTCATGGCGGTCGGCGCCTTTGCGACCTACAAGCTCACCACCGTCTTCCCCGGGCTCAACATCGTGCTCGCTCTCGTCCTCGCCGGCATCATCGCCGCTCTCGTCGGGGTGCTGTTCGGCTTCCCGAGCCTCAGGATCAAGGGTTTCTACTTGGCCGTAGCGACACTTGCGTCGCAGTTCTTCCTGATCTGGATGTTCAACAAGTTCCCGTGGTTCTACAACTACAGCGCCTCTGGCGTAATCAGCGCGCCGCCGCGCGCCCTTTTCGGTCAAATCTACGTCACCGGCGCCGAGGCCGATCCTCGGGCGAAGTATTTGTTCGTCCTGACCGTCGTTGTCCTCCTTGCGCTCGCTGCCAAGGGTCTGGTGCGCGGCCGCATCGGGCGCGCCTGGATGGCGATCCGTGACATGGACGTGGCCGCCGAGATCATCGGCATCCGCCCGCTGCGCACAAAGCTGCTCGCCTTTGCGTTGAGCTCGTTCTACTGCGGCATAGCGGGCGCGATGTGGGCCTTTATTTACACGAGTGCCGTCGAGGCGAGCGCGTTCGAGATCGACCGCTCCTTCCAGATCTTGTTCATGATCATCATCGGCGGCCTCGGCAGTATCCTCGGCTCCTTCCTCGGCGCCGGCTTCATCGTGCTCTTGCCGATCTTTCTCGACAACGCGCCGCGGCTCGCCGGGCTAGAGCTTCCGGTGAACCTGGTGACCAATCTGCAAACGATGATCTTCGGCGCATTGATTATCTTCTTTCTGATCATCGAGCCGAATGGTCTGGCGCGGCTGTGGGTGATCGGCAAGGAAAAACTCCGGCTCTGGCCGTTCCCGCACTGATGCCAGAACCCTTGTAGCGGAACGGGCGGGAGCTTAGAAGACACGCGAAACTGGTGCCTAGGGAGGAGAAGATGAGGCTGTTCAAAACACTGCTTGCGGTGATGGCGGCCGCGGTAGCCGTATCTTGCCTCGGCGCGGGCATGGCGTTCGCGCAAAATGAGCAGTTCATTCCGCGCCTCGTCTACCGCACCGGCCCCTATGCCCCGAACGGCATCCCGTTCGCCGACGGCTATGCCGATTATCTCGACATGATCGACGCGCGCGTCGGCGGCGTCGGCGGCGTCAAGATTACCTATGAGGAGTGCGAGACCGGCTACAACAACGACAAGGGTGTGGAGTGCTACGAGCGGCTCAAGAACAAGGGACCGACGGGTGCCAGCCTGGTCGACCCGCTGTCGACCGGCATCACCTATGCCCTGATCGAGCGTGCTACCGCCGACAAGATACCGGTGGTCTCGATGGGCTACGGCCGCGCCGACGCAAGCGACGGCGCAGTGTTCCCCTATGTCTTTACTTTACCCGCCACCTACTGGGCGCAGGCCGACGCGCTCATCAAATATGTCGGCGAGCAGATGGGTGGCCTCGAAAAGCTCAAGGACAAGAAGATCGGCCTGGTCTACATCGATATCGCTTACGGCAAGGAGCCGATCGCGACGCTAGAAAAGCTGTCGCAGAAATACGGCTATACTTTCCTCAAATACCCGGTCTCGGCGCCCGGCATCGAACAATCGGCGACCTGGCTGCAGATTCGCCAACAGCGCCCTGACTGGCTGTTCATGTGGGGTTGGGGCGTCATGAACTCGACTGCCATCAAGGGAGCAGCCTCGGTCGGCTATCCGATGGACCACTTCATCGGTGTGTGGTGGTCGGGTTCGGAGCCGGATGTCGTGCCGGCCGGCACGGCGGCGGTCGGCTACAAATCAGGCACATTCCACGCCGCTGGACAGGACTATGGCGCGATCAAGGACATTCTCAAATACGTCTACGATAAGAATGGCGGGCACACGACGCGCGACAAGGTCGGTGAAGTGCTCTACAACCGCGGCGTCATCAATGCGATTTACGACCTCGAGGCGATCCGAACCGCACAAGGCAAGTTCGGCAAGAAGCCGCTCAAAGGCGAAGAGGTGCAGTGGGGGTATGAGCACCTCGACATTACAGCGCAGCGAATCACCGAGTTAGGCAGCGACGGGCTGATGGTGCCGATTGCGCTGTCCTGCGACAACCATGAGGGCAACGGCAAGGTCCGCATCCAGCAATGGGACGGGCAGCACTGGAAGTTCGTCTCCGACTGGATTCAGCCGGACCGGGCGATGCTGACCGAGATGTACAAGGAATCGGCCCTGAGCTACGCGAAAGAGAAGGGCATCACACCGCGCGATTGCGCAAAGGTGATGTAAGGTCCGGTGTGGCGTCCCCGCCATGTCCCAATCGGCGGCACTGCTCGCGGTCAACAACATCGAGGTCATCTATAACCACGTTATTCTGGTGCTGAAGGGCGTGTCGCTCCGGGTGCCGGAAGGCGGGATTGTCGCATTGCTTGGCGGCAACGGCGCCGGCAAGACGACGACGCTAAAGGCGATCTCAAACCTGCTGCGCGCCGAGCGGGGCGAGGTGACCAAGGGCTCGATCAGCTTTGCCGGCGAGCGGATCGACGCGCTCGACGCCGCGTCCGTGGTCAAGCGCGGGCTGATTCAGGTCATGGAGGGACGCCACTGCTTCCCCCATCTGACTGTCGAGGAAAACCTGTTGACGGGTGCTTATACCAGAGCCGACGGACGCGCCCGGGTCGCCGACGACCTCGATAAGGTGTACAGCTACTTCCCGCGTCTCAAGATCCGGCGCGGCGCCATCGCCGGCTACACCTCGGGTGGCGAGCAGCAGATGACCGCGATCGGCCGGGCGCTGATGTCGCGGCCCAAAATGATCCTGCTCGACGAGCCTTCTTTGGGACTAGCGCCGCAGCTCGTCGAAGAGATCTTTGCGATCGTCGGTCGTCTGAACACGGAAGAAAATGTCGGTTTTTTGATCGCCGAACAGAACACCAACATCGCGCTGCACTACGCGGATAACGGCTACATTCTCGAAAACGGCCGCGTGGTAATGGACGGCGCGGCCGCTGCGTTGCGCACGAATGAAGATGTCAAGGAATTTTATCTCGGGCTCTCGACGAGCGGACGAAAGAGCTATCGCGACATCAAGCACTACCGCAGGCGCAAGCGCTGGCTCGCTTGAGCCTGCAGCTATCGCTCGAGCGCGAAGGCAAGCTTGGTTCCGGATAGGAAAATGGAATAAAAATACAATTCGGCGTCGAGTGTACGCTTGATCGTCTGCGCTCGCCGAAAGCCGTGCTGCTCTCCGTCGAACAGCAGGTATTGGAACGGTAGGCCTTTGGCCTTTAGCGCGTCCACCATTGCCTCCGCCTGATTGGGCGGGACGATCGGATCCTCGGCACCCTGGAAAAAGGCGATCGGCACTGACAGGCGATCGGCGAAATGGACCGGTGACCGCTCGATATATAGGTCGCGGCGGGCCGGGTAAGGACCGATCATGCCGTCGAGATAACGCGATTCGAATTTGTGGGTGTCTTTTGCCAGAGCCTCGAGATCGCTGACGCCGTAGTAACTGGCACCAGTCTTGAAAACATTGTGGAAGGTCAATGCGCACAGGGTCGTGTAGCCGCCCGCGCTGCCGCCACGGATCGCCATGCGCTTCCCATCGACTTTTCCGCTCGCCGCCAAGTGCCTGGCGCCGTTGACGCAGTCGTCGACATCGACAATGCCCCATTTGCCGCGCAACCGTTCGCGATAGGCGCGCCCGTATCCGGTGCTCCCGCCATAATTCACGTTCAGGACGGCGAAGCCGCGGCTCGTCCAGTACTGCACGCCACAGTCGAGAGTCGACGAAAACGCACTGGTCGGGCCGCCGTGGCTGCGCACGATCAGTGGCGGCAGTTCGTCTGTTGGAGCACTGAAATCATTGTTCACTGGAGGATAAAAAAGGCCGAAAGCGGTCTGCCCGTTCTCCGTCGGGAATTCTATCGGCTGCACGATCGACAGGCAGCCTTGATAGGCCTGCACATCCTCTGCGTTGGAGAGTTTTATGATAGCCACTTGGCCGGAACTTGGCGTCAATTGAACGACCGCCGGGAAATGCGTCGGCGAGGCGCCGACAAAATAAACATTGTCGGCATCGGCGCGCAGCGAGGCAATCTCGGTAAACTCCGTGGCGATCGGGGTAACCGAGAGCGTATCCAGATCGACAGCGGCCAGCGATGCCGAGCCGTTGCGGTAATAGCTGCACATTAAGCGCTTCGCCGATGCGAAGACGTAGCGCGACGGGCGAAACCCCCATTGCGCCGAACCGAACTCCGCCTCTAGAGGGTAGACCGCCTCGCTCTCGCCTCCGAGCGGATCCCCGACGATACGGTAGATGTTCCACCATCCGCTGCGGTCCGAAACGAAATAGAGAGCGCCGTCGGGAGACCATTCCGGCTGTAGGACCGATTCAGCATCGCCGCCCGCCACCTTGCGTCTATCGGCGATGGTGCCGTCCGGTGCAAAGCGGCCGACCCACAGCTCCGTGCCGTCCCACGGCATATTTGGGTGACGCCATTCGAGCCAGGCGAGTCGCGCATTGTCCGGGCTGAGCCGCGGTGCCGCATAGAAGTCGTTGCCCGAGACCAGGACGTGGGGCGGGCGCGCCCCGTCAGCCGAGATGTCGACGAGCGCGTTGACCGGTTGCGCGGCACCGGTGGTGTGGTCTTCGCAAACCCAGACCATCCGTTTGCGTGTACGGTCCATGACCCCGTCGGCGTGGCGCAACCCTCTTGGTTTCGCAGCGGCTTCGGTTATGGGGACCGGCGCAGCTCCGCGCTCTTGCCGGTACAAGCGCTGGTCGGCGTCGTTGCAGAAATAGACGACGCCATCATCGACTAGATAGGCGCCCCCGCCATATTCATGGACGCGGCTGCGCACATTGAAAGCGCTTTGTCCGTTCGCCGGTATCGCAGGGGTCACCTCCTCCGGTTGGCTGTCGTGGGAGAGGCGTACGACAACTGTTCGCCCCTGCTCCTGCGGCCGCATTTCGATCCAGTAAACATCGCGGCCGTCGACCAGGATCTCGCCGAGACCGATCGACGATGCAACGATCAGGTCGGAAGTGATCGGTGACGCCCACGACCCATAGGGCGCAACCCGCGGCTGAGGCATCAGAGCGCGTCCTCACGCTGGATGAGCAGATTCGCATCAGATGCACCGCGAACAGAGAGGTCAAGCAGTACGTGCGTAAAAGGGAGTTCCGGGCCGGCAGGTTAGGCGTACGAAACGGACCAAAGCGTGAATACGCCGGAGAATCCCTTCAACTCTACTTTATCGTGTCTCCGCCATTGCAGTTCTTCATGGCGACGGGCGCCGAGTACATCGATGTCAGCTTTGGCCTGATCGCTCAGCCAGATCTCCGCCCCTTTGATCGCTCCGACGACACGGGCGGCAAAATTCACGGTTCTACCGAAGACATCGCCTTCCTCGATCTGCAGGGGACCGATGTGGATGCCGGCCCTCAACCGCAGTTCCGGCGCTCCCGGATCAGCGCAGAGCGCGCGGGCATAGTCAAGTGCTGCGGCAACCGAGCGGAACGCCGCCATCACACTATCGCCAATGGTGCGGATCTCGTATCCTTTATAATGGACGACGAGCTTCCGGCTTTGTGCGAAATGAGCTTGCCGGACTTCATACATGCGCTCGTCGCGCATCCGCTCGCCCAAAACTGTCGAATCGACTACGTCGGTAAAGACGATCGCCAAGGTGACCCGCTCGTCACCCGCCCATTCGAGAAATCTCGAGCTGTGCGTTTCGGCATTGGCCGACAGCACGAATGCCTCGAAATCCCGCTGGCGGTCGGCGGCCATGTCCATCGACTCGAGCAATGAGGGATACCGTCGAGCGAGCATCTCTTTGGGATCGGCAATGGCGACCGCGCCGCCGCACGGACACGAAAATATGTCTTTGCCCTGCTCCCGTAGGAGCTGGATATAGGGGTCGGGCACCGGGGTACCACAGTTGCCGCAAACGAAGAGACGAACGATCTGCAGCGTCTCGCGCAGAGCACGCCGATCAACGTGCGCCACTACGTATTCCTCGAAATGAAAGCGGGTTTCCTCGGTCGCTGTGTCGAAAAACAGCAGCAGCCGCCCTCGCGCTTCGCCAAATTCCTGCAGATAGATGCCGCATCTTCCGCCGGCACGCGCCGTGAAGATCACCGCGTTTCGCCACATCTCGGTGCGCGCCGTGTCAAACAACTGACTGTGGCCTAAGCGAACCGCGAGGGTCGCGTAAATGCTTTGGGTCGGACCTTCAAATGTCACGGCCACGGCTCTTCCTGGCGGATCGGGCGCCTCGGCGTAGTCGCGATTGAACTGAGAGGGGAAGACCAGGTAGCGGCCATCCGCCGCGCTTTCCCGCAGCGCCAGATCATAGCGGACGAGCTCCTCGACCGTCGCATGCAGCAACAACTGCTCTTGCTTGCGGTCGCCGATCCGCTGATCCTCGGGAACATGAAAATGCCCGCTGAGCGCCGTCTCCTCGGCGAGCGAACCCAAGCCGTCTGGCTCGTCCTTCGCGGCAATAACCATGGCAGAGGCGTAGGCGTCCAACAGCTCCGGCTGCAGCAACACATAGTCGCCAAAGCTCAGACGCCGGATCAAGTCGCGGTTCTCCAGCCGGCCGACACAGATGTCGAAGTCGGCGCGAGGGTCATCCTCTTCCCCAATCAACTCCGAATGTCGCCGAGCGAACTCGTCGAACAGCTGGCCCACTGGCGCCAGCAGGCGGCCGGTGTTCTTGACCTGGAGCAAGTGGGACTTGATGGTAGCGAAGAGTTCCGAAGAAGTAACGGTCGGCAGCTCGCCCCACGGGATCGCCCGCTCTATTGCCGCCCGCAGTTCTTCGATCTGCCACCCCTCCTTGGCGCTCGTCGCGTAATAGCCGGCAAAATCAAATTCCTTGATGAGCGCATCGAGGCGCTCTTTGCTGACAGGCACTCCGCCGCGATCTGCGCGCGCCGAAACCAGCAATTTGGAAAGCGGGACGGCCTCGTCTCCCTGACGCTGGTGCGCTGCGCGCAACGCACGATCCCAATGGACCACGCCCGCCAGCGGATCGGTCTCGCTTCGCGCGTCGAACACGACCAATGCCACCGCTACTTCGCTCAGATGCAACTGATGAACGACCCGGTAGCCCGGTTGGCCGGCGAGGTCCCACAGCAGGGTTTCGCGCGTCCGCCTACGTTCGCCGGGCAGCTCGTCTTCCGTGCTGTCGAGCGCCAAAACCTGCCGCCCGGCCGTCGAGTCGGTGGCTTGAAAGGGACGCCCGCTCAGAACGAGGCTGAGACCGGTCTTGCCGACACCCGTGTCTCCCACCAACACGACCTTCGCGTTGACATAGTGGACGGTGTGTGTCGCCGGAGAACGCGGCCGTTCGCCCAAAAGCACATCGAGGTCGAGCTCGTAGAGATAAAGGCGCGCGCCGGCCGCGGCAAGGCACGGAAGCGATGGGTGAAAGGACAATCCCGAAAAGCGGTAGCGCGCATGCCGCTGGATTACCGCGACGCCGTCCCAAGTTTCTGAACTCCAGATTCTTATCGTGTCGTCCCGGCCCATCGTCGCGAACAAGGGCCTCTGCTGGTGGAAACTCAGAGCAACGACAGACCCCCGATGCCCTTCAAGAATGCGGCGCAGCTTGCTATTGGGGACATCCCAAAGCTTTACAGTATTGTCGAGGCTGCCAATGGCCAGCATCCGTCCGTTCGGCTCGAATCCGACACTCGAAACCGGGAAGAAGTGTCTCTCTAAGAGACGAGGTACTGCACCGTTCAGTAGGTCCCAGAGGATTACCGTGCC
>Ga0310914_10003369_pt1 | contig 10983 bp, 12 predicted proteins | sample GREbulkMGAN108_FD_203450 | JGI IMG/M metagenome (GOLD analysis project Ga0310914, IMG submission 203450) | Lab enrichment of tropical soil microbial communities from Luquillo Experimental Forest, Puerto Rico - GRE.bulkMG.AN108 | ecosystem: Environmental > Terrestrial > Soil > Tropical forest >...
GCTCACTCGGTCGACGAGTTCAATGATCCGGCCACCGCCGCGCATACTCAATTAGTCGATATTGTGCGCCGGATTGCACGGGCACCCTGAAATGCAATTCTGAGTGCGTCCGGGTTGGTCCCAGCTCTTTGCGGCGCGACGGTCAGCCTGCACAAAACGCGCCTGCGGGAAGCCAGCCTGCGCGCAGAAACAATAGGTAACCGGCTTTGCCCGCGCACGATGCGGCGGCCCACTCCACCGCTCCGAATGCTCGAGCATTAACCTAGAATTTACTGTAGACTCCCGTAAGAAATTTGGCGGTGGAGCCGATAGAACCCAGGTCGGAACGATGATCCCAATCGATCCTGAGGTCGAGAAAACCTTGATGGAACTCATGCCTCGCCGGATGCTACATCATGTGATATCCGGGACCCGAATTTGGCGCCAAACTTCGACGATACGCGCGTACCGCCTGCGCCCACACCAAAGATAGGTGCTATCGTGATACCGGTCAGAGCTCCATCATCGGCACCGATTTTTCCTAGTATTTGGAGAGCTCGGTTGCTGTCTATCGGGTCCATGGCGCGCGCTGCTGCGGGCGTTAGCCTAGTGATTTGCGTCTCCATCGCTTCGTCGTCGGCGCAACAGCAAGCGCCTGCCGTTGTTCCGGTCGGCACAGTCAAGGCCGAGCACAAGCCGATCGCCAAAACGAAAAACTTTGTCGGGCGGGTTGAGGCACAAAGTCGAAGTTCACGCGCGAGTCACCGGCTACTTGGAAGACGTGCAGTTCAAGGAGGGCGAGCTTGTCAAGGAAGGCCAGCATCTTTATCATATCGAGAAGGATCTGTTCCAGGCCGCCGTCGACCAGGCGGCGGGGGCGCTCGCGGAAGACAAGGCAAAAAAGCTGCTGACCGCGGTTGAATACCAACGCGCGGAAACGCTGGCCAAGACGAGCGCCGGCACGCTCGAGACGCGCGACAAGGCGCTCACTGCGGATCGGGATGCCGATGCCCGTATCTTGATCGCCCAGGGCCAACTGGACACGGCGAACATCAATCTCAGCTACACGGATATCGTATCGCCGATCGCGGGCAAGATCGGCCGGACCAATATCACCAAAGGTAATGTGGTCAGCCCACAAAGCGGAACGCTGACGACGATCGTCAGTCAGGACCCGATATATGTGCTGTTTCCGGTGAGCCAGGCCGACATCTCGCATGCGCGGAACTCGGGCCTCGATATTGAAGGTATCAAGGTGACTTTGCGCTTCGCCGATGGGACGGCCTACGGATCGGTGGGTAAGATCGACTTCGTCGACGTAACGGTCGACCGCGCGACCGACAGCGTTCAGGCGCGCGCGGTTTTCCCGAACCCGTCAGGTGCTCTGATCGACGGACAATTATGGGAGGTCAATCTCGAGGCCGGCAAGACCGAGGAGCAGGTCGTGGTGCCCCAGGCTGCGTTGCTCACGGATCAGCAGGGCGTTTACGTGTTCATCGTCGAAGATGGGAAGGTGGCGATCCGGCGAATCAAGACAGGCGGCGCCAGCGGCGCAGATATAATCGTCACCGAGGGTCTGTCGGGTAACGAGCTGGTGGTCGTCCAGGGTCTCGAGTCGTTGCGACCCGGAATGGCGGTACAGGCTACACCGGTACCTGCCGCACTCAACCGAAGCTAAGCCGATGCTGTCCGCGATTTTTGTCGACCGGCCGCGGTTTGCCATCGTCATAGCCTTGATCACGACGATCGCAGGGCTGGTGTCACTGTTGGTCATTCCGCTCGCGCAATACCCCGATATCGTCCCGCCCCAGGTGCAGGTCACCACGACATACCCGGGTGCGAATTCGGGCGTGGTCGATGCGACGGTTGCCCAGCCGATCGAAGCGCAGGTCGTCGGTGTCGACAAAATGATCTACATGAAGAGCGTCAGCGGTGACGACGGCAGCTACACTCTGATCTGCTCGTTCGAGCTCGGCACCAATCCCGACATCAACACGGTCAACGTCAACAACCGCGTGCAAATCGCACTGCCAAGCCTGCCAGAAGAGGTGCAGCGGCAAGGTATAACAGTCAAGAAAAAGTCTTCCGCCCTGCTCGGCGTTATCGCCGTCTATTCGCCAAAACAGACCTACGACCCGTTATTCCTGTCGAACTACGTTACGATCAATCTGCTCGACCAAATCAAGAGCACTCCAGGGGTGGCGATGCGCTTTTGTGGGGGCCCCAGGATTACGCGATGCGTGCCTGGGTGCAGATCGACCAGTTGACCGGCCTCAACCTGACCCCCGGCGACGTCATCAACGCAATACAGTCGCAGAACATCCAGGCCGCGGTCGGCCGCATCGGCGCCCGCCCGATCTAAAACGATCAGCAACTGCAGCTCAACCTGCAGACCAAAGGACGGCTGACGACCGTGGACGAGTTCGCCAACATCGTCATCCGTACGAATCCAGACGGCTCGGTTCTCCGGCTCAGCGATGTGGCGCGGCTCGAACTGGGCGCCGCCAACCTCGATCGCGAGACCCATTTCAACGGCGGCCCCGCCGCGGCGATTGCGATCTATCAATCGCCTGGTGCCAATGCGATCAAGACCTTGCAAGCCGTTCGCGACCGGCCCAGCGAGTTGCAGAAGCGCTTTCCCGACGATCTCGCCCGAAGGATGCTGAACCTGCGACCGGGCTAGCGCGGACCGCGGAAGGCGTTATCCTGTCTCCACCAACGCGGACCGAAGCGCGATCTTCACCTTGGGGAGGAAGCAATGGGAGGAAGTGCGGAGCCAAACCGGAGCAAGACGGCAGAAGATTTACGGCTCGACGAGGCGCGCGAGAAAGGAGTGCCGTGGAAGCAATGGGGACCGTACCTCAGCGAGCGCCAATGGGGCACGGTCCGCGAGGATTACAGCGAGAGGGGTGACGCGTGGAACTACTTCACCCACGATCAGGCCCGCTCGCGCGCTTATCACTGGGGTGAGGACGGTCTCGCCGGTTTCAGCGACGACCACCAGCGGTTGTGCTTTGCCATTGCCCTGTGGAACGGCAAGGATCCGATCCTCAAGGAACGGCTGTTCGGCTTGACCAATAGCGAAGGCAATCACGGAGAGGACGTCAAGGAGTATTACTACTACCTCGACAGCACTCCGACCCACTCGTACATGAAATATCTCTATAAATATCCGCAGAATGCTTACCCCTACAGTGACCTCGTCGAAACCAATCGGCGGCGCGGACGCAACGACCCTGAATACGAGTTGGTCGATACCGGCATCTTCAATGAAGACCGCTACTTCGACGTGTTCGTCGAATACGCGAAGGCTGGGCCCAGCGACATTCTGATCCAGATCAGCCTGTGCAATCGCGGGCCGGAGGCAGCGACGCTGCACGTGCTACCCACCCTCTGGTTCCGCAACACGTGGGTGTGGTGGCCTGAGCAGCCCAAGCCCTCGCTGCGGGCGCTGCCTGGAGAGACCGGGATCGGAAGAATCCGGGCATCACATTCCGGATTGGGCGAATACGGCCTGCATTGTGAAGGCAATCCAACATTGTTGTTCACCGAAAACGACACCAACACCGAGCGGATCTTCGGCACTCCCAACCCGGGACCTTACGTCAAGGACGCGATCAACAACTATTTGCTGGCGGGCCGGGTGGACGCGGTCAACCCCGACCGGACGGGAACCAAGGCCGCTGCTCATTACCAGGTCACTGTGGCTGCGGGCGGCACGGCCATCATTCGCCTGCGGTTGAGCAACGGTATTATCGCAAAGCCCTTCCAAAACCAATTCGATCAAATTGCAGATCAGCGCCGACGCGAGGCGGCCGAATTCTATCAGGCGAGGATGCCGCCCCGGATCGGGCAAGATATGGCCAATGTCGTGCGTCAAGCCTATGCCGGGATGTTGTGGAGCAAGCAGTATTTTTTCCTCGACGCCAACAAATGGCTTGAGGAGCACGGCGCTGATCCGATGCATCCTACCACCCGCCAAGTACGCAACCGTGAATGGTTCCACATGGTCAGCGACAACATTTTCTCAATGCCGGACAAGTGGGAATACCCTTGGTTTGCCGCCTGGGACCTCGCCTTCCATGCGCTTGCTTTGTCGATGGTCGACATCGATTTCGCCAAGCGCCAACTCGACCTGCTGCTCGATCAGGTCTACCTCCATCCTACTGGTCAAATTCCCGCCTATGAGTGGAATTTCAGCGACGTCAACCCGCCTGTACAGGCCTTTGCTACGATTTTTTTATACCGGACCGAGCGCGCGCTGCACGGCAGGGCCGACGTCGCTTTTTTGAAGCGGGTCTTTGGCAAGCTGACTGCGAATTTTGGCTGGTGGATCAACCGCAAAGACCGCTTGGGCAACAACTTATTCGAAGGCGGGTTTCTCGGACTCGACAATATCGGCGTCTTCGATCGAAGCGCGCCCCTACCGACCGGCGGATATTTGGAGCAGGCCGACGGCACCGCCTGGGTCGCCCTGTTTTGCCAGAGCATGCTTGAGATTGCCTGCGAGCTGGCCGAGCACGATCCGGCGTATGAGGATTTGGCTACAAACTATGCGCTCCAGTTTGTGCTGATTGCGCGTTCTCTGAACGCGGTGGGCGCGGACGGTATGTGGGACGAGGAGGACGGCTTTTATTACGACGTCCTACGTGTGCCCGACGGAACCTCGACGCGGCTCAAAGTCCGTTCTATGGTTGGTCTCTTGCCGCTTTGCGCTGCGACGGTCACCGAGCGCACGCAGCGGGAGAAAATGCCGAAACTGGTCGCCCAATATCAGGCTCGGTTGCAGCAAATGCCCGAGTTGCGCGAGTCTATCCATGCGACCGGGCCTGGCCATTTTGGCGTAGCGGAACGCGGCATCATCGGGCTGGTCAACCGGGACCGCCTGCGCCGGATTCTAACGCGAATGCTCGACGAAAAGGAATTCTTGAGCCCTTACGGAATTCGGTCACTGTCTCGCTACCATGCCGAGCATCCTTACATCTTTCCGGTTCATGGCCAGGAATATCGGGTGAGCTATCTGCCGGCGGAGTCGGACAGCGGAATGTTTGGCGGCAATTCGAACTGGCGCGGGCCGATCTGGGCGCCGGTCAACACGCTAATCATTCGCGCTCTATTGAACTACTTCGCCTATTATGGAGACGACTTCAAGATTGAGTGTCCGACAGGTTCGGGCAGGTTGATGAATTTGTTCGAGGTGGCTCAGGAGATCGCCAATCGGCTGGGCCAGATCTTTCTCCGCGACGAAACCGGCCGGCGCCCGGTCTTTGGCGGCACGAAAAAATTTCAGCGCGATCCCTATTGGCGCGACCACCTGCTGTTCTACGAATACTTCCATGGCGACAACGGGGCCGGCATCGGCGCCAGTCACCAGACGGGATGGACCGGTGTCGTCGCCGGTCTGGTCGAATACTTCGGTCATATCGACGCCCAAACCGTGTTGCAAGGCGGGCTAGCGATGGCGCTCGAAAAAGAGAAATAACCGGCCGAGTTTTCGCGGCATGGCACCCGCTCGACTGCCGGCGACGCCCATGACCGGTCGGTGATGCTTCAGTCTCTTGGCTCTGCGATCACTTTCGATGTGGCCGCCTCAAAACCTCGTCGACATCGCTCACTCCGACGTACAAACTAAGATTCTTGGCCTAGGTCGTTGGTTAAAAGCGTACAGTGATTGCCCTGTGTCACGGCCGCATTCTGGTGGTCGCGCGCCTCCCGTGATCGAGCCGAGGGAGGAGAAACGATGACAATGTCACGCCGGAGTCTAATCGCAGCGACGGCCCTGACCGCGCTTGCCGCGCCGCCCGGGCGGTCCCAACCCCCCCCCAACCTGAGCCCGCGCCCGCCGCCGCCGCCGCGCACCGCCCTGCGGACGTGGTTCGCGGGGCAGTTCACTGGCGATTTCGACGCGATGCTCGAGCGGCGCCTCATTCGCCTTGTCGTTCCCTACAGCCCGACCCTGTTCTTCGAGGATAAGGGCACCATCTACGGCACCGCGGCTAACGGGGCACAACTCTTCGAAGAATGGGTCAACAAGACCTTCGCGCTTCGGGCACGGGGAGGAACGGAACCCTGCAGAAGGCCGCACATCAACGCCATCTGGACTGTTTCTTAACCTTTCGCCTAACCGGGCGGCGACGATACGCGTCGATTTCCGTTCCCGCCGGATTCGTCGCTTCGGTCCACGCGATTGTTGGATAGCAGGTGATGGGTGTCGCAGCCGACAGTTCAAATTTCACCCTTGGTCGCCGACCCGAGCGCGTCCGTCGCCTCGGGTCGCGCTCCTCGGGCGTCGGCGGTCGAGCCGGCGGTGGTAGTGCCGGCCATCGGGCCGAACTTCATGAGGATGCCGCGAAGCACACGGACCCGCGGTGAAAACGGGTAGCTTTTTCCTCGATAGTCTCGGTCAGGAGATTGAGGAGCGCGAGCGTCTCCTCGTCTGTAAGGTCGAGCTGCATCGAGGCGATCGGTAATCGCGTATTAAGTAAAACATGCTACGATAGTCGCATTCCAATCGCGACGATAGCGACATGAGCGACGTTGATCCCGACCGCTTCACCCTCCGCCAAGCCAATGCCGCTCGGGGAGACTACGCCCAAATGCGGCATTGCCTCTGAGCGAACTGCGAGCCATCAGCCATGCCTGGAGCGGAACTGAGAACCTACGGCCTCGCTGCAGTTGTCGCTGTGCTCCTCGGCGCGGGCATCGGCTTCGGCTGGCATTACTTCGCCGACAGCGCCGGCGTTACGGCGATGGCTTCAGCGGCAGCTCCTCTCGCGCAGCGGGATGCACCCAATCCTGCATTGTCTTGCCCTCCTGGTCCGCGCGAGACACCAACTCTCGATGTCCCCCGCCTTTCAGTTTTATCCCGCCCCAACAACCAGCCCGACACAACCCACACAACGGGTACTTTGAAGGTCACACATGCCTTACACGCCCTCCGCGCCCGACAGGTGCCACCTCCCGGCCGGTCTGATGGTAGCGAGAGGGCGGCCTTCTGATTGCGGGAGCCCTTCGCCTGGCTCGTCTCCCTAGTTCGATCCCTCGGCGCTTCAGGATTTGTTAGCCGCAATCCCGGAACATTGCTGGCGTAGGTTAGTCTTGCAGAGACTCAAATGCGCGCATTGATCCTAGCGTTTGCTGTCGGCCTAGTCTTGGCGACATCGGCACAGGCGGCCCCTCTCGCGCCTAACCCGCTGGGCGGCCCCGTTACCTACATCCCGTTCAATGCACTAAGAATGCCACAATAAAAGCTGCAGATCTGCGTTTGACACGGTGTTCAGGCGAGGGAGACGTACTGGATAGGAGATTTCCATGCGTCCAACTGTCACAATAACAGTCGCTCTGCTTCTCATCTTGGCTGGCGGCATTGCCGAGGCGGCCGGTTCGAGTCAGCTTGCGGAGACAGGGGGCTTCCTTCTAGGCAATGCACTTCGCTGCGGGGTCCCGACTGAGCGCGTCGACCACGCCAGAAATGTCATTCATCACCTGATCGTCGCTGCGTCTTACGACGCGACCGAAGAGGCCGCAGCTGATAAGCGCTTCGTCGAGATCTTTATAGCGAGCGCAGTTCCCGATCCCGACGGCGCATTGATCCCGGCTTGCCCTGTGGTGGTCGCGCAATTCGAACGGCTCGAGCGGCATCATCGTCGATCCGGCATGAGCTGACAAATCGGGATGAAACCCAACCAAGAATGGGTGCCGTTGCCAAACGACCCGTTTAGCCTGGCTCCCATTTGGCGCCTGACCAAGCCCAGGTCGATTTCGCCGCGATCCTGGACGAGTTAAGCTTCTGAGGGGGAACTCGAAGCGGCTGGTCAACGACGCAGCCTGCTGCGTCGGGAGGAAGGAGTATTACGGTGTTCCCGAAGGTAGGTAGCGTGCAAGCCGTGAAGGCCATGGGCCTCGAAGGCCCGATGCCAGGTAAGGAACTCCTCCTGCGAAAGCTGGTAGCGGCGGCACGCTTCTTCGAGAGTGATTTTGCCGTTCCGCACAGCAGTAACGACTGCGGCTTTGCGGCGCGCCACCCATCTTTTGGTGTTCGGCGGTGGCAGCTCATCCACGGACGGTGCTCAGATCAAATTCGAGACTGGTACGACGGCGCGGCGACCGGTCCCGTGGCGGAGGCGACGCCCTTGCGAAGGTCCTGGAACGAGCGCGGCATGCCAAACTGCTCGAGGTTCCAAATGTCTAGCCATCAAGACGCAGCGGCTTGAGCTCGTGCGGGCCGGACGGGGGTTTCCAGGGATCGATTTCCCAGCCCCTTAATAACGGTTCGGCGCACAATTTGGCGGACCCCCATCCACCCCTCCATTGGCTCCAATGCACATGACCCCGGTGCCAGCCCCAACCACAGGCATCCCATCTTTTGGCGTTGAAATCGTCTCTGTCGTTCTATGTTCGGCCCCAGCGGAAACAGCATGAGCGCGCCATCGGGCGGTTAGACCAGCTCTCCGGATGGACTATCCGAGAACGCGCATCCTCGGTTCTTTCCCACACATTTGGGCTCGATACGCAAGCGGAAACAGCTCAGCCGCGCCTACCCATCGCGGAGTTCCAAAAATGACACAGCGGTAGTGTTGTAAATGTGCCCATTCTTCGGAATGTAGTCTTAACGCGAACCGTTCATTGCCGTGCTGCCGAGACGCCTGCTCAACGGTGATTAAAGTAGACGTTGGAGAATAGCGAGATGGCGAAACTGCGGATTACTCCTTGCGTGGCTGTCGTAGGACTAGGCTTATCGGCGTGCACCAACCCATACGATCCCGCACAGCGTTTTGTCGGCGGCGGTCTGCTTGGCGCCGGTGCTGGTGCGGCGATCGGGGCTGCTGCCGGAGGCGGACCGGGGGCGGCCCTCGGCGCTGCAATCGGCGGAGCCACAGGTGCCGTTGGAGGGGTCGCCACCACACCACCATCACCGTACGGCTACTACGGATACCCTGGCTACTACGGCTATCCCGGCTATTACGGCTATCCCGGCTATTATGGTTATCAAGGCTACCGCTAATGACGGAAGCCGCCAGTTACTGGTGTTGCTCCATTTGCCAACCGCCGGGGCCGACCAAGGGCACTGCTCACAGTCCTGAAGCGGGTCAGATGGCCGATACTGCTCGGATAGAGGACAGCGGAGCCACATGCGATCGACAGATACTCGAGCCCTATCCGGCGAAAGAGATGATATGCTGGCCGGGGAGCGTGCGGGTGGGCAATGTGCGGAACTATGACCCGAGCCTGATCGAACCCATGCTGCGTAGGGCGTGTACTCAGACCGGGCAGGACCGCACCAGCACGAGTGTCCGTGATCGACCCTTCTCGGCCACTCCAGCCGTCGCGGTGGGAACTGCTCTTCTTGCCCCTATCCGGCCATTTCTTGACCGCAGCCCAAATGGCTCAGTCGGGGCATCACCCACCGTCGGCGCCGACGACAACGAGTGACCGCTAACCTCACCGAGTGGCGCCAGCTACGGGTGGAACGCTTCGCCGCAGCCGGAAACGGCGCGGTGATCCGGCCGCCGTTCCATTGCGAACTACGGCTTCAATATTCGCCCCGATGCCGGCGTGTTCCCGAACTTCAACCGCGTGATCCTCGACGTCGTGGAGGACACGATCGGCGACCGCACGCAGATCGGGCCGGGGGTGCAGATCCTGGCGGCTGACCATCCGCGCGACCCGGCAGTGCGAGCCTCAGGGTTGGAGTTTGGCCGCCCGGTCCGCATTGGGCGCAACGTCTGGATCGGAGCGGGAGCCATCATCCTGACGGGCGTGTCCATCGGCGATGATGCGTTGATCGCGCGGGCAGCGTGGTCACCCGTGGTGTGCCCGCCGGGGCTACCGCCTTCGGAATCCGGCACGCATGCGGGCCCCGGCAGCCTGCTAACCGCACACTGTTCGAAGTCCGGGACCGTCGGCTCACTAGGACGGATGAATTTATTACGGAGGCTGAACCTTGCCGATTTGGGCGCGTCGGGCTCGGACACAGCAGGCGCAGGTTGACTTACAGCGAGGGACTGCAATCGGAAAGCGCCGTCGCGAAGCGGAAGAGGCGGTTATTATCTGCGCGGGTTTTTGAGGCAAGCGATTGTGGGAGATTTCGCGGCGGTGCAACCGCGGGAACCAACGAATCCGCATCAGGGAATGTTGCCGTGTCGAGGCGGGTGACCGGGATGAAGGTCCTGCAAGGCGTATACGGATGGGAACCCCAAACAGGCCTACGGCTCGGTCGGAACGGCCTCGCGATGGCCCTCTGCATCGTGGTCGTGCTTGGAGCCGGATTAAGGGCGTACGCGCTCGACTTTCAGAGCCTGTGGACCGACGAAATCTCTTCGCTGATGATCACGGATCCGACGCTGCCATTCCGCCAATTCTGGGACCGAGTGCTGGCCGACACTCATCCGCCCATCTACTACTTGGTTCTGCGGTGGTCATTGTCGGCGTTCAGCCAATCGGAGATCGTTGCGCGCGCTCCGAGCGTCTTGTTTGGAATATTGACTGTTTGCGCCGCCGGGGTACTCCCCGGCGCGTCTCTCTCGCGCAGCTCACGCGTCGCGTTGCCGCTTCTCCTCGCCGTTTCACCGGGTGCGGTCTGGTATGCCCGAGAGGCGCGCTCCTACGCACTCCTTCTGTTGCTGTCGACAGTCATTACTGTGGCTTGCATTCGCTTGTTGCGCTGCACGCGGCACGAAGACGGCAAGGCGCGCGGAGCGCTCACGATGCTCACTATGGCGGCGTTGCTCGCCTCCTTCACGCATTATTTCGGCTTCCTCCTCTCGATGGCGGCGTTTTTCACCTGCTTTCTTCTGGTTGACATCCGGCACAGAGCGATTGTCGTCCTTTCCGGTTGCGGGGTTGCCGCATTATTCCTGCCATGGGTGGTTTACCATTCTCGATTCATCACCAGCGAGCAAGCAACCTGGATAGGAGAGCTTTCGGTCGCGGCTTCAATCGACTGGTTCAAACACCTGGCGTTCGGTGGGACGGTTTCGCTGATCGTTTTCATCGGTGCCGTCA
>Ga0310914_10003381_pt1 | contig 10974 bp, 9 predicted proteins | sample GREbulkMGAN108_FD_203450 | JGI IMG/M metagenome (GOLD analysis project Ga0310914, IMG submission 203450) | Lab enrichment of tropical soil microbial communities from Luquillo Experimental Forest, Puerto Rico - GRE.bulkMG.AN108 | ecosystem: Environmental > Terrestrial > Soil > Tropical forest >...
GGCACGCTATGAACACCTGGGTTACCGATAATGTTCCGCTGGCGGGTGGTGCATTTCGTAAACTGATTGTGGACCTGTACCGCAACGACAAGCTCATGCGTGGAGAGCTTGTGATACGAAACGCGCGGGTCGAGGTCAGCAATATTCGTGCCAATCTGCTGACCGTGATTGCAGAGGGTGACCACATTACTCCGGCCTGTCAGTCGGAACCGATCATGGCGAAGGTGAGCAGTAAGGACAAAGAACTGCTGCGAGTTGCCGGTGGCCACATCGGCATCATGGCGGGCAGCGGTGCCGCCAAACTTACCTGGCCCCATATCAATCAGTGGCTTGCGGCTCGCTCAGACGCACAGTGATCTCCGAGTAAATTCGGGTTCTGACGACACGAGCGAGTTCACAACCAGAGCGCGGCCTCCGACATGGCCGACGAGCGGTTGTGTCCGTGCCAGAGGATGGAAGGACTTTTTCTGCCGACGTTAGTAGGTGTCTCAAGCAGCGTTAAACCAGTGGCAAACACAACAGATTCTTGATCACGAATTTGTTTGATCATCGATGCGCTGTCTCGGAGGGCTTCTCTGCTGCTTGTGCGTCCCACCAGAGATGTAATGAAAGCCACGGCTCAGCCGTGGCTTTCTTGTTTCATAAGACTTCAAGCAAAGGAAATGCGATGTTGGGGTGGCGGCAACCGCATCGCGTTTGATCGCGAACAATAAGTCTGTGACGCGCATCACACGTCTAAAAAACTCATGTCACAGGTTGCAGACACCGCACGCCATTAGCTTTTGTTATAGCAAGTCTGGCCGGCTGATTTTCTCCTCAAGTTCACTACGACGACTGGGCCCAGTTTGAAGAGATTGCGTTGGATCGAGAGAGAAATCAGGAACCAAACACCTAAAGATTGCGAGGCAGTCGATGTTGTTAAAGCCGTTCATCATAAATTCTCACGGGCAGATCGTTTTTCCAGGAAACTTTTTTCCCGAGCTGGATTTTTCGGTATTCCGAGGTCAAAAGCAGTTCGCAGCGGTGATTCGCAGAGACTTTGGCGAAAAGGCTCCCACTGAAGTTGAAATTGCGGATCGGGTACAAGCCGGTGAATACAAAACCCGATATGAGCTATGCCGCGATATGGCACTCAATCGCTTTTGGGTGAACCGGTATACCCTGACGATGTACGAAAAGCGCCCCATCCGCTGGCGCGATCTTCCGCACCGCCAGGATGACGTGTTCCTCCCAATCTACAAACCCAGAGATCAGTCTGGCGTTCTCAGCGCGTTGGAAGCCGGCTACCACAGCCTTCCACCGTCATGGGATGAGGAGTTGGAAGACCGCGCCTTCGGTATTTTGCTCAACGTATTTCGCAACGCAATTAGCGCCAGCGGGGAACTCCGGCCGATACGGCCCACGGTGGAGGAGGCGCTTTCCAATCCCACCAACCGGACGCGTCACCTGTTAACCTACGACCCCGACTACCTTCGGTACAGCAACGACGACGTCCTGAACTGCCTCCATCCAGTCCCCGAACTCGAGGCCTTGATGCGGCAGTGCATGATCCTCCATAACCAGTACCCATGGGATCCGAATTCGAGCACGCAGATCGAAGTCGGGCAGCTAAGGGATGATGACTACGTGGTAGCGCTCTATCCGCGTAGCCCGGAGGTTTACCAGTTCATTCAGCGGGTAAAGAGCGATGACAGTTGGGGGCCGAGAGTCAGGCAGGCGCCGAGACGACCGGCCAGTGCGGAAACGCTAGCACTCAGCGAACCGGTTCGCCCTTATCCCCCAGTTGAGGTCGACAAGAAGTTCAAGGTCTTACCGAAGATTGAAGCGCTCGCCGTTTATCAGGGTGAAGTTGTATGCAGCAATACCGACATCATCCGGAACCATGCTTACTGCTGGTCGCGGATGAGTGCCGCCGAGATTTTGGAAAAGACCGGAATCGAGCAGAGGCGCTATACCGAGCTGCCGTTGGATGAGATGGCGCTGCTTGCAGCCAGGCGCGCACTGGAGAAATCAGGACGCAAGCCGGCCGAAATCGGCGCAGTCCTGTTTTGCACATGCACCAGCACAAAGCTTATTCCTTCGATGGCCACATGGCTCTCCGGCGAGCTTGGGTTGCTGCAAACGCACAATTCCAGCGATATCGTAGCGGCATGTGCTGGAATGCCCTACGGCGTGGGTGAGGCAATTCGCCTGCTCCAGGAAATTGAGCGGCCTGTGCTGGTGGTTTGTGCCGAGAAGTTCTCCGACAAGATAGGCACAGTCCGCACCTCACGGATGATCTTCGGTGACGGGGCAGCGGCTATGGTCATTGGTCCCGCCCCAGAGGGGGCTCCGGCGGATATTGAAGTCTTTCAAACCTACGCCAGTGGGCCGTGGTCAGAGGTGAACTCGATCATCTGGCCAAATCCGGAGTTCGACAACAACATTACCGTCTACGGACCTGAAGTTAAGGCACTCGTAAGCCGCTACCTAAAGGAAATGATGGGTGAGTTGGCGAAACTACCAGGGCCGAATGGCAAGGGAGGATCACTGATCGACGCGGTCGATCTGGTGGTTCCACATCAGGCCAACAAGAACATGGTTCTGACGCTAGCGGAAGCCGCGGGTATTTCCGGAGATCGTATCTTCTTCAATATCGAACACGTTGGCAATACCTCCTCCGCAAGCATTCTCATAGCAGTTCACGACGCGGTGCGCGAAGGGCGGATCGACCGTCCGATGCGTATCTTTGCCCCTGGCTTCGGAGCCGGCGCCGTCGGTGGCTACGTTGTTATGAAAGTTGATCCAGCAATTGTGCTCGTGGAAGACGACAGGAGTAGAGAAATGGCAAATGTTGCAGCAGGAAACGGACATTATTCACCGATGACTCTCAACGGAAGAGTGGCCCTGGTCACCGGAGCATCACGCGGTATCGGACGGGCGATCGCCATAGAACTAGCACGTCGCGGCGCCAAGGTTGCTCTGAACTTCCGTTCTGACACGAGGCAGGCCGAAAGTTGCGCCGAGGAAATCCGTGAGTTCGGCGGAGAGTGCGTTCTCATCCAGGGAGACGTCGCCAAGAAGGGCGAAGCCTCGCGCATCGTCAAAGAAGTTCTCGACAAATGGCAACGCCTCGACATTCTGGTAAACAACGCAGGAATCACCCGCGATCGCAGTATGCGCAAGATGACGGAAGAAGACTGGGCTGCCGTAATCAATGTGAATCTGAACGGAACTTTTTACTGCACCAGCGCGGCTGTTCCCGCGATGATGAACCAGCGGTTTGGGCGGATCATCAACATCAGCTCGGTTGTCGGCCAGATGGGCGCTTTCGGCCAAGCCAATTACTCGGCCAGTAAAGGCGGCATCATCGCCTTCACCAAGACCCTGGCATTGGAGTTGGCGAAGTTCAACGTCACCGCTAACGCAATCGCTCCGGGTTTTACTTCCACCGAAATGGTGGATGCGATTCCTGAAGAGATTGCCGCGCAGATCAAGGCCAAGATTCCGCTGGGCCGCTTCGCGACTCCGGAAGAAATCGCCCATGCAGCTGCGTTTCTGGCTGCTGAGGGGGACTACATTACTGGACAGGAACTCAACGTAAACGGCGGATACCACATGTAATTATCAGTGGTGAACGCCGCCTGCGTTACGAAACGCCACTCCAGCGAGCCAAAAGAAGACTATATGGCAACAGAAACCACCAAATCGCCGCAGGACATTCTTGAGGAACAGATTGCCAGCCTGCGTCAGAAGCGTGCCAAGGTAGAGCTCGGCGGCGGCAAAGAGCGGATCGACAAGCAACATGCCTCGGGCAAGCTGACCGCCCGAGAGCGCATTGACAAGCTGGTCGACCGGGTGAGCTTTCAGGAAGTCGGGCTCTTTGCCAAACATAGGGCCACTCTGTTCGGTATGGCGGACAAGGAAGTACCGGCGGATGGAGTTGTCACTGGCTGCGCCAGAATCGATGGACGCACCGTGCATCTCGCAAGTCAAGATTTCACAGTTCTGGGCGGCGCTGCCGGAGAAGTTCATTGCGCCAAGATCGCCGACACGATGCAGCTCTCTCTGAAGACGGGCAGCCCTTTCATCTTCATTAACGACTCCGGAGGAGCGAGAGTCCAGGAGGGAATTAACAGCCTCGCGGGGTACGCGAAGGTCTTCTACAACAATGTCATGCTCTCTGGAACTGTTCCGCAAATTGCGGTGATTTGTGGACCTTGTGCCGGCGGCGCAGCGTATAGTCCGGCGCTGACAGACTTCATTATTCAGACTCGCCACGCGCAGATGTTTATCACCGGTCCGCAGGTAATCAAGCAGGTGACCGGCGAGGTTGTAACGGCCGATCAGCTGGGAGGTCCTTCGGCCCAAATGAATCGGTCGGGTGTCGTACACCTGATTGCTGAGGATGACGAAGGTGCTCTTCAACTTTGCCGTCGGCTCCTGAGCTTCCTGCCTTCGAACAACCTCGATGACCCTCCGCGGCAGCCGTACGAAAGCGTGCTGGAAGACGATCCGGAGTTGAACCAACTGGTTCCGCAAGAATCCAAGATCGGATATGACGTCCGCGAGGTAATCAGACGAGTCGTTGACTACCAGGACTTCTTTGAGTTGCAGCCAGGTTTTGCAGCCAACGTCGTCGTAGGCTTCGGCCGACTACAAGGACGTACTGTGGGCGTTGTCGCCAGCCAGCCATCGGTACTCGCCGGGGCGCTCGACATAGACGCCTCGGATAAAGTCGCATGGTTTGTGCGCTTCTGCAATGCGTTCAACATACCGCTGCTGACCTTCGTCGATGTGCCAGGGTTCTTGCCCGGTGTTGATCAGGAGTATGGCGGGATTATCCGTCACGGCGCTAAGATCCTGTTTGCGTACTCAGCCGCCACCGTACCCAAGCTGACTGTGGTCCTGCGCAAAGCCTATGGCGGCGCCTACATCGCCATGTGCTGCAAGGATTTGGGGGCAGACCGAGTAATAGCATGGCCGACGGCTGAAATCGCGGTTATGGGAGCCGAAGGCGCGGCTGAAATCGTATTCCGGAGAGAGATCGATTCAGCCGAGAATCGTCGGCAGCGCAGACAGGAACTGATCGAAATGTACAGGAACACATTTTCCAATCCCTTTGTCGCGGCCGGAAGCCGCTTGGTGGACGATGTCATTGAACCGTCGCAAACAAGACTATACCTTGCTCAAGCGCTTGAGGGCTTGCATACCAAGCGCGAGTTCCGGCCACCGAAGAAACACGGGTTAATTCCACTCTAGAGATGATAAGAATCGTCAATGGGTGACGCCACACAGGTTCGTACGCTAGTCATTCCAGGGAATCGGCAGGAGGCGGCTGAACGGGTTCCTTCGGTTACCCCGGTCGCGCAATTGCCGCATGAGATCACCCCGGAAATCGTGGCTGTCATCCAGGCTGCTGCGAACGAGTTCTTCGGGAAGCGGGTTCGAGTTTTGTCAATAAAGATCCTGCATGCGTCGAACGAAGGTCATGACCGCTGGTTGCAACGCGGCCGAGACACGATCCAGGCATCACATAATCTTGTGCAACAAAGGCACTGACAGGCCAACCGATTTCGCCTGTTACATGTCTTTCCGCCTATCGATACTGCCAATTGAGGGCCAGCCTTGAAGCTGAACATTGTTGTTGCGGGCAAGATGTTCGAAGTTGAGGTCGAGGAAGCTGAACCATCGGATGAAGATGGGTTGTCGGCTCCGGCGCCGCCGGCGATTTACTCCTCGGTACTACCGACTGCTCCGAAACCCGGCGCATCGTCTGAAGTGGACGAGGCCAAGGTGTGTCGTAGCCCCTTGGCAGGGGTGGTAGTCCGTCTGCATGTGAAACTAGGTGACCATGTACAAATGAACGACCTGCTTCTGGTTCTGGATGCGATGAAGATGGAGATCAAAATCAATGCCCAATCGGCTGGTGTCGTTAAATCAATCGAAGTGGCACCCAATGATGCGGTCAAGCCCGAACAAGTTCTGGTCTTGTTTGAATAGCCTTGGGATCAAGATTTTTGCAACCTAAGCCCGAGCCGCAATCGCATGGTCGACAAATCGGACATTGGGCCGAAATGATTTTCTTCCGCACTGCCGGATCAGCTGCGCCTGCACGAGCTATGCGGGGGTTCAAGGGGTTGGCTCTTATGGTTCGGCTCAGTGCCGGTAGGGTTGGATAAGTTGCTGAAAGCGTGGGTCGGAGCGCAGCTCTGCTCGCGTTTTGCTGCGCTAGGCCTGTACGAGAACAGAGTATTCAAATAAGGGTCTCGAATATGTCAAAGTGGATTTGCCAGTCCGTTTTACCCGCAATTAAGTGATACTAAGCGCCACGGCTTGCTGCTGCGATTTAGCCTGCAGTGCAAAACCTACAAATTATTGAGAGGAGGTTGCCCATGATGACTTTTCGTCCAGTCGTCAAGAGCAGTGGCCTGATGACAGCCACGCTGCTCTGCCTGACGCTTGCACCGAGCTGGCTACCGGTGTTTGCCCAGAGCAATGACCCGATTGTTCTTTCCTTCTCCAGTGTTGGCGATTCGCGCCAAGACCCCAACAACCCCGATCCATCGACACTGCCGCTATCGGTACAAGACCAGATCTGGCTACAGAACACCAAGGCCTGGTCGAGCATCTTGAACTCGATTCAATCGCGCAACGTCCCCAACGTTCCAAACCTGCTGTTCTTTGACGGCGACATGATCCAGGGCTATGGCGACGCCAACGTGCCATTGGAAAAGCTGAAGTTCTGGCAGCAATATGGCTTCTGGCGCGGTATGGTCGCCGGAGACATGGAGATCCACCTCTATGTGGTACCCGTGCCGGGCAACCACGAGGTGCAGTGTCCCCCGGGCAAAATTGCTCTGCCCCAGAACGAGGATGCGTGGCGCGATAACATGGGCGACCTGATCCTCGACACCAGCCGGTTCCAAAATCTCTTCGGAGTCCAGCCCAGGACGTGGAATCAAGAACTTCTTCGTGTTTGGACACAAGCCCGCCTTCACCTATTACTTTGGCGCGACCACACCGGAGCCGACCTCGCCTGCAGGCTTAGACCTCTTCCCTCCCGCGCGCGATGAGTTCTGGAAAGTGATTGAGCAGTACAGAGCGATTTATTTCTGCGGGCACGAGCACATTTTTCACATCGAGAAGCCGCTGGGCTTGTCCGACGCCCATTCGTGGCAGGTGCTGGTGGGCTCGGGAGGCTCGCCGTTTGCTGCACAGCCTGACGACGTAACGGTGAGCCCGCAGACAGACCGCGATTACGCGTGGGTGATAGTCAATATCCATCAGAGCGCTCGCGTCACCATGACCGCATACGGCTTCGATGCCGAGTTCGACGCGACAAAGGTGCTGGGATATTACATTCTGAAGTAGGTAGCCGCCAGTTACGCTGCAAAGACGTTGCTGAAACGGCGGTGGTTGGTCGTCGGGCCATTAAATCTCCATCGCAAATTTTGTCGGTTTCATCCACATCATAAAGGCCACCCCATATTCCTAACGGCTCTTTTGTATGTTATTGGTTGCTTGTGAGCAGGACTCATTACCTCTCGCAAGGAAAAGAGCAAAGGAGTCCAGAAGGTGCAATTCGATTGAAAGGTTGATTCGCGAAATGCAAACTGGCAACGGATGGCAAGAGGATCATGGCGTCCGCGCGATTAGCGGATGCGGCGTACGAATCCGTGCTGTCCTAACGTGTGTTGATGCCGCTACTCGGAAAACGGCAGCAGTCCGTGCTCCTTAAGGTGATCGCGGTACGCGTCCCACGCCATCTGCGCTTCCGTGAATGATGCGATAATTCTGGCCCTGAAATCCTGTCGCCTTTCCTCAGTCACTTCATCCATTCGGAGCCACAAAGCGCCTTGGGCCATAATGCTCTCGTGACGGCGCATGGCTTTGGATACTTCGGCTAGTCGTTCGTCACAAACGAGGCAGAAGCGGTTGGCCAGCATAGCAGAGATCATAGTCGTAGATGGTGCTCTACTCCAGCAGTTCAGCGGAAGGAGGAAGCTGCGGGGAGATTCGGGTGCAGCCCTCTCATGGCGAAGGTGTATGTTTGTTTCATGGTTGGCAAGACTGAGCTTTCCAATGTCAGAGCAATGTTGACGGGTATCCGCCTCCAAATTGAATTGCTTCAGAAGGCAGTCGAACAAAATCCCCACGACAAAGAATCCCGCAAGCGTCTGCGGGAGGCCAAAGCCCAAGAGAACGTAATCCTCGCCAAGCTCAGAGAATGGACGCTTCACTAAAAGCGTGTTGGGGTGGGGGCGGTTGCTTTTAACAGAAGAAAAACCCGCAAGTCATAAGCTCGCCAACTATGAGTTGCACGCGCCGCCTTGCGGGTCAGAATCCCGCCAACCGTTCGATACGTCGTGGACGCAAGCGAGAGGCGGGAAGGGTGGGGATTAGCTCCCGGTGGAGAATCATCGTTGATTTCTGTCACATTTCAAGCGTCAAGAGGCGCCACAACGGTTTGATTAGGTCATGATAGGAGCGCCCTTAGCACGCCCTCGTTAAACGGTCGCCCTGAGCGCTCGCCCAAAACATTTCGGCCCGCTCTTGCGCGTCGGGCGAGCGGGTAGTCGAAGGACCTGCTTTGCTATCCACTACCCCACTGCCCACTCTCGGTTAGCCACTTGGGCTAAACTGTGCCAGTTGCATGACCCCTCGCCCTCTATCGATCACTTTGCTGGCCTTGCTATTGATCGGCTCCGGCGCGGTCGGCCTCGCGTATCACCTCTCCGAACTCAACCTGCACCAGCCGCTGCACAACGATATCCTCTGGGTTTCACTTGTGCGCGTGCTCGCGATTGTTGCTGGAATCTTCCTTCTTCGCGGACGCAACTGGGCGCGCTGGCTAGCAATAGCCTGGATCGCGTTCCACGTGGTGATCAGCTTCTGGCACTCCTGGTCACAAGCTGCAGTGCATGTCGTAGTCTTCGCGGTGTTCAGCTTTTTCTTATTTCGTGCTGCCGCGAATGAGTACTTCCGCTCAGATCGAGCATCAAAATAACACCCTTGAACCGCTCTGCTACGCAAGTCGCAAGAAGACTGTTGCCTTTTTGAAGAGGATGGATATGGCTGAATCCATAGTTACCTACCGGGGCACAGTGTATCCCTGGCATTGCGATCACATGGGCCACATGAACGTCATGTGGTATGTGGGCAAGTTCGACGAAGCTACGTGGAACTTGCTGGCCTCAATCGGGTTGTCCGCCGCTCGCTTGCGACAGGACGGGATTGGGATGGTCGCCGTGGAACAGCGCCTCGAATACAAGCGCGAACTGTTCGCCGGCGACTTGCTGACCATTCAATCGTCAATTCAGGAAGTTCGCGACAAGGTAGTTCTTCTTAGTCATGACATGACGAACCAGGATACCGGGGAGCTGGCGGCACGCACCTTTCTGACGGGTGTCTGTATTGATACTTCCTCGCGACGGGCGCGACCCCTCCCGGCAGACATTCGTAAACGCGCCGCAGAGCTTTTCTGCGTGAAGACGGGATAGTGAGGACAGCGGCAGGTGGCGGACAATTGCTGGAAGATTCCGTTGTGCGTCGCCATACACCGGGCCGACAAAGAACGAGAACCGGGAAGCTCCAATCCCGATTATCGAACCCCTACGTACCATCCTTGCTGAATTGAGGCTCGCAGACGGTCACCCGATCACCGGCCCAATCCTACGTGGTAGGCGAGGCAAGCCGTTGAATCTCGACAATCTCAGTCGGCGCGTTATCAAACCTGCGTTGCAAGTGGCGGGTCTGCCGTGGAGGGATGCTTACAGGACGAACCGCCGCAGTGTTGGGACGATCACCACCGCACTAGCTGGTGACAATGGCCTTGTCCGCCAAGGGTCTGCTGCGTCATGGACAACTGGAACGACACAAGGCAATTACACACAGGTCGTGCCCGCCGAAACTGCCGCCGCGATGGCGAAACTTGAGGCGGAATTTGCCCAGTGTGATGCAAATGTGATGCAAGCGATGGAGGGCGGACTAGTTAACTAACTGAAAAGATTGGAGCCGAGGATCGGACTTGAACCGACGACCTGTCGATTACGAATCGGCGGGCGTTGACTCTAATCCATACACAAATAAAGTACTTAGCATAAGCGGCTCGTGCGGAAGTGACACTGTAAGTCCTTTGCTGACAATACGCGACATTTGCTGGCCCCGCAAAATCCCCCACAGTGTGAACGCCATTTAGCGGCTTCGCTGCACAGCTTGGTCATCGTGAAACTGCGGAGAGTTCCAGATGAAATGTTCCAGCCTGAGCAACCTCATGCGTTAGCAACACTGTTACGTCCTCTCTCAAGGGCTGCGCTCGGTGCAGAAGCTGTCGTTGAGCATCACTCAAACCTGGACTCGAAGGAGCTACGAAGCGCTAGCGCTTGATGCTCTGGAACGAGCAGTGGGCTCATAGCAGGAACAGCTCTCGCGTACTCTCATAGAATCATTGGCGAGAGGAGACGCGTGGCCACACTGAGGGAATACTTCACGAAGGACTTCGCTAACGCATTGTCGGTCGATTTCAGTTGGCACACACGTGATGCGAGCCCGCAAGACATTCCAGTTAAAGTCGGAAATGAGCTGTATTCAGGCGCACGATTTGTTGCGTATTACATCCCGAAGAACCCCGCCTATCTGGGGATCTGCGCCTCTCTGATTGAGAACCTGAATGAAGCAATCAAGAAATCGAACGATGTTCAAACAACTATTGGCTTCATCGGAGATCGGGACGTAGGGCTTATTGGCTCAGATCATTGCGTCGTCGCGAACCGAGTGTATGCCTATCCCGAAGATGAGCCTAATGACGCCGACGCTGCGGCCCTAGGCACATTTGACGCTCGGAGGGAGGGGATATGCAACATCTTTTCCGGATTCACATACTCGCAATCCGTCTCGCACGAAGAAGTAAGTTTTGGAATTGCCGTTGCGGAAGGTAGGGGTAATGCAGAAGGTCAGCTTCTTAGTTGCTGCCCCGCATCCGCCCGCGACGCG
>Ga0310914_10003387_pt1 | contig 10966 bp, 7 predicted proteins | sample GREbulkMGAN108_FD_203450 | JGI IMG/M metagenome (GOLD analysis project Ga0310914, IMG submission 203450) | Lab enrichment of tropical soil microbial communities from Luquillo Experimental Forest, Puerto Rico - GRE.bulkMG.AN108 | ecosystem: Environmental > Terrestrial > Soil > Tropical forest >...
AGGAGTAGGCGATGGCGGGAGAAAGCGGGGACGCGGCGTCGGTGGGTATGTCCGCTGATGAGCGGGCGCGGATGGCCGAAGAGCAGATGACTGATGACGAGCGGTTCTCGCTGCTGGTCAGCGTCATGGGAGTCAATGACGTGGTCACGGTGCGGGATGAACGTATTCCGGAGGGGGTGCCGATGAGCGCGGGGTATGTCCCGGGTGTGCCACGGCTGGGCATCCAGCCGCTGTTGATGAGCGATGCCAGCCTGGGTGTCACCAACCCCGGGTACCGGGAAGGGGATACGGCTACCGCGCTCCCTGCCGGGATCGCGCTGGGGGCGAGCTTCAACCCGGTCCTGGCGCGCCGGTCGGGCGGGATGGTCGGCCGGGAGGCCAGGAGCCGGGGCTTCAACGTGCAGCTGGCGGGCGGTGTCAATCTGGCCCGCGATCCGCGGAACGGGCGGAACTTCGAGTACCTGTCGGAGGATCCGCTGCTGAGCGCGGTGCTGGCGGCCGAGTCGATCAGCGGGATCCAGGCCGAGGGCGTGATCTCGACGATCAAGCACTACTCGCTGAACTGCAACGAGACCAACCGGCACTGGCTGGATGCGGTCATCGACCCGGCCGCGCACCGTGAGTCGGACCTGCTGGCGTTCGAGATCGCGATCGAGCGGGCCCAGCCCGGCTCGGTCATGACCGGCTACAACAAGATCAATGGAGACTACGCCGGGGGCAACGGCGTGCTGCTCCAGGGCGTGCTCAAGGGCGCCTGGGGATACCCGGGCTGGGTAATGTCTGACTGGGGCGGCACGCCCGGCTGGGAGGCCGCCCTGAAGGGGCTCGACCAGGAATCCGGCCTGCAGCTCGATGTGATGATGTGGCAGAAGGAGTGGTTCACGGCTCCCTTGCGGCAGGCCTACGCGGACGGCAATGTGCCGAAGGAGCGCCTGTCTGACATGGTGCGGCGCATCTTGCGCTCGATGTTCGCGATCGGCGTCGACGTCTGGGGTCCGCCGCCTGAGGTGGACATGGCCAGGCACCACGAGATCGCTTTGGAGACGGCCCGCCAGGGCATCGTGCTGCTCAAGAACGATGGCGCCCTGCCGCTGGCCATCGATGCCACGGCGCGGATCGCGGTGATCGGCGGCCACGCCCAGGTCGGTGTTCCCACTGGGTGCGGCTCGAGCGCGGTGCTCCCTCCAGGCGGCTTCGCTGAGGTGATCAAGGTGGGCGGTCCCGGCATCATGGGAGTCAGCCGCAACCTCTATCTACTCCCCTCCTCGCCCTTGACGGAGCTGCGCAAGCTCCTGCCTGGGGCGGAGATCGAGTTCGATCCGGGGATGAACCCGGCCGAGTCGGCGCTCATGGCAGCACGTTGTGATGTCGCAGTCGTGTTGGCCATCAAACTTGACAGCGAAGGCTTCGACGACCCGGATCTGTCGCTGCCGTGGGGGCAGGACGCGGTGATCGAGGCAGTGGCGGGCGCCAACCCCAACACGATCGTGGTGCTGGAGACGGGCAACCCCGTGGTCATGCCCTGGCGCGACAGCGTCCGGGCGATCGTCGAGGCGTGGTATCCCGGCCAGGCGGGCGGCCAGGCCATCGCCGAGATGCTGACCGGTACGGTGAACCCATCGGGACGGCTGCCGGTTACCTTCCCGGCCGACCTCGCCCAGACCCCACGCCCAGATCTCCCCGGTCTGGGCACGCCGTGGGGCACCCCGGTCACCATCGAGTACGCGGAAGGCGCCGAGGTTGGCTACCGATGGTTCGCCCAGCAACACCAGCAGCCGCTGTACGCCTTCGGACACGGCCTCAGCTACACCACCTTCGATTACAGCAACCTCCAGGTCGAAGGCGGTGACACGATCACCACCACTTTCACCGTCACCAACACCGGCCAGCGCGCTGGCGCCGATGTCCCCCAGCTCTACCTGACCGCCGCCGCGGGCGAGGAACGCCTGCGACTGCTTGGTTTCCAGCGGGTGGAACTACAGCCGGGCGAATCACGCCAGCTGACCGTCACCGCCGACCGGCGGCTGCTGGCCCGCTTCGACGGGCCCGACGGAATTATCGGCAACTGGCGCATCGCCGAGGGCACCTACCAGGTCGCGGTCGGCAAATCGGCTCACGACCTGGTGCTGACAGCTGGCACGCCGATGAGAGGCAACTGAATCCGGCGGTCGCTACGGGTCCCTTGTTCCTGACAGGCGCCGTAGGGCCAGGTTTCGTTAGCAGGCCACATGCGAGAGGCCCCCTCCGTCTTCGGAAAGGGCCTCTGAACTGCATATTCGTAGCGGGGGCGGGATTTGAACCCGCGACCTCTGGATTATGAGTCATACGACATCGGTCTCTCCCGTCTCAAGCCGTCTCTCACGGGTGCGGTCACCTCGGCGGACAGGACAGATCCCGTCTCGCACCGTCGGCTCCGTCTCCCCCGTCTCAAGCTGTCCCGCCGCGTCCGGTTTTACAAGTCGGTTTACAGAACAGGCTATTGATCTGCGGTTTCCCGCTCCCTTCGCACCCTGCCGTAGCTGCCATCCATGGGTGCGCGTTATTGACCTGTGCTCGTTGCCCTACGGCCAGATCGGCCCTTGACGCTGTACAGGGAGGCATATCAGAATCCCGGCGGCGGGCTGGCAAGGGCCGTTGCAGCTTCCGCGGTCATCTAGGACCCGGATGAGTGGTTTGATGGCCGGGTACGGAACAGCCTGGGGGTGAGACGCGTGACGGGCCCGGATGGCCCGGGCGATGGTGCCCGGTGGCGGGTGTTCCTTTCTCATACTTCTGAGCTGCGGAACTTCCCCGAGAAGGGGGCGTATATAGTCGAGGCGGAGCGGGCGATCATGGCCGCCGGGCACGTGATCGTCGATATGCCGTCCCTAGGCGGGCACCGTGTCCGAACTCGCTAAGCGACTGCCAAGCGCGGCATCGACACGCGACCGTCGCCTCCGGGCGTGCCCGATGCCAGGAACCAGTGAATCCGACGGCGAACAACACTGTCGACAACTGGTGGTATACCGGCCGTGCCAGGAGTGACCTTACGGCGCGGTTGACCGCCCAACCGGGCAATCTTGTGTCCTGTGACACGATTGCGCGACCCTGAAAGGCGTTGCGGAATACCACGATCGCTCCTGTGAAGCAAAAGAACTCTTGCCTAACTTCGGTCAGCGGAGGAAAATAGTCGTTTTCGAGTCATCGCCTTCAACTACGATGACGCGCCTCAGCCTGGGGGGGCGAGATGCACGCACGCATCCATTTCCCATTTTCCCCAGCGTCGGCCCGCGAACGCCCGCTCGTGGCTCGCATTCTTCACAGTCAGCACACAGCCTCTGCAGGTCCGCGCACGCCAGCCATCAGGGCGGCGACCGAGATCGGCTGGGGCGGCAAGGGGAGGGCCGGTGATGGCGATGGTGTCACGGCAAGCTGGCTGGCAGCACCGGCCTGAGGAGCGAGATGGCCTGAGGAGCGGGATGGACAGCATCAGCAGCGAGCGCAGCGCAGGCCAGGCAGGCACCGCGGCAGCTCGTGTGGAGCCGGTGATCAGCGTCCGCGGCCTGGTCAAGCGCTATGACAGCCACCAGGCGGTCGCGGGCATCGACCTGGAAGTGCGGCACGGGGAGATTTTCGCCTTCCTCGGCCCGAACGGCGCGGGCAAGACCACCACCGTGGAAATCCTGGAAGGATTCCGGCGGCGCACGGCCGGCGAAGTCTCAGTCCTTGGGCAGGACCCGGCCACGGCCGACGGGGCGTGGCGCGACCGGGTGGGCGTGGTCCTGCAGGAATCAGAGCCCGAGCCGGGCCTGTCCGTGCGGGAGTGCCTGGCTCTGTACGCCGGCTACTACCGCAAGCCGCGGGACATCGACGAGACCATCGACCTAGTGGGTCTCAAGGGGAGGGCGGGCACCTTGGCGACGCGGCTGTCCGGCGGCCAGCGGCGGCGGCTGGATTTCGCGCTAGCACTGATCGGTGACCCGGAGCTTATCTTTCTCGACGAGCCGACCACCGGGTTCGACCCGTCCGCCCGCCGGGCCGCCTGGGAGGTGGTCGCCGGGCTGCGCCAGCTCGGCAAGACGATCTTCCTCACCACCCATTACATGGATGAGGCGGAGTACCTGGCCGACCGGATCACGGTCCTGTCCGCCGGGCACATCGTGGCGGAAGGCACGCCGCAGACACTGGGCAGACGTGACCACATGGCCAGCGCCATCAGCTTCACCCTCCCGGACGGCCTGGCCGCGCGTGACCTCCCGGCCGGGCTGAGCCCGCTCGCCGAACCCGGCCGGGAAGGACTCACTGTCCTGCACAGCGAGAGCCCGCTCGTCCACCTGCAGATGCTCGGAAACTGGGCGCTCGGCCGCGGCTTCGACCTGCCCGACCTCGACGTCCACCGCCCGACCCTGGAGGAGGTCTACCTCTCCCTGACCGGCTCCACGTCCACAAAGGACCAGTCATGATCCGCATGACCGTGCACCAGTCCCGCTATGATCTGCGCGCCTTTCTCCGCAACCGCCAGTCCCAGTTCTTCACCCTGGCCCTGCCGATCCTGTTCCTGGTGATCTTCGCGTCGGTGTTCGGCAGCAGCGGGCAGACCACGCAGGTCTCCGGCGGCCGGATCAGCACGTCGGTGTACTACGTGCCCGGCATCATGGCCCTGGGGGTGATCGCGGCCTGCTTCGCCAACCTGGTCGCCTCGGTGACCGCGCAGCGCGAACGCGGCGTGCTGAAGCGCCGCCGCGCCACGCCGGTCCCGGCCGCGGCCATCATCGCGGGCCGCGTGCTCGTCGCGATCGTCCTCGCGGTGGTCATGGCCGCGGTGCTGCTCGGCATCGGGTGGGCCGCCTATGGTGCCCACGTCCCCGGCCGGACCGCCCTGGCGCTGGCGGTCACCGTGGTGATCGGCGCCGCCTCGTTCTGCTGCCTTGGTTACGCGCTAACCTCGCTGATCCGCAACGAGGACTCCGCGCAGCCGGTCACCCAGGCGCTGCTGCTGCCGCTGTACTTCATCTCCGGGGTGTTCGTCGCGGTCTCGGTCCTGCCGGACTGGCTCGCCGACGTCGGCGCGATCTTCCCGGTGCGGCACCTGGCCGACGCGCTGCTCGTCGCCTACAACCCGTACACCACCGGGCTCGGCTTCGCCGGCCTGGACCTGCTGATCGTGGCCGCATGGGGCGCCGCGGGCCTGCTCGTCGCCCTACGGACGTTCAGCTGGCAGCCGCTCGGCCGCTAACCCGCGAGCCGCGCCAACGACACAGCGGGCCGTTCCCGCCGGCATAGGAGGTAGATCATGGCTGTCGAAACCGAAACCCAGACAGGACAATGCGCCATCCACGGCACAGTCCAGGCCACCCGGGACATGCCCAAGATGGGATTCCCGTACATCTACTACGCCCTTGTGCGGTCCAGGGCCAAGCGCAAGCCGTTCCTGTGCCCCGAATGCGGAGAGGCAGTGCAGGCAGATTGAACGGCGGTTGCCTTCCCCAGGCACTTCGACTATTTCGACGCAGCCGCGGCTGACGGTCACCAGGACTTCGCGCGCGGTGACTGTCCGCGTTCTTACCTCACCCCACGTTGGCCGAAGCCCGGCAGTAAAGGCTCGAACCGTTCATCTGGGGCAGGCGCCGTCTTATCGGTAGCTCGTGGCGGCGGCGTCGACTGTCCTAGACAAGCGTTCCCGTCACTTCACGTGTTAGCCGTAGTCCACGGACCGCAACCGCTGATCACGTGCAACTGGCGCTTCGTTCGCAAACCTGCTCATGCTTGAGCTGCTACTTTTCCTCTCAGCAGTTCCGCTCCACGTGATCTCCCGTGCGCATGTGCCCTGGATGTGCCCTGCTTCGATGTCCGCCACCGCGGCCAGCACGAGCAGGAAAGCGGCCCGGGCGAGCCAGTGAGCGCTCATGACCTTTCCCTCCTGTCGCTACCGGCCGTTCACGCCCACACCGGCGAACTCCCAACCCGGACGTTATCTCCGGCCTCACGCGGGAAATCAGCATTCCACACCTGGCCGGAAGAGATCCCTTCCTCAGCCCGCCACCGGAAGTTATCAGGCCGGACACGGTCCGGCCATCTTACGGTCGAGTTCTTGTTCCCGGGACTTGCCGGTTCGTCCGGTCTGCCCAGACCGCACCGGCCACGGCTCCGAGGATGAACACCGCCCCGATAGCGATAAACCAGGTCATGATGCCGAGGATCGCGCCGATCATCCCGTACGTCTTGCTGTCGGAGATGATCCCGGAGAAATAAAACCTGGAGAAAACACCGAGACCGGCGCGGAGGACCCCGGTGACGATCGCCGACGGCAGCAGAGTGCGCCAGGACACGCGGCCCGCCAGCAGGAAGTGCATCGTCCACCAGAAGAACGGCGTCGTGATGCCGACGGTGACCAGCGGGGCCAGCCAGCCGCCGCCAGGGACCGCGCTCACCGGCCGCTCGGCCAGGCTTTCCGCCACCACCGCACCAACCAGCACCACGATCCAGGCCAGCAGGCGCCACAGGTCCCGCCAGCCTCCATGATGATCTTGGCCGAAGACCTTCTCGTAGATCTGCTGCAGGGAACCCGCTACCGCGAGCATCCCGGCGACGAGGAAGACCAGGCTGGTGGCGGTTGCGGTGTTCAGCGTGGCCGGCGCGGCGGTGAACAGGTGGTTCATGATGCCCGCCGCCTGGGGGTCCAGGCCCAGCCGCCGGGAAATGTCATCGTTGATGCGCTGGCTGGCGAACGCGCTCAGCAAGATGACCAACGGGAGCAGCGAGATCAGCAGGCCCGCGCCGAACACCACGGCCTGAGCGGCGAAGTCCAGAGCCTTCAGCCGCTGGAGGAAGTTTTGCGCGAGCGATCGTTCGAACCGGTCCCGGGCCCACGCCAGCGCGGTGTATCCGGCCGGGCGTGACGGCGGTGTTTCCCGCTGGGCGGCAGGTTGACGCTCCTAGCGGTCGGGCTGCGCCATCACGCTGCCCCCTTCCGGCGCCTCGGGTATCGGCGTAACCGTATGGCGCTGGTCAATCTTGGAGCCACAACTGCGGTCCTGCCAAGCCCGCGAAAGGTCGCATGCGGCAAGCCCGGGCCGCATTCGTCCCGGAAACTGCCGGATCCCATCGGCGGTCACTGACGGCGATACCGCCCGATGCCAGCGCTACAGTCACTGATCCGCCGACCTCTCTGCCCCGTCCTTCTCCGCAGGCGCCGATCCCTTGTCAGTGGTCTCCGGGTCTAGGGTCGGCGCAGCCGATCGCATGCGACGGCCCGCAGGGCCGCCCTAGACGCGGTGGCCGCGAGCTGGACAATGGTTGCGCCGGGGAAGACGGCTACGGGCAGCGCTGACTGGCGAGCGAGCCGTTTGATCTAGGTGGCGCTGTCTGGCTACATCGGCGCGCCCGTGCCGGGCAAGCGTCCCCAACGCAGAGCCCGGCGGCGGGCGCGCCAGCGGTGCCGCGTAGCGGCGCCGCTCTTGATATTTAGTATTACTAAGGACTATTCGGCAGCATGTTGGCTTTGGGCACCGTCTTGAGTCGCCAAATCAGAGGATCGCTGACCTCGTTCGAGGTCACAGGCTCGGCACGTAAGGACCAGGCCACGACTGTCGACCCGCGTGCTTGCGAGACAGCGCGAACGAGCGCGACGTTTACAAAGTCAGTTTACAAAACTCGGGCCAGAGGCCCTTTCTCTGTTCGAGAAAGGGCCTCTGGCCTTGGTAGCGGGGGCGGGATTTGAACCCGCGACCTCTGGGTTATGAGCCATACGACATGTGTCTCTACCGTCTCCCGTCGTCTCTGGTTGCCGCGCTGACGTCGGCGGACAGACGGCAGGCGTTCATGCCTGGTCCGCTTTGTCTCCCTCGTCTCAACCCGTCACGCCGCGTCTTGTGCACAAATCCGTGCACAAATCGGTTCCTGAACTGCGCGTTCCTGCCTTCCAACGTGGGCGATATGCGGCGGACGAGGCACAAGGGGCGAACTGCTTACCCTCGCTAATGAGGCCGGACATACCCCAAGTTGCGACGGATCATGCGAGTGTTATGCGCTGCCGACGGTCGCAAGTATGTCACGATGCGTAGCCGTCTTGGCAAGCCGGAGGTCTGTTACGGCGCGCTCCGGCGAGTGCCAACCCGATACCCTGCCCGGTCGGCCCTGAGAGCTACCAGTGCGCGCCGCATCGGGATCTGACAGATCTCGCCGCGGTTCAGTCAGCGTTTGCGGTAGGTGGCTGTGTAAGTGGTGTTGGCGGTTGGCGCGACGATGGTGTGGCTCTGTGCACCGCCATCGGACCAGGAGGTGAAGTTGTACGTCGAGTGGTTCACGGTTTGCGGGGACGGGGCGCTGACCGAGTTGTTGGATCCGACGACAACAGTGGTACTGAACGGTGTCGCCTGCGCAGTGGAGTTGACGGCGAGGTCAGTCAGCTTCAGGCCGGCTGGGTTGGTCCTGAAGGTCAGCACCACCGTCTTGGGGTCGAGCCGGAGACTTGCGGTCGAGGTGAGACCGCCGGAGTCCGTCGCAGTGAGCTGAAGCTCCAGCCAGCACGGGTAGGCGTGGTCGGGCGCCGTGAACGAGCCGCCCGCGGCGCCGGCGAAGGTCTGGATCAGGTGAGTATGGCAGTTGGTCTGCGTGATGCAGTGGTGCAAGATCACCGACCAGGTCAGCGCCGACGCAAGAAGCGTTCCGTCCTGAGCGTCGGCGGCGTGGCCGGAGAAGCTGATCGTCTGGCCGACCTGCCAGGTTAGGGTCGCGCCGGGCGTGTCGATGACCGCGACCGGCGCGGTGTTGCCGACCGTGATCGTCACCGACGCGGTGTTGGTTGCGCCCTGATCGTCGGTGACCCGCAATGATGCGGTGTAGGTTCCGTTGCTGGTGTAGGTGTAGCTAGTCGTGGGAGTGGTCGCGTCGCCGAATGTGCCGTCGCCGTTCAGGTCCCAGGAGTAGGTGAGCGGTCGGCCCTCGGGGTCGGTGGAGCCGGATCCGTCGAAGGCCACCGTGAGCGGTGGGGCGCCGGAGGTCGGGTTGGCGCTGATCCGGGCCGTTGGCGGCTGGTTCGTAGCGGTGTAGGTGATCCGATGGAGGGTTCCGTCTTCCATGTCGACATAGAACAGGTCGCCCCCCGGGCCGATCTTGAGGTCCACTGGGTTGCCGGCTGCACCGCCGGTGGCGTCGACGCCCACGAACGACTGGATGTTCGCCGGGTCGGGCAGGCCGTTGCCGCCGGGCATCATGGCCCAGATCTCGTTGCGGGTGTGGTCGGCGAAGAACAGCGCACCGTCATAGGCGGCCGGATAGGACCCGCCCTGGTAGAAGGCGACGCCGGTAATGGACGAGCCGCCGGTGTGGCATCCGGCGTAGGCCACCACGCAGTTGCTGTGGTTGTAGGTGTAGTACGGCGCCGCCACTGACCCCGGGGTGTTGTACAGGCTGGAGCACAGGTTCAGGCCGGCACCCTGGTAGCCGCTTTGCGGCCCGTTCCCCTCGTAGCAGGGCCAGCCGAAGTTGCGCGCGGCGCTACCGGTCGGGGCGGTCAGCCGGTTGATCTCTTCCCAGGTATTCCAGCCGACATCGCCGATCCACAGTTCGTCGGTGCCTGGGCGCTGGGTAAAGCGGAACGGGTTGCGCAGGCCGTAGGCTACGATCCGCCGGGCGTTGGCATCCGATGAGGAGTAGAACGGGTTGCCGGGCACGCCCGCACCGGTGGCGGGATCGATCCGCAACACCGCGCCGTCGAGGGTGGCCGGGCCGTCGGTGCGTTGCACGCTCTGGCTGCGCAGCGCGCCGCCTTCCGCACCGGGCGGGCTCAGCGCGGTGCCGACCCCACCGGGCGGATCGCCGCAGGGATTTGCCTGGTCCCCCGCGTTCGTCGCGCCGTACTGGCCGTAGTCGACATTGTTGAAGCTGGCGCCGTCCCCGGCGCCGGCGTACAGGTACCCGTCGCGGCCGAACAGCAGCGTGCCGATCGAGTGGCTGGGGAACTGCTGGCACCAGTCGCTGATGAGCACCTGCTCGCTGCCGGTCATGACGTTCCCGCTGATCTGCAGCCGCGATACCCGCGCTGACACGACGCAGCCGTCGGTGGTCGGCCCAGGCGGTGTCGGGCAGCCGTCGTTCCAAGTCGGTGCAGTGCCACCGATCGGGGCGTCATAGGTGTACAGCACGTAGACGTAAGGGTTCGTGGGGAAGTCAGGGGGGAGCGCCAGCCCGAGCAGGCCGCGATCCCAGTAGTCGTCCACCTCCGCGGACAGATCTGCGAACATAACCGGATTCGTGTCGGTCAGGCTCGAGAACACCTTGATCACGCCGTTCTTCTGGCCGACGAAGATACGGCCATCCGGCGCGAACTGTGCCACCGTGGGATTGGTCATCCCGCTGAGCGCCACCGTGTCCCGGAACCCACTGGGCAGCACTGAGGCATCCGCGGCCCGGCTCAGCCCGGCCAACGATGTGGCAACGAGCAACGCCAGTGTGACGACGACAACCCTGCGAATTGTATCCAAACGCGAAAGCGAAAGAAACATACTAATCCCCCCACTAACGGCCCGGGCCGTGGTGGAACCTGATGATGCATCACGATCCGGGGGGATCATCGTGCCAGGCACACTATCAGCCGCACACAGACCCACTCAGAAGCGAGCAGCATCCTACTCGGCTACCGCTGCCGCAGGAAGGCCCAACCTGCTCTCATCGGCGTTATTCCTGCCGAGAACCTAGCCCGCACATACGCTCATTCCGGCGTGAGTACGCGTTCGGACCGGACCAGGCGGTTGTTGAGGCCTGGTATCCCGCCCAGGCGGGCGGCCAAGCCATCGCCGAGATCCTGACCGGCGCGGTGAACCCGTCGGGACGGCTGCCGGTCACCTTCCCGGCCGACCTCGCCCAGACCCCGCGCCCGGATCTCTCCGGTCTGGGCACGCCGTGGGGCACCCCGGTCACCATCGAGTACGCCGAAGGCGCCGAGGTTGGCTACCGGTGGTTCGCCCAGCAACACCAGCAGCCGCTG
>Ga0310914_10003390_pt1 | contig 10961 bp, 12 predicted proteins | sample GREbulkMGAN108_FD_203450 | JGI IMG/M metagenome (GOLD analysis project Ga0310914, IMG submission 203450) | Lab enrichment of tropical soil microbial communities from Luquillo Experimental Forest, Puerto Rico - GRE.bulkMG.AN108 | ecosystem: Environmental > Terrestrial > Soil > Tropical forest >...
AGCCCTGGGCCGATCTCCCGAAGGTGCTGGAACTCGCCAAGCGCCCGAGCGGTGATCAAGGTCAGCGGCGCCTGCACGCTGTCCCGGGAGCCATATCCTTTCCCGGACATTTGGGACCCGCTTGCCCGGGTGTTCGACGCCTGGGGGTTCGATCGGTGCTTGTGGGGCACGGACTGGACGCGCGCGTTCGCGGTCGTCAATTACGAGCAGGCCGTTGAGCCCTTCCTGAAGACCGGCCGCCTGAGCGATGCAGAACGGACGATGTTGATGGGCGGCGCCTGCGCCAAGGCTTATGGCTGGTCGCCGAGGAAAGGTTAGTACTTCCTTGTGGGTCTATCGGGGTGAGGGAGGCAGCGTATGGCAGCGGATTACAGTATATGTCTTGGTACGGCTGGCTGGGGCGTATGGCACAGTCCAGATGCCGGAAAGTCGTGGATACGGCATCGCGCCCCATTTCCGCTCAATAGCCGCATACAGGCGTTGGTCGCCCATCCCAAAGCGGCGCATTCCGTTCTCGCAGGTGGGGATACGGGCTTATTCGTGAGCCACAATGGCGGGGCGCGGTGGGAGCGCATCACCGCCAATGGGGCCAATGGGGCCAATGGGGCTGTGCCAACGATCTGGTCGCTGACCATCGACCCAGTTGATCCCGATATTCTCTTTGCCGGCACGCGCCCGGCTGCGGTCTATCGCTCGCGAGATGGCGGACTGCGGTGGGAGAAATTGGCGGTGGACATCGCCCGCGAGTGCTCCATTGGCACACCCTTCGTGACCAGCGTCATCGTCGACCCCGACGATCATCGTATGGTCTGGGCAGGGGTAGAAATCGATGGCGTCTTCCGCAGCCAGGATGGCGGTGACACTTGGGCGCACCTTGATGGGGGTTTGTATGATCCGGACATTCACGCCGTGACGATCGCGGCGACGCAGCCCAAGCGCCTATATGCCAGCACAGCACGCGAAGTGTTTACCAGTAACAATATGGGCGAGACCTGGCAGCCCTTGGGCATCAAGCAGAAATGGCCGCTGCCCTATGCCCGCGGCATCATGGTCAAGGCCGATGATCCCGCCGTGCTGTTCGCCGGGTGTGGAGAGACCACGACGGGCGAAAAGGGGCACGTGCTGCGCACCACAGACTTCGGGGAGAGTTGGGAGATCCTGCCACTCCCCACCCAGCCCAATGCCACTGTGTGGGGCCTTGCCACGCATCCCGCTGACGCCAACCGCATTGTGGCGTTCAGCCTGTTCGGTGAGGTCTACGTCAGTGAGGATGCCGGCGCGTCCTGGCGCAAGATCGCGCGCGAGTTCGGCGAGATCAGGGCCGCAGTCTGGGTGCCAAACTAATTTTTTATGGCCGCGATCAAGAATGAGGACGTGATTATGGGCCAGCTAGGAAGCAGCGTCGGATCAATAGCGTAGCGGATACACACGGAGGAAAATCATCCTCGTCCAAGACAACATCCGTTCAATTCACCGAGGAGGGACGTTCATGACAATTTTGAGCCAACGCGGTGTGATCCGCCTTTTAGCCCTCAGCTCGCTGTTGATCCTCCCTGGCACTACTGGGGCGCAACAGCGCGCGCCGATCGTTGAAAAGCTCGCCAAGATCTATGGTCTCGAGTCGTTTGGGCAGATCGAAGCGATCCGCTATACCTTTAGCGCACAGGCTCCAGGACTCGATCTGTTTCGATCATGGACCTGGGAGCCCAAAACCGACCAGGTCACCTATGAGGGGAAAGATAAGTCAGGCAAGCCCGTGAAGGTTACGTACCTGCGCTCGCAAATCGGCAGCCAGTCGGCCGAGGTGAAGGACGACATCGATCCGGGCTTCCTAAATGATAATTATTGGCTCATCCTCCCATTTCATGTTGCTTGGGACACCAGCGCTACAGTGGAAGATGAGGGCGTGCAGAAACTGCCGCTGGGGACGGGGTCCGCGCAGAAGGTCGCGGTGAAGTATCCTTCCGACGGCGGCTATTCGCCGGGTGACACCTGGGAACTCTACGTCGGCACCGACGGCCGAATTCAAGAAATCGCCTATCACGGGGGCGGACCCGCCAAGTTTGAGGTCGTTGCGACATGGACTGACTACAAGAAGGCCGGACCGCTGCTCCTCTCGATGGATCACCGCGGAACGCACAATGGCGACCCGCTGCGCGTTTCCTTCTCGAATGTAGCGGTCAAGCTGGTGGGGTCAAACACCTGGATGGACGCGCGGTAAGCAGCCAGTCTCTATCGGGCGATAGTACAGGAGCTGCTCTGCTTGGGTAGGTCGCGGATAGCGGCCATACGGGCCTCTGGGCTCGGCTACTCTCCGCCGAATGATCGGATTTCATATGCCAGGCCGGATGTCCGGAAAGGGTCGATACAGTCAGTTCCGAATTCTTTGTCACGAAGCTTTCCCGGGCCCTCAATCATCCGTGCCAGCAGGCGTTCGGTTGCGGCCTTGAATCTGATCGCATCGGTACCGCGGCGGCATCTCGCCGCGCTCGACCTCGTTGAGCAACTTCGGGAACATAGGTTTTCGCGTCCGAGGTCTTCACTTCGCGCGCCACTGATAGTTCCCATTGTCCAATTATCTCCGGCCGAAGCCGCCCATATGTCCGATCCCAGGGCCGAAACGGCCGAACTTGGCTGCGCCATGAAAAGCCGCCCGACCGTGGAAGCCGCCACCGTGGAAGCGTCTACGGTCGAACTCGGCGAAGCGATGGAAGCGACCGGCGCCAAATCCGAAGCCGGGGAACCCGCCGAAGGGATAGCCGTAGCCATAATCCGGCCAATAGTCGTAACCCGGCCAGCCCTCGGTATAGTCGCTGCTGCTCGGCCCGACGCAGCCGTCACCCGGGGAGAGCGTGTATCCGGGTGGGCAGATCGGAACCGATCTGGCGGTGCTCGGCGGAGATCCGCGCAGCACCGTCGGGGGCGGAAGTGAGGCTGCCGAGCTCGGTGGGTCCGCAGACGGTATCGAAATGACCTCCGCGTGGATCGCGATGGATCCGACCAACGCAAAGGCGAGAGCGAGGATGCCGATCGGCAACGCGGCGAAAGCCCGCTTCGCCGGTAGGTCAGGAGGCCCAGATGACGGCGGCGCCCCCGGTCGAGATCTGTGTATGGTTGAAGTGCGCACGGCGTAAATATAATGCTTCTCGGAGCGACCGACGCCTTTTTATGCTTTTGATCGCGTCGCGGTATGGGGCCGGACCGAGCCTCGCTCAACGGATACTCGGTGCATTCACAGACGCTATCACACCGAATAAAAAGGGTCGCAGTCGGCTAAAACCGCGGTCACCCGAGGCGAGAAACTGGTCTGCTGAGAACGCAATGAAAGCATCGATTTTATTTGGGACGCACAGGGACTGGTAACCGGGTAACTTCTCGTTGACGCTGTAATGTTCCCAGAAGCAGATGCACTATCGAACATAGTCTCAGACACAGTAAAGACCCTGTTTAAACGGCAGCTAGTCGATCGGGTACTGCGACTTCCGACAGAAATGGCGCATGGAGGGAGGTTCCCGCGCCGCGACCAATTCGAGCCTTCTACGCTGGGTGCGGACTGGGCAAGTTGTCTCCTGATCGCCGTGCAATCGCCGGCCCAGCTCTCATATTTCGTCGCCGTTGGGGAAGACTTATCATTTGCGCACTGCCCCAACGATAGTCTGGCGGGAGTGCTGCCGTCGCATCTACCACAAGTCCTATCGGCGCGCCGCTGCCTGATGCTCGACGGGGCAGATCTGTCCGATGCCAATCTGGATGGCGCCGAAGGCCTGACGCAGGCTCAGCTCGATCGGGCCCACTGCAACAACGGCACAAAGCTTCTCACAGGCTTAACAGGGGTCGAAGATGCCAAATGATGAGCATGTCGCAATGCTTGGCCGTGGCGCCGCAGCGCGGAACGCACGGTGTGCGGAACGGAACGAGACGCCGGACTTACCTCGGGCCGGTCTACGAGGGCTCGATTTGAGCGGGTTCGATCTTTCACGGGCCGATCTTCGCGCTGCCGATCTCAGGGGAACAAAATTCTGCGGCGCAGATAGGTCAGGGGCCCACCTCGAGGGCGCAAACTTCTTCAAAGCGGTCCTCGATGGCGCCAATCTTGCGGGGGCCTTTTTAACTGAAGCCCAATTTCTTAATTGTGCCCAGCTCGTGGTCACCCGGAACTGGCAATCGGCTTTCCGTGACGACACCCTTGCTTGTGGCGCCGCTGTTCCGGGCAGGAACCTCTTAGGATAGGCCAGTCGGTCCCCGTATGGCGATCAAAGCGCGATAACCCGCGGCAAGCGGTGGCAGGCAGGTCACGCCGAAAGGCGGATGCAATTTGCGGGCGTTGGGTCGGTCGCCATCCTGCCCCCTTTCGATCTATCTGGGGTAAACTACAAAGTGTCGGCATTTTGAACGAGAGCCAGCAATGAGCCTGGGATATCAGGACACGGCCGCGGCTCTCGTAGAGGATCCTAACTAAGAGGGCGCTCGGCGGATCTGCGAAAGCCAAGGGAGGTACACGGAGATGACGCGGAATCTGCAAGGATTAGCGGCAGGGTGTCTGTTGTTCCTTGCACTGTTCGCCACCGAGGCCGCTTTCGCCCAGAAGCAGGGCGGCATCCTGAAAATGTATGATCCCGACAGCCCGGCGAGCATGTCGATCCACGAGGAGGCGACGATCGTTTCGGAGCGGCCGATGATGGGGGTCTTCAACAATCTCATCATGTTCGACCAGCACGTGAAGCAGAACAGCCTGCAATCGATCGTGCCCGATCTGGCCACCGGATGGTCATGGAACGAGGACGGCACCGAACTGACATTCCCGTTACGTCAAGGCGTCACTTGGCACGATGGCAAACCGTTCGCGGCCAAAGACGTCGTGTGCACCTTCGACCTGCTGACCGGCAAGTCGAGCGAGAAGCTTCGCGTCAATCCCCGCAAGTCCTGGTACCGGAACCTGGCGGCCGTTACTACCAACGGCGACTACGAGGTCACCTTTCATCTCACTCGGCCGCAGCCGGCCTTTCTCACGCTACTCGCCTCCGGGTATTCTCCGATCTACCCCTGTCATGTTCCGCCGCGCGACATGCGCCAACATCCGATCGGCACGGGTCCGTTTAAATTCGTCGAGTTCAAGCCGAACGAGTACATCAAGGTGGCGCGAAACTCCGATTACTGGAAGAAGGGCCGACCTTATCTCGACGGCATCGAATATACGATACTGGCGTTTGTTGCCGGGAAGTTCGACATGACCTTCGCGTATAGCGTGACGGAACCACTGCTGAAGGACGTGGCCAACCAGATGCCCGATGCAATCTGCGAATTGGCGCCGATCGGTGTCAACCGCAGCCTGATCGCCAACCGGGACAAGCCGCCCTTCGACAACCCCGATCTGCGGCACGCGATGGCCTTGAGCTTCGACCGCAAGGCGTTTGTCGACATCGTCACCGAGGGGCAGGGAGACATCGGCGGCGTCATGCAGCCGCCACCCGAAGGGCTTTGGGGCATGCCGCCGGAGGTCCTTAAAACCCTGCCGAGCTACGATCCCAATGTGCAGAAAAACCGCACGGATGCCCGCCAGATCATGGAGAAGCTCGGCTATGGGCCCGATAGACGGCTCAAGGTCAAGGTGTCGGTGCGCGACCTCCCGTTTTTCCGGGACCCAGCGGTGATCATGATCGACCAATTGAAGGAAGTGTACATCGACGGCGAGCTCGAAATGATCGACACCACCAATTGGCTGCCCAAGGTCATGCGCAAGGACTACACCATTGGACTCAGCCCGGTGGGAGGCGGGCCCGATCCCGACCAGAACCTCTACCTAAAGTACGGGTGCGGCGGCGAGCTGAACTATAACGGTTATTGCAATCCAGCAGTCGACGAGCTAATCGATCGGCAATCGATCGAGGTCGACCAAGAGCGGCGCGAGCAGCTGGTCTGGGAGATCGAGAGAAAGCTGGCGGAGGATGGCGCCCGACCGATCTTCTTTTATGACCGCCGTGCGACCTGCTGGCAGCCGCGAGTGAAAGGGCTGACGATTATGGTCAACAGCATCTCCAATGGCGCGCGCATGGAGGACGTCTGGCTCGACAAGTAGGGGTTCTCGGCCTTACCAGCGTAGATGCTGGCGTCCCAACGCACGACCAAAGGCATGCAGCGCGGCGGCGCCTACTAGCTGGAGTAGTCAGTGGGTCTAGTGCACCAGATGGACCTGCTCTCGACCGCTCTACAAGAAGTGTCAGCTCTTTAGAGCTAATGACAGTTCCGACGCATTGATTAGAAACACATCCACTACACCCACTTGATCCACCGGTCTATTGGGGAGCCGTTGGTTGGCAAATCACGCCCCCAAACGCCTCGGCCAGGTATTAAAATCGGTGGAGGCTCGGTTTTGCAGTTGCCATGGAGCTGAGTAATTGGTGCCGCGCGCGCGTGCAGGACAGCACGACCTCGTGGATCCCACGCTCACCCACCTTCGTAAGCTCGGGAATATGGCGGCGGGTCTACACGATGTCGTCCGCCGTCGCAGTGTTAATCGGATTACTAGCAAGCTCACAGGGGCCTTCGAATATCGGGCGCAGCTGAGAGAGTGCGTCGAGGGCGCGATGATCCCGCCACCGGAATCGAGACCTTGTGGGCCCGTTGCCTCCATCACGATGCCAAAGGGGCCAGCAGAGAGACAAAGACCACATACGCGATGTTACGGCGGCCGATGAGGGCTGCCCATTCCCGAACACGGTCCACGGAATTCCCTCTGGCGGCCTGACCGTCACAAATTGAACAACACCTCGGCTTGGCCCAATTGGTGCCGAGCACTCAGTACGGCTGGTCAGCATCAGAGCTGCCATAGCGGATGTCGAGAACTTCAATATGCGCAATCCCCGCGGGGGTGCGAAGCTCGAGAATGTCGCCCTCGTGCGCCTTCATCAGTGCTCGCGCTATGGGCGATATCCAGCTCACTTGGCCACGATCGAGGTTGGCCTCGTCGATGCCAACGATGGTGATCGTTCTCTCCGTTCCCCGCTCATGAGCATAGGTGACGGTCGCGCCAAAGAACACTTGATCCAAGTTTATCTGCTGCGCCGGGTCGACTACTTGGGCGATCTCCAGCCGCTTGGAAAGAAAGCGTACGCGCCGATCAATCTCGCGTAGACGGCGTTTCCCATAGATGTAATCGCCATTTTCTGATCGATCGCCGTTCCCTGCTGCCCAGGACACAACATCCACTACTTTCGGGCGCTCAACGCGAAGCAGTGTTCGTAACTCCTCCTGGAGTTGGCGATACCCCCGGGGCGTGATGTAATTCTTGAAACCAACAGGAAGCACGTGCGGTTCCTCTTGCCTGTCTTCCTCTTCGTCCGATTCCCTCATGAATGCCTTGCTCATGTCCTCTCATTACCTTGTGATGCGAGACGGGGAGTGAACGGGGTTCGCGTCGGTGGTGACGCAAGGGTCAACGTGGGTTCGGTTTCGTAGCGGCGAGTTCGGCAGGAAGGCCTTAAGCATCGGAAAATCGCCATTCGACCGATCGAAGTCGACGATCTAAGATTGAACGGATTTTGCGGGTTGGAGGGACGAATATGGCCGTCGCAAAGCGAGAACTGGGGCGGACCGGGCTGCAGGTGACGACCTTGGGCTACGGAGCAATGGAACTGCGGGGACCCCCGCGCGCCCGCGACATTACCGAGGCTCAAGCCGAAGCCATTCTCAATAAAGTGCTCGACGCCGGCATCAACTACATCGACACCTCGATCGATTACGGGCTGAGCGAAGAGCGGATTGGCCGATATATCTCGCATAGAAGGGCTGAATATTATCTGGCCAGCAAATGCGGCTGTCTGGTCGGCGCACCTCCCGCGCCGCGCGGCCAACGGGGCGCGCACGTCTTCACGCGGGACAACGTCGTGGCAGGGGTCGAACAGAGCCTTGCGCGGATGAAGACCGATTATCTCGATGTCGTCCAGTTCCACGCCTCGCCATCCCGGCAGACCCTGGAGGAGCACGGGGCGCTCGATGCACTCTTGGGTCTCAGAGAGGCCGGCAAGGTGCGATTTATCGGCATGTCCGGCACCTTGCCTCATCTGGTGGAACACATTGCGATGGGTGTCTTCGATGTGTTTCAGATCCCGTACTCGGCGGTTGAGCGTGAACACGAAGCGGCGATCGCCACGGCCGCTCAAAAGGGCGCAGGCATCGTCGTTCGCGGCGGGGCCGCAAAAGGGGCGCCAACCGAGGAGAAGCAGGCCGGGCTGCAATGGGAACGCTGGCGCCAGGCCGATCTCGGTGACCTTCTCGACGGCATGACCCCGATGGAGTTCATTCTCCGCTTCACGTTCACGAACCCGGACCTCGACACGACCATCGTCGGTACGATCAACCCGGTGCATCTGCAAGCCAATCTCGACATCCTGCAGCAAGGACCGTTACCGCCAGAGCTCTACGAGGAGGCAAAGTACCGCCTCGCTGCTGCTGGCTCGGCACCACAAGCGAGAGGGGAATAATCGTCGATCGCGACTTATAGTCCACGATGGCCGACACTACACACAACGCGGGTTCGGTGCTCCTCGTGATGGCTCTTGCGCTGTCTTGCTCTGCCTGCGGGCAGTCGACTGTGACCTTACAGGCTTTTCGGACGGAGCAGCAGGCGCAGGCGCATTGCCCCAACGATACTGTCGTCTGGGTCGATCCCCAGACCGGCGCGTACAGCCTCAAGGGAATTGGGTTATATGGCAGCGCGGATGCCAGCCGTTATGCCTGCCGTGGTGAGGCGGACAGGGCCGGAATGCACGCGGTGCCGCGCTGATCATGCCCGGTAAGACCGAGCCCCGAGCGCCGGCGGTCTACATCGGCAGGCGCCATCATTGCGTCCTTCCGTAGCTTTTGCGCCGTCGAGACTGTTCGCCTTGAACAGCTAGGCCCAACTTCTGCGACCGCTCTATACGGCCAACACAAGCACCTGTTGACGTCGGTCGAGGAGGGCAGGCGGGTAGCCGAATAACCAATCCACCAATGGGGACGCACATGAGATACATAGCTTACAGCATCGCCGTGGGCACTTTGATAGGCGCTGGTGCCTTCGCCGCTACTGCTGACGAGGACGCCGTCATGCCGCCTCCGGGATCCGCGCTGTTGCTCGAGCTCGTGGCACACGGTGTCCAAATCTACGCCTGTGAGGCTAAAGAAGGGGGCTTTCGATGGTCATTCAAAGCGCCGGAGGCGAACCTGTTTGATAAGCAAGGTCAGCGGATCGGTACTCACTTCGGCGGTCCCACCTGGAAGCTCGATGATGCTTCCGCTGTTGTCGGCGAGATCATTGCAAGAGCCGATGCGCCAGAGCCAGACGCAATTCAGTGGTTGCTGCTACGCGCCAAAAGCCACGACGGATCGGGTAACCTATCTGCCGCCGCTTATATCCGACGAACCGAGACCAAGGGCGGAGTAGCGCCGGGAACAGGCTGCGACGCAAGCCATCTCTCGGAGCAGGCGCGCGTGCGCTACTCAGCGACGTATCAGTTCTTCAGCGAGATAAAAGGCAAATAGCGCACTTCCCGATCACGTCCGCTTCGCCAGATAGAGGCACGCCCCGTTGTGCTCAAGCTCGCGCGCCCGGTCGTAGCGCGCATTGCGACCCTCACCGACTGGCCCTTGATCTTAATCGACCTCTATAGGAAGAGGGCGTGATAGGACGCAGCTACCTCGAGCCGTACATCCGCAGATCAAAGGCCGCCGGCTTGCTCCGATCGAATTTCGCGAAGCGGCCCGCAAATCGCTTCGCTTTGTCGGCTATGAGGGCATGTCGATTATCGCTGTTGCAGGCCTCGACATGGCGGCCTGGGATGCAGTTGCTGGGGGGCAATATCGGCGCGGTGCCCGCTTACAACAGCAACGGCCTCTGGCTGAGGTCCCCGCGGAAGTAGCGAGCTTTCGGCGCCATGCCGCCATCGAGCACGTGGCTGAGACAGTCGACTTACGACCCCGGCCGGCTTTCAGGCCTTTCTTTGGGGAGGCCGCTAGGGGTCAAGGCTGGCAATTCTGCGTCGTGCAAGGGCATCAGCTTTGACCCAATAGCGGATATCAACCGCCTATGTAGCCAACGTACTGCCTTATTTTGGGATAGGGGCAGCTGGCATCGCCGCCACCGTTCTCAACCACCTGGGCATCGTCGCACCACCTGATGCGAGTTTTCCGCCCGATTGTTTTGTCTGAGCCCTTGTTCTTTAGAAGCTTGCGTATCAGCCGCCGCGCGAATGAAAATCCAAGATAAACGCGAGCAGAACTCTATTTAGAATGAGCCGCATCGTCCATATCGGCTGCTGCCGATTTCGGTGCCACGCCTTTGAGCCCGCCGACCGATCGTCGTAGATTGCACCGGGAAACAAACTCGCCAGGCGCTAGCGGCGATGTCATCGCGCCAGGAAGGGAAGGAAACGGATGGCCAAGCTCACCCGCCGATCGTTGCTTCGCAACTCTTTCGGCTTAGTTGCAGCCGGGACATTAGCCCGTCCCCAGATTGCCAACGCAGCGGCCACGACCGCGGCCGTGTGGTGGGTTCAGGGTTTCGCGCAGGAGGAGGATGTTTCGTTCAAGAAGATCGTTGCCGATTACGAGAAGACCAGCGGCAACACGATCGACTACAACATTGTCCCTTATGCGCCGATGCGCCAGAAGATCGTCTCGGCGATGACGAGCGGCGTCGTCCCCGACCTGTTCCAGAACACCCCGGCCGAGATCATTGCGCTCTACGCCTGGCAGGACAAGCTGGTGGACGTGAGCGACGTCGTCGAGACGCAACGGGAGGAATACACCGAGACCGCGCTGCTCACGGCCCACTGCTACAACAACGTCGAGAAGAAACGTAGCTATTACGGTGTGCCTTATACCGTCGGCGCTTCGATGAACCATATCTGGCGGCCGCTGGTCGAGAAGGCCGGCTACCAGATGGAGGACATGCCGAAGACCTGGGATGCCTTCTACGATTTCTT
>Ga0310914_10003403_pt1 | contig 10940 bp, 11 predicted proteins | sample GREbulkMGAN108_FD_203450 | JGI IMG/M metagenome (GOLD analysis project Ga0310914, IMG submission 203450) | Lab enrichment of tropical soil microbial communities from Luquillo Experimental Forest, Puerto Rico - GRE.bulkMG.AN108 | ecosystem: Environmental > Terrestrial > Soil > Tropical forest >...
GACATGCGCAATTACTTATGACGCTACGTTTTAGAGAGATATCCCTTGGTCGAGGTGAAACGCGCGCCGCATTGGTTCAGTGTCAAGCCCTGAAACGTCGAGACGCTCGTGGTTGTCGCTGCGAATCTTGCAGCCGTTTGCGTGCTCGCAAGCCATGTGCCGGCGTTTCGCGCCTCGCGGCTTGATCCGGTAAAGCCACTGCAGAACGAGTGAGCCGACGTCCGGCATCATACCAACTCCTGGTGTTGCCGGCCGGGATCGAGTAACAGCAGTGCTTCCGGGCTTCGTGTTCTTAGTGATAACCGGTCTTGCGCCTCCTAGGAGCTACATCCCATTCCCGCCAGCACTCCTCGCATGTACGCGAAGCTTTTGATCATGCCAGGAAGTGGATCGTTTTCGATGATTTCATATTCCAGATCGACATATCCGGAATATCGGGTCTCAACGAGGGCGGCAAAAATCTTCTCCACCGGGAGGCTGCCGTCACCGACAGCAACCTGCTTCCACTGGCCGCCCTCCTTGACTAGATCTTTCATATGGACGTCATACAAGCGTGGGCCGGCTTGTCGGATCGCTGTTGACACATCGATCCCAGCTCGCGCAGTGTGGCCGGCGTCGATGCAAACTCCCATTCGAGGGTCCATTCCTCTCACCGCCTTTAACACTTCCATCGGAGAAGGGAAGTGCCTATCTTCCGGTCCGTGGTTGTGGATCGCCACCTTGATGTCATACTCCCCTGCGAATTTCTCCAGGCGAGGCAGCGTTTCCGGCGTTGGTCCGGCGACGATCAATGCAATCCCGGCGGCTCGACAGTAGTCAAACTTCTGACGCATGTCAGCATCTTCATCCTTCTGGAAGTAGATTGTTCCGGCTGCGGTCAACGTCAACCCCGCAGCCCTGAATTTCTCAGCAGCGACTTTGGTCGCTGCCAGAGGCGTGAGCGGCAGGTGTACGTCCTTCGCGTTCAGGAAAGGTGTGTTCAGTGTCCGCATGAACCCAATGACATCATCAGATCCGAACTTACGGAACGAGTAGCTTGCGACACCAAGCTTGAGCGGGAGAGGTGCAGTAGTACTGCTCCACAGAGGCGCATCTGCCTGCAGCGCGTGCGGCAAGTTGAGCGCTGCAAACGCTGTAGCTGTTGCAAACGTTCTGAAGAATCGTCGGCGATTCACACCTTGCTGATTCATCGTTTCACTCTGCTGAATCTGATATTGGTCCGAGCATTCAGGCAAAAGATTCCAGTTGCGGGAAAGTTTTACATCGAAATTTTTCCATTCTCCCGAGCAACGTCTTTAAAATCAGCGGCGACAGTTTGGCACGCGGGATGCTATTGAAGTATGCAGACGAAGTGGCGCATAGGGCCATCGGTAAAGAGGTTTCGGCCAGAGTCCTCTTCCTGGTGGCCCTCTTTTAATTGCAGTCATACGGCAGTTGTTTCCACGGTTCCTCCCCAAGGCGGATCACTAGGACCGCCTGTCTGACCGCACGATGAAAGCGAGGTGCACAGCGCCGTGCACTTCGCCTTTCCGTTTCCGGGGCATTAGCGGCCAGCCTTCAGCTTAAAAACTCCTTAGCCAGTAGTCCTTTGGGTTCCTTCTGCCGTGGCCGGCTTTCGGAACGCCTGCCTTCAGAGACTGCGACGGACTATGAAATGCTGCTTCCAAAGGGCATCAGCCCCCAGACTCGTCGAAAGCTAAGTGCAAGGGAAGCCCTGATTAAGGTTGTCTTGGAAGGATAACCCGTGTTCAGGATCCCTACTCAAAGGGCGAAACCAGTGTCAGCTTCTCGGTAGTATCAAACCCCGCCGCGCGAAGCAATCCCTCGATTTTTGCTTCGGTGAGCCGGGTAGCATCGTACTCCACCCGAATCGTCTTGTCCGACTCATTCAGCTGAAGGCGCCGGATACCGTATACGTTGCTCATCTGCCCGAAGGCGCTCATCACACTCTCGGTAGGCGGCATTCCATAGCGAAACATCACATCGACGGTGGTCATCGAAAATTCTCCCGGCTCATGCAATGATTGAAGAGATCGTGAAACAACACACACTACTATATTGCACTGTTCTGCAGGAACCAACACCATCCCATGAGTGAAGTGGAAGAAAAGACAGGTGGCGAGAAGGTGTCGGCTCATGCACATGATCCGGTGTGCGGCATGAGCGTCGATCCAGCCAAGGCTCGCGGCAAAGCCCAATATCAGGGCGACACATACTTCTTCTGCTCTCCCGGATGCATGCATCGCTTTGTCGCTGAACCCGCCAAATATCTGGCGCCAGGATATAAACCCTCCATGCCGACGATGGAAGGTATCGTCTCGCTTGCGCCCGCACGCCCTACAGTGATCGACCCGGTCTGCGGAATGAGCGTTGACCCAGCCAAAGCAGCTGGGACAGTGGAGCACGATTCGAAGTTGTACCACTTCTGCAGTCGAGCCTGTGCCGAGAAATTCAAAGCGGATCCTTCCAAATATCTCGTAAAGGGATACAAGCCTGGTGGCATGCCGCAGGCTGTTCAAATCGGAAGCGCCGCTTCCCAAGTGGCAGCGAAGTCCGTGGATTACATCTGCCCGATGGATCCAGAGGTGCGGCAATCCGGGCCGGGAGCTTGTCCAAAGTGCGGCATGGCTCTGGAGCCGGAGGTGCCGCTCCCGTCAAGCAGCACGAAGTGGACCTGTCCGATGCATCCGGAAATTGTTCGTGATGGTCCAGGTTCCTGCCCGATATGCGGCATGGCGCTCGAGCCCATGACGGTGACAGAGCGGGTAGATGAGAATCCAGAGCTGCGCGACATGACGCGGCGCTTCTGGTGGGGTGTAGCGCTCGGTGTGCCGTTAATGCTCATTGCCATGGCCCACATGATTGGGCCATGGGCGCACGCCATCTCACCCCGCATTGCAGCGTGGGTGGAATTCGTGCTGGCGACGCCCATCGTTCTTTGGGCTGGTTGGCCATTCTTCGAGCGTGGATGGGCATCGGTAAGATTCCGCAGCCCCAATATGTTCACTCTGATAGCCATGGGCGTTGGCGTGGCATACACCTACAGCGCAGTCGCGACCATCGCGCCGCAGATCTTTCCCGACATCATGCGCGGGTTGCACGGACAGCCGGGCGTGTACTTCGAGGCTGCGGGGGCCATTATCGTGCTTGTGCTGCTGGGACAAGTCTTGGAGCTGAAGGCCCGTAGCCGAACCAGCAGTGCCATTCATGCACTGCTGGACCTCTCGCCCAAGATGGCGCGGCTGATGCGTGATGACGGCAGCGAATACGACATTCCGCTTGAGCAGGTGCAGGTGGGCGACAAGCTGCGTGTTCGGCCTGGAGAGAAGATCCCCACCGATGCTGTCGTCGTGGATGGCCTGAGCTCGGTGGATGAGTCCATGATCACCGGCGAGTCGATGCCGGTGGAGAAGCGCGGCGGCGATCGAGTCATCGGCGCGACGGTCAACGGTACCGGTTGGCTGCTGATTCGCGCCGAGCGCGTGGGCAGTGAGACTGTGTTGGCGCAGATGGTGCGCATGGTAAGCAACGCGCAGCGCAGCCGTGCACCCATCCAGCGACTTGCTGATCGAGTGTCAGCATATTTCGTGCCTGCGGTGCTCGCTGTAGCCGTGATTACGTTCCTGGCGTGGTTGTTCATAGGACCAGAGCCGAGGCTCGCATATGCCGTCGTCAATGCGGTTGCGGTGCTGATCATTGCGTGTCCTTGCGCGCTAGGCTTGGCAACGCCCATGGCGATCATGGTTGGTACCGGCCGTGGTGCCCGTGCGGGCGTGCTCATCAAGAACGCCGAGGCGCTTGAGACTTTCCAGAAGGTCGATACCATCGCGCTGGACAAGACCGGCACGCTGACCCAAGGCAAACCGGAGCTGAACTCCGTTATTGCGCTTCCAGGAGAGAACGACGAACAGATCGTGCGGCTGGCAGCGAGCCTGGAGCGCGGGAGCGAGCATCCGATGGGGGCTGCGATTGTGGAGGCTGCCGAAGCCAACCGGATTCCACTGATTCAGACCGATGGATTCCGTTCAGTCACGGGTAAAGGCGTAATCGGCACCATTGGCGGACACGAGGTAGCGGTTGGCAGCGAGCGCCTGTTCGAGGACCAAGGCGTCAGCCTCGCTGAGCTGACCGGCAAAGCCGATGAGTTGCGACTCGACGGACAGACAGTTGTGTTCGTTGCGATTGATGGACGCGCCGTGGGGCTGCTAGGCATCGCTGATCCGGTCAAGCCCGAAGCAGCCGAAGCATTGCGTATGCTGCAAGCCGAAGGCGCGCGCATCGTCATGCTTACAGGCGATAACGAAATGACAGCTGCGGCTGTGGCGCGCAAGCTGGGCATCTCCGACTACGAAGCAGGGGTTCTTCCTGATCATAAGGCGGAAGTCATCGAGAAACTCCAGAAACAGGGAAGAACGGTTGCGATGGCGGGCGATGGCGTGAATGATGCACCGGCGCTGGCGCAAGCGCAGGTTGGCGTTGCGATGGGAACTGGAACCGACGTGGCCATGGAAAGCGCGGGAATTACGCTGCTGAAGGGCGATTTGATGGCTTTGGTGCGCGCCCGCAGGCTGAGCAAGCTGGTGATGCGCAACATCAAGCAAAACCTGTTCTTCGCCTTTGTTTACAACTCGATCGGAGTGCCGATAGCGGCGGGAATCCTCTATCCAGCGTTTGGTTTGCTGCTAAGTCCGATTCTGGCTGCGGCCGCGATGAGCTTCAGTTCGGTAAGCGTGATCAGCAATGCTTTACGGTTGAGGAGTACCAAACTCTGAAACTACCGTTTTGGGAATTTAGGTGATTTCCTAGCCTGCACCTTACCGTAAGTCCTTGGTTTTAAAATTGTTAGGGCGATTTCGGTGCGACTTTTGCAGCCTGTGAGCGACCAATCTCAGTAACAAAGAACTCAGCAACCGACCCGATCACGCCAGTTGTCGCCGGGACAGGAGCGGAGGGCCGCTACAGTCAAATGAATGACTGAAGGATGTTGAGCGGCCCACCTTATGAGCGCACAGCTCTACCTCACGCGCAATTTGTCAGGCGGAAAAGTAGCTTTTGGAGGGACTTTCCCCGCTTTGGGAACTTGCAAAGAGTTCTCACCCATCAAAGTTTGTTGAGGTAGTCCACGATTTCGCGGTTGGTCCAGTCGACGGCGCCCACGAACTTGCGAAGGATTTTGCCGTTGCGGTCAATGATGTAGGTCTCAGGGAACTTAAAGGTGCCGTAGAGGGTGTTGGAGATCTGTTTGGGATCGCGCACGGTGAGCAGGTCGACGTTGTGGTCGCGGACGAACTGCCTGTAGGCGTTGTCGTCGGAGTCCAAGCTGACTGCGAGAACCGTGGCCCTATCCCCCAATTGCTTCTGCAACTCGACCAGTGACGGCATTTCTTCGACACACGGAGCACACCACGATGCCCAGAAGTTGAGCAGCACGGGCTTGCCGCGGAACTGGCTCAACGTGACCGTGTGCCGTGCGTCTGTGATGGTGAAATCGGGAGCGGTTTCGCCAATGCGCGGCGGGCGCCCGCTGTTGCAAGAGGCGAGGATGACGATGCACAGGAGTACGGGTAACGAGAGTGAGCGTTGCACAAAAATATAATAGCGAAAGCGCTCAGCTATTGGCTTTTAGCTCTTAGCTTTAAGCGCCGTTGTCGAAGGCGTCGCCGCTACCCGGCTAAAAGAACATCGAACCCCATGGACTCCAAACAAGATCTCCCCGTAGTCTCTGTCATCGTTCCGGCGAGGAATGAAGGGGCGGTGCTGGGGCGGTGTTTGGAGTCGTTGGTGGTTCAGGCCGGAGCCTACGAAGTCATCGTGGTCGATGATCATTCCACCGATCGCACGCGGGAGATTGCCGAGTCGTTTCCGGTGCGGGTGATCGGGGCCGACGCCCTACCACCGGGTTGGAGCGGTAAGTCCAACGCCTGCTGGACTGCGGCGAAAGTTGCGAAAGGGAATTGGCTACTGTTCACCGACGCTGACACTGTTCATGCGCCCAATTCCATTATTCAAGGAATACATGAAGCGGAAGAAACTGGCGCGGCACTGCTGTCGTACTCGCCCAAGCAGGAGGTCCGCAGTCCGGCTGAGCGAGTGCTGATGCCGGTGATCTTTGCAGAACTGGCAGCGACATATCGGCCGAAGGAGGTGAGCGATCCAAACTCGCCTGTGGCTGCCGCGAACGGGCAGTACCTGCTGGTTCGCCGCGCTACCTACGACGCGGTGGGAGGGCATGCCGGTGTGGCCAAGGCGATTCTGGAAGATGTCGAGTTGGCGCAGAGGGTCAAGCGGGCAGGACACAGACTGCAATTTCGGATGTCGGCGGTTGTGAGCACGCGGATGTATCGCAGCTTTACCTCGATGTGGGAGGGGTGGACGAAAAACCTGGCGCTGCTGTTTCCGCGGCCTTTGTGGCTGGCCACGAAGCGGATGCTTGAGTTCCTTCTGATCGTCTTGTCGATCTTTGGGGTAGCGATGGCCACTTCCAACGGCCACAGGATTGCGCTCGTCGGCAACGGAGCTCTGGCCCTATTATTCCTGGCTTTCTTCTTTCGGCGCATTCGGCAGGCTCATTTTGACTGGTTGTCAGATGGGCTTGCGATCTTTGGATTGCCCCTGTTCTCGGTACTTTTGGTAAATTCCTACATCTGTCATAAGAAGGGAACTGTGAGGTGGAAAGGGAGAGTGTACGCGGTGCCCGGAAGGGACTTTTCCTCCACGGAGACGTGGAGAACTTGAATCAATCTATTCTTCTCCGGGCTAGCAATTTCGCCGTATTCGAACAAGAATAGCTGAAAGGACATGATTTACTTAACCCGCAAAACTGAGTTTTCGGCGTCGCACTATTACCACAATCCGCAATGGTCGGAGGAGGAGAACCGCCGCGTGTTCGGGAAATGCGCCAACACGAACGGGCACGGGCATAACTACACCCTTGAAGTAACAGTTAAGGGCGAGATTGATCCGACGACCGGCTTTGTTGTCGACCTGAAAGAGTTAAAGGACATCCTGAACCGCGAGGTGGTCGAGGCAATGGACCATCGGCACTTGAATAAAGAGGTGCCGGAATTTGCGTCGCGCATTCCGACGACGGAGAACATCGCCATCGCGATCTGGCAAAGGCTCAACCAGAAGTTGAACGTTGCAAAGCTGCATCGCGTGCGGCTGTATGAATTGCCGGATCTGTTCGTGGACTATTACGGAGAGGCATGAAGGCCTATCTCACACGTCGCTACACGATTTCAGCGTCTCATCGATTGCATGCTCCTACGTTGTCAGATGAGCAGAACTGGCAAACCTACGGGAAATGCAACAATCCGTTCGGCCACGGACACAACTACGCCGTTGAGGTGACGGTGAGCGGGACCGTGAACGCACAGACCGGAATGGTGTGCGAGCTGGGGGACCTGGATGCAGCGGTGGAGAAAGAGGTGATCGAGAGGTTCGATCACCAGAATTTGAACATGCTGACAGAATTCGCCAATCGGGTGCCCACGACAGAGAACCTGGCAGAGACGATTTTCCACAAATTGAAGCAAAACTTGAAGGCGGCTCATCTGGAGAAGGTGAGGGTCGAAGAGACCAGCATGAACAGCTTTGAATATGCGGGTGGGGCGGAGCCGCGGCGGTAAGTTGTCAACGAACCGTTATCAGTTGTCTGCAAAGGCCGGCAGCCTCAGGCTCTATTGAATCATCAAACGTGAGCCGAAGCTCGGGCCGGGAAGACTATGAAAGACTTAATGGAAACACAAACGACATTAACCAGCGCATCGCTGGAGGAACTGACTCGCGAACTGCTGGTGCGGTTGGGGGAGGATCCCACGCGCGAGGGTTTGCTGAGGACTCCGCTGCGGGTTGCGAAGGCATATCGGTATTTGACCAAGGGCTACAACGAAGACCCGGATGAGTTGCTGAAGGGTGCGCTGTTTTCCGTGGACTACGATGAGATGGTCATCGTGAAGGACATTGAGATGTTCAGCCTGTGCGAGCACCACTTGCTGCCGTTCTTCGGCAAGGTGCACATCGCGTATATCCCGAGGGGAAGGGTGATCGGGCTGAGCAAATTACCGCGGTTGGTGGAGGTATTCGCACGGCGGTTACAGGTGCAAGAGCGGCTGACGGTGGAGATTGCGGAATCGATCCAAGAGGCAATTCAACCGCTGGGCGTGGGCGTGGTGGTCGAGGCGCGGCACCTGTGCATGATGATGCGCGGCGTGGAGAAGCAGCACTCGGCGACGGTGACGTCATCGATGTTGGGAGCGTTTCGCGCGCCGCAGACGCGGCAGGAGTTCTTGTCGCTGATCCGGGAGAAAGCGAATAACGGAGTGTAGAGGTTCAGGCGGTATTGGGGAGAAGATTGGGAGTCCAGAAAGGTGGAACTGAAAGGCCCCTGGTTAGCGCCCAAAAGAAGGGCGCGAATCCTTCTCCCAGCTCAGGACAGGCTCGGGGGCACCCGCGTTTAGCTGGAAAAGTTGCCGTGGTCACCGGCGGGAACCGTGGGATCGGGCTGGCGATTGCCCGAGCAATGGTGGTCGAGGGATGCAGCGTGGTGATCACCGGTCGCGATCCAGCAGCCCTGGACATGGCTAAAGCGGAACTAGCGAAAGTTGCTATGGGCGGTGAGGTACTGGCCCAAACTGGCGATGTGCGCGACGAGAAGGCCGTGGCCCTAGTGTTTGCGAAGGTAAAGAAGCGCTGGGGGCAGTTGGACGTCTTGGTCAACAACGCGGGAATTTTGCAGAAGCTCTATGACACCGCGGAGACTCCGGTTGAGCTTTGGCGGGCGGTTCTCGACACCAACCTGACAGGGATGTTTCTCTGCACTCGAGCGGCGGTGCCGCTCATGGGGCGCGGCGCAACGATTGTGAATACGTTGTCGGTGACGGTGAGAACGGCGGTGCCGAAGCTTGCTGCCTACAATGCCTCGAAAGCCGGGGCGCTGGGTTTCACCGACACCTTGCGCGAAGAACTGAGGTCGACGGGACTCCGAGTGACAGCGCTCAATGCCGGCGCGACGGACACCGAGATCTGGGAGCAGTTCTGGCCCCAAGCTCCGCGGGAGAAGATGGTGCGGGCAGAAGACGTTGCAGCGGCAGTGTTGTACGCCGTCACCCTGCCTCCTGAAGCAAGTGTGAATGAAGTGATGCTGGTGCCGCAGAAGGGCATTCTGTAAACCAACAGAGTGTGAAGCTGCCCCACCACCGTATCGCCTGATTTTGGCGACGGGTGAGATCGATGCTCCTACAGGCTCCTAGTACACTCCATGGCGGTAGCGGCGAGCGCGAACAGGGAAGGCCTTGATAAGCGCCATGCCGGCGAGAAAGCCTCCGACGTGCGCCCAAACCGCGACTCCACCGGCATTGCCGCCGTGGACACTGATCGAGGTGGCGGCGCCCAGCAGGAACTGTCCAACGAAGAAGTAGCCCAGCACGACCCACGCTGGCAGCCACATAAACCACATGAAGAAAAAAGGGACGATGGTGAGAACCTTCGCTCGTGGATAGAGTAGGAAGTAGGCTCCCATTACGCCGGCGATGGCTCCGCTGGCGCCCACCGTGGGTACGGCGGAATTGAGGTTGAACAGGGTGTGGACGGCCATAGCTGCGACGCCGCTAATCAGGTACAGCAGGATGTAGCGGAAGTGGCCGAGATAGTCTTCGACGTTGTCGCCGAAAATCCAGAGAGTGAGCATGTTGAAGATCAGGTGCATCCAGGAGCCGTGCAGGAACATGGAGGTGAACACTGGCAGAAACGCGGCGATTGGTGTTACGTAGCGCGTTCCCAGTTGATAGACGAGGTCCCAGGGAACGTATCCCTGATTGAAGAGGACGACGGCAATTCGCGCGGGCACGACTCCGAAAGTACTGAGAAACGCATCGAACTGGCGCGAACCACCGGCGCCGATCGAGAGTTCGAAGAGGAACGCTACTGTGTTCACCACGATTAAAAAGTAGGTGACGTAGGGCGTGGTGACTCGCGGGGCATCGTCTTTCAGCGGGATCATGGGAGCGGCTTAGGTGCGGGTATTCGGCAGGGAAGTGGAATTCCCTGTCGAATTGGATGAGCTTCGTGACAATTTGACCGAGGAACACCTCTGCGTACACGATACCAGAAGGATGTCGCTGAACGGTGTGATGGTGGTCGATAAGCCGCAGGGATGGACGTCGCACGATGTGGTGGCACGGATGCGGAAGATTCTGGGTGAGCGGTCGATTGGGCACTTGGGGACGCTCGACCCGATGGCGACCGGGGTACTGCCGCTGCTGATCGGGAAATTCACCCGGCTGGCCCAGTTCTATCAGGCTTCGGAAAAGGCATATGAGGGAACCATCCGGTTTGGCTATGCGACCACTACCTATGACGCAGAGGGCGAGCCTTTAGGGCCGGTCCGCGAAGCTAAAGTAACACTTGAAAGTGTGAGGGGCGCGACGGCTGAGTTTGTAGGCGTGTTGCAGCAGGTTCCTCCACCGTTTTCGGCGAAAAAGATCAAGGGCGTGCCGGCCTACAAATTGGCACGGAAAAAGCAGGGGGTGGAGCTCAAGCCGGTCGAGGTGGAAGTTCGTGCCTTCGAGATTACCGGGGTCCAGGGCGACCTGTGCGGGTTTCGGTGCCAGGTGGCGTCGGGGACGTACGTGCGGAGCCTGGCCCACGAGCTTGGGCAAAAGCTGGGTTGTGGCGCGCATCTGGCCAGCCTCAGGCGAACGCAGGTGGCAGAGTTTGGGCTGTCCGATGCCCACAGTTTGGATCGGATTGCTGGTGCGGCCACAGGAGGCGAACTCGACAGGTTGTTGTTTCATTTGCGGCGCGTTCTGCCGGGGGTTCCGAGTGTGACGGCGGACGACGAAACAATGGGGAGGATCCGTTACGGGCGGACGGTCAATCTGGCTGAGTTTTCAGCCGCGAAGTGGGTGAAGGTCTTTGCCGGGCAGTCAGACTTGGTATGC
>Ga0310914_10003423_pt1 | contig 10910 bp, 8 predicted proteins | sample GREbulkMGAN108_FD_203450 | JGI IMG/M metagenome (GOLD analysis project Ga0310914, IMG submission 203450) | Lab enrichment of tropical soil microbial communities from Luquillo Experimental Forest, Puerto Rico - GRE.bulkMG.AN108 | ecosystem: Environmental > Terrestrial > Soil > Tropical forest >...
CTGGGTGCCCTACGCTGCCTATGGCCTAGCCTCGCTCGTCGGATTTTCACGGCTCTCGCTCAATGTCCATTTCTTGTCGGATGTCTTCATGGGTGGTGCGCTTGGGTATTCGATCAGTCGCTTCACTGTGCTCCGCGAATGACAGCGGCCGCCGGGAGTTCCGTTGTTGGACACTTCTGCTGTAGGTCATGGTTCTTCATTCGGGAATCTTGCTAATGTTCGACCGCGTGTTGGGCAGCGATGACAATCACGCGTTGATGCCTTCAAGATTCTTTCCGGTCCGTTCCGACCAGCGTATAGCTTTCGGGCCACGCCCGACAGCTGAGAGATAGTGAGAAGTATTGGGCCTGCATGGTCTCGGATGTCACACTCGCATCAGTCCGCGTTGGAACACTTTCGGACATATGGGTGGGTCCGCATTCCCGCTGCCTTCCGTGCCGAGGACGCGGCCGCAATGTGTGATCTCATTTGGGCCGCGCTGGGCGAGGTCGGAATCCATCGTAACGATCCGTCAACTTGGACGACGGCGCGGCCGGAACACATGAAACATCTAAAGGGCGATTCCACTTTTCACGCTATCGGGAGCGCGCGTACGCTACAGACGATCGATGAGGTACTGGAAGGCCAACCTTGGCAGAAACCACGCGATTGGGGCGCCTTCTTCCTGCAATTCCCTATCGGGAGTCAATGGGATATACCGAGTAGAGGCTGGCACATAGATGGCGATTACACTGGCCGCCTGTTGCCCCCCTGTGGCGTGAAAGTACATGCGATGCTGACCGACGTTGGACCACGCTGCGGTGGCACAAGCATCTTAAGCGGATCACATCGTCTTGTGCATCGATGGTTTTCTGAGAATCCACCTCCACCGAGGACTCGAGGTTCGCAGCTCCGTAAATCCCTCGAAAGGCATCCGTACCTCCGGGATCTGTACACCGCGGGCAATTCTGAAGCGCGGATCGCGCGGTTTCACGAATGTATGGAAGAGGTCGATGGGATACCGCTCCAGGTTATCGAGAATACGGCGTCGGCTGGTGACGTGATCCTGATGCACTCGTTACTCCTCCATGCCGCCGAACCTGCCGCACATCTCGGTACCCAGCCGCGGTTCTTGCTGAACCAAGACGTCCACCAGCCCTACTGGTGAACCCAACGATCCGCTGTTTCAGTCGGGATAAGTCGGCTTCAGTGTATTTTGCCGTATAACTCCCGACGCACCGGCTTAGGCTCTTGGCCAGGCGCATTTTTTGGGCGACACGCCAAGCGGAAATCCCCCAAGTCAGAGCGCCCTGGATCGAGGCTGGACCTCCCGGACCTGGATCACAGCAAAGCGGCCGGACAGCTTACGCTCACCTGAGTCCAAACACGCATACCAACACGCCATTGATGAATTCATTCAGTGGTATTGCTCAGAGCCGCGTCTCTCATTTAACAAAATTGTCGCCAACTGCCGTCACCGGATTTTCGTCGAAAATCGCGACCTCGCAGCGGGAACCATCAACGGGCGACCATGCGCCGTTGCATCGGCTGGCCTATGAGGCTGCGGATGCTGGCGTGCTCAGCCCCGAACTCTTCGCAAGTATCCGACGTGTGAAAGGCGTGAAGAAGTTGCGGGTGAGACTTGGAAACTGGCTCACGGCTGACGAAGCGCCGCTTCTGACAGGTGCCTGAACCGAACACATTAAAAGGCGAACGAGACCCCGCAATTCTCGCTCTCTTCTTGGGTGCGGGCTCGGGCGCCGCGAGTTGGCGATTTAGCCTTAGCGATCTAGGCTTTTACACTCCCGCAGCACCGGGAAGAGCATTGCGTAGTGGATCGGGTCGGCAAAGGTGGGCACATTCGAACGGCGCCAGTGCCTGAACGCGTCAAAACGACGGCGGACGTGGATTCGTGGAGCGGTGAACGACCGCATCGACAGCGAACCGTAGCGGCACAATCCGGCCCCAGGGCCCGCCGGCGACAAGGCGTCACTGGGGTTGTTTTCCGGATGGACGACTCAGAGCGAATCGCGCTTTGGTGGCCAAATCGTATGCCGCTGTCCCCTTCTCTGCGCTAAGATTAGGTCGATGCCAAAGGCGCTCTTCTGTGCCGGTTTGGCCTTCCTGGGAGCTACGGCGCACGCTCAGTGGCTGAACTATCGAGCGGCCGGAACTCCGGTAACGCCGGATGGGAAGGTGGACCTTTCGGCGCCCCCGCCTCGCACCCCGGACGGCAAGCCCGATCTCACCGGCGTGTGGCATCTGCAAACGATGCGGGAGAATACGGAACTTACGCCTCTCCCCAACGCCGGAAGTTACACCGGGAACATCTTCCGTGACATGAAGCCCGAGCAGGTCCCCGAAAAGCCAGAAGCCGCCAAGCTCCGCGCCGAGCGCATGAAGAACGGAACCCGGCCCAATCCCTCCCCTTTCTGCCTGCCAATGGGAATTCCCGTGAACAACTTCGTCGTCGAAGTGGTGAAATTCATCCAGGCGCCCAAGGAAATCGTCATCATCTACGAGGTGGACGGTAGCTACCGCCAGATCTACACCGACGGCCGGCCGCTTCCCAAGGACATGTCGCCTTCATGGCTCGGCTATACCACGGCGCATTGGGATGGCGACACGCTGGTGGCAGAAACCGAAGGATTCAACGGCAGGACCTGGCTCGATATGATCGGCCATTCGCATAGCGAAGCGCTCCATCTGACTGAGAGTTACCGCCGCCGCGACTACGGCCACATGGATGTGGAGATGACCTTCGACGATCCCATCATGTACACGCACCCATTCACCATCAAGTTCACGCATGCGCTGGTGCCGGATTCCGACATTCTCGAAACCTACTGCAACGAAAACGAGAAGGACCGCGCCCATATCCCGGGATTGAAGGAAGTTCCCGCGAAGTAAAGCGGAGAGCCGGTTCGCTTCGTGACTCCTGGATTAAGTGCAGTACTATAATGAGACGGCAAAGGGGGAAGGACTCTATGTCGAGACACAGTTCTGGAATAGCTGTGATCGCAGGCCTGTTGTGCTTGCCAGTGCTGGCCCAGACGCGCGGCGAGGGCAAGGACGCCGAAAAAGAGGCTGCTCGGGCCGCGCAGGGGTACGCACCTGTCAGGCTGTGGGAGCGCCCGGACGTACGCGCCACGCGCGTTGAGATCAAGCCAATGGGTATACGCGCGGTGCATCAGCATGACGATGTTAAGTTTCACCTGTTTATTCCTCTTACGGGAAAACTGCAGCTCACGATCGGCTCCGACAAGCCCGTGGAGGCACCGGTGGGGCAGGCGTTCTATATCAAGGGTGGCACTCCTCACGGATTCAGGAACCTCGGTTCCACGCCTGCGATGGTTATGGAGATTTTTGTGAAGGACAGTGCCTCTACCGCTAGTCTGGATGCGCTGGGTGCGCTGGTTGCGGCGCTACAGACCTCGCCATCGCGACCCTAACTGGAGAACGGGCGATCGGGAAACCCAGGCCACTCTATCGCGTTCTGACGATCTGCATTCGTTCACATCCGCCATTTGGCGTTCTACGTGTCAAGTCGGATTGCTTCCAAGTCGCCGACCGCGAGGGAATTAATTGGCAAAATATGCGTTGATCGAGGTCTAGAGGCTGGTTCTAGATGTCGCCGCAAAAGGAGGGCTTTGTCAGGACTCCCCCACTCCTGCTCAGCGCCGTGCGGGAGCCGATGGCGTCGTGGCGACCGAGTGTTTTTGACGTTCTTGCCAAGGTTTTCTGCCAAGTTTTTCTTGCCAATCGCCACTGGGGCCGCATATAATGTTCGAGCTTTCGCCCCGGGAGGGCGGATACCGCTATGACTACTTTTCGCTTTCAAGTCAATGGTCAGGATTCCACCGTCACCATTGACGATCCATCGACTCCCCTGCTGTTCGTATTGCAGGAGAATTTCCAGCTCAACGGCCCGAAATTCGGCTGCGGACTCTCTCAGTGCGGCGCGTGCACCGTGCTGCTGGACGGGCAGCCTATCCGCTCCTGCGTCACCGACGTCTCCAGCGTCGACGGGCACAGCGTCACGTCCCTTGAGGGCCTCAGGGCGCTCGACGGCCTACCCAACCCGGACGATCTGCATCCCATCCAGCAAGCGTTCGTCGCCGAACAGGCGGCGCAGTGCGGTTATTGCCTCAGCGGCCCGATCCTATACGGCTATGCGTTCGTTCGCGACAACCCGGGCGCCAGCCGTGCCCATATCGAAAAAGGCATCACCGGCGATCTTATATGCCGGTGCTGCACGAACTCCCGCATGATCGACGCGATTGTGCGATATGCACAGGAAGGCCACGACGCCGAGGAGAGCCGACGATGAAACTGAAAAATCCTCTGAAACTCGAGGGAGCACGCCCGCTCTCCGAAAAAGCCATCGACGCCCTCGGACACCTCGACGCCTCCCGGCGGGATTTTCTGAAGACCGCAGGCGTCATGATGATCGGCTTTGCCGCCGCGTCCACCGTCAAGGCGCAGGGCTCAGGCAATGTCGACAACACTCAGGTCGATAGCTGGGTCGCTATCGGCGCCGACAATAGCATCACAGTCCTTGCCGGTAAGTGCGACTTCGGTCAGGGTTTCCGCACCGTACAGCTTCAACTCGCCGCCGAAGAATTGTTCGTCTCCATGGACCGAATTACGCTGGTTTTGTGCAGGACCGGAGTCACTCCCAATCAGGGTTACACCGCTGGCAGCTTCTCTACCTGGACTCAGTTCGGCCCTAGCGGCCTTCGCAACGCTCTCGATACCGCGCGCGACGCCTTGTTTCAGTTAGCGTCCCAGCACTTCCATGTTCCCGTTAGCCAGCTCACCGTCACGAATGGCGTCTTCTCGGTCAAGGGCGGAGATCCGGCCGACACGGTGAGCTACGGCCAGTTGGTTCAAGGACAACGGCTTAATCTTACCGTGAATCCCAAGGCCATACCCAACGATCCATCCACGTGGAAGATTCTCGGGAAACCCGTCCCGCGCGTCGACATTCCGGCCAAGGTCAAGGGCACCTTCCAGTACGCGCAAAAAGTTCGGATTCCCGGCATGCTTCACGGCAAAGTCGTCCGCCCGCCCTTCCTGGGCGCCCACGTCCAGAACATCGATAAGACCGCCGTCAACGGCCTTCCCGGCAACCCGCAGGTGGTCCAGGTGAACGACTTGGTCGGCGTCGTCGCAGACACGGAATGGCACGCCCTGAAAGCCGCCGAAAAGCTGGCCGCGGCGATCACCTGGTCGACTGGCGATACCTTTCCCCCTCAGGCCAGTCTCTACACTTTCATGGCGCAGCAGCCCTCGAGAGATGCTTTCGCCGTCAACACCGAAGACGTGGACACGGTCATGTCCGCTGCCGCCAAGACCCTTAGTGCGCAGTACCTGTACCCCTTCCAGATGCACGGCTCGCTCGCCAGTTCCTGCGCGGTTGTGGACGTCCAAGGCGCCGGCAACACCGCGACCGTGAAAGCCTGGTCCGCGACTCAGAGCGTCTACGACGTGCGGACGTTCCTGTCCGCTCTGCTGAGCACTCCCCCAGCTACCATCCCCCTAGCTAACATCCAGGTTACCCAGGTTGAAGGCTCCGGCTGCTACGGCGGAAACGGTGCCGACCCGGTGACGTTCGATGCCGCCCTCCTCTCTCAGGCGGTCGGCAAGCCCGTCCGCGTGCAGTACACTCGCAAGGATGAAATGACGGCCGGTGAACATTACGGTCACCCCATGGTCAGCAATCAAAAGGTCGGCCTCGATGGCAACGGCACGATCATCGCGTGGGATAACGAAACCGTCCTGATGGTACACGGCGAGGGCCCTCTGGCAGCCTTTGTATTTGGAGGAGCTCCCGGACCCGGCAACTTCATACCGGGCGCGCTCGCGGGCTTCCCCACGGGCAAGCTGGTTCCCACAACCACGCCGGCTAATCCGTTCCCTAGTCCGTTTTGGAACTTCGGCAACTCCGTCCCGCCATACTCCACCGGCAGCATAAACGGCGTAAGTTTGGGCACCGGCACTGTCGCCAGCCAGCGGTCGCTGACCCGGCTCGTTGATTCTCAGCTGTGGACCTCCTATTTACGCTCACCCGATCACATTCAGAACACCTGGTCCAACGAGAGCTTCATGGATGAAATTGCCGCTAGCCTGAAGCAGGATCCCGTCCTGTACCGTCTCCGCCATCTGACTGACCAGCGGCTGATCGGTGTCCTCAACGCCGTTACGCAGAATGCCCATTGGGATACGCGTCCGTCGCCCAGACCCGGCGACCCCCACAGCGACGTCGTCAGGGGCCGGGGCGTCGCCTGCGTTCTGTATTCGGGCTTTGACGGTTACGTCGCGGTGGTCGCCGAAGTCAGCGTCAATCAGGATACCGGCGTCATCACGGTGACCAAGGTCACCGCGGGCCTCGACACAGGCCCTGTCATGAATCCCGATGGTCTCCGCAACCAGATGGAGGGTCAGGTCCTCCAGGGAATGAGCCGGGCGCTCCTCGAAGAAGTAAAGTTCAGCAACCTCGGAGCAGGTGGTGTCGGAGGTGGGACGGTTACTACCAACGACTGGGACAGCTACACGGTGCTCGAGTTCGGCGACAACATTCCCGAAATCGACACGGTCCTGATCAACAACCTGCAAGTAGGGCCTACCGGCGCCGGGGAGACCATTATCACGCTGATGCCAGCGGCCATCGGCAATGCCGTCTTCGATGCCACGGGTGTCCGCCTGCGGCAGATTCCGATGACCCCGGCCAACTTCCTCGCCGCGAAGGCGGCGCAGAAGGCGTAGGTCATTCTAAGCCACGGATACACATTGATGGACACGGATAAATGATCGGTTTTCAATCTGTGTTCATCCGTGTTCATCCGTGGCTAATCCTTTTCTGGGCTTCCGCCCTGTTATTCGCACAACCGCAGCCCCGCGCCGCTCCTGACTCCCGCATTCTGGAAACCCGCTACCAGCTGGCCTACCCGTGGTGGGACCCGAACCGCGGCACGCCGCTGCCGGCCTCGAAGACCTTCGGAGACTCCTCCGGGCAACTCCGTCTCCTGAACACTTCCGGCGGGGTTGAGACGAGCGGTCACCCCTTCTTCACCCCACTCGGCTCCAACGGACGTGCCTGCATCACCTGCCACCAGCCCACCAGTGCCATGAGCCTTTCGCTCGATCTCATCCGTCTCCGCTGGGCTGACACGAATGGCAAAGACCCCCTCTTCGCCGCCATCGACGGCTCCAATTGCCCGAACCTCCCCCAAGAAAAAGAAGAGTCGCACTCGCTTCTGCTCGAGCGCGGCCTGTTCCGCATTGCCCTCCCGTGGCCTCCGCGCACTGCCGACGGACAGCCCGTCAAGCCCGATTTCCGCATCGAAGTCGTGCGCGACCCCACCGGTTGCAACCAGAACTCCGCTTCCATCTCCGTGTACCGCCGCCCGCGCGTCGCCGCCAACTTGAAGTACATTGCCCAGCCCACCGGAGTCACGCTCATGGCCGACGGTCGCGAGCCCAGTCTCGAGTCGCAGGCCATCACGGCCGTGCTCACTCACGAGCAGGCATCGGTCCCTCCCACTCCCGCGCAGCTCAAACAGATTGAGGATTTCGAACGCCAGCTCTTTATGGCGCAACACTCGGATAACCTCGGGGGCCTTCTCGGCGAACCGGGCGGACCTCCACTGCTCGGCGCCGATAACCTCGCCAGCGGCATCGCCGGCGTCGGCGCCGTCCCAGCCGCCGGTGACCTCCCCGCGTCATTCGATCCATGGCGCAATCTCTCCAAGCCCAATCTCGCCATCCGCCAGCGCGCTTTTCGCGAATCTGTCCTGCGTGGTGTCGACCTGTTCGCTTCGCGTGAGTTCGGCCTGCCAGACCGCCGGCGGGGCACCTGCGCCACCTGCCACCGGCCCGGAATCTACCGCTCGTTCGACGTCGGCACAACGAATCTGCCGGCCGCGAAGGAATCGCCCGAGCTGCCTCTGTTCCGCATAACGTGCGACGCGTCGGCTCCGCCTCATCCACAACTCGGCCGGATCTTCTTGACTCAGGACGCCGGCCGTGCACTCCTCACCGGAAAATGTGCGGATGTTGGCTCCATCCTGATGCAACAATTCCGGGGACTCACCGCTCGCGCACCCTACTTCGCCAACGGTTCCGCTGGCGATCTGACCGAACTCGTGGACTTCTACGATCGCCGATTCAGAATTGGGCTCACGGAGAAAGAGAAACAGGATCTCGTAAACTTCCTCAGCATCCTGTAGCCGGTCACGGACGCCTAAGTGTTCCGTCCGCCACCCAACGAGAACATGAAAGGGAAGCTGTGATCCCATCGCAGTTTCCTGCCGGCGTATCGCGCGCGGTTTACGCACCAACTGGAATGTTGTGCTGTTGGGCATTAAGTTGACGCGTAACAGCCGACTCGCTGATTTGCTCGGCCGGGACTCCCCTGAAGCCGCTTCTGTTCCGTTTGAACGGGTCCCTGGCCGGCCCTTCGCTTTCCCCGCGACCGCTTCGGACAATCTCTCAGTAGCGGCTCTCCAACCGGAGGGCTGTGTAGTTTCCCGGAGCGCCCCGAACTCGAAGCTTCGGGCCGAGGCAACCGGTGTGATGGCCGATCTCATCTGGCGATCGGTTGGTGGTGGAGTTCTCCGGGGGTTCCGGTAATGGTGGAACTGTCGATCCCGCGGCAGATCGGTTGCTGTCCGCTTCTTGCGCAGTGCCCGAATGCGCTGGTACCGGAGAGGAAATTCCGTCGACCGCGACAACCTTCTTAAGATGGCGCAAAGCCCGCCCGCTCAGAACTATAGCTTTAAGCCGACACCTGAAATCAAGACTTTCGGAGACCGCCCGGCCATATGGCCGGCGCAAATCTGCTCATTTGGCGGGGAGTCATGGCACAACAAACGATGCCTCGCCCTCGTCCGGCAGCGATTTCCAAACAGGAACTGATCCCGTTGCTGAAGCTGGCATCCGCCGCGTGCTATTCGGCTTTCGATTCCCTCTCCGGGCGGACGATGGGCAGGATCAGCTCACATCCCGGCGAACCTTTCCCTCCCGAGCCGACGCGGAGGAGATTCGCGACCCTGAACAACATGGTCCGACACTCGGTCGGGATGTGTGGATACGTGTGCGTCTAGCTGCGACTGAAAGACATCGTGCTACCTTCGAGCGTGCCGCAGTAGAAACTCATCCATCCCGAATGTAACGCAATCGATCCCCGGGCCGGCTCACGCACAAGCTTGGACTCGGCTCTCGGTCCGTGTCGTTGTGAGCCTGAAGTCGTTCTAGAAAGATTGCCGCTCGGCGTTATGGAGGTTCAATCCGGAGAGTATCGATTTAACTGAAGGAACCCGTTTTCGTTCGTGGCCGCACTATTGCCGGTTGCGGAATGCATTCAAAAGATTCGGGAGCGCGTAGTTGCCCTCGTGGCAGGCGTATTCGTAAATCGGACCAGGCGATCGTGCCAGGGTAAGTTCACCTTTCCAAGGCGAGGCGAAGGCACTCGGGTCGTCGACGTCGAATTGATACAGAATCGTATCGGCATCGAACAGCTTGAAACGTTCTACGACGTGTAGATTCCGATCCCATCCGAACATGCCACCCGCATCGCCGTAAAAGCCGCCCGCATCGTTGAAATTCGTAGTATCCACCACCAGCATGTTGGCTTCCCAGTGTCCGATGGAATCACCGAGCCAGAGCCGCACATTCTGAGGCAAGTGAGGACGGCCGCCCATATGCACGGTTCTCGTCTCATGGGTCATTTCGGCTTGGATGATCAGGTCGCGATCGGCCTGGATGATCTGGTAATTGCTGTTGTAGGAGTACGGGAGCATCGGAGGTCCTGCGGTTACAAAAGCAAGACATCGGTCCTGTAGGCCCAGATCCGTCGCCACCGCCGGATTGCGAATCGCTTCCTCACGGCGGCGCTTTTCGGCGGCAGCGGCCGGCATCAACGCGGGAATCCGCCCATCTGGAGGATCAATAATGATGGAAGTCCGCAACGTCTTTACCACCTTCGTGCCGAACTCACGGAAAACCACATTGTAAGTGCCCACACCGGTCGATGCTGCACCGACAGCCTGGTCCGTGTTTCGCTCGGCCGCGCGGTGTTCCCATTCCTTGGCCTCGTCCCGCGTGAAGAATGCCTTCCCCTGGAGCTCAGTCGGCCGTTCTAGTGGAGTGGCAGTCGCTGAGTTCCATATACCTGTCAAATCAGGATGGGCTCCCGCAATCGTAGTGCGGACCTGCGCGCCAATCGGCCACACACAGGAACAGACCGCAGCCACAAATTGCACTTGTCTCCGATTTCGAATTGGAACACGTAGGTTCATTACGCGGAGCTTCCATTGTTGCATGCAGGAACGAACAGAGTACTAGTCGTTCAAGCGGAGAGCAAGCGGACCTGCTGTTTCTTGCGTACATCGCCCGCTTGGCGCACCGCTGTCTGCAAAATTTGCGATTTGGGCTCCCGCCCCGTCCGTATGCCCGGCGCATCTCCCTCCGGCTCATGCGAGCATGATGCATGAGGATCTTGTAGGCTGACGCCTACACCGCGCCTTCACTTCGCGCGGGTGTTTTCGGCGGTTGCAGCCGGAACTTGCGTTCATCATCCCTCGAGACGGTTCACCAAGTCCTGCAGTGCGGAGTCGAGGTGTGACGCGGTGGTTTAGACGTGGCCTATCTGTTGCCGACCCTTTCGTCTGTCGGTACCTCACGAGCCCATCATGCTCCGTTTTCACAGCCCGCTCATCGAACCGGACAGTCCCGTTTTCGGCGGAAACGATGTCTTTTTGCTCTGACTTCGACACTCGGCGGCATTTTCCATCTGGCGCCTGCCTGGATACGCGCATCGGGTCCGCGGGGAAGGGATGCGTGGGGGTAACCCGGAACTGGCCAGCCCCAGAACGCGTCCGGTGGACTTCGGTATAACGGATGGGAGAGGTGCCGTAATGAAGTCACTC
>Ga0310914_10003425_pt1 | contig 10906 bp, 16 predicted proteins | sample GREbulkMGAN108_FD_203450 | JGI IMG/M metagenome (GOLD analysis project Ga0310914, IMG submission 203450) | Lab enrichment of tropical soil microbial communities from Luquillo Experimental Forest, Puerto Rico - GRE.bulkMG.AN108 | ecosystem: Environmental > Terrestrial > Soil > Tropical forest >...
GCCAACGGTTCGACGTGCTGAACCAACCGAGCGACGGGCTCAGCCGTGTGATGGACCAACGCTTTGATGCTCTTAACAAAGCGATGGACCAACGCTTTGGCACATTTGGTCACCAGATAAGCCAACGGCTCAGTGGAGACTGGCGCGCGATCGACCAACGCCTTAACACATTTGGTCGCGAGATGGGCCAACGGTTCGACGTGCTTGGCCGTATGATTGACGACCGGTTCGCGAGGGTGGATCAACAGTTCGTCGCTAGGGATGTCCGGTTTGCGTCTTTGGAGACGAAAACAGCAACAATCGCCGCGATGGATGTCTGGCTTGAGCGTTTGGAGACGAAAACAGCAACAGAGTTTCGTTATCTGCGGTGAGGTTTGGGCATCGTGATCGCACTTGTGCTCGGCTTGGTGACGAAAGTGATCCTTGACTGGCTAGACAGCCCGATTTTGAGTTTGTTTGGTCGCGCCATTAACGCAATCCATTTTTAGCGGCATCCTGCTTGATCAATTGCCCTTGAGGAGGACAGTTCAATTCACGCGGAATGAGGCCAGTTGACGCCGCCGTCGCCACCAGCCGAGAAGCCCAGCGCTCGCCAAGATCAGGCTGGGCAGGCCAGCACCGGCGATGGGGCCGGGGACCGCATTCACCTCCGTCAGAAGTACATTGCCGGACCCTGCGGTGACATCCAGGAAGGAAAAGCTCCCGCCGGCGGGATTCGTGGCGTTGATAGTGCCGATTGGGAATAGTTGGTTGCAGTTCTGGACGGCCGCGCTGCAGGTGAAAAGCAGGGTGTTACCAAGCACTCCCGACATATTGGCCACCTGCCCAAAGACTTGAACAATTTCGCTATCAGTCACGCTGTCGGCCTGAAAACTCATGCCGAAACTGAGAAACGGCACCTTCGTGATATCCAGCTGGATAAAGCTCCCAGGTGTAATCTCATTCTGGGGGCCGGGGGTACTGGGATCGTTCGTAAGGCCGAGGCCAATCTCGCCGGGGCCCTCGTTTTTTGCGAACAGGTGGGGTTGAGGTTGGCCCGCCGGACCGAAGGCCGTGGCAACGATAGGAGTAGCAGCCGCGTCGTTGCCCAAGTAGGTGTGGCTGGTACCCAGATCGCCGAGTGGAGTGGTAAAGTTCCACACAGTGTCAGCGTGGGCGGGGGTCAACACAAAGAGAGCCCCCGTCAATGCAGTTGCAGCAGCCAGTGCTATCGCTCTCATGATCTTGCCCCGTCGGCAAAACTTATCCGCCGCACCCCATGCAATAGACATTGCATCGCGTCACGGTCAATGCACAATTTCTTCGACAACCGTAACGGAATCCTAAAAATACGAGTAAGGTTAACGGCGCAGCCCCTCGCGGCACATGCCCGGGCGCTTGCGTGCGGATCGCGCCGCCCGGCCGTCTTCAGCACTCGGCGATATGCCGCAAAACAGAAATGCTTTTATGGTTAATGTGCGGCCTTGAGGGCGCAAGCTCGTAACCTGCTGCGATCTGCGCGTTTAATGAATACACGGCCTATCTAGGACGGGAAATGCTGGCATCGCCATGACCGTAGCCGAAAGGATCGACCCGCTCGAAGAAACAGCGGAGTGGCTCAGCGACGTCATCGCTACGTATTTTTACGCTCACGTTACGGTTTTCAAAAAACTGATCTCACCCGGTACCGTCCCCCCGCCGCCTCCTCACGCTTCTTTGCAATCTACACATGATTTGTTGGTTCCAGTCGAGCCAGTGTCATCATGGTGTCCCATCTCGCTCTCTCAATACAATTCGGGAGGAGGTGTCACACCAACTTAAGGGAGAGCCTGGAATGCGGTTTGTCTCAACGGCGTTGGTCATGTTAGCCCTGATGCTGTTAGCTCTGATGCTGCTAGGACCAGTTGCCCATGCGAAATCCGTTGGTGCAAATGGGTCACCTCCTAACAATTCGCAAACTATCGAAGGTCTCGCGCCATGACAGCGACTTCAACATGGCTACCACCACGTCGGCACCCTAACACCAGTGTCGAATATGACGGCGACAATCCAGTTCGGCTGGCCGAAGAGATTGATGCCGCGCTCGACAAATACGGCGTCGGCAACAATCGCCGTATGTTCACAGGGATCAAATTCTTTGAGGGCGAGCTGCGCCTGATTGCCGACTGCTTGCGCTTCGCGGGGTCGCTGGCCACACGGGAAGAAATGGAGAAATATCTTAAGCAGCTTAAGAGGACGCAGACCGCCGCATGATCTATGCTGGCCGCAGTGCAGAATAAAGATCACACGATTTCTGTGCTGCACGGAGTTCCGTAGTGGGCTTTGATGGGCCACTGCCGCCGCCAGCTCTTCGCGAACGCCGCCATCGCGGCCTCGCGTGTCGCCGCGTAGCCGTGCGTCGGGAGGCGTTGCTTACTGGATAGCGTTGGGCAAGTCTTTCGGCCTCGACCTTGGCGCGGCCAGCGCGATTCCTCCGTAAAAGAGGGCGGCTCCAAGTACGAATCCAACATCGTACCCGACCCCGCTATTCGGGAAGCCGTAGATTCTGATGTCCAAAAAGAAGCTTCCAAGCAGGGAAAACAATGAGATGAACCCATGTACGAGGCCCATAAGGAAACCGGGCGGTTTATGGATGTTCGGAACCGTCTGCGTGGCGTAGTACGAAGACGCAACAAACAAACCCAAGGCCAAGAGAAAAAACCACTTCATTTTGCGGCTCCCGAATTTTGAGTCGCGCGTCGTGGCGGGTCGCCTGCCCAGGAACAATCTACGCTGTGCTTAGGCGCGCGCGATGTGCGAGTCGAGCGTGGGAGGAGACATGTGGGGCTGCTTGCTGCCTGCGCGCCGCGAGCGGCCACGCAACCGCTGCGCCGCCGAGTGCGACCAGCAACTCCCGCCGCCCGATGGTGACTGTCATACGCCCCTCCCGTGCGAGGTGCGTAAGAGCACGGTACCACGCCACGAGCGTGCTGTCCCTAACAGCGGCACCTGACGCGGGCGGGGCGGGCTCTAAGCAGGACGGTTAACGTGCTTGCCGTCTTTACGCCTAACGACGGCTCTTCCCCGATGGGGCTTCCCTTTGTGCCGCCGCTTGCTGCGTTTGAGTACGGTGGTGTGTGAAACCTTGAGTACTCGGGCGATGGCCCGAATGCCAAGCCCCTTCTCAGCTAAAGCATGCACTTGGAGATCAAATTTCTTGCCAAACGCTTTGGCATTAGCGCCCAAGTGTTCGATGGCTTCGGCTTTTAAAAACGGGGCAAATTCACGCCGCGGCGTCAGATGAGCTAATTCATAGAACCGGCTCTTCCGGGCGAGCTTTCGTGCCTTAGCTTTGCGTTCTTCCGTCCAGCCTGACTTGGCGAGAGATGTGGCCGATGTCAGCCCACGGGTCCAGGCCAGGCCGAACTGCTTCTTGTAGTGATCTGCCGACAGGTTGTGCTTTGCTGCGAGGTGCCGGTGCAGGCGCTTAAAATGACGCCCGCAGATCAGGCATTCGATTGTGTTGCCGCTGAAATAGCGCTCGACGTCACGGCGGGTCTTAAAGACCTGCGGCTTCATCGCTGGGCTCGGTGCTAAAGTGTATTAGCCGGAACTCGATCTGACAGGCGGTGCCCGGTTGAGCGATCAGGTTTTGGTGTTTCTCCTTCGCCATCGGCATTGCATCCAGGAAGGTCTGCATCGGAGTCTTGGTACTCATGCCGAGCATTGGAGGTGCCTTCGACCCACCCCAACTCGCGCATTCGTTGCACGAAGGCGGCAGTCCATTGGCTCTGCGCCGCCGCAGTACCCGTCCCGAGCAATCCGATTCACGCGACCCCTCAACATCAACTCGAGCAGACGGGCGTTTATAAGTGGGCTGACGGGCAGGCTGTGTCCGTCTATCTCGCGGCGGCTTGGCCATGGGTCCACGCAGGAGCGGCCTCTAGATTGAATTATCCGCCCGAGCGACGATGGCAGTGAGTGCTATTTTTTGGACAACCGAAGCGGCGCTGCGATCTGCGCGTTAATGAGTACACGGCGCGGCAATCCATGGCTGGCGCAAACGAAGTGTGCGGATTGCGCTTGACGCTCAGGCGCTTTTCTGCCGCCGTCGCCACCAGCCGAGTAGGCCACCGCTCGCCAAGATAAGACCGGGGAGTCCGGCACCAGCGATGGGACCAGGTCACGCGGCGTCCAAAAAATGATGGGTTAAACCCGTGACGGCTGTCACAGCTTCTGAGGCCGGAGCGTGGCACGCTGCTTGCGCGGTAGCTATGGAAGCATCGTCCTGCGCGCGATCACGACGGCCGGCCGCTGCCGATCTATGTGGCGCGCCGCCGATGAAGGTGAAAATCGAATGAACGACGACGACAAGCCGGTCGTGCATGAGCCTTGGGACAATGACATGCGAACGATCGTCAACCTGATCGCGATGGCGATCATTTGTCTGACCATCTTTCTGATCTTCGCGGCGATCGGGCCGACCAAGGCCGACGCCCTTTTGCTAATAAATACGGGGCCTGCCCGCGCCATGTAAGGATGCCGCGATCTGCCGTTATCCTGTGAACGCAATTCAACAGGAGATGCGAGGCGCCTCCTCGGCTACACCACGCGCAGGCGCCGGCTGTCCTCAATCACTCGCGCACCCTGCCGCAAGGTGATGGGGGTGCCAGGCCAGCGTTGGCAGGCGGCGTGGAAGGTAGCGAGTGCGATCTGATAGTCCTCGACGCCAGCGACGTGCTCCACGATGCTTTCGCCGTCAGGAGTCCCCTGTATCGACGCGGAAGGTGAAGTGAGTTTTTGTCGCGGTCATTTTCGCCTATCAGGCCAAGACGGCATGTCCTTCAGCGCCAAATTGTTGCGTCGCGTCGGATTTTTTCGCGTCTTGTGATTGCGCGCCGTACACGCCGCGCTCGTCTATACCTTTCCTGTAGGCTTCGTACTCAGGTGTTCCCGGACGCGGTGGCACGCCTTTTGGTAGGCCGCCCGCCCATTCTGGAATCATATCTATAGCCTTGCCGACGTTGGCCTCGTGCGCACCGCTGGCGCAAGAGGCGAGCGCAGTTCCAAGAAACAATAATGCAACAAGACGGACCATGACGACGGATGAAGGTACGTTCTTAATCCGGGCAAATTACGGCAAGCTGAAATCTCGGCCTACCGTTCCGGCCACTCGCCCAATTGGCTCAAAATGAAGAACGCGGAGTGACAAACCCCGGCCCGTCAGTGGAGTGCCCCCTGGCGGGTCGGGCGCTTGGATGGCGGCAAGTGGAGTTTGCCGGGGCACCAACTTTGAACCTGGTGCGCTCAACAGACTACCAACGGGCAGGGGGGCGGCTCGGAGATGTCTGAGCGCCCTATGTCTGATGAGTTTGACGCCCTGGACGCGACCGAGAAGGCTGGCATTGGAGCCGCGCTGAATAGGTGTCGCGTCCTCGCGGCCAAAATTGCTAACGAACTTCGTAACAAGAGGCCCGAACACTTCGTTGACAAGTTGTCGCTGGCAGACATCCACGCTTGCCTTGAGCGCGCTGCCGATGTCCTCAGCAGGGTGAAGCAGCGCTCGCGCTGACCTCAACGGCAGCGGTGAAGTCGCGAAGGCTTGTGACATCCCCGAGCTAGCGCTGATGGCCTCAACCGGAATCGACCATTTCGTGATGGCCATCACAGCGGACGTCCGAAACAAGGCTTACCAAAAAGACGACCGCCACTCGGCGACTGCCAAAGAGTGCAGCCATGACGATGACGAGTGCCAGCCCGTCCTTAGGGGCCGACGGGGTGCAATTTACGCCGGAAGTTATCGAAGAGATTAAGGACTTGGTGGCCCAAGGGATCAGCCGCGACGAGATTGCCAGCCGACTTGGCGTGAGTGTAGGATACCTGCAAGTCACATGCTTAAGGTTAGGCATCAGCTTACGACGAATTATTTTGCCCAACGGCTCAGGGCGCCACACGGCCGATGTCATGATTGCGCACATGCGAGAGCAGAAGGAAGTACCGCAGCCGACAGCCCCCGCCACGCCTTTGGCGCCGATAACCGCGTTGCCGATGTCGCCGGGAGTGATCGAAGTGGAGTTTACAACTGGAGAGCGGTTGCGGATTCGCGGTCCCGTGGATGTCCCGATCGTGGCGGCGGTCATGCAGGTTCTGACCGACTGTGGGAAACGGTGACGATCTTCAGGGGTTTTAACTCAAAGGGCTGTGTGCTTGTCAATTGGCAGCCTCGCCATCAGCAGGACGAGGAGGCCGCCGGCGAAGACGCCAGCACAGGCGGCGCCAATACAGAGCCAAATACACCACATGTAAGCCATCCGAACGTTGCGGTAGCGCAAGCGGTTGGATGGAGAGTGGTATGCCGGTCGGCCGCTGTGATGGCCATCACAAAATGTCGATTTCAGGCTCGAAAAAAAGCACCGGGTTGCGCTTGCAGGCGGGTCGGGGCGCTTACAATCGGATTAATTGGACATGCCGACTGGCCGGGTGAAGTTCTTCAACACAGATCGCGGGTTTGGCTTCATCCTGCCTGATGATGGCGGCCCCGATGTTTTTGTGCATGTCCACGACGTCGAAACCGCCGGGATGAAGACATTGGTGGCGGGCCAAGTATTGGTATACACGACCGCCCCCGCGCGTGATGGCCGCTTAAAGGCTGTCAATCTTCGCTTGCTTTAACGTTATTCCCGCCGCCAGCTCTTTGCGAACGCCGCCATCGCGGCCTCGCGCGTTGGCTCATAGCCGTAGATGGGCGTGCGATCTTCGTGGTAGTCGAAAGCGAGCGTCCAAAGCCACGGCGTCCCAACAGGCGCGGCGGCGGCCCTCAAGATGCGGCCGACCACCAGACCGTCGGCCAGCACGTCGTAGTCATCCTCGCTCCACTCGCCGGACAGGCGGCTCGCTGACGCCCGTTTGAGGACCAGGTAATCTTTGTCCATGTGCCGCATTCATTTCGCTGGCACTTTCGACACGTCGAGCTTGCCGTCATAGAGCAACGCGAGTTCGAGTTGCCTGCTGACGGCGTCGACATCGGCCTTCGCAAGGAGTAATTGGGCCGCCCTTTGCCACCGGGCGCTTCGCTCCCGCTCCTTCGACAGCAGAAGCATGTAGGCGCGGGCATCTAGGACCGTGCGCAACGTGCCGACGTCGTTGGTCGGGAGGGGTCGGGTGAGCTTTCGGGAGAGGTACGCCCGTGACACGGCCGGTGTGTCCATAACTAAAGGCTATAGCCCTGTGTCTTTGTGTCTCGCTCCTTTTGATTGCGCGTCTCACGCGGAGCGAACCATGATTTCACCCCCCGGACGCTGGTGTTCGGCAGGTGAGTGGGAGGTTATCATGAAAACTCGGTACACGGTCGTATCATCAATGATTGCAGGAGCCGCCCTTGGTGCCGTGGTGGACTTCGTCTCGGGGTCTGTGGTGGCGCAGCCAATGGAAAAGAAGGGAACGACGCCCTACGTCACGCGCTTCATTTTCCGGCCGTTGATGAGCATCGATATTCCCGCCTACGCGCAGCCAATGCCGACCTGAAAAAGAAGCTCGCCGAGGCGCTGGAGCAGAAGACGGCAACCTCGGAGGTGCTGCAGGTCATCTCAAGCTCGCCCGGTGAGCTGGAGTCTGTGTTTCAAGCAATTCTTGCTAATGCGACGCGCCTTTGCGGAGCGCAGTTCGGCACCCTGAATCTGTGTGAAGGCGAGGCCATGCGCGCATAGTCGCAATGCATCCTCCTGAATGGACGGAGTATCGACGACAAAACCCGGTCATCCGACTACGCCACGCGTGAACTAGGGCGGGTCACGCTCGCCGATCATCTCAGGTCGGCCGGGCTTGGCCCACTCGGATGAGGGTCGGATTAAATGAGGGAGCCGAATTTTTTCTGCTGTAGCGGGTGCGGGAGGGGTGCCCACATTTGTCGAGCGCCGGTCCCGACGGGTGGTGCGACCCATCGTAGGAGAACGGGACGCAGAGGCTTCGCCCGGATCATCCCAGAGCTTAACGTTGCAACGCCCGTAAGGACGCTGCGAACCGCTGCAACAGCCCTCGTTCACGCCCGACTGCAAACATCTATGCCGTATATTTGCCGTACGGCCTAGGCCAGCCGGTGGTTTGTTTTGCCTAAGCTATTGAAATATCTGGCGCTCCCTAGGGGACTCGAACCCCTGTTTTCGCCGTGAGAGGGCGATCCATCGCACACCGTGCTGGCCCAGTGAGTTGAGTCTGCATGGGAGCATCGCCCGCGACCCGTCATTCAATCACTTCGATCAGCAAGTCGGCCAGTTGGTTTGGGTGCGTAATGTATGGAATGTGGGAAGTCGCCAGTTCGCGGTACCGCCATCCTGGCGTTTGTCGGGCTGCTTCGGCATAGCGGTCGAAAACCGCATTTGGCCACTGCACACAGCGAATGTAGGTGCGCGGCAGCTTCTCGGCAGCCGCATTCCTGCGGTGTACCGGCTCCTTGAAATGTCCAAACGGCGTCGGACAGAGACGAGGCAATATCCAGCGCAGGTCTGCCTCATCGGTAATGCGCCAGGCCTCCGGCACGAATTTTTCCCACGGCGGCGGTGCCAATCGTGGCAGGAGCCAACCTTGGCCCTCGTTCCGCACCAGCGCCTCCATCGGAGGCCGCCCGTCGGGTGGCATGATGTCCAGCATGCTCTGGCCGTCTTGCGGCACGAAGGCATCCAAATAGACGATATGGGCGATCAGCTCCGGCGCTTGATCGGCAACACCGGTAATGACCATCCCACCAGAGCTATTCCCGACCAGGATGACACCAGCCAGATCCTCGGACTTCAAAAGATTGGCGACGTCCTCGATGTGAATGTTGAGGCCGATTTCGGGGCGAGCGAGATGCGCGCGATCGCCAAGCCCCGTGAGCGTGGGGGTATAAACATCGTAACCGCGCTCACGTAGCAGCGGGGCTACTTTCTTCCAACACCAGCCACCGAACCAGGCTGGATGAACCAGCACGAAAGTCCCCTTGCTGCGAGTCTGCGCTCGCATGCTCGACGTCCCGGAAAACGTCGCGGTCGCCAGCGCGGCGCCAGCAGCCGCAGCGCCGGAAGTAGTCCGACGTGAAAGAGGGACAGGCGAGGCTTCAGTCATAGGATGCTCCGTCCCAATTCTTTCGTGATGTCCCCGATACGCCGCACCGGCATCGCCGCCTGCTGCGCGCGCCGCCGCGAGCGGCCACGCCGCCGTTGCGCCGCCGAGTGCGGCCAGCAATTCCCGCCGTCCGATGGTAACTGTCATGCGCCCCTCCCGTGCGAGGGTGCGTAAATGCAACGATACCACGCCACGAGCGCGCTGTCCTAACTGCGTGCCAGCCAGCGCGGGCGGGGCGGCACGCACCGGCTTCAATGGATCGCCGCCCGGGCCACGCTCGCGCAGACGAGATTCCGTTTTTTGCGCGCGGCCTGGAAGGCTTCACGCCGCTCGCCGAGCGGAGCCGCTATGCGATCGCCGAGAGCCGCACTGCCGTCGTGTCAGGTGCTGCTGCGGCCGCGGGCAACCGTGCCACCCTCGCAATGACAAGGCGAGTGTACGTCTGGCAACGTTCAGATGCGCTGGACGTGGCAACTGCCGCCCGCCGCGCGCAGCCGCGAGCACAGCGTCTCGGCCGCTTCGCGAGTATCCCCCACGATGCTGATGCGATGCCAGATCGCCGCGTTGCCCATGGTCGTGCGCACGACGAGCGGCTCACGGCCGCCGAGGATCGCCTGATATTTCTTTCGCAGCTGCGCGTATCGGGAAAGCGCGTTGCTCTCCAAACGATCGCCGATGAGCTGCACCGCCCAGACGGCGCTTGGCGCAGGCGGCGCGCTCGGGGCCGCAGGCGCGGGTTTTGCCGCGAGCTTCGTCGTCCCGACGCATGGCGTGTCGCTGGCAATGCTGACCTGCCAGGTCCGCGCGTCCGGCCGCTTCCACTCCTCGGCGGAGTGACCGGTCACGCTGCGAACGTAAGCGAGCGTCTCCGATGGCAGCGTGCGTTTTCCACTGAGCCAGTCCTGCACGCGCTGGGGACCGGCGTTGTAGGCGGCGGCCGCGAGCCCGAGATTGCCGAATTTGGCGCGCAACTCGCGTAGAAACTCGGCCGATTTCGGCAGCGCCTGGGCCGGATCGAACGCATCGAGCAAAAAACGCTCGGCGGCCGTCGCAGGCATGAACTGTGCGATGCCTTGCGCACGCTTGCCGCTGCGGGTCACGGGTCCCACCGCATCGGGTCTCAGGCGGCTTTCCTGCCAAATCAAACGGGCGAAGAACTCGACCGGCAGCTCGTTCTGCGCCGCCACCGATTGGATCAATGGGCAAAGCGATTGCGATAGCTCGCTCGTGCGATCCCGCTGCGGCACGCTCGCTGCGCCGCGGCTCGGCGGCACAGGCGGATGCTCGGGGGCGTCATCGTCCATGTTGCCCCCATTGGCCACGCATTTGTTAAAGTGGTCTCGTTTGGATTGCACCGTTCCTTTTGCGAGACCTGCGGCAGGATTACCGGGCACCCGCGGAGGATACGCTTTGGCGGTTAGATCAGCGCACTTTCTGGCGACCTCTGCGGTAACAGCTGACGCTCTGCCGTTCATGCACCCAACTGCGATGCAAACCAACCCAACAAGCGCACTTTCAAATTTCACGTGGGCAAACATGGTATACCCTAAGGCCAAGCATCGCGGACTAATTATAGCAGGTCTCACTGTCTCGGTGGCGTGCATCGCAACAAAGAGCCATTCGGCGACATCTGCTCAATGTCCGGTTTGCCCCCGACTGTGTTCTCTAATTCCGGGTTTCGGTGTCAAGCTCTCCGCGATCATCCTTGATCACAACGAGCACTGAAGGGGAGCGTCAGTCACACCATGCTCCGGCCAGATTTCAAAGGAATGACGTCAGTAGTTCCTGACTTTCAAAAGCTGACCTTCAACGGAAACCCGATGAGGGTGCCGAGGCCACCTCATGAAGC
>Ga0310914_10003431_pt1 | contig 10897 bp, 7 predicted proteins | sample GREbulkMGAN108_FD_203450 | JGI IMG/M metagenome (GOLD analysis project Ga0310914, IMG submission 203450) | Lab enrichment of tropical soil microbial communities from Luquillo Experimental Forest, Puerto Rico - GRE.bulkMG.AN108 | ecosystem: Environmental > Terrestrial > Soil > Tropical forest >...
AGGTGTGCTTCGCCCAGATAGCCCGGAAATGGGGCGGTAGTCCCTTATCAGCGCGCTACAAAGGCCTTGGCTTCGCGGATTTCTGCACGGTCGGAATCGGAGTCCTTAGTCAATTCCGCCAGCTTGTTGAAGTAAGTGGCCGCCTTCTCCGGCTGTCCTGCTCCTTGCGCAGCCTTCGCCGCACCGTACAGACCCCGCAATCGGTTGGCCGTTGACCGAAATGAAGTCTCGTACTCATTTAGTGCCTGCGCCGGCTGTTGCTGTTCCAGCAGGAGATCGCCCAACAGCTCGCGCATCGGGTAGAGCCTGTTCTCCATTGCGATGTGCTTTTCGCTATTATCCTCCAAGTCCGCTGCGGCGCCCATGAACTTGAGCGCCTCCTCTTTTTGTCCCTTGGCTTGGGCAATCCAGGCCGATGCCGCTAACATCTGGATTTCGACTTGTTCTGCCCAATAGGACTGGTTTGCCTTTTCCAACGTAGCCCGCAGTTCCTTGAGCTTGTCGACCCCCTCCTGGGCAGCGCGAGATCGCCGCCACGTGCCGATCCGATAGCGCGCGCAAAATAGGTGATTGCCTCGGCCTGCGGAAACTGGCTGTTTCTCGGTTCGAGCGCAGCGGCTTCGTTCCACGCTTGGCGCTCAAGTGCGAATCGCACTGGAACTGCGGCGAGCCCGGTGTAACTTCCCAAAAATTCGAATCCCAGTTTCTTGATTGCATTGCTCTCGTCGCGCAACTGCCTTGCATCTTGCTCCTTGCCCATTTGCAGGAGGGCATATTCCGCGAAATCCAGATGGTGCGGCTCGCTCGGGTGGGCGGCGCCGGGCCAGAGCCTGGCAGCCTGTTCCTGGGCACGCGCCCGCGACTTGGTATTCGACTCCACTGACTGTGGCCACAGCCCGAGCATGGAATAAGTGTGCGCGGGCATGTGTTGCGCATGCTGAGCCGCCGGAGCCACGCCAGCATATTTGTTGGCGGCGCCAAGCGCGCGTTGCGCCAGAGGTGGGTAATCGTAGGTATGGATAAGATAGTGCAGCACACCAGGGTGATCCGGTCGGGTGGCGGCGATCTTTTCCAGGATGGCACCGGCTTTGAGCTGATTGGCATAGGTCTTGTCGCTGGGCAGAGCCGTTTCGTTCAACGCCAGTGCGTAGAAAATAGGCGCCTCCGGGTCGTCCGGGTATTTTTGCACAAGCTGTTCCATCGCTTTTTCGTAAGCGAGCCCTCGGGTCGTCTGGTCAACCTTTTCGTAATCCTTGTAGTAAGCCTCGATCGCCGCGAGCCAGTCGCGCTCGCGCTCCGTCTTGCCACCGATCGTCTTACCCTTTTCCACAGCCTCCAATCCGTTCTTCAAAACAGTTGCGGGCAGAGGGAGGATCAGCGGATTGGGACGGTGACTGATCGCGATTCCCCAGTAGGCAATGGCGCATTGCGGATCGGCAGCAGCGGACTCGGTAAAAGCTTGAACGCTGTCCGGATAGACAAATGAATGCACCATCGCGAGGCCGCGATCGAACTTCTCCTGCGCTGCCGGTGTACATGAGGTGTCGAAGTGCACGCGGCCGAGCTCTTGTGCCCCGGCCATCGTGGCGAAAGCGGTAGTTGCCAGCATTGCTCCTATTGTGGCTCTGGACTTTGTTGTCATGGCGCTGCCTCATCGAGGTGAAACGAACGCAGCCATCAACGGGCTGCACGCGGTGTTGCTAGAGACCGGCAGAAAAGGCGTCGGACTATGAGAGTGTAATGCCTGCCGATGGCAGCTTCGCAGCTAATCGAACGGAGACCGTCGGCGCGTCCCATTCAAGCGCTAAATGTAGCCGACTTCATTCCGCGGAGAAATAGGGCTCTCAAACACCTGAGGATGAATTTTCTCCGCCCGATGTGGATTGCCATGTAACCCTCCCGCGAGGGATCGTATCACACGGCCTGGGTCAAAACGATAAGTGGGCCGTTTCGGGCTTACGTCGGCTTCGGCCGAGTGTGGACATGCCGTCGCCCAAGGTTATGTGCAAGGAGTGCCTCTCAATGCGCCGCAGCAAACAACGCGACCCGGACACGCCGTGTGGCTGGCGCTACATCGCTTATTTGGCAATTGCTTTCGGCCAGACCTTGGTCCCGGTCGGGGCGGTTCCGACCTCCTGGAGAACGGCCTCGCTGTCCGTCGTCCAACCATAGTGCGGAGCATCAGCGGGGATGATGACGACGCTTCCGGGCTTTAGGACCACCGATTTTCCTTGGTCCATTTCGGCCCCCATGCCGACGTGAATGATGCCGGAGAGGACGGTCACCACCCGCTGGTCGGGATGGGTGTGCGGCAAGGCCTTCGCTCCGGGCGCGAATTTTACGAAGATCACGTACGTTCCGCTCGCCATCGGGTTTCCGGCACCCACCGCAATCGTGATGCCGGGAAATCCGATCGGACTCCACTTCAGCGAATCCAGCGCAATGATCGTCGCTTCGGGCTGCTGCGCAGTGGTGGGGGCGGCAACCAGGAACGTGAGAGTCAATGACGCACCGAATGCAGTGACGCGAAATAGCCCTATGCAACATTTAACCGCTCCCCGATATAGCGGCTCAGTCGGTCTTGCGCTGCGCGCGGGCGGCTCATTGTTCGATCGAGTTATCATTTTGCGTGGACATGTGGGACAGTCATGACAGTCGCCTGGATCGGGCCACCTGGCTCGCAACGATAGACAGTCTACGCTTGATGTGTCCAATGCATTTATTGCTTCATGATTGATGCAAAATTATCATACCGGACATGAACCTTCGCCATTTGCACGCCTTCGTCACCATTGCCGACGCCGGTGGCTTCGCGCGTGCGGCCGATCGACTCAATCTGAGCCAGCCGGCGCTCTCCAGACAGATTCACGCGCTGGAGGCTGAGTTGGGCATATCGCTGTTTGACCGGATCGGCCGGCGCGCTCATTTGACATCGGAGGGCGAGGACTTGCTCCGGTACAGCCGGCACCTGTTGGCGGAAGCTGACTCTCTCGGCGAACGCGCGCGCCTGCTCAGGTCCGGCGAGACCGGAATACTTCGGGTCGGCGCTACCCCGCAGGTGATCGAGAATTTAGTCGCGAGCTTCCTGACCCAGTACAGGCGACGCTACCCTGGCGTGGAGGTGCACCTAGTGGAGGACGGCGGCGTGCGGCTGCACGGGCACCTCGAACGCGGCGACATTCACCTGGCGCTCACGGCGGCGGCCGGCACGCGCTTTCAAGAGCGGCTACTCTATCCGATGCACCTACTCGCAGTGCTGACGCCGCGGCACCGGCTGGGTCGCCGCACCGTGCTGGAGCTCGCCGAACTGGCGAACGAGCCATTACTGCTACTGCGTCGCGATTTCGGGTCGCGTGAGTGGTTCGAGATGGCCTGCCAGATGGCGCACATTCGGCCGCGTGTGCTGTTGGAAAGCGCCGCACCGCACACGCTTGTCGCGCTAGTGGCCAGCGACTATGGGATCGCAATCCTTCCCTCGAACGCGCAAGTGCCCCGTGGTATTGTTCGCGCGGTGCCACTGGTTCACCGCGGTGCATCGGTCGGGAGATGGGCGCACATCGCATGGGACCCGCGGCGGTTCCTGGCGCCCTATGCCGAGCAGTTCGTCTCGGAAATCGTGGCCTTCTGCCGGCACAGCTATCCGGGCCGCGATCTCATCCGTCGCACGCCGCCGCTACCACGACCAAAGCTCGGAAGAGCTACGGCCTGACCACACTGCTGGCGGAAGGCCCGCTGCACTTTAAGATTTCGACCCGGCTTTTGAGGTCGTGCGTCGCAAGCGCCGTGTGAGTAATAACGGCGCGCAACTGTACGAGAGATGAAGGGAGGTCCTTCGCGCGTTGGTCGATATTTGGACTGGGGGAGGAGACCTCAGCGATTGTGTGCAGCGAGCCGCTAGATCATCGAATGTCTGCTTCGGCCAGCTGCGGACATGCCGTTGCAAATGCTTATGACCGGGTAGTGCCAATTCCGGACCTGAGCAGGTGCAGCAAACAACGTGAGCCAATGCGGCTATTCAATGATTTCGTCTGCGCGGCCGAGCACCGTGGCCGGCAGCTCAAGGCCAAGCGCCCGCGCGGTCTTGAGATTGATGACTAGTTCGTATTTGGTCGGCGCCTGCACTGGCAGGTCGGCCGGCTTTTCACCCTTCAGGATGCGGTCGACGTAGCCGGCCCCATCGGCCCACCGGCTGAGAATGTCAGGTCCATACGAGATCAGACCACCGGCGGTGACGAAGTAGAGGAAGGGATAGACCGCGGGCAGCTTGTACTGGGCCGCCAATGTGGCGATCACATCGGGATGGTTCCGCCCGAACGGGCTTGCCGTCACAACGAGCCCTGCATTTGAGCCGCGCGCAAACGCCGCCACGGCTTCCTCGATGGTGGCGCCATCGTGTAGACCGATCACGCTCAACTCCATCCCGATCGGCCCCACTGCCTGGATCGCGGCAAACTGGCCGATGCCTGCTGCAATGGTGGGGTCCCGCAGCACCGCCGCTCGCGTCACGTACGGCGCAACCTCCTTGAGCAGTTGGAGCCACTTGGCGCCGATGGCGTATTCGAACATGGCAAAACCGGTGGCATTGCCGGCGGGCCGAGCGAGGCTCGCGACAAAACCCGCACCCACCGGATCGATGACGCCAATGAACACGATCGGCATGGCGCGGGTCGCCTGTTGCAATGCCGCAACCACGGCGCTGCTAACGGCGACGATGACATCCGGCGCGAGCGCGACCAGGTCCGCCGCGTAGCGGTGGTAGCGTTCGGCGTTGCCAGCGCCCCAGCGAATGTTGAGGCGCACGTTACGCCCGTCGACCCAGCCGAGTTCCTTGAGCTTCTGCCTGAATGCGGTGAGTTGGGCCTGTCCTTCCGGATCGCTCTCGCCCACACTCATGAGGATGCCGATGTGTCGCAGCCGCTCCGGTTGCTGCGCGTGCGCCGCGCGTGGCCACACCGCCGCGCCGCCGAGCAGCGTGATGAACTCGCGGCGTCTCATTCAATAACCTCGTCGGCGATGGCAAGTATGCCCGGAGGAATTGTAAGGCCGAGTGTGTTGGCGGTCTTGAGATTGATGACCAAATCAAATTTGGTGGGTATCTGCACCGGCAGGTCAGCCGGCTTGTCGCCTTTGAGAATGCGCCCAGTATAGATACCTGCCTGGTGATACGCTTCGCTAACACTGCGGCCGTAGCTGATCAAACCGCCCGCTATGGCGCTGTCGCGCCATGCGTAGATTACGGGTACCCGATAACGAAGCGCTAATTCGGCAAGCTGATGGCTTCGATCGCCTAAGAAAAAGGCGTGGGCAGCGACGGCGAGGGCATCAATCCGCTGCTGAACTAGTTTCGTGAATGCCGCATCGACTTCGCTGCCGGTGCTGGCGCTGGCGACCGCCAACTTGTACCCAAACCGGTCCACCGCCGCCTGCATATCTTCCGTCTCAAACTCGGTATTTGGATTAGTCGGGTCAACGAGAAGCCCAAAAGTGGTTGCTGTGGGCACGAGCTCGTGGAGCAAGCCCAGCCGTTTCGAGCTAAGTGCATTGATCAGATGGCTCATCCCGGTGACGTTGCCACTTGGTCGCGCGAGGTTGTTTACAAGTCCGATCTTTATCGGGTCTGCGCCCATCGAGAACACCATCGGAATCATCGCCGTTGTCGCCTTGGCCGCAAGGGACGAAGCGGTGTCAAACGTCGCGATCACTGCCACCCGACGATGAACCAGATCGGCGGCGAGCACTGGTAAGCGATCGTAGTGATCCTCTGCCCAGCGGTATTCAATCGCCACATTCTGCCGCTCCACATAGCCGGTTTCCTTAAGACCTTGGAGAAATGGTGCGGTAGCAACCGAATATGCGTTGGGCGACGCGCCGGCGAGAAGTCCAATCACCGGCATCGCCGGTTGCTGCGCACGCGCCCCAAGTGCCCACGCCGCAGCGCCACCGAGCATGGAGATGAACTCACGCCGTCTCAGTCGATCAAATTGCATGTGACGCCGCTAGCCGGGGAGTTGGTCTCAGCATAACGCATTGGCGACGATTGGTCAGGGGCTTGCTGCAGTGCGGGATTTCGACGCGGCCTAAGTCAGCTCAGGGTCACTTCCGGACCTGAACAGGTGCAGCAAATTGCGGTCGAGCCCCCGACCACCATGGGGATTGGGGGCCATAAGTGTCGCCGCGCCCTTTTCTGGCCTCATTTTGGGAACGGGAGGGGGGTGAACCCGCTGATCCTCTCAAACTTGACGACGTTGTAAGCCTTGACCTTCTGTGTCCAGGCGGAATCGATTGAGGGCGGCACAACTGGCTGTGCAGGATTACAGTTCGGCGGAGGCGCGGGAAGAGGAGAACACGCTGGGGACTGTTGCGTGAACGCGGGGTTTGACACATACAGCGTCTCCCCATCGTTGCTAAAAGCCAAACTTGCCGGGAACAGGAGCCCAATCGGCGTACAATCCGGCGGGCACTCAAGGCCCGAATACGCGACGAGACCGTTGAAGTCGCCCGTCTTGGTGATCACCCTCCCGGGGGTCGTGGTGCCGCTGACGGTGTCGATGACGACGATCTCGTCCGACTGATTGGCGGCGACCCAGGCTCTGCCTGCGCCAGAGCCTGTTTTCTGAACTGCGATTCCGTCCGGGCCGTTAATCCCGGTGACGAGGATGAACGGCACGCCAGGGATACCTGGCGCGCCAGGGATACTGTTGGCGGTCACCGGGATCTGGATGATATTGCGAAATGCGGTATTGGCGACGAACATTCTGGTCTCACCGTTGCTAAACGCAATGCCGTTCGCCCCGCAGCAAAACGGATTGAGCCTACCAAACGGCGTGGGGGGCGAAAGCAGACCCTGGGGATCCGTAACTGTGCCTCCGATCCAGTTGGTCGCCTGGACAGATATCCCATTCGTAGCGGACAACTTCGCCGTCCAGATTATTCCGTTCATAGAATCGGTCACGTAGATGTTGCCGTTAAAGTCGAATGTGATCGCGTTGAGGAAGGAGGTGGCCCGAAAGGCCTGCGGGAGGGTCATGGCAACGAACGCAGTCGAATTACCGCTGGTCGGGGTCGTCAAGACCAAGACCTGGCCACTCCCGGCGTCAGCAACCACCAATCTGGGGGTCGCCTCCCGCGCGAACGCCAACCCGAGCAGGTTCGATTGCGCGGTTACTGCGCCTGTGATTGGCAGCGTTGTGACGCACGTATCGCACGGGGCGAACTGCGAGATTATGAAAAGATCGGCGCCGCTGGTGCTTACAGCAAAAATTGAGTTTGCGAGCCCCACCAGGGTGGTGGGACCGACAGCGATCCCTTCGACTTGTTGTGTCAGAACGGCGATGGTCGTGGGTGCTTCGCGCGTAAATGCGCTAGCAGGTTCCGCCGCGAGAACTCCTATAATGAGCCCGAGCGCCACCGAAGCGACTTTGACTTCTCTCATAGCTTACTCCTGTACTGTTTTGAGGGCCCCAGATGACCAGACGTAAACACGCAGCGGTGCACGCCCACCGAATGCGTGCATGCGGTCTGGACGCAAAGTGATGACCGGACCAAAAAAATGCCGGTCGAAAGTTTGATGCTTCGAGCACTGCCCCCCGTTTGCCCTGACGGAGACTTCAGGTCCCGTTCAAAAAGGCAGTCTGCCCGTGTCAGAATGCTACTACCGCGTGTACGGCAAAAATGCGACACTATCAGTTGTTGTTTATGGAAAAATACACGGGTCCAGAAGCGATGCCGCCCGTTGAGCAGCTTTCGCATCGTAGATTGTGCAAACCTGGTCGCTGATAGCTTGGCCTGCCGCTGCTGCGGCGCGGGATTTCGGCCCGGCTAATGACCGCTTGGGGTCAAACCCGGAATTGCCCATCTGGGCGCTTATGTCAGCTCTCGCCAGCAGCGGACTTGCCGTCGCAAAGGCTTATGGCCGGGGTAGTGCCAGGAACCGGCATTAGGCTTCCGCGGGTTTTCGCGCTGCACTCTATTGCTTATCGGCTCGTGATCCTGCTTACGTCTTTACGGTGTAGCTCGTATTGGAGCCGCCAATCTGGTGCCAGCCATTGAAGCTGCCGTTGGCAATCGCCTCGAACCAGGTGTCGCCGGTGCTGTTGTTGCGGAACAGAATGTCCTGCGTGCCGTTAGCGAAATAATCACCGACGCCGACCACGGCATAGCTGGTGAGGTTGTTAGGGCCGCCGCTCCCGAGCACTTGCTGCCAGCTCTTAAGCGCCCCGTTGCTGATCTGCTCGATCCAGGTATCCCCGGTCGAGGCGTTGCGGAAAAGAATATCGTCGATACCGTTGCCGAAGAAGTCACCGACGCCGACAACGGAGTAATGTGTGTCGGAGCCGCCGATCTGATTCCACGCTAGAAAGGCACCATTGCTGATCTGCTCGAACCAAGTATCACCGGTCGAGTTGTTTCTGAGCAGAATGTCGTCCGTGCCGTTGCCGTAGAAATCGCCAGTGCCGACCACGGCGTAATGGGTGTCGGAGCCGCCGATCTGATTCCAGCCGGCGAAGGCGCCGTTGCTGATCGCCTCGAGCCAAGTGTCGCCGCTCGAATTGTTGCGGAAGAGGATGTCATCGGTGCCGTTGCCGTAGAAGTCGGCGACGCCGACGACGGAGTAGGTGGTGTCGGAGCCGCCGATCTGATTCCAGCCGGCGAAGGCGCCGTTGCTGATCGCCTCGAACCAAGTGTCGCCGCTCGCAATGTTGCGGAACAGGGCATCCGAGGTGCCGGTGCCGTAGAAATCGCCCACGCCGGCGACGGCGTAGCTGGTGCTGGAGCCGCCGATCTGATTCCAGCTACCAAAGGCGCCGTTGCTGATCAGCTCGACCCAGGTGTCCCCGCTTAGATCGTCGCGGAACAGGATGTCCGAGACCCGGTCGCGGTTGAAATCGTCCGTCTGGCCGCCAAGGCGGATGTTGGTGCCGTGCCCCACGCTGCTCACCGACAGCTTGAAGTCCCATCCGCTGAAGCTTTGGCTCGGATCGAGATTCAAATCGTAGGTGATACCATTCTCTTTGATCTCCAGCACGTTGCCCGCTTTGAGCGTGATGCTGCCGGTGATGTCGAACCTCACCCTGGCCAAATTGATTGTGTCTCCCGGAACGAAACCGCTAATCGTGTTCGTCGGCATGCTATCACCAGTAGCGCCGTCGATACGCAGCCCACCAACGACGCTCCCGAACGTGATCGCCCCGCTGACGATGCTGCCAACGCCGAGCTCCGCACTGCCGCCGCTGATCAGCAGTCTGATGGCGGTGCCCCCGGAGGAGACGAACTCGCTGCCCCCGCTGTTGATGGTCGTGCCGCTGTCGATACCGCCGGACTTGACGCTCTCGTAGCCACCGCTGTTGAGCTGGGTGCCGCTCGCGGTGCCGCCCCCGGAAATGAACAGGCCGTCCTTGTCGGCGCCGAAACCGATGACGTTATTCACGACGGTGTTCAACGCCATGCCGCCGGACCGAACCGCCAGCCTGCCGGTATTACTGAGTGTCGCACCGGAAGCCATGCCGCCGGACAGCACCTCCGTCGCACTCAGGGTGATGCCGGCACCGCTGATCGTATCGGAGACGGTCGTCCCGCCGGAGAAGACGAGGACCTTGCCGGCGCCGCTGATCGTATCGGAGACGGTCGTCCCGCTGGAGAAGACGAGGACCTTGCCGCCGTCGAAGACATTCGTGTGGTTCGCCGAGCCCCGGATGAAATGTTTATGACCCCGACCACCCCCATCGAATTGCCGGTGACCGTCGCACCGAGATCGGTGCCGAATACGGTGTCACTGCCGCCAAAGAGGATTTGACTGCCGCTCTCGGTGCCCCCGGCGCTGACGGTGAGAAACCCGCCCGAGCTCACGGCAGTGCCGAAGGCCGTGCCCCCGGAGTCGACGAACATCGACCCGCCGCTGATGACGACATCGTTCGTGTCGATCTGGCCCGCTGTCACGTGATAGGGCGAATTTCCGCTGCTGACGGTCACGGTCGGCATGGCAAGTCCCTCAGTTGGAGTGGGTTTACGACGCGCCCCTCACAGATGGTTCGGTTTTTCCCGCCTCCCTTACGCGCAATAGACGCGCGGTGAACGAGCAATTGCGCAGTAGGTTATTACCCATCGCGAAAACCTGACAACCGGAATTTGCATCCCGCAGAACGCATTTCTCATGTGCAGAATCCCGTTCGGAGAGCAGTCCGCCGGCCGCGACGGCTCGTGTCCCGGCAAAACGAGAAGCCACCCCTTTTCGGGCTTATGTCAGCTCCGGCCACCAGCGAACATTGCGCCTCGTTTGCGTTTCAGCCGCGCCTCGGCTCACAATATCCACATAGAGCAGGAGGTATTAGAGTATCTACAAAAGATTAGATTATAAAAATATTGGGTACTTGGAGTCCCAAGGCGCGGCTCCCAGAATTAAACACGCGCCGCCAAATTTGGGGTACGCCTGCCAATTTTCAGGCGATGGGGGTGGGGGGGGGCAGCCTGTGCGCACGTTAGGGACGTTAACAGCACGGGCGCTCAAGCACGACAGACGCAACTAATTCTATGTTCGCTTGCGTCTCACGGCGTGCCGACGCTTCTCGCCCCATATCGCATCGGGGCGCGCCGCCGTTACGCCAGCTTTCGCCAGCTGCGGACATGCCGTTGCAACTGCTTACCGCCGCTTTGTGCACAAGACCGGACGTGAGCAGGTGCAGCACGGCGGCGCTTTATTCAATCACTCGGGGCGAGCAGCTGCAGCGGAACCCCGAAGACTACTGGCCAGTGAGGGATTGGCGCAACGGACAATATGGAATATCGGGTGCGCGAGGATCATTCCGGCTTGATGTTGGCCGCCCGGATCACCTTGCCCCACTTCTCGGTTTCGTCAGCGATGAGCTTGCCGAATTCGGCAGGCGTCATCGGCAGCGGTACG
>Ga0310914_10003435_pt1 | contig 10891 bp, 9 predicted proteins | sample GREbulkMGAN108_FD_203450 | JGI IMG/M metagenome (GOLD analysis project Ga0310914, IMG submission 203450) | Lab enrichment of tropical soil microbial communities from Luquillo Experimental Forest, Puerto Rico - GRE.bulkMG.AN108 | ecosystem: Environmental > Terrestrial > Soil > Tropical forest >...
ATGACGATCAGATGAATATCGCTACGGTGGGTTCGATCGGACCACCACACTTCAAGTCGACGCTTCGGATCATTAGGGAACAATATCGAAGCCGGGACTTTGGTGCCGTCAGCGGCCTCCACATCGGTGAAAGTAATGTTTTTTGACTTGAATGCCGTCACAAGTTCGAGGTGACTTGAGTCCTTGGCGAAGGTGCCGCTACAGGCGACCACCGTGGTTGGAGCGCGCTGCTGCGCCGAAAGTGGCGCGGCTACTAACGCTAGTGCCGCAACGAATGTCGCAATGACCCATGCTTCGCGCATTACCATCCCCGACCTAAACCGTAATCAATCATTGGGCAGTCGTCTTGGCCCGGTCACCATTCGACTTCTCCACTTTCGGCAGCTGTGACAACTGACCAATCAGTTTCTCAACCTGAGCTATTTGGGCGGCTTGGGCGGGGACGGGGCGTCCGGCTTGGACTGGCGCGGCGGGAGCGACTCCAACATCTCTATCATCGCCCGGCTCGCGATATCGAAACCCGAGAACTATCCAAGCGATCAAAAGCATTGGAACGCCAACACTGATTGGTGGACCGAGAAGAAGTATCCAGAAACGTTGATTGAGCAAATCGCTTCGGGATTGTATTTCGATGGGCGGCTTTAGCGTCTCCAAGAATTCCCGTCCCGCAGTATTTCTTTCGTCGCGTGATAGCACTTCGAAGTTAGGACTGAACATTACGTCGCCAATTTCGCCAGGGAAGTTCACGAGTACCCACTCGTCGTTGGTGTCACGCAAAGCATCTTCGATCCGGCGCGTAATGCCGGGGCGGCCTTGCTCGCTGATTTGCTTCCATTTCTTGCTGACGAGGCCGAACATCTCCCGCGTGTTCCTAACTACCGCAACGACAATAGGCTCCCAATTATTGTCAGCTCCGGCGGGGCGATAGAGTATGTCCCCGGTCTCGTTATGAACCACAAAAGCTTCGTTAGATGGAGACACCAGCCCACGTCGTACCGCTTCCTCGTACCCGGTCTTCAAGTCTTCCAGCAGAGGCCCACGCTTATAGGCTTCTTCCCGCTCGCGTTCCCTATCGACCGCTTCTCGAAGAGGGACGGACTTTATTCTGTCTGACACCCGAAACTCTGGGTGCAGCTTTGCCCCGATTGCGATCGCGATAATCAACAGCATCCAGATTAAGGATGCCGCTGCCCACAGTCTGAACAGCCCACGACGCCAATTCATCATTGTCAGCCCCCGGCTGGTGGTGGGGTGGGTTGCGCCTCTTCTCATGCTCCCTCGTATCGCCTCGCGAAGCACGCAACGAGCCACGCAACTTTAGCCGCAAGTGGAGCGAGATTTGGGCGGGGTAAACTATTCTTCAGGTCGAGACTGACGGTTTGTTGGCTCACAAATCTCGAAGCCGGAGCTGCGCCCTAGACGACCATCTCCGCACACCCAGGGAAGGGAGTTTTTATGCGTGTGCCTCTTTTACTGACTTCGGCGCTCATCGGGGTGTCGTATACATGCAATGCTCAAACGCCTGCCGACGACGTGGCAGCTCAGATTCGCAGCCAGGGTTACCGATGCGATCAGCCAGTCACCGCCAACCTGCGTCAGCGTAGCCGTAACAGGCGGCCCATGAAGACCACATCGGCAGCGTTCCAGCGCGCCGTCGCAAGCGGACGAAATTCGTTCTTCTCATAAAAACGGACATTGCGCGCCCGCTCTTCGGTGACGACGTGAATGCCCGAACGTCCCGCGCTCACGGCCTGCGCAGCAAACGCAGCGATCAGAGCAGAGCCAATACCGCGATTGCGGTAGCGTTCGTCGAGATTGATGTGCAGATGGCACGGATAGCAATCGCACAACGGCGCAAATGACGCATAAAAGCCGATATCGGCAAAGCGCGGATTGTGCGCCGGATTGTCCAGACAACCCGCGAGATATCCGGCCACCGTACTGACTTCGGTAATGGCGACGAAGAAGCTCTCGATGTCATACGCTATGTAGCGCCCCAGCCACCGCTCCTTGAACGGTTGGCGCTCGTCCGGCCGCAAGGTCTTTGCCGACGGACTGGTAGCGAAGAAAATCTCCTCGATCGGCGACAGGCGGGATTGCCAATCCGGTTCATCCATCAAGCGAACGACGCGCATGATACGGCTTGTCCCGGCGCTGTTGTGCGCCCCACCTTACGGCGAACGGGGTCCATATGGCGATTGCGCTCAGCGATGTCCGCTTTCGGGGGCAAAGCGGCCGGCAAAGCCAGCGCGCGCCCGGAATTAGAGAACAGCCAAGACCCAAAGCGGACAAGGCGTTTAAAGCGCTCCCGATCGCACCCGCTAGAGTGAGCAAAAGCTAAGAAGTCCTCGGCTTCGTGACGCGCGCCCCAGCGTTCGCGATCGCTTCCCACACCCGGTAAGGGGTGCACGGCGTGTCGATGTGTTTGATGCCAAGCACCGACAGTGCATCGACGATGGCGTTGACGCCGGCGGATAGCGAGCCGACGGTGCCGGCTTCGCCGGCGCCTTTCACACCGAGCGGATTGGTCGCCGTCGGCACCGGGTTGTCCTCGATCACCATAGCGCAGAAGTTATCCGCCCGCGGCATGGCGTAGTCCATAAACGAGCCGGTGAGCACCTGTCCGGTCTCGTCATAGGATTTGTTCTCCATCAGCACCTGACCCAGGCCTTGGGCAATGCCGCCCATGATCTGTCCCTTAACCAACATTGGGTTGATCACGGTGCCTACATCGTCCACCACCCAATAGCCGATCAACTGCGTGCTGCCGGTCTCGGGATCGATCTCGACCTCGCAGACGTGGCAACCATTGGGGAAATTGCTGCGGCGGGCGCGATAGGTGGCGGTCTCATAGAGGCCGGGTTCCATGCCGGCCGGCAGCTTTTCCAGCTGGAACGCCGCCTTTGCCACCTCGTGGATGCCCATGGCGCGGTCGGTGCCAATGATGGTAAAGCGGCCGTCCTTGAACTCGACGTCGCCCTCGGACGCCTCCAGGAGATGCGCGGCGAGCTTCTTGCCCTTGGCGATAATCTTGTCGCTGACCGCGAGGATGGCGCCGCCGCTCATGGTGGTCGAGCGCGAGCCGCCGGTGCCCATCCCGAACGCCACCGCGTCGGTGTCACCGGCGATGAACTTGATCCGTTCGGGATCGACGCCGAGCCGATCAACCAGCATCTGGGTCTGGATCGTGGCATGGCCTTGGCCGTGTGAGATCGAGCCGGTGACGAAGGTCATGCCGCCGAGCGGATCGAAGCGGATTTCCGCGGTCTCAAAGGTGGAATCGGCCGCCTGCTCGATGGTATTGGAGATGCCGATGCCGCGCAGCATGCCGCGTTGCGCCGCCTGCCAGCGACGCGCATCGAAGCCAGTCCAGTCCGCAAGCTTCACGGTTCGGTCGAGGTTCTCCGCAAAGCGCCCGACGTCGTAGGTGAAGACGAGCGGCGTCTTGTAAGGCATCGCCTCCGGCGGAATTGTGTTGCGGCGGCGCAGGTCGGCGGGATCGATTTTCATTTGATCGGCGGCGATGTCGATCAGTCGCTCGATCATGTAGGAGGCTTCCGGCCTACCCGCGCCGCGATAAGGTGATGTGCAATGGGTGTTGGTCAGCATGCCGGAAATTTCCACATGGAGCGCCGGTGTTGTGTAAGTGCCGACCACCGTGCCGATATTGACCACCGGCGGCATGGCGCCGCGGAACGAAACGAAGGCGCCTAGATTTCCGAAGCTGCGGATTTTCACGGCGAGGAACTTGCCGTCACTGTCGAGCGCAAGCGCCGCATCGACTATATTGTCGCGCGCGTCGTCATCGCTGATGTGTGCTTCGTTGCGAGTCTGCGTCCATTTCACAGGTCGGCCGACGCGGCGCGCCGTCCACAGCATCAAAATGATCTCCGGGTAGACCGAGCCGCGCAGGCCGTAGGAGCCGCCGATATCGCCGGTGATCAGCCGCAACTCCGCCTCCGAGATCTTGAGCGTGGTGCGGGCGATGTCGTTGCGGAACAACCAGGGCCGCTGAAAGCCGCAGTGCAATGTGTAGCGGCCGGTGCCGGCATCATAGACCCCAGTGACGCCGCGCGGCTCGATCGGATTGGCGGTCACCCGGTTGATGATCAGGCGCTGTTCTACGACGTGCGCCGCAGCGGCGAAGGCGGCATCTACCTTGGCCTTATCGCCGGCCTGGTAGAAATAGGCCTCGTTGTTCGGGCATTCGTCGTAGAGCCGTGGCGCATTCGGTGCGAAGGCGTCGCGCGCCGATACGACGCCGGGCCGCGGCTCATAGTCGACAACGACGCGTTCGGCGGCATCGCGCGCTTGGTCGAGCGCATCGGCGACAACCACCGCGACCGGGTAACCGACATGCATGACACGGTCGAACGCAATCGCCGGCCGCGGCGGCAGAAACATCGGGGCGCCGCCGCGCCTCTTATAGGGCGCCATCGAAGGCAGCGAGCCGAGACCATCAGCGCGATAGTCCGCGCCAGTGAGCACGGCATGGACTCCCGGCATCTGGAGCGCCGTGCGCGTGTCGATGCCGGTGATGTCCGCATGGGCATGCGGCGAGCGCACGATAGCCGCATAGAGCTGATCGGCGAGTTTGAGATCGTCGAAAAAGCGGCCACGCCCCTGCAACAGGCGCGGATCCTCGCGTCGTAACACCGATTGTCCGATGGCAAATTCACCCATGATCATGCGAGCCCGGTCGAAACGTCTAGCGTCATCGCGTCAATGCGGCATCTAACGCGATCCTCAAAGCGAGAACAACGAGAGGCGGGTTGCCGCGATCGACCACATGCAGCCCGTAGGGTACTCCGCGCCCCCGTTCAGCCTTGGCTTGTTAACCTTGTTGATAGCGCTGTGTTGCAACAAAGACTTATCAAGTCTTTATTTTTTAAGACTTTCGTCAACAAGGCGTTCTCAAAGCAGTCCCACTAAAAGTGAACATTTAGAGTGCCAAGGCGCTAATTATGTGTTCGGCTGCCCGCGCGACACTACTGGCTGCATTTGTCGCTTGCATATTTCCAATAGGGACCGCACGCGCCCAATTCTTTTGGCCCCACTACGGGTCTTGGTGGGGCGATCACACTCGGCTCAGGCATAGTCATCAACACCGACACACAAAATCTGAATCGACCGACGAAAATCAACCTCAGGAAACTCCAAAGGGCCCGCTTCAGATTATCATCTCGATCGCAGATCAGCGGGTCTCGCTCTATGACAATGGGACGCTGGTCGCACGGTCTTCGGTATCGACCGGAGTTCGGCGTCATCCGACCCCGCTTGGCGTCTTCAGCGTGGTCGAGAAACAACGGTGGCACCGCTCGAATATCTATAGCGGCGCCCCCATGCCCTATATGCAGCGCATCACCTGGTCAGGGATAGCACTGCATGCGGGTGAGTTGCCTGGCTATCCTGCCTCACACGGCTGCATCCGTTTGACAAACGACTTTGCCATTCAGCTCTGGCATCTAACGAAACGCGGCACGCGCGTCATCATCGCACGCCAGGATGTTGTGTCGGTCGAGATAACCAATCCGCACCTGTTTGTCTCGAAACCGAAAACCGCGTCTGGTTCACCTGATAGTCGGATTATCGCCGTCGCGGATAGCGGCAATAAAATAACCGCGGCAACGCCGGCGTCTTTGATCTCCAATGTCGACACCAAAGAAATCAGCGACTCCCAAGTCGCAGGCCCCGCTCCCTCTGGAGCCGCGCCGCAAAAAGCCATTCCGATATCCGTTTTCGTCAGTCGAAAGTTGAGCAGGCTCTTCGTGCATCAGGGCTTCACGCCTCTATTTGATGTCGCGGTCAAGATCCAAAATCCGGAGGAGCTGCTGGGAACGCACGTATTTACCGTCATGGAACCTGAGAATGAGGGTTCGGCTGTGCGCTGGACCGTTGTCTCGATACCGGAGCAAGGCACGTCCGCGGACACCACCAAAGAACGCAAAGCGCCCAAACAACAAGTTATTGAGGCCCGCCCATCAGTGCAGTCATCCGATAACGCCGATACTGCGCTCAACCGTATCGAAATCCCGGAGGATGTGGTTGAGCGGATCTCTGAATTACTGACACCGGGTTCTTCGCTCATCTTATCCGATTACGGCATTAGCTCCGAAACCGGACCCTACACGGATTTCGTAGTGCTAACTCATTGAGCTAGTAGCTCAGACACAGGGAAACGAGCCCTAATTTGGACATCAATAAGCCCAGTGCGATTGCAGCAGCGCAAAGTAGTGCAGAGGCCAAACCTGCCCGCAATGTGCCTTATTTCATGGCATACTTCCAAAGGGGGAGGGTGGGACCATTCGCTCCTCTGAAGCTAATTTAGACCGACATCGCGTCGGCACTCTCGGTCGCGCGAAAGCGCATGTTACAGAGCTGAAGCGACGCCGCGCTTTCATTTGCCTCCTTGCTTCAGCGATTATTCCACTCATCAGCTCAGATGCGTTTTCCAATCCAGGCCATAAGCAAGTTGGTTCACACCACATCAAGGCAGCCAAAGCAGAGAATCACAAGCACCGGGTGGCAACGGATCCTTCACACCGGCACAAGGCTTCCAAAGCAGAGAATCACAAGCACTCGCCGGCGATTGAAGCGAAGCACTCCGAGCGCGCCCCTGGACCGAGAATCCTCCTGCCGCGCGACCCGGCGAGCGTGGACGATTTAACACCAGCGCCGCTGCCGTCGGCGGATCTTGCCGCGCTAGATCAAACGATCCGGCTGATCCAGCAGCACCGGTTTAGTGAGGCGACGTCGCTTACGGCATCGATCAATAATCCAGCGGCGCGGAAACTCGTCGAGTGGGCATATCTGCGCGATTCCGAGAGCCCGGCCGGGTTTGATCGCTACAACGCTTTCCTCCAGGCCAACCCTGAGTGGTCGAGCATGTTGTTGCGCCGGCGCGCGGAGACAAGGCTGTGGCAGGAGGGGCGCGGCGCCGCGACCGTGCGTCGCTTCGTCGGCGAGCAACCCGCCAGTGTGCCTGGTCGACTCGCGGTCGCGCGTGTATTGCTGGCCGAGGGCGATCGCGCGAGGGCTTCGCGTCAGGTTCGCGCGGTATGGCAGTCGTCGGAACTGTCGGCGGAGTTGGAAGCCGCCATCATCAATGCGTTTCCGGGCGAGTTGACTTCCGATGATGACGTTGCGCGCATGGACCGGCGGATCGGCGCCAAGGACTTCGGCGCCGCCATGCGTGCCGCGAAACGGCTCGGCTCAGCTCAAATTGCGATCGTGAAGGCTTGCGAGGCCGCCGAGGCGAACTCCAGCAAAAGCGCAACGCTACTCGCGGCGGTTCCAGAGCAAGCACGAGCTGACTTAGGCTATGCATTATGCCGGCTACACTGGTTATTGGCGCACGATGACGTCGCAGCGGCGGTCAAGCTGGTGCTCGAATCTTCGGGCGATGATTTGCGGCGTCAGGACACCGATGAATGGTGGCGCGAGCGTCGCATAGTTGCGCGCCGGCTCCTTGATCTCGGTGACGCCAAGACCGCCTACCGCGTTGTCGACGAAGCGGCGGCTCCGGCCAATCCTTATTATCGTGCAGAATTCCACTTCATGCCGGGCTGGATCGCGCTACGTTTTCGGTCGGATCCGATCACGGCGCTTCGGCATTTCGCAAAAGTCGACGAAGGCTCAAGCGATCCAATTGTGTTGGCGCGTGCCGCTTATTGGCGTGGCCGCGCATTCGAGGCTGCCGGACAGTTCGATGAGATGAAGGCACAATACGAGACGGCTGCCCACTATCCCACCGCCTATTACGGCCAGCTGGCGCGAGCCCGACTTGGTCTGGGCGAGATTGCTCTGCCTCCAACTCCGGCAAAGGTAGAAGGCGCAAATAACGATCTGCTGCGCGCGACAGAGATGCTTTATGCGATGGGTGAGCTCGACCTTGTTTTGACGTTCATCAACGATCTCGCAGAAACAAGTACCGATGTTGCCACACTTAGCGCGCTTGGCGAGCTGACGGCGCGTCACAACGACGCTCAGGCGATGCTCGCCCTTGGAAAGACGGCCCTCGCCAGAGGTCTCCCCATGGAGCGGTATGCCTTTCCCGAGATCGGCGTGCCAACCTATAGCCCGATTGCTCCTCCAATCGATCGATGCATGGTCTATTCGATTGTGCGGACCGAGAGCGCCTTTGACCATCGCGACACTTCCCCGGCTGATGCGGTGGGGCTGATGCAAGTCACACCGGAAGCCGGTCGCGACACCGCCCAACGGTTCGGCGTTGCTTACGACTGGAAGCGTCTCGTATCCGATCCGGTCTACAACACGCAAATGGGCGCCGCCGAAATCAGCGCTCTATTTAAGGAATACAACGGCTCCTACATCATGACGTTCGCCGGCTACAATGCCGGCCGTGGCCGCGTTCAGCAATGGGTGACCAAGCACGGCGATCCGCGCAATCCCAAGATCGATGCGGTCGATTGGGTCGAGCGCATATCATTGGCTGAGACGCGCAATTACGTTCAGCGTGTTATGGAAAACCTCCAAGTATATGCGGCACGCTTGGGCGCCAGCGTCACAACCGTCGAACCGAACCTGCACCGCGTGACGGCCATCGAGACACGCGCCACGCCGACGTTTGTGGATGCCGTTCCCAAATAAATGTTTCGCTCCGCAGGTTGCAAGATGATGACGAATAGACGCTGCTCGCTGCTGACAGGAAGTGTTGCACTGACATTGTTCATGATCGCCCTGCCAGGAATCGCGTGTGCATTCGATCCCTACGGCACCTGGATGCGCCCATCTACCGGTACGCAGGTGAGCTTCTACGATTGTGGCGGCAAGCTTTGTGCGAAAATTGTCGCGGTTAAAGATGAGCGCCGGAAGAGCAAAATCGGTACGGTGATCATCCCTGGAGCCACCAAGTCCGCGGACAATCAATGGAAAGGCGATCTGTTGAACGCGGATGATGGCAAAATCTATACGGGGGTTGTCACCATGCAGGGACCTAACGCTTTAAATCTAAAAGGCTGCGTCGCGTTCATTTGCCAGGGAGAGACCTGGACGAAGATTAAATGATACAAGGATCTCGGGGCCGAACATTATCCAAGCGGCCTATCGGTATGTGGGTTCGTTGGCGGGTTCGAGCTTTTTCTCCAAACACTTGAAGCACATGTTTCACCCGAAGCATATTGCAGCCGTCTTAATCGCTATGTGCCTCGCCAGTACCGGGGACGCCGCGTCGCGGCTCGAATCGCCTGGCGCCGCTGAGAAGGTGGCGATCCAGCCGCGCGGACGCGTCTATCTATTCCGTGGCTTCATCGGCCTGATTACTGATCGGGGCATGGATAAACTGACGGAGCGCATCAACCGCACCGGCGTGACCGCAAACGTCAACTCCTACCTAATGTGGCGCGGGCTCGCCGATCAAGCGATCAGCGATTACCGCCGCGACCCTGAACCGATTACCATTATCGGCCACTCCCTGGGCGGCGATGCGGCCGTTAAATTTGCCGAACGTCTGGACGCCGTTGATGTCCCAGTGAGCCTACTGATCACCTACGATCCCACGCGCTTTGCCCACAATGTGCCACCCAATGTCGAGCGGTATATCAACCTTTATCAATCCTCTAACATTCTTGGCGGCGGCGGCGACGTTGTGCAGGGCCGTGGCTTCCATGGCCACTACGCTAGCTTCGATCTCAAAGACCGCCCCGGAATGTTTCACATCAATATGGAAAAGTTTGGAGATATCCACGACCAATTAATTAGCAAGATTGCTGCGCTCGCAGTGACACCAGCGAGTGCCGGAGGTGAAGCCATACCGCTGCGCATTGACGTTCCGCCCACTGCTTCGATCGAACTATGGGATAGCGGCTTGCCGGTATCGGCTCAGGCCGGCGATACGCTACCAACTCTTGCGGCGACGTATAATGTGCCGCTCTGGGCGCTAACACAGGTCAACAACTTGTCGGAGGCCGCAACGCTGACCAAAGGCGCGCAGATCATTGTCCCGCGCTATCTTGTCCCGATTGCTGCGCCGAGCGCGGTCTCATCGCACGGCACGTCGAACAGACGCTGATCTGCGGCGCATGATGCCGCCTCGAGCTTGATTGAAGGTTGGCTTATTGACCGTGGTTCGCCAATACCTGCTGGCAGGCATGGCTAATCTTGGGCCGATTCGCCTGTAGACAGCCCAGAATCCCCAACACGTCATTAGGATTGATCTGCAGCTGGGTTTGGCAAAACCTGCTCACGTCGGGATGGCAGGCGGCACGCTCTTGATCATTACCTTGCCCCATCAGCGAAGCGACGGGCGGCGGCTGCGGAGGCAATTGCTGCGCGTCCGCAGCTCCTAGTGCCAGCGCGAACATCATCGACAGGACAGATATCCGGATCATCATCCCCCCTCCGCGCTTCGGCCCGTCGAATCTCGCCAATTAATCTCACAATTCTTTGCTGCTGCCGAGAGTCGGGAGGCGCGCCAGCACTCGCACAAGTGACTTTCGGCTAGAGCGTGACAAATTTGCCAGTACGAGCCGGAAAGGGCGACTCGTAAATCCGGACACGGCTGAGCGTGCTTTGTTCACACAGAAACAGTTGTAGATGAGTCGGCGCCGCGAGTGGTAGAAGTTTTGACGTCATTCGGGGTACGGTTGTACAATCCTGATCGGCAAAATGGGGCGCTGGGGGGCTCTTGATTATTGTCGTTGGATTAGCGTTTGAGGCTCGCATCGCTGCGGGCCCGGGGATTCGCGTCGTTTGCGGTGGCGATGGCCGTCATTTGTCGGCCGCGCTTGCAGCGGCGATCGCAGAAGCCCGCACGCTGTTTGGGAATTGCCCTGGGATTATTAGCTTTGGCGTGGCCGGCGGTCTTGCGCCGCAACTACGGCCCTGAACCTGTGTTATCGGTTCTGCGATCCTCTCAGGATCGAATCGGATG
>Ga0310914_10003438_pt1 | contig 10889 bp, 19 predicted proteins | sample GREbulkMGAN108_FD_203450 | JGI IMG/M metagenome (GOLD analysis project Ga0310914, IMG submission 203450) | Lab enrichment of tropical soil microbial communities from Luquillo Experimental Forest, Puerto Rico - GRE.bulkMG.AN108 | ecosystem: Environmental > Terrestrial > Soil > Tropical forest >...
GCGATGCTTCTCGAATATGCGCAGCGCCCCTTCGAGCGCATGGAGCATCGACTCAGCAACTTCCAAGGGGTGGCCAGCATCTAGCGCATGCTTGAGGATTACGCGCTCGCGAGCGATGTCGGCCTTCATTTCGGCAATGTAACGGTTGGCTTGGGCAAGATGACTGCGAATCATCGATCGAAAGATAGCACTTATGAGAGTGTGGTAGAGGTAGAAGATTGAGAGCTACCTCGCCGGGGCAGCTCCCTTCAACCGACGAGCGAGGGCGTCGAACGGCTCGGCTCTCACCGGCTCAAGTCCGGCATCATGCAGCTTGAGCATCGCCTCTTCCGGGCTATCAGCGTAGACCACGACGTAGTCTTCGTCGTTCATGAACACCCGGTAAATCACTGACCGTCCTCTTTACCAACGCTCCCGCTGATAACTGCGGGCGCGCCAAGTTCGGTTGGCAGCGCCCGCTCCGTCGCTCCCGATGCCGGTGAGTTAATTAGGACGGGGGCTGTCTGACTTGTTGGATTCGGCCAAAGAGTTGTTCGGGATAACCGCCTCGAGCCGCGCATTCTCATCGCGGCCAACTCTTGGCGAATGCTGACATCGCGGCCTCGCGCGTCGCTGAATATGCGATCCGCGCCTTGCCTGATCGGCGGTATTCCGGTCATGGGGGCTATGAGGGGAACGCTATGTGCGCGCGCCGCGTTGCCTTACGGCGACATGGAGACCGATCATGAAAAAGATCAGTACGCTCGCGATTATCGTTGGAGCCGCGTTGTTGACTGCGACGCCCCTCTCGCTTCAGTGGTCGCAAAAGAATGTGGCGCTCTCCCTTGACAGTGCCGATGCTCGAGTCGGGCGACCGCTAACTGCGACGAGCGTTGCCGGCGTTCACCGAAGGGCTCATCGAAGGGCATATCGCCACGGACATTATTATTACTATTAGCGGCTGGGCCCGTGCGTTGGATCAGTTTAGAGGCGGGTTGGGGCGTTTACTCAGTCCGCGCCCTGCCTGCCAGCTTTTCGCGAACGCCGCCATCGCGGCCTCGCGCGTCGCGGCGTAGCCGTGCGTCGGCGTGCGGTCTTCATGGTGACCGAAGGCCAGCGTCCACAGCCAAGACTGTCCCACCGGTACTGCCGCCGCCTTCACGATCCGGCCAACGACGACGCCATCGGTGAGCACGTCACAATCGTCTTCGGTCCACTCACCTGATGGCCGGGAAGCCGACGCGCGCTTGAGGATCAGAGTCACGGCCGCATCGTTACGCGGGCAAAGGCCTATTGTTTAACTGCCGTTGTATTTCTTGACACAGTTCTTGAAGCTCTACGCGATCCGTTTCGAGCAACAGCGATTTTCCATCTTGAGTTATGCACGAAATCCATGCTCGGAGGCTGTGTGGATCAATCTGGAGCCCCATCTCAGTGATTTTGAAGCGGTGATCCGGTTCTGGCATGGCCAACCCCCGATAGCATCCGGCCATTTCGGCCGTGCCTGAGTGAGTCATTTCACAAGATCGAGCTTAGCATCCTAGAATAGGGCCAGCTCGACTTGCTTGCTGAAAACGGCCACGTCCGTCTCTCCAAGCAGCAATTCCGCCCCCGTTGCCATTGGGCGCGTAGCTGCCGAGGCTCCGATAACGCCAGCATATAGGTGCGGGCAAGCGATACCGGACCGGAGGCGAGCAGCGCGTCACCGTCGAGCATGTGACGGTCAACGACGGCGGGCAAGCCATTGTCGGCAACATCGCACACCGGGGAGGGGGTACATCGGAATGAGCGACAACCCCATGCAAAAGGCCCTTGCAGCTCCCCGTTGTCGGGCGCGGTCGAAGCGATCGGGCTTGCCATGCCGCGCACCTGCGGTGCGGGGGTATCGTGTTTGCCGGATGCACGGAGCCCGCGGTGGCGCGCCGAAGGGCAAGGCGAACGGAAATTATCGGCATGGCGGCCGGACGAACGAGACGATCGCAGCCGCGCGTTACGTCAATCTTCTGGCTCGCCTCGTACGGCGCTGACTCCACCTACCGGACGTGCCCGAGGCAAGCTCGCGATGTCCACTTTCGGCTGCAAAGCGACGCGCGTCGCCTCGTCCCGAGCTTGGGAAGAGAGCGATGTGCCTCCTCCGCCGCCCACCGTGCTACAAGACGTAGCCAACCGTCACGAGGAGTTTTATCTCGAAATCAAATTCATTGCCGGTGATCTGCGGTTGCGCCCGGACAACGAACTCTTGATCTACAACAGCCTCGTCAGGGGGGTGGAAGCAGGAAAAAACCACTTTCGCCCACGTGCGGAGTCTTCACGGGCGGGGTGAGGTCATCCGGAAAATGATCGGCCGGAAAATAGTTTGCGCACGGCTCGTCGGCGTCCGCCGTATGATCGACAGGGCCCCGGATCAAAATGCCGAGATCATGGTTATCGGCGGTGACTTTCTCGGGGCCGAGAACGGTCGCCGGAATTCCGAGCGGGTCTAGGTCGATATGATGATCATCGTGGATGGTGAAACTGTCTATATTGCCGAAGAATTTGGAGTCGACGGTCTTGTCCCCCTCCCGCACCCAAATCCAAAATTGGGCGTGTCTAACGCCAACATCAGGAAAGTCGGCACCGTTGTTGATGACGTGCAGTTCGTGATACTTAATTACCACCTGCCGTTGGTGGGTCGTGAATTGGACGACGAAATTCTCCCAGCGCCCACTCGCGTCAAACACTAGTCCACCGCAAAAAAGGCATTGCCCGGGAGGAGCGGTTTGACTTCAGGAAATTGGGCTACTCGTTTTTGGAGGTCCAATTGATGGATTGTGTTCAACAAGCTGAACCCGGTGAGCAGCGGACTCGTGAGATGCTGCAAGCCGTTCGGGTCGGGGATGGGTGGGCTGACCCCCACTTGCAAGAAAAAGTTGGTCGCCGTTGATCCCGTTGCGACTCTCTGGCTGTAGTGGGTGCCACCCACTTGTTGGCCCCGGTCAGTGATTGATCAGCGTTGTCGGCCCGCTCACCGCGGGGACCCCAATCTCGAAGTCCGGCGGCGGCTCATTGGAACGCGGATCAGTGTCGTCGTGATACAGCCGTACCTGATAGGGCTCTCCGGGCGCCAGGCTTGGCGAGAAGAAGAACCCGTCAATGTTGGGATCACCAGCCGTCGGACCCGGGGTCACTCGGGCAAGAGCAACCGGGTTCCAGGTGCCCGCGCTTTTGCGTTCCCACAGCCGCGGTAGAGGATCCACGAAGCTGCCCGTCACGTAGTGGATTTCGGTGGTGTTGGCGCCAGAGCCACTAACAACAACAATATCTGGCTTTGCAGTGAGCAGGGGATCGGCCATGGTGTCCTCCTGTCTCGACGAGATTGGAAGCAGATTTTCTCTTACCGAAGGATTATGAACTTACCGAAGGATATGAAATTCATCACGCCTTTTGTCGCTTGACTGAACGATGCATTAGGAACGCGGGACAGTCAATCGCGGTCGCCGCGTGCAACGAAAAACCGCTGCGTGAGCCGGGTCAAGCTCTTCCCTATGTAGGACGACCCCTGTGAGCCCGCCGCGCGGACGCACATATTTGGCTGGCATCAGCCGAGCGTCGCCTCGTAGCCGTGAGTTCACGTGTGATCCTCATGCTGGCCAAAGACCAGCGTCCACAGCCACCGCGTTCCGACCGGCGCGGCGTGCACCTTCATGATGCGGCCGACAACGGCGCGTCGGAACCAACGGGACAAATCACAACGCGGTCAAAGAGGCAGCCGTCGCGAGGGAAGATAAAGAATGATCTATCGGACTGCTTTGAAGACCGCAGTTCGTAACCCGGAATCGGCTTCCTTAACGGGCCACGCCAGCCTCAAAGAAATTGTTCGCTACACGAAAACGGCGGATCGCAAGCGGCTTGCGGCGTCAGCCATGGAGAAGGTGAAAGCGGGAACATCCATTGTCAAACCTGTCGCGAGGTTTGACAAAAAGCGGAAAAAATCATGAGAAAACAAAGATCGAAATTGGCGTTGGCTCCCCGGGCCGGATTCGAACCAGCGACCAACCGGTTAATAGATGGTTGCGGTGGGGCAACACCTTGCAACAAACCGGTTCACGCTGGTGCTAGAAACGGCCTTTTTGCCTTGCTCCCCGTGGCTCACAGTATATCATCTCGCAACATAGGGCAACAACATCCTATCTCACCAACTATGTTGCCCCGGTGTTGCCCCGGTGTTGCCCCGGAGAGAGCGAACATGGCGAAGCGGGTACTCAACGACCGGATAATTCAGGCGCAGAAGCGGAAGCCCGCTGCGCCTGGTAAGCGGCGCGAGATATGGGACGCACTCGTGCCGGGCATGGGCCTCCGCACCACGGACAAAGGCGCCGTGAGCTTCGTTTTAGCGACGCGCTTTCCCGGCGCCAAAAACCCGGCGCGCCGGATGCTCGGAGCCTACGGCGAGCTCACGCTTGAGCAGGCCCGCGACAAGGCCCGGCATTGGCTCGATCTGGTCCACCGCGGCATCGATCCTCAAGTTGAGGAGGAGCGGGAGCGCGTGGCCGAGAGGCGCAAGGCCGCAACCACATTTGGCGCCGTAGCCGAAGACTTCATCCGAGAGAAATGCGCGCGTGAGCGGCGTGGCTTCGAGGTCGAGCGAATCATCAGACGCGATCTGCTGCCGGCGTGGGATAGCCGTCCCATCGCTGACATCACCCCGGTCGATATCGTTCTGCTCCTGAAGCCGATCAGAGCGCGCGGCGAGTACGCGGCGCATGCTGCGCTGAGTACCGTCAAGCGGTTGTTCGGCTGGGCAGTCGAGAGCCAGGTCTATGGAATCGCATTGTCGCCTGCCGACCGGTTGAAACCGAAGTCCCTCATCGGCGAGAAACGGCCGCGCACGCGCGCTCTGACTGATGACGAGATCAGGGCGTTCTGGCGCGCCTGCGAGCAGTTCCGCTATCCCTACGGATCGATAGGAAAGACGCTCTTGCTCACCGGCGCGCGTCACCGCGAAGTGTCGGAGGCGCCGTGGTCCGAATTTGATCTGGGCAAACGAACATGGACGATCGGCCAGGACCGCTTCAAGTCGGCTGTCGAACATACCGTGCCGCTAACAAGCGACGTGGTGGCCTTGCTCGACGGGTTGCCCCGGTTCAATCCCGGCGAGCACGTGTTCTCGACGACGGCCGGCGAGAAGCCGACCGTGATCACAGACAAGATCAAGAAAAATATTGACACCCTGATGGCGCAAGAGATGGGCGCCAAGCCAAAACCGTGGGTGATCCATGATCTGCGCCGGACGGTGCGTTCCCATCTAGCGGCGCTGCGGATTCCCGATCACGTCGCCGAAATGGTGCTTGGCCACGGCCGCAAAGGACTTCAGCGCGTCTACGACCAACATCGGTACGAGGCCGAGATGCGCGAGGCCCTGACGCTGTGGGCGGCCAGGCTGCGCTCGATCGTCGAGCCGCCGCCGGCGAATGTGGTCGCGATCAAGAAGGTGAGGGCGTCGTGAGCGCGTGGGACGCTGAGGCGTTCTTTGCGGTATTCCGCGAGGCCTACGAGCGCGGCAAAAAAAATGTTGTGCTGGAGACTGTCAGGATTGCAATCGAGCTGCGCCAGCCAATACCGGAGTGGGCCGCCAAAGCATTCGTTGCGGCTTATGACCAGGTCATGGAAACGGGCGCTTCATGGGACGACGTATTCGGCCGGCCGCATCCCAAGGGGAAACATCGGCACACATTTCGTTTGGAATCCCGGAAATACGAAATCTATGACCTTGTTCAAAAGCTCCACAATATAGAGGGTAAGCCGATCGGTAACGACTTATTCAGGCACGTCGGCCGCAAGACCGGCATTGGCGGCGCAACGATTGTACGGGACCTGTACTATCGAGTTCAACGGGTGATGCAGTTTGTTGCCCAGGAGCGAATCAAGACGGATGGAAATTGAGTTCGGGAATTTTGAAAATTCCCGCGTCGATTGCAGAAGCGATAGCGTCTAATTGATCGTCCGCGCAATTCAGCGCGGAGATCAGATCAATGCAGCTTCTAGACTATCGCGACCTTCGGGCTCGTGGCATCAAGTACGCCAAGCCCCATCTCTGGCGCCTTTGGACCAAAGGCAAGTTTCCCAGACCGATCAAGTTGTCTGCGTCGCGCAATGTTTGGCGCGCCGAGGAAATCGACGCGTGGATCGAATCACGCATCGCCGCGAGCGATCGGGTCGGTGCCTAGCTCATGGGAGACATGGTGAGGGCCCCGGCGGCGGCGACCGCCCAGGGCCCTCGGGTCTCTGTTCAGCAGGACAGCTCGAACAGCCCCGAACATAACGGCGATGCCGGCACTGCGCAAGCGTCGCTCATAAACAAGATCAAGGTCCACATCGCCAAGGGCGATAAGGCTGCGGAGAAGGCGGAACAGCATTACGTTGCCGCCGGCCAGTATCTCAAGCAGCTCAAGGCCAACCACACCGGCACCTGGGAAGAGTGGGAAGCCCTACTCAAATCCAAGGTCGGCATCGGTTAGTCGCGCGCCTCCGAGTTGATGCTGATCGCGGACGGCACGAGGACGATCACCGAGATTCGCGCCAGCGGCGCTGAGCGCAAGGCCAAGGAGCGAAAATCTCTCCGTGACGTCACGGAGAAAGCTTCCCGGCCTGTCACCACAACCGCCAAATCCATCCCCTCGCAAGTTCAGCGAGAGCTGGAGGCGAACCAAGCTCACATCGATGAGCTTGAGACTGCGCGCGAGCATGACCGGGACCTCGCCGAGCAATTGCAAGCGGCCAAGATCAGGATCACGGGTCTCGAAAGCGAGATCGCGGAGCTGAAGCAAGAGAACGCCGAGCTTCGCGCGCAGCTTGAAGCCGCAAAGGCTAAGCCCGTTGACGCCCCTACGCCGACGAAGAAGCGTGGCCGGCCCAAGGGGTCGAAGAACAAGCCGAAGCCTCCGGTGGCGGCGACGACCGCCAACGTCGCGACACCGGGGCAGGATCTTGGCAATGACCCTGGCCCGTTTCCGGAAATCCTGCGGCGCGATCGGGTGCAGATATGAGCGGCGCCCGTCACCGGCGCTCGCCCGAGGCCGCGATCCAGCGCGCCGTATTCCAGCATCTACGCGCACGCGGCACTCCTGGCGTGTTCGCTTTCCATCCGGCGAACGGCGGTTATCGCAAGCCTGTTGAGGCAGCAATCCTCAAGGGCCTCGGCGTTGTCGCGGGCGTGCCCGATGTGATCGCCATCCACAACGGCCGCGTATTCGCGATGGAGTTGAAGGCTCCAGGAGGCCGCGCCACCGACAAGCAGCTAGAGGCGATCGCGGCTATGCGGGAGGCAGGCGCCTTCGTCGCTCTCGCCGAGGGCCTCGACCGCGCGCTCGCCTGCCTCGAAGCATGGGGCCTGTTGCGGGGGCGCGCGTCATGACCCAGCCCAAAGTTATTAAGAAGCTCGATCGTGCAGTTGATGCTCTGCGCCGGCCTGACACAAAACTCGTCCGGCTGCACTCAAATAACGGCGGGGCAGGGTTTTTCATATGGCCGCATGGCGAACGCGTTGCGGACGATGTTGTCGAATTGCTGCTTAGGCGTAATGACGTTCAGCCGTTCGACAGCGGACTTTTCGAAGGCCATCCGCAGTCGTGGCGACTTGGCAGTTGGCGCGATTGGTCATGATCGAGCTACGTTCCTATCAGCTCGATGTTATCGATCGCATCGAGCGAGCACTCGGGGAGCGCCGCAAGGTGCTCCTCGTCGCCCCGACCGGCAGCGGTAAGACCGTCATCGCCGCCGAGATTATCAACCGCACAGTGGTGCAATACAAAACCGTGCTGTTTCTCGCTCACCGCCGCGAGATCATCATGCAGACTAGCGCCAAGCTGACGGCCACTGGCGTGAGGCACGGCATCATCATGGCCGGCGTCGAGTCGCGGCCGATGGAGTCGGTCCAAGTCGCGAGCATCGACACGCTGCATGTGCGCGGCGTCCGGTCGAACGCCATATCTCTGCCGCCAGCCGACCTCCTGATCTTTGATGAAGCGCACCGCGCCCGCGGTCGCACGCGCGAGCAGTTGATCAGTCTCTACCCCGACGCAGCCCTCCTCGGGATGACGGCAACGCCGTGCCGGGGTGATGGCCGGGGCCTCGGAAACGTCTTCACCGCTATGATCGAGTGCCCGCAGGTTGCGGATCTGATCGTCGGCGGCTTCCTGGTCAAGTCTCGGGTTTACGCTCCGGTCGATCCAGATCTCAGGGGCGTTCGCGCGCAACAAGGCGACTACGTTGTCGGCCAGCTTGAGCGCCGGATGAATACCGATGCGCTAGTCGGTGACATCGTTGAGCACTGGCTAAAGTACGGGGAGCGTCACCGAACGGTTTGCTTCGCTGTTGGTATCGAGCACTCGGTCCATATCCGCAACGAGTTCGTCCATGCCGGAGTCCGCGCCGAACATCTGGACGGAACCACACCGATCGCTGAGCGTGAGGCGATTCTTGCACGGTTGGCATCGGGCGAGACCGAGGTGGTGAGCAACTGCATGGTGCTCACCGAGGGCTGGGATATGCCTGCCGTGGGTTGCTGCATCCTCGCCCGTCCCACCAAGCAGATGAGCCTATACCGGCAAATGGTCGGCCGGGTCCTGCGTCCCGATGACGGCAAGCCCGATGCGGTGATCCTCGACCACAGCGGCGCCGTGTACCGGCACGGCCTACCCGAAGATCACGTCGAATGGACGCTCGCTGTCGATCGGCGCGCGGTCAACCCCGCGCAGCAAAAGCGCGAGCGCGGTGAGGCGCCAAAGCTTCGCGAATGCCCGTCTTGCAAGGCGGTGATGATTGTTCCGCCGTGTGGTGCTTGTGGATGGCAACTACAGCCACGCGGTCGAGCTGTCGATTTCGAAGATGGCGAACTTGGACTCGTCAGCCGCGGCAAAGCAATCGCGCCGATCTATAGCGAAACCGACCGCAGGATTTTCTTCCAACAGTTACGTTCGGTTCAACAGACCAAGGGTTACAAGAAAGGTTGGGCCGCGCACAAGTACCGCGAGAAGTTCGGTGACTTCCCGCCGTGGTCCTACAACGAGTTGCCGCCAGCCATTCCGACCGACGCCGTGCTGCGCTGGGTGCGCTCACGCAACATCGCCTTTGCCAAAGCAACACGGGGGGCAGCATGACCGACCCCGTCTTGCAAGACCGCGAACTGCGCGAGGCATGGCGGGCCGTCGCCAATGCCAAGCTTGCCGAGTTCCGGCGGCAATGCTGGCGGCTCGCTCTGCTGGTCCGGCAGGGCATCATCGAGAAAGCCGCGGCGGTCGATCGCCTCTGGGAGATTGCCACCGCTCACGCCCTCGTGCGTGCGCTCGGCGAGGATCGTATCCAAGCCATCCTCGACGAAGCATTCGCACATGCCGACTTCCGGCCAATGCATTCGGAGGTCGCATGAAGCGCTACCGCATCGGCGGCCAATGGTCGCCGCGCCTGATCGAGATGCTGGAGTCGCCGGCATACCGGGTGCTGAGCGTGTCCGCCCATCGAGTCATATCCCGTATCGAGATCGAGCACGCCAGCCACGGCGGCAGCGAGAACGGCAACCTGCCGGTCACTAAGCAGAACTTCATGGACTACGGCATGGACCACAACGCCGTCGCGCCAGCCATCCGTGAGGCGGAGGCACTTGGCTTCATACGCATGAAGCGCGGCCGCGGCGGCAACGCCGATCACCGCCAGCCGAACAGGTTCTTCCTCACGTTCGCTCACGGCCGCGGCAGTCGGGCGTGCCCGCCAACGCATGAGTGGCGCAAGATCAAGACGATCGAGGAAGCCCAAGCCATCGCCGACGCAGCCCGCGCCGCAAAGGACCCGCGGGCAGTGCAATTTGCCCACCAACGAAGCGGCAAAAAAACAAAACACCGGTACGGAAAACCCGTACCGAAAATGCAACTTCACCGGTACGGAAAACCCGTACTACGGGCCAGTACGGAAAACCCGTACCACTATCTATATCTCGGGGCGGAGGGCGAGGGGTGCGGGCGGCGTCTAGTTCCGGAGCCCCGCCCCGCTCCGAGCGTGACGAGCGCCGCAGCCGCAAGGCCCTGATGGCCTACGTCGCCAATGTCATCGATGAGCAGTTGCATGACCTGGACCGCCGTCGTGTTGCGGCGCGCAGGCAAGCGCAATGGCGCATCCGCCAGCAGTGTCCGTTCGACCCGGTGCGTTTATGACGCGAGCGCACTTCCGCTCTGCCGCCCGTGGACGTCATCAAGCACGGCGGTGATGGCTGAGCGAGAGCGTCGCGGGCTTGCCGACTGTTCTGAGGCTCATCGCCAATGCAAGGCGATGGGTTACACAATGGGCACTGAGCTATATCTGCGGTGCCGCACCATGATTGCACAGCAAGACGCAGCGCAGACTGCGGCCACCGTTCAGACGATAAATACCGTCACACAACAGCAACAGTCATTGACGCCGCTGCCACCGCTGCCGCCACCGCCACGCATGGTTACCTGCACATCGATGGGAATGGGCAACATGGTAACTACCAATTGTCAGTAAGGCGCACGACCCCACTTAGAAACCCAACTTTTTCTCAGCCGCCGCCGGCCTCGGTGCGCCGCAACGTTGCATCAACCAACTGCGCAGCAGGAATCCGCATCGTGTCAAGATAACCCGCCAACACCAAAACGCCCGCTCCACAAGTCAGCAAGCCGCGTCCACGCGCTCTTGTCCCCCGCTTCCGCAAGCGCGAGAACGTTTTCGAGGGAAGCAAGCACAGTCGGAGTTGGTATCAAAGCCGCTCAACATCATGCCACCGCCTTGTTCCAAGCCTTCGGATAAACGATAGGCCCATCAAACCACGCAAGGTGAACCTCGCGATGCGCCCTCACGAGCGCACCACACACCGCGTTCGCAATGTCATCCTTCGCACCCGGCGGATGATCGATTGAGTC
>Ga0310914_10003443_pt1 | contig 10882 bp, 10 predicted proteins | sample GREbulkMGAN108_FD_203450 | JGI IMG/M metagenome (GOLD analysis project Ga0310914, IMG submission 203450) | Lab enrichment of tropical soil microbial communities from Luquillo Experimental Forest, Puerto Rico - GRE.bulkMG.AN108 | ecosystem: Environmental > Terrestrial > Soil > Tropical forest >...
GATTGAGCAGGCCAATCCCCAAGTCGTTGTTGTACCGAGCTATAACCCCACGGTGGTCTATGGCCCCCCCGTGTACCCCTACCCACCCGTAGCCTATCCACCGCCAGGATATTACGCTGCGGGAATGGCCATTTCCTTCGGCGTGGGAGTCGCGATGGGGGCGATGTGGTCCGGGGGTTGGGGCTATAACTGCGGGTGGCACGGTGGCAATAACAACATCACCATCAACAACAATAACAACTTTAATCGCAACTCGAACATCCAGGGCGGCAACCGAACGAACGTGAAGGGTGGGAGCAACAGCTGGCAGCACAACTCGCAGCACCGGGGCGGAGCGCCCTATTCCAATAGGGCGACAGCGAACAAATATGGAGGTACAGCGCGGGGAGACTCGCTAGGCAGTCGGCAAGCCAACGCACGTCAAAATCAAGCCAGACAACAAGGTGTTAGCAATCGTGGTGGTCAGGGCGGGGCGGGAGGGAATCGCGCTGGCCAAGGCGGTCTCGGTAACGGGGCAGGGGGTGGCGGTGGAGCAGACCGCATCGGGGATCGCAGCGTATCTTCAGGCGGAGGCTCTAGGGGCGGCGGTGCGTTTGGCGGCGACTCGTCGAGCGGAGCAAGCGCGCGGGCGAGTAGTTCGCGGGGCTCATCCAGCATGGGTTCTTCCCGCAGTGGCGGTGGGTCAAGAAGTGGTGGTGGGGGGAGTAGAGGAGGCGGCGGGCGCCGAAGATAGGTGATCCATGATCAGAAACTGCTGCAACACCTCAGTGACGCTGAACTTCCGGCGCGCGGTGGTTCGTCTTTTTGCAGTCTTGGTGCTGCTTTGTGTACAGGCATCGTTCGCACGCGCCGCCAATCCGTCGCAGGAAACCGGCCCTGGTGCCGCCGCTGCCGCAGCGCAGAAAACATTTGACTCGCCAGAGGAAGCGGCTAGGGCCTTGATCCAGGCGGCGGATCCCTTCGATATGCCAGCCCTCTTGGCGATTTTTGGGCCGGACGGCGAGGACTTGGTTTCCTCAGCGGATCCAGTTCAGGACAAGCAGCGCGCCGCTAGCTTTGCCGCAAAGGCACGTGAGAAGAACGAAGTAACCTTGGACTCCAAGAACCCCAAACGCGCGTGGCTTTCCGTCGGAAACGACGATTGGCCGCTTCCAATTCCGATCGTTAACAAAAACGGAAAATGGTCATTTGATACGAAGGCGGGCCACACCGAGATTTTGTACCGCCGAATTGGGGCCAACGAACTGGATGCCATTCAAATTTGCCGAGGCTATGTCGACGCTCAGCATGAATATGCCCTCGAAAAGCACGACGGCGCGGAAACGAACCAATACGCGCAGAGAATCATCAGCACCTCGGGCAAGCACGACGGTCTAGTCTGGAAGAATCCCGACGGGAGCTTGGACGGGCCGATTGGAGAGCAAATCGCCGGCGCGTTGGCGCAAGGCTATACCGATCGCAGCCAGCCCTATCACGGATACTTTTTCAAGATTTTGAAGGCCCAGGGTCCCTCCGCCCCTCTCGGACAAATGGATTTCGTTGTCAAAGGGGCGATGATCGGCGGGTTTGCTCTGGCGGCGGCACCGGCGGAATATCGCGTTACCGGGGCGAAGACTTTCATCGTCGGTTATGACGGGGTCGTGTATCAGAAGGACTTAGGCCCGGACACGCTCAAGATCTTCAAGGATATGGAATTGTACGATCCCGACAAGACTTGGACTCGCACGGACGACAATTGGTGATCTTAGGCGATTTAAGGAGCTAATCGTGAGAAGCCTACTCTGGTTTGCGATCGCGTTGTTTGTGGTGCGCACCGCCGCCTTCGGACAGGACGTCCGATATGATTTTGATAAGGACAAGGATTTTTCGAAATACAAGACTTACAAGTGGGTGCCGATCAAAGACGCTGACAAAGTGGATGACCTGACGGCCAAACAACTAACAGACGCCGTCAATGCCGATCTTGCCACAAAGGGTCTAACAAAAACGGATTCTGACGACGCCGATTTGTACATCGGCTATCAAACCGCGGTCGGAACCGAGAAGCAATTTACCTCCTTTAACACTGGTTGGGGATACGGCCCCGGTTGGGGCGCAGGTTGGTATGGTTACGGAGGCGCAGCAGGGGGAACGACGTACGGCTCAACTTCCACCGTGTATGTTGGGCAGCTGGATTTGAGCATGTACGATTCGAAAACGAAACAACTTGTGTGGCGTGGAAACGCGTCGAAAACACTCGATCCGAAGGCTAAGCCGGACAAGAAACAGAAGAACATCACGAAAGCCGTTCAAAAGCTTCTAAAAAACTATCCACCGAAACAAAAGTCGTAGCCATTTTGCGGTTTCATGCAATCCCGCAGTGAGAAGTTCTGTTCTCTTGCGACCGTCCCCCGGCGAAGGAAGGGCAGACACGCCGAAGAAAAGCCATCGAATCGCGAAGTTCAGATCCCGTACGTATCGGAATTTGGCTGGGCCGCTCGGTACATGCGCTTTCCCCAGGCGAACATGTGGCCACCTGCCGCGAGATCTGTTCGCCATTCAACTCGAAGGGGAGCGAATGGAATGCGCGAGGAAATCCGAAGCGCAGAGAACAATAGGAAACCCGAGATGAGTCGAATCTCCCTCGCTGAAGTGCATGACTTGCTACAGAAGCTATTCTCTGAGCGCAAGCCGTTGGCGACATTCTTTGTCGCACCTTCAGGGACTCGTGTTCTTCTCAGCGGCTTCATAGCCGAGGCCTCCAAAGAGACTGGCATATTTGTCACTTCTCTTCCCGATGGCCGAGGACACTGGATAAATGTCCCTCCTTTTAGCGAAAGCGAATGCATCTTCTCATACGGGGAACAACGAGAGATTGCCGAAGAACTCCGAAATTCCGTCAGTGATCTTGGCGAGTCTGCCTTGATGATCGATTTCCTTCGAACGGGCGAACAGTTTTCCATTTTCTTTAAGCTCTCGTGATGTCATTCGCCGAGTGGCTCGGAGAGGACCTCTTTCACGAAGGCTTCATCGCTATGGTTTTGATATTGCCGAAAGCCGAGCGCGTAATACGAATGATGCTGAAGCCGACGGCACGAAGCAGCGAGGCCATATCCTCTTCAGTGTAGGTAGCGATCTTGTGAAAGATGGCATGCTTTTCCCGCATGTCCGGTGTTACGAAATTGAAGCGGGCCTCTACGGGCTTGTCTCGGTCGGGATAGGTTTGGCCGTATTCGGTGTCAAATCCGGCGGCGGAGATGTACACCATGCCTCCTCTGGCCATGCGATTGGAAATACGCCGCAGGAGGGTTTCGGCCCTTCGGTAGGGAACGTAATGAATGGCGCGCTGTGAATAGAGAACGTCAATGTCTTTCGGGATTTCGTGATCTGCAAGGCAGCAGAAATCCCTCTGGAGGAAGCGCAGGGCGTCCGATGGCACGGACTTTTCGACAATGGCGCTCGCAAAGGCGCCGCTGGCCATGTCTTCAACATCGACCATGGTGACGACAGCGCCAGCTTCAGCCATGCGAACGGAATGTGTGCCATAGCCGCCGCCAAGGTCCAAAGCGGTGACGCGCCTGCCAGCTTCGGTCGTTCTGCGGATGTAGTCCAGCGACGCCGCGTCAAGCTCGTCCTGGCGCTGACTGGCGATGTCCACGCCGTGGCCGTCATCGGTCGGTTTGAAGCGGTCGCCATACTGATTGAATGGTTTCGATGTCACGGCCTCTGGATCCTTTAGCTTCTCTCCCGGATTTATGCCCCACGGGTCTAGGACGGTATTTGACTACCTGCAGTTGACTCTAAGTGGGTGGCTTCCATAAGGTGCCATTCGGCCTATTCCGGGGTCTATTCTGTTCATATGCTGCAACGCAAACTTGCAACGCGAAGATCACAGTTTCCGTCCGCGGACAAATGACCAGCCATGACCTGCCTCTGCTCCACACCAGTGGCCGAGAGTCCCAAGGTCAGAAAGGTTCTTTCGCGGATCCGAGCATCTCACCAAGCGCACCTCCCCTTCAGTTGGGGTGGGGGGAGGGAAGGAGAGGTGCTCGCTTCTGACCACTGACGCTTCTATTGAAAGCGCTGCTCCCGCGCACCTGTCAGTTTGTCCAGGGTGAGTTATTGCCGTGCATGCCCGTCGTCGGGAACCTGTTACGGTTGGCCCAAAACTGCTTCTGTGAGCAAGTGCTCGACAAGTCCGCACTGTAAACAAAGTGTCGCCTTCCCGGACGTGTAAATCTGGCTGTCTTCGCCGCGTCCAATTGCGAGTTCCGCCTTCAACTTCTTGAAGTTCGTCGCGTTGCGCGTGGGTGGGCTGCGCCGCGCAAAGATATCGAGTCGTCGCTGATCATGCCTGGGGGTCGAAAAGTGTGCCGGGGATCCCAGCGACGTCGACCGGCCTGGCGTAGAGGCCCCCACCTGGGCCGCCCTTCTTGTCGCGAGCGGTGGTGACGAAGAGCGTCTTCATGTCAGCGCCGCCAAACGCGGGCATCGTCGTGTTGAGGGCCGGCACGTGATAGTCGGCCATCACTTTGCCGTCCGGGTCATAGCGACGCACGCGCGAGCCTTCATACAACGAGCTCCAATAGCAGCCTTCCACGTCGACTGCTGCGCCGTCCGGACGACCGCGATCAGTCGCAGTCGGCTCGATGCGGGCGAAGACACGGCGATTCGTAGCCGCGCCGGTGGCTGGGTCGTAGTCCAAGCGATAGATCACGAAGCGCGGCGTGTCGGAGAAATACAGGGTTCGCCCGTCCGGAGAAAAAGCCAGACCGTTGGAGGTCATGATGCTATCGGCCAGCTTCGCCAGGCCAGATTTGTCGAGGCGATACAGCCCCGCATCGCCGGCCGCCTTGGGTTCGTCCAACGTGCCGGCGAAGTAGCGGCCGCGAGGGTCGACGTGGCCCTCGTTGAAACGGTGAGTCGCCGCATCCTCCGGATTCGCGGCGAGTTGGCGCAACTTGGCGCCAGCTGGATCTAAAAGCCACAGGCCCGATCGCAGACCGGCGACGTACCCGCCGCCCCTGGCAGGGGCGACGCAACCGATATCTTCGGCGACCGGGTCGACTTCGTGTTGTTTGGATAAAGGGTCGAAACGGTGCAGGCGTCGGCCGATGATATCGACAAACACCAACTTCCCGGCGGCGGCCCACCAGACGGGGGATTCTCCAAGGGCGCACTGCGCATCCAACACCAAGCTAAATTCAGCGCTCATCTAACACCTCCCGAAAGTGTCAAAGAACCGTTGAAATGCCTCTATTCCTATGTTCAACTTCGATCGACACAGCGTCATTCAGCCAGCCTGGCTGAAGGACGCTGTGGCATTTTAGAGCAGGAAAGGCCTCAGATGTCTTCCGATCGCAGAGCCGCTGTTCGGCAAACAGCCACGCGCGGCCGATCTTCACGAACTGGTCCGAGCAGCGAAGAGCGGCAATCATCAGGCGCCGCTTTCCACTGTCAATCGTGCTGGAGCGATGTCCAATCTGGCACAGAAACTGAGCTGAGAATTCCGGCGTCGAGAGCTTATGGGGCGCCTCTTTCCCGCGTCGTTTCTGGCTCGGGGAAAAGCTGTTCAGAAAACGGACTGCAACCAAATCCCCCTAGATTCCCCCATTCCGTCGGCAAATGGTTGCACAACTCCTGCCTCGCAACCTGTATCGCCCAGACGTGCCCGACCTCGTGATTCAGCGCATCCTGCAGCACTCGAACGTGGCTACGACAGCGACTATTACATCAAGACGGCCGCGGATGATGTGCGCTCTGCTAGGGCCAAGCTTGAGAACAATCTCCCCGTCCAATCGTTACCGGACAGCTTGGAGACACTGAAACCGGCGACAGTTCGAGCGTCTCGGTCTGTAAATTAGCAGAATGTAAAAAGATAAAATGGAGCCGAGGGCGAGACTTGAACTCGCGACCTGCCGATTACGAAATGAGTGTCACCACACGCGTGAAGTGCGGCGGACACAGATCAAGGAGTGTTCGCGACGCGCGGCGGAGAAGATCGTAGCCAGGTTCGAGGCAGACAAGCCTTCGACGGACGCAATCGGGAAGATAACCGAAAAGGAATTTGCAGAGTTGAACTCCTATCTATGTTGAAGGAGAAAGGGACGCGCTAATCAGGTGAACATCCGAATGGGTTCGGGTGGATGCCCCGGATATTCGCCAGCGCGTCCCCTACGTGGCGGGCACAGTAAACCCGCGAAGCAGTCGGAGTCAAGTGCTGCCCCTAGGTATGCCTGATGTAACTCACACGGCCCGTTGCCCCGTACCTGATTGCTCTGAGCACGCCAAACCGCACGAACAGATCGCCAGTCGAGCCACGCTATGCGAAATGTTCGATCCTGATGGCAGCGACGGGATATTTTTTCTGCAACACTGCGGGAACGTATTTCGCTCTCGCCTAGTGCTGATTCGTCCTCCGCAGCTCCTAAAGTAACTCTTTGATCCTATTCTTACGCCGGACGTACTCTGTGGCTTCACCGTGAGAGACTTTAGCCCCGAGAAATTTCAATTGTTCATCGATCAGGTCGTTTATTTCGGCGAGAATTTCATCCTTTCGTCCCTTCGCCATACAGCTTAGGGCGGGGAGGCCAAGCACCTCAGTGCGGTGCGTCACGACAAATTGTTAATAGAGATCACCAGAGTAGTTGAAGATTACTCACGGCGTGCAGCCCAGAGGATTGCTGCGAAGGTAAAGACCGGCAAAATCTCGGCGGACACAATCGCGCAAATCAGTGCAGCGGAATTTGAAGAATTAAACCCCTGAATTTGAGCCTGTATTTAGCAACGACAAGAGACGTACCATGTCCTTGACTTGCTGGCTTAACCTGATGATGGCGGAATTTTCGTCAATCACCGCACGAGCATTGGCGCAAAATTGCCCGCAACGACTTTGGGCCTCAGAACGCAGAAGAATCAACTCCGCGTCAATAACCGAATCGTGCTCCAGGGCTGGCTTCGGCCGGTGGGCCATCGTTGCACTATAACGCAATCGTTGGATGACGAGCTAGAGCCGCCGCGGGAGCCGAAAGGTGGAAGCCCCGCACCGCGATGGAATCAAAAGCCTAGCTGGCTTCAAGGCCCCGAGCGAAAGTGATGGCACTCTTGACGTGAATGAACGGTTGCGGAAGACGGCTTGCTCCGAAGCAAACTCTGAGTCTGAACAGGTTTTCACCGCTTCGACAGCGCGGGGCGCTTGCAAGCCATCCTGGAGAGCGTTTAGGACTGGCAGAGTGTATTGGCGATGACGTCGGTCTGCATTCGCGCCAGGGCTTCGAGCGCTTTATTTGGCAGCGCGCCAGAACCGGATCGCGGACGGCCCCATGCACCATCCCACCTGAAACGCGTACGTCCTGTTTCGGCTTACTGTGTGTCGGCCTGCTGCCGTTTCTTGAGCAGATCCTGAATGACGGCCTTGATGTCGATTCCCTCGTGCTTGAGCTGGACAAGTCGGTCGCCTGGCATGGATGGCACGCCTTTCGGCGCGGCCTTGCTACGAACCTTCGCGAAATGGGTGTCGATGGCAAAACCATTCAGGCGAATCTTGCGACATTCCAATGTGGGAATAAAATGTGGGAACCGTCCAAATTGAGGATCGCAACGACATTTTTGACGTGCACCCACCCGAAGGCGGCGCTGCTCGCCCCTACGTTTCTACAGGATGAAACAACTGTAAAAGCCGCGTGACGCGCCGCGCAAAATCTTTTAACGCCTCGTTCACGCCGCGCTAACAACCCTCGCGTAGTCACCTGTTGCTAACGTTCCCGGGTGGCGGCGAGGATCTCGGTTCGCTTCCGGGTCGAGCGGATTAAAACCTTAAGAAAACTTGCGAGGAGAAAACATGATACGGACGAGTCTTCGCTGGCTGGGAGCAGCTTTCATGGCTAGCAACTTGGCCCTTGCCGGCCCCGGCACTCTAGCGGCGGACGGCCCGCGTGCTCACCATGATCGCGGCCCCGGCGATCCCAACGACTTCCCGACCCAAACTCCCATCAAGCACCTTGTGGTCATCTTCCAAGAAAACGTCTCGTTCGACCACTACTTCGGCACGTACCCGAATGCCAAGCCCAATCTCGACGGCAGCGTGTATTTCCTCGGCGCGAAGCCGGATACGCCGACCGTCAACGGTTTGACTCCCGGCCTCCTCACGCATAATCCAAATTCCACGCAGCCCTTTCGTCTGGATCGCAGCCAAAACCTGACTTGCGATATGAACCATGACTACACACCGGAACAGCTGGCCTTCGATGGCGGCCTGATGGACAAGTTCCCCGAGAACACTTCGCCGGCTGGCGGTTGCCCGCAGGCCAACCTGGTGCAGTACGGCACCGGAATTACGATGGGCTACTACGACGGCAACACCGTCACGGCGCTATGGAACTACGCCCAGTTCTTTGCGCTCAATGACAATTCCTTTGGCACCACCTTTGGCCCCTCGACTCCGGGAGCCCTGAATCTCATTTCCGGCCAAACGTGGGGAGTAGACAAGAGCATTAACACGGGAGGCGACGTGGTTGCCGATAGCGTGATCGGCGACCCTGATCCGTTCTATGACGACTGCAGCGGGAGCGAGCAGGTCAGCATGCTTGGCAGCAACAAGAACGTCGGCGATCTCCTGAACGCCAAGGGCATCACCTGGGGCTGGTTCCAGGGCGGCTTCAAGCCAACCTCCGCGCCGGGCGTGATTCCTGCGGTTTGCGCCGCGACGCAGGCGCGCCTCGATCAAGTTGTTGTGAAGTCCTACAGCGCGCACCACGAGCCGTTCCAGTATTACGCGTCGACTTCGAATCCGCACCACCTGCCGCCGACATCGGTCGCCATGATTGGTCAGACCGATCAGGCCAACCACCAGTACGACCTTTCCGATTTCTGGAATGCCGCGCTCGCAGGCAATCTGCCGGCAGTCAGCTTTCTGAAGGCTCCGCGCGCTCAGGATGGACACCCCAACAACTCCACTCCGCTTGACGAGCAGCAGTTCCTGGTGACCACGATCAACGCTCTCGAGTCACTGCAGGAGTGGAACGAAACTGCCGTGGTCATCGAATGGGACGATTCTGATGGGTGGTACGACCACCAGCTCGGCCAGATCGTTAACCAGTCCGCCACCCCTGCGGATGCCTTGACCGGACCGGGCATGTGCGGCACCGGCGCGAATGCGCTTGGCGGTTTCCAGGCCCGCTGCGGCTGGGGCCCACGAATCCCGTTGCAAATCGTTTCCGGTTGGGCAAAGAAGAATTTCGTGGATCACGCCTTCACGGATCAGAGCTCGATCCTTCGGTTTATCGAAGACAATTGGGACCTCGGCCAGATCAACGATTCGTTCGACGCTCTGGCAGGTCCGCTGACAAATATGTTCGACTTCAAACATTTCCGGGACATACTGGTCTTTCTCGACCCCATCACGGGACAAGTGGTGTCGATTCAGGCCAACGGTGACGATGGCAACTAGGCATTCCCGGTAGTCCCTCACACTGAGCAACGCCCCCCTGGCTCGTCCCGAATCCTCCGGGATGAGCCAGTCCGCTTTTGGCGGCTCTCGGGATCTTTCTCGCCAGAAAATCCTTCACGAAAAAACGCCAGGGCACGATGACGTTCCACCTCGGCCTATTCCGTGGCTGGCGTTGATTTTATTTGATCATGCGGGCCATTCTGTGCGATGGGCCAACGCTTCAGGTAGCGTTCTTTGGAGGCCGATAATCCTTTGGGTCCAAGCACGCGTCGTACGTCCCGGTCAATCTGAATCCACCGAGGACAGTCGGTGAACACTTGAGATGCTAAAGTCCTAGGTTCCTGGCTGCAGGTTGAGAGCTAAGGAGCGGAGATGGAGCAACAGCAAGTCACAGACTCGGAGCGAATGGAGCGAATCTTCGCCAGGCTATACGAAAAAGCGATGACAACCGACAAGTTGGATGAACCACTCCTGGGGCCGCCAGGCTTTGTGTGCCGCGAGTTTGCCGATGATCAAGCCGCCGACGAGCAGAGCGATGCTAGTTGGTTCTGGTACTGGCACCGGTGGGGGAACACCGGCGAGTGCCGGCGCGGCCGAGGCGACGGTCACAGTGGCGTCCATGTCGTTGCTAGTTCTTGCCATCGTGCACTTCTATTGCTAGAAGTGCTATGGCATTGAACCCTGAACGCCGCTTGTGTGCACACACTAGCCAGGCAAAACTGTGCACATAAAGGGTGGCAATACCATGCAACGAAATTCCACTGAGGAAAGTACCTTACAGGTCATCACGTTACCTTCAAACATTCATAACCCTTGGTCATCGAAATGCTTCTCCTGCTCTAGCTGTCCGTGTCCCAGTTCGATTGATTTAAGGCCTGGCGCCCCCGATTAGTGCATCCCCTGAGGTAAAAGCTAGCGCAACCACGCGGAGGCAGATTATGAATAGAAAGAAGCAGTCGCTTGTGGTTGTCGTCGTTGTCTTGGTGATCTTGGGACTTGTCGAGTTCGGAGCGGCTGTCGCAGGACCCGGCATTGCCGCACAGGCTGCGGGGCCTGCTCCCGGCTTCTATGTAATCTCCTGTTTAATGGTCACCCCCTCGGGCACCCAACCTTGCTTGGCGAATAACGAGATACCCGTAGGAGGCACGGAATTGGCTCTCAAAGCGCACGTGGAGAACGGCTCCGGCCAACCGGCTCAGCGTGGCTCCGTGATTTTTCAGGATTGTTTGCTGAAGGGAAATCCGGCGCCGAGCGCGGCGTGTGTTTCTGGACGGGGATCTTGGTCACATATCATCAATCTTCCTGTTAATACAAGCGGAGACGCTGAAGTCGATTACGGATTCGTTTCCACTCCCCGAACCATCGGCTTCCAGTTCCGCTATCTCGGACAGGGAAGCGGGATCGCCAATGGCGAGAGCGCCCCAATGGATGTTACCTTTTTTTAACGCAGCATAG
>Ga0310914_10003462_pt1 | contig 10853 bp, 9 predicted proteins | sample GREbulkMGAN108_FD_203450 | JGI IMG/M metagenome (GOLD analysis project Ga0310914, IMG submission 203450) | Lab enrichment of tropical soil microbial communities from Luquillo Experimental Forest, Puerto Rico - GRE.bulkMG.AN108 | ecosystem: Environmental > Terrestrial > Soil > Tropical forest >...
CCGGCAGTACGCGGTTGCTGATCATCGGCACCGAGACTCCCGCCGGGGTCCTGGCGCTGGCGCAGTATCCGGCCGCTGTCGGCGGTGTGCGCGCTCTGCGCCAGCGGCTCGCGGGCCTGACCTGGGGCGGGGAAGACCTCAGCGCAGCGCTCGGGGCACTCTCACAACGCGACGACACCGGCGCGCTGACCTTCACCTTTCAGCTGGCGCGCACCCATTGCCTGCTCGCGGCGGCGGCTCTGGGCGTGCAGGCCATCGACGGGGTGTGTACCGACTTTCGCGATGCGGCGCGGCTGCAGCACGAGCTCGACGCCGCGCGCCGCGACGGATTCAGCGGCAAGCTTGCGATTCACCCGGACCAGATTGCCGCGATCAACGCCGCGTTTGCGCCGACCGACGCCGAGCGCGAGCATGCGTTGCGGGTGGTCGCGGCCTTCGCCGCGGCGCCCGCGTCCGGCGTCGCGAGTCTCGATGGACGCATGATCGACCGGCCACATCTGCTGCAGGCGCAGCGGATTCTCGCGGTGGCGCAACGTGCCAGGAACGAGACATGAAACTGAGGATCAAGGGACCGACTTTGCGGCTGCGCCTCACGCAGGGTGAGATCCGCGCGCTGCTGGAAGAGGGCGTGGTCGAGGAACGCGTGCCGTTCGCACCCGCTGTGAGCCTCATCTACCGCCTCAGACGCGACGCCCGCTCCGGCGAGATGAGCGCCTCCTTCCGCAACGGCGTGGTCGAGATACTCGTCCCCGAGGCTGATGCGCGCGAGTGGTGCACGAGCGAGCTCGTGACGCTCGCGCACGAGCAGGCGCTGCCCGATGGAGCACTGCGGATCACGCTCGAGAAGGACTTCGCCTGCCTCGCGCCGCGAGAGGGCGAGGACGAGACCGATAACTTTCCGCACCCCGAAGCCGGCAGCGGCAAGACCTGCTAGAGCGCCCCCGCAAATTCCGGTGAGGGAGCCCGCCCGCGTGGACCTCGGGCGAGGCTCAGTGCGGCGCTTCGAGCGCCAGCAGGTCCTCCGGGGTGTCGACGTCGATCGCGGCGCTCGGCATGGGTACGCGCACGACGCGATCGGGATTGCGTTGCAACAGGAGGCGCGCGCCGGTGTCGCCGCGCAGCTCGGTGAGGGCGCGGAAGGAGCTGCGCGGGAAGATGGCGGGAGCGCCACAGGCACCGCCGTAGTGGGCGGCCGCGATGTGCTGCGGTTGCCGGCGCCAGCTGCCGGCGAGGCGACGGAGATCGTCGGCCGTGACCGCCGCCTGATCCGCGAGCAGCAACATCACGGCGCGGCACGCGGCCGGCACTCTCGCGACGCCGGTACGGATCGAGCTCGCGAGCCCCTCGCGCCACTCCTGGTTGATGACCACCGAGCCGGGTGTGTGCTTGAGGAGCGGTGCGAGCTGTGCCGCTCCCGAGCCGAGCACGACGATCAGGGCGTTACCGGTCACCTCCGCGGCGCGGGTGACCGCCGTGTGCAGCAATGGCCGGCCGGCGACACGCACCAGCTGTTTGGCCGAGCCGAAGCGCGTCGAGGCGCCGGCCGCGAGCACGACCGCATAGAGGCCATCGGCGCTCCGGGCGACGCTTGCGCGTGAAGCCGTCACCGGGGTTGGGCGCCGAGCGTCATGCCCGGCGGGACTTGTGCGCAGACCTGTGCATAGCGCCGCCGCTCCTCGAGGATCGAGTCGGCGTCGATCCCTCCAAAGGTGCGCCAGTCAGCGGCGCGTGAATTCGTGGCGAGCAACGCATCGAGCGCATCCCGCCGCGTGCTCCATACGCCGTCGAAATATTCGGCGAACTCCCGCCAGCCCTGCCGGCCGGCTGACCCGGGCACCGTGGTCCCCGCGCACGCCGCCTCGAGCATCGCGAGCGCCTCGCGGCCGCGGCCGCGACGCCCGAGCGCCTCCTCGAGCGCGCCCCGCGTGGGATCCGTGGGCGGAAAGCCCGTCTGCAGGAGATCAGTCAGACGCTGATCCCGCTCCTCGAACCAGGCCAGCACGCACGCCAGGTATTCGACGCAGGCGCGGCGGAACTGCCCGAGCGATTCGCCGGTTACAAATGCTGCGGCGTCTGCTCCGGCGTCGCCCTGCATGGCGTTGGCACAGGCAGTGGCCACCGCACCGACGTGCGCCCGTTCGAGCGCGAGTTGATTGCGGATGAGCTCAACCTCGTTCATGACCGATCAACAAATGACCCGAGGTATATCCTATAACACGATGAATGGACGTGATAAGTCGTTCGCGCCTGCCGCTCAAGTCGCCGTCGGGAAGCTCGCCCCGTGCACGAAGGCGTGCAGCTGCGCGATGATCGCGAGCGCAATCGACTCGGGGCTGCGCCCTCCGAGAGGAAGGCCCACCGGTGCATGGAGGCGCCCCTGCAGCGCACCGGCGTCGGAGCCGAGATCTGCGAGAAGCCGGGCCCGGCGCACCGCAGGCCCGAGCAGCCCCACGTAGGGGATGGCGCTTGCCGAGAGCTCGCGCAGGTACGCGAGGTCTGAGGGCAGGTGGTGGCTCATCACCACGGCCGCCGCGAAGCCCGTGAGATCGAGTGCGCCGGAGAGCGTCTCGGGCCGCGCGAGCAGCACCCTTTCGGCGCCCGGAAAGTGACCTTGGACTGCGTAGCCGGCACGGTGATCGACCAGGGTCACTTTCCAGCCGAGCCGCACCGCGAGATCGACGACCGGCAGTGCGTCCGGACCCGCTCCGAGCAGCAGGATACGGGGGGGAAGTGAGAGCGGTAGCACGAAGAGCTTCCAGGACGATTCCTCGAGCCAGCCGGTCTCACCGTAAGCCGCCGCGCGGCGCAGAAGCTCCTGTGCCGCGGATGCCCGGAGCGGTCGGGGCAGCGGTGCGCCCGCGCCGGCGTCGGACGGCAACACCACGCTTCCCGGCCGCACCTCCTCGTCCGCTGAGTCGACGATGACGCCGATGGCGGTGCGCTCGTGTGCGGCGAGCGCCGTGGCGAGGTGCGCGAGGGGCTGCCAGCCGGTCGCCGGCCCCACCTGCAGCAGGAGGATCTGCATCGCCCCCTCACACCCCAGGCCCAGTCCCCAGAGCAGGTCATCCGCAGAGCGGGTGTCATAGCGCACGCTGGCCGCCGTGCCGCTCGTGATCACGGCGCGCGCACGCTCGCGGAGATCGCCCTCGAGGCAGCCGCCGGAAATCAGTCCGGCGTAGTTCCCGTCGGCGGCGATCAGGATGAGGGCGCCGGGCTTGCGGTAGGTCGAGCCGATCGTGTGCACGAGCACGCCGAGCGCCATCGCGCGCCCGGCGGCGCGCTCGCGCTCGTAGAGTGGTATCAGGGGACCCAGTGTGGCTTCCACGCGCGGGCAATTATGCCAGCCCGGCGCCCGCGAGCCCGGAGGCACGCGCTGCCAGTGCGCCCGGCGGGCTCGGACCGGCGCCGTACCCCAACAGCGCATCCGCTGCAAGTGTGCACACTGTCGTTGCGCACACGCGGGAGCGTCAGTAGAGTCGCACGTCCTGTCCGGCACCCATAAGACTTTGATTTAGATGGTCCAGCCCGATCCCTGGGTCGTGCACAAGTTCGGGGGGTCGAGCGTCGCCGACGCCGACTGCTTCCGTAGAGTGGCGGCCATACTCGAAGCTGCGCCCGCGGGGCGCCTCGCGGTGGTGTTGTCAGCCTGCCGCGGTGTAACCGACGCGCTGCTGCGCCTGGTGGCGCTCGCCGAGCGCCACGATGAGCGGGTGAGCGCCGAGATCGCGCAGCTGCGCGAGCGGCACACAGCGATCGCCAACGAGCTGCTCAGCCCCGCGGCCGCGCAGGGCTACCGCACCGCCTTCGAGAGTGATTGCCGCGACCTGCAGGAGGTGCTGCGCTCGCTGCAGCTGCCGCGCTCACTCGAGCACCCGCGCGGCTCCTCGCGCGATGTGAGCGATCTGGTCTCCGGCTACGGGGAGGTGTGGTCGACGCGGGTCTTCCAGCTTTTCTTCGCCGAGCGCGCACGGCGCCCGGGGCCTACGGCGTGGCTCGATGCGCGGCGCGTCGTGGTGGTGGAATGGGGACCGCTCGGGCCGGGCGTGCAATGGCCCGAGTCGCGCGCCAACCTCGAAGCGCAGGTGCCGGCGGCGTTTCACGGCACGCTCATCATCACCGGCTTCGTTGCGGTCGACCGGCGCGGTGTTCCGACCACGCTCGGCCGCAACGGCAGCGACTTCTCCGCCTCAATTTTTGGCGCGCTGCTCGGGGCGACGGAGATCGTCATCTGGACCGACGTCGATGGGGTGCTGTCGGCCGACCCGCGCCGCGTGCCCGACGCCACGGTGATCGATTCACTTTCATACAACGAGGCGATGGAGCTCGCCTACTTCGGTGCCAAGGTCATTCACCCGCAGACCATCGCGCCGGCAGTCAAGGACCACATTCCTATCTGGATCCGCAACACCTTCGCACCCGAGAAGGCCGGCACGCTCATCTGCGCCCAGCCCGCCTCGACGCTGCCGGTGAAGGGCATCACCAGCATCGAGCGCGTCGCGCTCGTCAACCTCGAGGGCACCGGCATGATCGGTGTGCCGGGGACCGCGCATCGCCTCTTCGGTGCGCTGCGCGAAGAGGGCATCTCCGTGATTCTCATCTCGCAGGGCAGCTCCGAGCACTCGATCTGCTGCGCGATCCCGCAGGAGCAGGCCGAGCGCGCCGCGGCGGTGGTGAGGCGCGCCTTCGAGCGCGAGCTCGAGGAAGGGCAGATCCAGAGCGTCGACATCGACGCCGACCATGCGATCCTTGCCGTGGTGGGCGATGGCATGGCCGGCACTCCGGGCATCGCCGCCAAGGTGTTCACCGCACTCGGCGACTCTGGCGTCAGCGTACGCGCCATCGCCCAGGGAGCTTCCGAGCGAAATATCTCGGCGGTGGTCGAGGGACGCAGTGCCATGCGGGCTCTGCGCGCCGTGCACGCCGGGCTGTACCTCTCGCCGCACACGCTCTCGATCGGGGTGATCGGTCCGGGCACCGTCGGGCGGGTGCTGCTCGATCAGCTCGCCGCGCAGAACGAGCACCTGCGCCGGCAGTTCCGGCTCGATCTGCGGGTGCGCGGCATCATGGGCGCAAGCCGCATGCTGCTCGCCGATGCCAACATCCCGATGCACGACTGGCGCGCGCAGTACCAGCAGAGCACCCGCGCCGCGGACATCGAGCGCTTCGTCGAGCACGTGCGCCTCGATTACCTGCCGCACACGGTGCTGGTCGACTGCACGGCGAGCGAAGCCGTCGCCGCCCACTACGCCGACTGGCTCGCCGCCGGCATCCACATCGTGACGCCCAACAAGAAGGCCAACAGCGGCGACTACGCGTACTACCAACGCCTGCAGAGCGCGCGGCGCAGCGGCGCCTCCCACTACCTCTACGAGGCGACGGTGGGCGCGGGACTCCCGATCGTTCAGACACTGCGCGACCTCGTCCAGACCGGGGATGACATCACCGGCATCGAGGGCATCTTCTCCGGCACGCTCGCCTACCTCTTCAATCTCTACGACGGCCGGCGCGGGTTCGCCGGGATCGTGCAGGACGCGCGCGCCCGCGGGTTCACCGAGCCCGATCCGCGCGATGATCTCTCCGGACAGGACGTGGCGCGCAAGCTCATCATCCTCGGCCGCGAAATGGGCCTGCCGCTCGAGCTCAGGGATGTGAAGATCGAGAGCCTGGTACCGGCGGAGCTCGCCGGCGGCACCATCGAGGAATTCACGGCGCACCTGCCGCGCCACGACGCCGCCATGGCGGAGCGCCTCGCGGCGGCGCGCGCGCGCGGCAAGGTACTGCGCTACACCGGCAAGCTCACGGCGGCGGGCGCAGCCACCGTCGGCCTGCAGGAGCTCGAGGCAAAGCACCCCTTTGCCAACATCGCGCTCACCGACAACGTCGTGCGCTTCGCCACGCGCCGCTATCGCGACAATCCACTCATCGTGCAGGGACCGGGAGCCGGACCCGAGGTCACAGCCGGTGGCGTATTCGCGGACCTGCTGCGCCTCGCGGCCTACCTCGGGGCGCGCCTGTGAGCGGGGCAGCGCTCGAGCGGGCGACCGCCTTTGCCCCGGCGTCGGTCGGCAACGTGGCGATCGGCTTCGACATCCTCGGCTTTGCGATCGACACGCTCGGCGATCGCGTCACGGTGAGTCGCAGTGCCGCGCCGGGGGTCGAGGTCACCGCGGTGCGCGGGGTCGCCGCCGAGCTGCCACGTGAGGCGCGCGACAATACCGCCGGGCGCGCGCTGCTCGCGCTGCAGGAAGCGGTGCGCCCCGGCTTCGGGTTCGCGGTGGAAATCGACAAGGGAATCCCGCTCGGCTCCGGACTCGGGGGCTCGGCGGCCTCGGCTGTCGGCGCGGTGGTTGCGGCAAATGCGTTGCTGCCGCATCCCGTGAGCCGCATCGAGCTGCTGAAGTTCGCCATGGCAGGTGAGGCGGTGGCGAGCGGCGCACGGCACGCGGACAACATCGCGCCATCGCTGTTCGGCGGCCTCGTGCTCACGGTTGGAATCGACCAACCACGCGTCAAGCAGATTCCCGTGCCCGCGGCGATCCGCGCCGTGATCGTGCATCCGCACATGTTCCTGGCGACGGCGAAGGCGCGGGCGATCCTCAGGGAGAGCGTCGATCTGTCGGACTTCGTGTGGCAGACGGCGCATCTCGCCGGTTTCATTTCCGGCTGCTACACAGACGATCTCGACATGATCCGCGCTTCCTTCGAGGACGTCGTGATCGAGCCGCAGCGTGCGGCGCTGATCCCGGGCTTCCAGGAGGTGCGGCGCGCCGCCATGGACGCCGGCGCGCTCGGCTGCTCGATCTCCGGAGCGGGACCCTCGATGTTCGCCTGGACGCTCGAACCGACGGCGCAGGCGGTACTCGCCGCCATGCGTCGCGAGTTTGCACGGCACTCCCTCGCCACCGACCACTGGATGGTCGAGGTGCGCTCGGCGGGCGCGCGGCTGCTCAACCCCTCATGAGCGCGCCATTTCTCTTCGGGAGTTCGCGCGGCGGGTCACCGCTCCGTACGTTCAGCCAGGCGGTGCTGCAGGGGCTCGCCCCCGATGGCGGACTCTATGTGCCGGTCCGCTGGCCGGCGCTCGGCGCGGCGGAGTTCGCGAGCGACGCCGGGCTGCCCGCGATCGCCGCGCGATTGCTCGAGCCGTTCGTGGCAGAGGATCCGCTCGCCGGTGAGCTGGGCGCCATCGCGCGCGAGGCGTTCGATTTTCCGGCTCCGCTCGTGCCACTCGGTGCAGACGGGCGACTCGCGGTGCTCGAGCTCTTTCACGGCCCGACGGCGGCCTTCAAGGACTTCGGTGCACGCTTTCTCGCCGCCTGCTTTGCGCGTCTGCGGGCGGGCGCCGACCGCACGCTCACCATCCTGGTCGCGACCTCCGGTGACACCGGCGGCGCGGTCGCCGCGGCCTTCCACGGCCGGCCGGGCATCGAGGTGGCGGTGCTGTTCCCGAAGGGACTGGTATCGCCGACACAGGAGCAGCAGCTCACCTGCTGGGGAGGCAACGTCCGCTCGCTCGCGGTGCGCGGCACGTTCGATGACTGTCAGCGTCTCGTGAAGGCGGCCTTCGTCGATCCGCAGCTCGCCGCGCGGCGCCTGCTGTCCTCCGCCAACAGCATCAACCTCGGACGTCTCCTGCCGCAGAGCACGTATTACGCTGCGACGAGTCTCGCCCTCTGGCGTCGCTACGGCGAGCCGGCCTCTTTCATCGTGCCGAGCGGCAACCTCGGCAACGCGGTCGCCTGTCTGTGGGCACGCCGGGTGGGGCTGCCGATCGGCGAAGTGTTGCTCGCGCACAATGCCAACCGCACCGTGCCCGACTTCCTCGCGACTGGCGCGTGGCAGCCACGCCCGAGCATCGCGACGCTCGCCTCGGCGATGGACGTCGGCGACCCGAGCAACATGGAGCGCCTGCGGGCGCTTTACCCGCAGCTCGAGGAGCTGCGCGGCGCGGTCAGCGCCTGCTCGGTGAGCGATGAGGAGATCTCCGCGCGCATCCGCGCGGGCTTCCGCGACTACGGCCAGATGTGGTGCCCGCACACCGCCACCGCGGCGGAAGCCTGGGAGCGGCTCTCGGCGGCCCGGCGGCGCGAGCGACGCTGGGTGCTCGTGTCGACCGCGCACGCCGCCAAGTTCCGCGAGATCGTCGAGCCGCTCGTCGGTCGCGAGGTCCCGGTACCCGAGACGCTGGCGCGCCTGTTCGCGCGCCCGGCGCAGTCTGTTGAGATCGACGCAACACTCGCCGCGCTGCGCAAGGTGCTGCTGAGGGAGGGGTGAGGTGCAGGAGCTGCAGAGACTTCCGCCGACCGTCTGGCTGCTGATCGCCGGCCCGGCCGCGTTCGGCTTCGTGCTCTTGTGGGGCTGGCGCTGGTACAGCCAGCACCGGGCGCGCAAGGCGCTGCACGCCGCGGTCACCGCGGGTTGCGCCGATCACCTGACGGATTCACTGGTGCCCGACGGCATGGGTGGATCCTTTCACGTCGACTTCCTGCTGCTCACCATGGGCGGTGTGGTGGTGATCGATCTGCGCGACGTGCAAGGCAATATCTTCGGCGGCGATCAGATGGCGGAGTGGACGGTGATGGACGGCGCACGCCGCTTCACCTTCACCAATCCGCAGAGCGCGCTCTACGACCGGATCGCGGCGGTCAAGGCGCTGGCCGGCGACGTGCCGGTCGAGGGTCGCATCGTCTTCACGCGGCGCGGTCGCTTCCCGAAAGGACTGCCCAAGTGGACACTGATGCTCGATGCGTTGCGCGCGGAATTCCCCGCAGCAGCGGACTTCGAGTCGCCGGCGGACACCGTGGCGCGGTTCCGTGACGGCTGGCAGAGCCTGCGCACCGCGGTGAAGCCGAGCAATATGACGGATATGCGCTGAGCTGCGTGATTTCGCGGCGGCCCCGGTCAGGAAGAGAGTGTGCCGGCGTGATCAGCGAGGACCAGTGACACGCAGGCCGTGAGTTTCTTCGCGTAGTCGATGTGCAGGAACTCGTTCGGCCCGTGCGCGTTGGCGTGCGGCCCCAACACCCCGGTGATGAAGAACTGTGTGCGCGGGAAGCGCTCACCCAGCATCCCCATGAACGGGATGGTGCCGCCGCAGCCGATGTTCACCGCCGTCTCACCGAATACGGCGCGGGAGGCGCGCGCGATCGATTGCTCGAGCCACGGGGCGAAGGCCGGTGCGTTCCAGCCGCCATTCGCGGCGGGCTCCTCGAAGCTCACCCGCGCCCCGTAGGGCGGCTCGCGCTCGAGCGCTTCGCGCACGGCGCGCTGCGCCCGCGCGGCGTCACACGTGGGCGGAAGGCGCAGTGACAGCTTCACCGCGAGCTCCGGCAGCAGCACGTTGCCTGCCGAGAGGACCGGTGGCAGCCCGTCGGCGCCCGTCACCGCGAGCGTGGCGCGCCAGCTGCTGTTGATGATGAGCTCGGTGGGATCGTTGGAGACCGGCTGTACCCCGGGCACCCAGGGGAGCTTGCCCGCGACCTCGGCCCCAAGCACCGCCGCGGCCGCGCTCGCCTGCGCACGCCGGTCGGGCGGGATGTTGACCTGCAGCTCATCGAGCAGCACCTCGCCCGTCACCGGGCTCTCGACGCGCGCAAGCAGCTGCTCGAGAACACGAAAGGGTGTGGGCGCGATGCCGGTGGCCATGCCCGAGTGCACCCCCTCGGTGAGCACCCTGATCCGCAGGGTGCCGACGAGGTTGCCGCGCAGCGAGGTGGTGCACCACACCTGCTCGTAGTTGCCGCACTCGGCGTCGAGGCACACGACCAGCGATGGCTCGCCGAGTGTCTCACCGAGCGCGGCGAGATGCGCCGGCAGATCGACGCTGCCGCTTTCCTCGCACGCCTCGATCAGCAGCACGCAGCGCGGCAGGCGCACTTGCTGTTCCTTGAGCGCGGCGATCGCCGTCAGGGAGCTGAAGACCGCGTAGCCGTCATCGGCTGCACCCCGGCCGTAGAGGCGGCCGTCGCGGATCACCGGCTCCCAGGGACCGAGGCCCGGGAGCCAGCCGGTGAACTCCGGCTGCTTGTCGAGGTGACCGTAGAGGAGGGCGCAACCGGGAAGCTCACCCGGCACATCCACGAGCAGCAGCGGGGTGCGCCCGGGCAGGCGCCGCACCTCGATGCGGGCACCGGGGACCTTCTGGGCACGGCACCATTCCGCCATGAGCCCGACCGCCGCCTCCATGTAGCCGTTGCGCTCCCACTGTGGGTCGAACATCGGGGATTTGTTCGGGATACGCACGTAGGCGACCAGGCGATCGATGATGGAGTCGTCCCAGGTCCTGCCGATGCGGGATTTGAGCCGTTCAAGGTCCATGGGTCGGCCTCATATGTAGAAATAACAGCAAGTTAAGTGTGTTTCTATCCATCGCTTCTCAAGGCGCCCGACTCCGCCTCACGACGGCGGCAGCGCAAACAGCGTGCGCGCAGCCGCGGTGCTCGAGCGGGCGAGCGATTCGATCGTCTCCCCGCGGGCGCGCGCCACGGCGGCCGCGATATGCGGAAGATACGCGGGTTCGTTGCGGCGCGAGGCCGGTTTGGGTCTGAAGTCGCGCGGCAGAAGGTAGGGACCATCGGTCTCGAGCAGCAACCGCTCGGCCGGCACCTGCGGCATGAGTGCCGCGAGGTGCGCGCCGCGGCGCTCATCGCAGAGCCAGCCCGTGATGCCGATCGAAAGCCCCAGTTGCAGATAGCACCGCAGCTCCTCTCCCGAGCCGGTGAAGCAGTGCGCCACGCCACGCCAGCTCGCGGCGTGCTCGCGCAGTATGGCGAGGAAATCATCGTGGGCGTCGCGCTGGTGGAGGAACACCGGCTTGCCGACCTGGCTCGCGAGCTCGAGCTGACGGTGGAACG
>Ga0310914_10003466_pt1 | contig 10849 bp, 13 predicted proteins | sample GREbulkMGAN108_FD_203450 | JGI IMG/M metagenome (GOLD analysis project Ga0310914, IMG submission 203450) | Lab enrichment of tropical soil microbial communities from Luquillo Experimental Forest, Puerto Rico - GRE.bulkMG.AN108 | ecosystem: Environmental > Terrestrial > Soil > Tropical forest >...
TCAGGATCCCGAAGGACAACGACACGCGTTACGCCCGGCGCGATCTGCTTGAGCAACTCCAGCCATTTCCCGCCCAAACTATATTCGAACACCAAAAAACCAGTGGCGTTGCCGCCCGGCCGGGCCAGGCTGTCGACGACGCCGGCACCAACCGGATCGATGACGGCCACGAAAACAATCGGCAAAGTGCGAGTGACTTGCTGCAAAGCCGTCACGCCGAGCGTACCGATGGTCATTATGATATCGGGCGCAAGCGCGACCAATTCAGCTGCATATTTGCGCTCGAGGTCGACCTTGTCTTCGCCCCAACGAATGTCGAACCGCACATTGCGGCTGTCACTCCAACCCAATTGTTGCAAGCCTTGCTGGAACGCCGCGAGGCGGGCCTGACCGTCCGGAGCGTCTGAGGCTCGGTTCATGAGCACACCGATCCGCCGTATCTGCTCGGGTTGCTGCGCGCGTGCCCCAAGTGGCCATGCCGCTGCTGCGCCACCAAGAAGTGTGATGAACTCGCGCCGCCTACCATCGAACATAGCTCTACCCTTAGGGCATCTAACGAGCGGGCAAGCCTGGTCTGCCGAATAAGACGATAGCACACCAGATGATCGTCCGCCGCGATGCAAGGATTTTGGACCGCCGATGTCCGCTTTGGGTCAAAAGCAGACATGTGCAGTGCACTAAGGCATGTCCGCTTTACCCCCAATAGCGACCGCGAAAGCGGACTCTCGCAAACGGGCATGTCTGCTTTACCCCCAAAAGCAGACATTGGCTTATTCGATCACCTCATCCGCCGCTAAGCCCGGGGCCGCGTCGGGGCCAACAAACCCAATGCGCGCGTTATTTGCTCTCAGGACTTAATCGGCCCTCAGATCAACACCGAAGTCCCAACTTAACTTCTTTATCTCGGAGCGCTGGTGCTCCCAGTGCGTTACGAAACTATCCGCACCCACAAGGTTGAGCACATGCTCGGCGGACTTGCGCCATCGCGGGCCGAGGCCGTTAAAGAAGGCATGCGCCTCAACGGGCAGCCGGGGCAAGATCGAAGCCAATGTGATGTGGTCGGTATCGATCACTTCAACCGCGTCTATTTGAATTCCCACCGCGCCTTGAAATCAGCCAGCGCCTGTTCGCGGTTTGCCGCGTAACCACTATCCGCCAACGATGCTATGCGTGCGCGAACAGTAATCGTCCAAAGCCACGGCCGATCCTTCCGCGCTTGCGAATGCAGCATGATCCGCCCGATGACACGTCTTTCGCCGTCGTATACGTCGTAGTCGTCCTTCGACCATAATACTCCGCCACGACTTTTCGCGGCGTGGACGAGGTTGAGGGTGGTTTCGGTCATCGTAAGCGCCGTTCAGAGGCATCAATCAGGCCCGAAACCGATAACGAACTTTTGCCTTTCGTGTTTGTGTTTGGCGGCCATTTTTAGTTTTGTCGGCCGCCTTTCGTGTCCCCCGAAACGCAACGCGGCCGAAAACGCTTGCGGCATACGGTTTTTGCAAAATCGGCGTTTTAAGCCCGGGCCGCCGAACTTCGGCTAAGCCTTTGCCTCCACCCGGCGAGATAAATTGACACTCGTAGCCACTCGCACGACGAGGCCGCCGATAAAAGATCTTCGAAGGCTTATTTCGGATGCTGCGAGCGATTTAATGTGCATTTTGCGACGCATCCACTCGGGCACGCATTTCTGTAAATCGACGTTTGGCAAATCTTGGCGCAAACTTCCGCGCAGGATTGCTTGTATTTCTTCTCTTGCGCATGGGCCGATGATAGAAGCGCGATAAGTGCGATGGTCCCTAAAACTATCCGCATATTTACCCCCCGTTGGTTGAAAGAGCCTAGGAGTGCGATTTCCTCGCGCAGGCTTTTGCAATCCTGCCTGTGCGGGGCTTCTTCTTTATTTCAATTACCGCTTTTAGTCGATCAGGCGGCTGCGTTAGCCGCTTTTTGGACGGTTGTTTTATTTATGTCCGCTTCACCCCCCGAAAGCGGACATGTGCGGTGCAACGAGGGATATCCGCTTTGGGCCAAAAGCGGACATTGTTATTCAATGACCTCATCGGCTTGAGCCACCAATGTTGGCGGCACACTGAGACCAAGCATTTTCGCGGCTTTGAGGTTAACGACGAAATCGAATTGCGTCGGTTGCAAGATAGGAAGATCGGCTGGTTTTTCGCCTTTCAGTATGCGTGCCACGTATCTGCCTACTTGCCGGTACGCATCGGTGATGCTTGGCCCATAACTTATCAGGCCACCTTCGAGCGCGTATACGCGGAACTGATATATGGCGGGCAAACGATTTTGGGCCGCAAAAGCAATGATGCGATCGCGACGCGTGTCGAAATACGGATCGGACGCGATAACCAATGCGCCAACTTGCTCACGCAATAAGGAAGCAAAAGCCGCCTTCAGCTCGGCATCGTTGCTGGCTTTTGCGACAAAGAGCTGTCGTCCAAGATCCGCTGCCGCTTTTTCGATATCGCGTACTTGATCCGCCGCGGGCGGGAAATGGGGGTTGACGATTGCACCGAAGCGAATGACGTCGGGTACTGTCTTTTGCAGAATACCGAACCGCTTCTGCTCCATATCGTTGCTCAGAATGGTCGAGCCCGTAACGTTGCCACCCGGTCGGTTGAAGCTTTGAACGAGACCGAATTTGACCGGATCACCGCCCATATTGAAAACGATCGGGATGGTCGCAGTCGCCTCCTTCGCGGCGTGAGCTGAGGCATCCCCACCGGTCGCCGCGAGAACAGTTACGCGTCGTTGCGCGAGTTCGGCGGCAAGCATTCTCAGCCGGCCGTAGTCGCCGCGCGCCCACCGATATTCAACGGTGACGTTGTTGCCATTGACGAAACCGCCCTCGCCAAGTCCTTTATGAAAAGCTTCCAGCTCTGCGACCGTATCTTCGGGTGAGCGCCCGCTCAAATAACCGATAAGGGGCACGGCTGACGACTGCCCGCGTGCGGCGATCGGCAAGATCGTCGCTGCACCTCCAAGCAGACGAATGAAATCACGCCGTCGCATTGCCTCCCCCGAGGCTTAGGACAAGGCAGCGTATCGCCTTACATCAGCGCGTGCCCATAAAATTGCTGTTAAGCGACAGCGATGTCCGCTTTGGGTCAAAAGCAGACATGTGCGGTGCAAGACGGTATGTCTGCTTTACCCCCAATAGCGACCGCGAAAGCGGACATGCGCAAACGGTCATGTCCGCTTTACCCCCGAAAGCGGACATGTGCGGTGCAACTAGCGACGTCAGCTTTGGGCCAGAAGCGGACATTGAGCTGCTCTAAGCAATTTGTTTCGCAGCTCGGCGAACATCAATTCGGGCGATATCGCAGCGCGTCAACCACGAGCGCGAACGCCGCCGAAGAATGCCGACGGCTCGGGTAATACAAATGATATCCCGAATAAGGTTGGCACCAGTCCGCCAGCACGCGCTTCAGCCTTCCCTTAAGCACATAAGGCTCTGCGAGACCTTCCGGGATATAAGCAAGGCCGCATCCAGCAAGCGCCGCGTTGATAAGCTGCGTGGTAGCGTTTCCGGTGTACTGCCCTTCAACGCGAACCCTTAGTTCGCGACCGCCTTTTTCGAATTCCCAAGCATACACACCGCCATGAGTTGGCAACCGAAGATTGATGCAGTTGTGGGCAAGAAGGTCCTGCGGACGCTTTGGCTCGGATTGCGACTTGAAGTAGGAAGGCGATCCGACCACGGCCATGCGCATGTCCGGGCCGATCCGTACGGCAATCATGTCTTTGGCGACCTGCTCCCCGCTGCGCACGCCCGCATCGAATTGCCCGGCGACGATATCCGTAAGGCCGTAATCTACGCTGGTTTCCAGCTTCACGTCGGGATATCTGCGTAGCAGAGGCGCAAGTTTTGGCAGAAGAAGCCTCTCAATTGCGAACTCCGTCGCGGTGATCCGTACCGTACCGGCGGGTTTTCCCTTCATTTCGCGGATGAAAGCCACTTCGCTTTCAATTTCATCTAGGCGAGGTCCGATGTTCTGTAGCAGGCGCTCACCGGCTTCCGTCGGCGAGACACTTCGCGTGGTGCGCGTCAAAAGGCGAACGCCGAGCCGTTCTTCAAGCTCGCGCATTGTGTGACTCAGGGCCGACTGTGAGACGTTCAGCTTTGCGGCGGCGGCGGTGAAGCTTCGCTCGCGCGCAACGGCTACGAACGCCATTAACTGGTCAAGGTTGCCGCGCTGCATTTATCAATCCTGCTCATAAGTTCTTGCCGATTTTAACACCTAATGAATAGGCGGCAACGCTCTTAAGTGTGGAGCATGCAAGGGAGACCGTCATGACCATTGAAATCAGGCACACTGACCGGGAGCGGATCATGAATCGGCTTTCGAATAATCCACTTTTCCATTTGAACAATGGCACGGCGATGCCGGCCCTCGGTCTTGGTGTGCTTGGTCGCGAGACGCGTGATCAGACGACCCACGCCGTCGAAGTTGCGCTTATGGACGGCTACCGCCTGATCGACACAGCGGCGGCCTATCTGAATGAACGGCATGTTGGGGAAGGCATCTCCCGGAGTGGTATCGGCCGTTCGGAACTGTTCGTCACAACGAAGCTTTGGCTCAGCGAATACGGTTATGACAAATCTCTGCGAGCGTTCGACGCCAGCTTGCGAAAGCTCAACCTCGACTATGTTGATCTCTACCTATTGCACTGGCCGCTTCCCTCAGACTTCGAGGCGACGATAGCCTCATACAAAGCGGCTGAAACGCTTTTGGCCGAAGGACGCGTACGCGCAGTTGGCGTCTCAAATTTCGGCGAAACGCACCTGCGAAAGCTGATGGACCGGACAAGCATCGTGCCGGCCGTTAACCAGATCGAACTCCATCCTGGTTTCCAGCAAAAGCACCTGCGTGAGGTGCATGCTCGCCTGGGCATTCTCACACAAGCGTGGTCTCCGATTGGCGGGAGCGTCAGGCGGTTTGGAAAAGGTGCCGACCCTTTAAAGGACCAGGACATCACGGCACTCGCGGCCAAGCACGGTAAAACCGCGGCGCAGATCGTGCTTCGCTGGCACATTCAGAATGGCGTATCCGCCATCCCGAAGTCCTTCAATGCCGCCCGCATAGCCGAAAACTTCAACATCTTTGATTTCGAACTTACGGCAAACGACATGAGCGCCATCGACGCTCTCGATCGAGGCGTGCGAACCGGCGCCGATCCAGAAACCATGACGGCAACGACTTTCAACATCAAGCTTGAAAACTAAGGGAGTGCCGCGTGACCGTTTCATTTGCGGGCAATGTCGCTCTGGTCACCGGAGCAGCGGCGGGCATCGGGCTCGCTGCCTCCAAAGCCTTTGCACGTGCTGGCGCAGCCGTCGTTCTTGCGGATGTCGATGAAACAGCCGCGCGCGCCGCGGCAGATGATCTGGTTGCCGCAGGTTACCAGGCCATCGGCGTCCGGTGCGATGTCGCCGTTGAAGCAGACGCGGCCCGGCTGGTCGAACAAGCGGTTTCGACATTCGGACGGCTCGACGCCGCATTCAACAACGCCGGCATCCATGTTATCCGCGCAGACACTGCCGATGTCGGCGCCGCAGACTTCAACCGCGTCATCGCTGTTAATTTGCGCGGCGTCTTCAACTGCATGAAGTATGAGTTGAAGCAGATGCGCGCGCAGGGCAACGGCGCAATCGTGAATTGCTCATCGCAAAGCGGGTTTGTTGGGATTGCGGGCCTCGGTGCGTATACCGCGTCGAAGCACGGTGTCATTGGCCTCACAAAAGCGGCTGCGCTCGAATACGCCCCGTACGGCATCCGCATCAACGCAGTATGTCCCGGCACGACCGAGACACCTCTCGTGAAGGGGCTCATGCAGCGCGAACCGGGCCGCCTCGACGCCGTTATCGCCGACATCCCTCTTGGACGCATGGGCCAGCCGGAAGAGATCGCCGCGGCGGTGCTATGGCTCGCTTCACCGACGGCGAGCTTCATGGTCGGTCAGACGGTAACGCCGGACGGCGGATACTGCGCCCGATAATCACGCCCGACACCTATGAGGATACGATGAAGAAAGAACCCTCAAATGCGCGAAACTCCTTTGGTGATGTCGCGCCACATCTGGCCGAACTAACAGACAAGGTCCTTTTCGGGGATGTTTGGGAACATCCTGCGCTTTCGCCGCGCGACCGCAGCCTGGTCACGATCACCAGCTTGATCGCCCTATACCGCGTGAACGAGTTGCCCTTCCACCTGAACAAGGCGCTCGAAAACGGAATCACGCGCGACGAAATTATTGGCACTATTACGCACCTCGCTTTCTATGCGGGCTGGCCAGCGGCGATGACCGCGCTTCAAATCGCGCGCAAAGTCTTCGATGAGACGCATTCTCAAGGCTGACTGTTACTTTGGCGTACGTCACGCGCGCCGAGCATAAGGTAAACGCGAGCGGCACCGCGCGATTATCCCGTCGTGTGACATAACGACGCTTTTCTATGAGCGTAGCTCATAAGTCCATGCGGCTTTGCCCCGCTAATCGGCAACACAAGGTAGAGCTACCTTTGCCTAATCAAGCGATGAGTAGCGCGTCGCACGACATGGATTCAATCATGAAGAACAAAATCGCGTCAGGGCAATCGACGATATGCTCCGCAGCTTGCAAGGAACCGCGCGGCGCGGCGATGGCCCCGCTCATAAGCGCGGTCTTCATCGCGTTCGTCGCAATGGGAATGGCATTGCCCGCCTTACCACTTCACATTCATGAGCGGCTCGGCCTAACTTCCTTGGTTGTCGGCCTTGTAGTCGGATCGCAATTCATCGCCGCCATTGTTTTCCGCGTCTGCGCAGGCCGCACGGCCGACGGGCGAGGTCCGAAGTGCGCGATGATCGTCGGCTTGCTCGTCGCAGCGGCCGGCGGGCTCGTTTATCTCGCCTCACTCTGCGTCACTGGAACGCCAGGGCTATCGGCAGCAATTCTGCTGGCTGGCCGCGCGTTAATTGGCGTCGCAGAAAGCTTCATCATCGTGGGCGCGCAAAGCTGGGGCCTTGCGATGCTTGGCACCAGAAACACCAGCAAAGTCCTTGCGTGGGTCGGAAGTGCCCTCTTTTGTGCGTTTGCGGCTGGCGCACCGCTCGGCTCAGCCCTCTACACGCACTACGGCTTCGCGGGCGTCGCCATCGCAACCACCGCGCTTTCGTTGGTAACGCTTGCTTTCATCGCTCCGTTAAAGCGGCTTAATCCTGAGCAACGCGCGCGCAGCGGCGTCCTGAAGGTCATGGCGGCAGTATGGCTGCCGGGCTTGGGTTCGGCCTTGAGCAGTCTGGGCTTCGGCGCGCTTACCGCCTTCAGCGCGCTTTTGTTCGTGGCTCGCGGCTGGCCTTCCTGGACCGCGTTCAGCACATTCGCACTTGCCTTCATCGTGACTCGGGTATCCATCAGCCACGTGGCTGATCGCCTCGGTGGTGCCAAGGTCGCGCTCGTGTGCGTGCTGATTGAGGCAGCAGGGCTCAGCGTGATTGAGTTTTCGCGCGGACTACCGCTTGCGCTCGCAGGCGCCGCGTTAACGGGCCTTGGCTACTCGCTGGTCTACCCCGCACTCGGCGTCGAGGCGGTGCGGCGGGCTCCCGCCGATAGCCGCGGACTCGCGATGGGGGCCTACACCGCATTCCTCGATGTGGCGCTGGGCTTCGGCACGCCGGCGCTGGGATTGCTGGCGAATTCGTTCGGGCTCGGCAGCGCATTCCTGGCGAGCGCCGTGGCGGCCCTGTGTGCCGCGCCAATTGCAGCCGCGATGCTGCGCGCATCGACGCGTGCGCCGGGCCTTCACACGGCACTAAACACACGATGAGCATCACCACCGCTCTTGTGAGGAGACCCATCATGAAAGCATTTGCCGCAATTCTACCACTGCTGCTCGTATTCCCGTCCTTCAATACGTTGGCGCAGCACCAGAGCACACCAGGCCCGGCGTTGCAGGAAGACATCCGGCAGGTCGCCCCGGCCCTCGACCAATACGCCCAGCAACGCGTGTTCGGCGAACTCTGGAAACGTTCGGACTTAAGCCCGCGCGACCGGAGCATCGTAACAATAGCGGCGCTCATCGCGCGTCAGCAGACCGGGCCGATGGTATTCTATTTCAATCGGGCGCTCGACAGCGGCGTAAAGCCGGCCGAATTGTCCGAAATTATCACTCATCTCGCCTTCTATTCCGGCTGGGACAATGCGATGGCAGCGATTGGGCCGGCGGCAGCAGCGTTCAAGCAGCATCAAGTTTCGCAGAGCGAGCTAGCACCGTCTTCTCCGGATTTACTTCCCTTAGACCAAGCGCAAGAGGCGGAGCGCGCGCGGCGGGTAGGAGGACAATTTGGTGGGGTGGCGCCCGGGCTCGTTCAATACACGACTGACATTTTATTCCGGGAGCTCTGGTTGCGACCTGGCCTTTCACCGCGTGACCGAAGCCTCGTCACCGTCAGCGCCTTGATCGCCGCAGGTCAGACAGCGCAGCTGAGTGGTCACCTCACACGCGCGATGGACAACGGCCTCACCCAGGTCGAAGCCGCTGAAACGATTACGCACCTCGCCTTCTATGCCGGCTGGCCCAACGCGTTTTCGGCGCTGCCGATTGCGAAGGACGTTTTCGAGAAGCGGGTGAAATAGACGATGCAGGATTTGCGCATCTCGTGGACTTGGCTAGCGGAAAAAGGAGACGCACATCATGGTCAATAGGACGTTCCTCGCAGCGGCGGCCATTGTCGCCGCCTTCCCGAACCTCGGGTTGTCACAGGGTTCGCCTTCCCCGCGCCAGGAAAGCCCCGCGGTGATTTCAATTACGCGAGCTGGTGAACAACCGTCGGCGAAGGCATCATTTGACAATTTCACAGGATCGGTACGCATTGATCCGCTTGCACGCATGCGCGACGAAAGCCGCGTTGCCGCCAGCTACGTGACGTTTGAACCTGGCGCCCGCAGTGCCTGGCATTCGCATCCGCTTGGACAAACCTTGATCGTCACAGCTGGCGTTGGCTGGGTGCAACAGGAAGGCGGCGCGGTCACCGAGATCAGGCCGGGCGACGTGGTGTGGATTCCAGGTGGCGTGAAGCACTGGCATGGCGCGGCGTTCACAACAGCCATGACCCACATCGCCATCACCGAGGCGCTAAACGGAAAAAGCACGGACTGGATGGAAAAGGTCAGCGACGAGCAGTACCGCAAGTGAGTTTTTTGAGATGACACAACGCAATACCTGGATCATACCGATTGCGACGGCCAAACGACTCAGTTGGTCGCTTAATATTTTTGTCGCAAGCGCATGGGTTTTGACGTTGGCCAGCATTGGCTTCGTTTTTGATGACAAGCTCGCATTGTCGAGCCATGGATTGAGTAAGGTCACAGTGATGTCGACCCTTATCGGCGCAATTTGCTGGTTAGGCGGCCGATTTGAACGACGCCGGAACGCGAGCCACTCGCCTGAGCACAAATCGCACTCGGTCGAAATCAAGGCGATTAGGTGTTTGTGTGAGAGCCCGGCGCAAGTTCGTCGGAGATAGAGATGTGGCGTAAGTCGTCTTTAATCATATTGGTTCTCTCTGCGGCCATTGTCGTTATGGCACTTTATGTCACTTATCGTTTGATCGATCCGCTTCCGCCACGTCACCTCGCAATCGCTGCCGGAATGGCAGGCTCTGGGTACGATAACTATGCGAGGCAATATGCACGGATACTTGCACGCCATGGTGTTGAGCTGGAGGTCCGTAACTCTGCTGGTGCAGTGGAGAATCTTGATCTGCTACGTGATCCCGGCTCTGGCGTGCAGGCTGCTCTCACTGCTTTCGGCTTCACGAAAACGGTCGACACAGACACCCTATATTCACTCGGCGGAACGTTCGATTCGGCGATATTCATTTTGTACAAGAACCCGGAACCTCTAACAGTTTTTGCGCAATTCCGTGACAAGCGCGTTGCCATTGGCATGCCGGGGACTGCTCTGCGGTCTCTTATCCTTGAGGTGTTAAGAGCCACTGACCCTCTGGATACTTCCATCCAATTTGTGGATCGCGACAGCGCACAGGCACTCGATGCATTGATCGAGGACAAAATTGATATCGCGGTTGTTCCACAGTTGGATGGCAACCCCTTGCAGCATGTATTTAGTAACACTGGCATCCGTTTAATGAACGTAGTGCAAGCCGAGGCCATCGCCAAAACGGTTCCCGGACTAAAGCATGTGGTATTGTGGCGAGGTCTCATTGATTTGAGCCGTGACGTTCCCAATTCGAACGTTGAACTGCTCGCTTCTCGCAACAGGTTGCTGGTGCGAAACGATCTTCACCCGGCTTTGCAATACCTGCTGCTCGAAGCAATGCGCGAAGTCCATTGGGCGCCGGGCCCCTTCAACAGTCTTGGGGAGTTCCCCGCCGAGCAACCCAACGATTTGCCCCTGTCTCCGACGGCACAGGCATTTTACCGCTCGGGCCCGACTTTGTGGCAGCGGTACACGTCCTTCTGGCTTAGCTCGCTCCTTAATCGTATCGCATTCTTTGTCATTCCGGTCGCCGTGACGCTAATTCCTGTAATTGGCTTGATACTTTCCTTTTACAGATGGATGCACACGCGTCGTTCCGGACGGTCTTTGCCTAGGAAGTGATACGCCGTCGTGGCTCCAGGAGCAGGCATGTGCAGTGCATTGATCGATGTCTGTACGGGTCAAAAGCAGACGTGCGCTGCATTACGTCATGTCCGCTTAGCCCCAATAGCGACCGCGAAAGCGGACATCGGCAAACTGTCATGTCTGCTTTACCCCCGAAAGCGGACATGTGCAGTGCGAGAGCTTATGTCCGCTTTGGGCCAAAAGCGGACATGAGACGTTACTCAA
>Ga0310914_10003469_pt1 | contig 10844 bp, 10 predicted proteins | sample GREbulkMGAN108_FD_203450 | JGI IMG/M metagenome (GOLD analysis project Ga0310914, IMG submission 203450) | Lab enrichment of tropical soil microbial communities from Luquillo Experimental Forest, Puerto Rico - GRE.bulkMG.AN108 | ecosystem: Environmental > Terrestrial > Soil > Tropical forest >...
AAGCACAGCTCATCGATACGGTCTGGGGACCGAAACTCCTGACCCGGCGTCAGGGCGAAGCATTGCATCCGGCGCGTGAGCCGCTGCCGATGCTCGAGCACCTCCGCCAGATGATCGGCGAATACAATTTCGCCGGCCAGTACCAGCAGGCCCCGACGCCATTGGGCGGCGGCCTGGTCAAGGCGGCCTGGTTCAAGCACTATGTGGCGAGCGCACTGCCCCCGAGCTTCGACCGCATCGTGCAGAGCTGGGACACTGCCAACAAGGCGACCGAGCTCAGCGATTTCAGCGTCTGCACGACCTGGGGCATTGCCGGCAATAACCTCTATCTCGTCGACCTGGTGCGCCGGCGCATGGAATACCCAGAGCTGAAGCGCGAAGTGCGCGCGCAATACGAGCGATTCCGGCCCTCTGTCGTGCTGATCGAGGACAAGGCCTCGGGGACCCAGCTGATCCAGGAGCTAATTCATGAGGGCCTCTACGCGGTCGCCCGCTACCAGCCGCAAACCGACAAGGTCATGCGCATGCACGCCCAGACAGCGATGATCGAGAACGGTTTCGTCCACCTGCCCGACGCGGCATCGTGGCTCGCACCCTATCTGCACGAGATGACGGTCTTCCCGCACGGCAAGCACGACGACCAGGTCGACTCGACCGCGCAAATGCTTGACTGGTACAAGCAAGGCGCCGGCGGCCCCAGCTCCAACCGCGGGATCTTTGAGCTTTACCGGCAGCGCGCCGAAGAGCTTTGTCGCGGCGAGACCGAGCGCCGGCGTCGGGTACGGCTGCGCGTCCCTCCCGGCATCGGCCATCGCAATATGCTCCTTCTCAACGTCGCGGCCGACGGCACGGTCGAGATGTCGGAGAGCGAGGCCGAGTCGTTCCTGCGGGCGGGGTGGGTGAAGGTCGACGCAGACGACAGGCGGGGCTAGGAATGAGCGCCCGTCCCGCTTCGGTAGGGCCCCGTCGTAGAGGCGACGAACCCGACCTGGCACGCTCCCATCCGATGGCCGCTTTCTACGCATTGCGACTATCGTTTCCTCAACGGCAACGACCGCCCATGCCCCAGGCCGCGTGAAAACGCGCGCGAGTCAAGAAAGCGTAGAACCGGTTTCTCTATCGCCTTCCTCGGATAGCCATCGCCAGCGCTTTTGGTTTTCAGATTGACCAAATTAAGAAGAACTTTCCACGAGCAAATTGAACGCGCGAGTTTTCGGACAGCCTGGCCCCATAGCCGACATCCACTTCTCGGCGCGCGCCACCCTTGCTTTACCGATCTCTGTGTGAGAGAACACTACGGGAACATGAACCATCGACCTTTACGAAGTTAGGCGAGCAACCGAATCGAGTCGTCTCGTCCCGGTGCATCTTGTGGGAGCAGAGCTGATAGAAAATTTCCCAGGTAAGCGCCTGAACGTCGATGAATTCCACCGTCCATTCGAACGGGGCGTTTCTACACACCCAACCACGCGGCATGATGCGGGCGGGACCCCCATAAGCCAGGAGATTGTATTGGTCGAATCCGTCAGAGCGATGCAGTGGACCAACCGGTCGGTCGTCCGTTTTGCTGGGGGCGAGGACGATCCGGTAGGGCTGATCGAGCGGAAGGCGCGGGAACTCGTCCTGCGCGCCCGCGATGCAGGGTGGGAGGGCCCGCCGTTCAATCCGCTTGCGATAGCCAAGCTATTGAACATAGCAGTCGAGGCGAACGCGGACGTGATCGACGCGCGAACAATCTCGAATGACAAGGGGCTGCGCATCCAATTTAATCCGACGCAACCACGAGAGCGGTTGCGGTTTTCCATCGCGCATGAAATCGCCCATGCGCTGTTCCCCGATGTAGGCGACGCACCCCGCCATCGCGGCGGCGACGGCAGCGATCCTGACGATTGGCAACTTGAAATGCTCTGCAATCTCGCTGCTGCCGAGTTCGTAATGCCGATGGGAAGCCTCCCGCCGAGGAATCAGCTTCCCACGATAGAAGAACTAATAAAGGAGTGCCGCCGGTTCGATGTGTCGGTTGAAGCATTTCTCATTCGTGTCACGAAAGTAACCAATGAACCGATCATCATGTTTTGTGCGTCTCCTACGACTGGACCGAGGGGGGTAACAACATATCGCATCGACTACACTATTCCATCTTCGACAGCACCGAATCTTTACCTTGCCAGTCGAGCAATACCAGAAGGAAGTGTGGTCTATGAATGTACGGCGATTGGGTATACCGATCATACCGTCGAAAATTGGTTCGGATACGAGAGTCTGACGATCGAATGCGTCGGCATTCCTCGCTATCCCGGTGCGCAGCACCCTCGCGTTGCTGGTCTGATTCGGTTTCTGAGCAGTACCGCCGGGCGGCAGGGAATGAAGCTCGTCCACGGTGACGTGCTAGACCCGAGGACACCGGGCGAGAAGATAATCTGTCAACTGGTTAACGATCAGGCGCGAACCTGGGGCGGTGGCGTCGCGCGATCGACTGCTCGGAGGTACCCCAGGCCCCAGGAGTCTTTTTCGTCGTGGATTACTTCTGTTCCAAGGGCTGCGCGTCTGGGCAGCGTTCACTTCGCGCAGGCCGGGCGCTCTACTACGATCGCGAGCCTCGTGGGTCAACAAGGGTACGGGCCCTCGTCATCGCCCAGGATTCGATATGTTGCCCTGGCCGAGTGCTTTGAGAAGGTTTTGGCGTATGCGCTGCGGCACTCAGCGAGTGTTCATATGCCCCGTATCGGCGAGGGCCAGTCCGGCGGATCGTGGGAGACAGTTGCGGAGATCGTCCGCACAGTTCTGGTTAATAATGGCGTTCCGGTCACCGTCCACGAGTTGCCGCCCAGGCGAGCCACCGCCGAGCTGTTCGCTTGAGCCGATCGGGAAACCCCCTCCGAATCGTCGTTCTATCCGGACCGGTTAGCGCTGGCAAATCGACCCTCGCGAGGCTACTGCGCGACCGGTATGCCGCGCACCTGGTCCGAACGCGGGAGTTCATCAAGGAGCGGCTACCGAGAGTCAAAGATGAGCGCCGCGCGCTTCAACGGGCGGGCGACCGCTTGGACCGCGCTGATAATGGTGCCTGGGTACGTGAGGGTCTCGTCCGGGTAATCGAGGCGGCGCAGGCCGGCACCACCCCCAGCGGGATGTTTGTCGTCGACTCTGTGCGCATTTCCGGTCAGATCGAGGCGATCAGGCAGGCATACGGCCCGGCAGTCCACCATGTCCATCTTTATGCAGAAGATGACGAACTTCGGGAGCGATACGCTCAGAAAGGCGAGCGCACTCGGGAGCTGCCCGAATACCGGGAAATGCAGAAGAACAAGACCGAGAGGGGGATCGTCGAATTAGCGAAACTGGCAGACCTCGTGGTGGCTACGGATCGGTGCTTGCCGGAAGCGGTGCTGGTCCGAGCTACGGCTCTCTTGGGCCTGTACTCGCGCAACCGGACGGCGCTCGTCGATGTACTGGTCGGCGGGCAATACGGGAGCGAAGGGAAAGGCAACATCGTCGGCTACATCGCCGCTGAATACGACTTCCTCGTGCGCGTAGGTGGGCCGAATGCCGGCCACCAAGTCTATCGGGAGCCGAATCCCGAGGTCTACCACCATTTGCCATCTGGAACTGGTCGCGCGCCGAACGCGAAACTCGTCATCGGAGGGGGAGCGGTGCTGTATCCGAAGGGATTGCTGGCCGAAATCGCCGAGCATGACGTAGCAGCCGACCGGCTCTCGATCCACCCGCACGCAATGATTATCGAGGATGCCGATCGAGATTTCGAGGCGCGAATGCTCGCGAGCATCGGTTCCACTGGGCAAGGCGTGGGCGCGGCGAGCGCGCGTAAGATCATCGGCCGGGGTGGAAGGAGCGATCCTGTGGTCCGATTGGCGAAGGACGTGCCAGAGTTGCGGCCCTATGTCAGGGACACCCAGGAAATTCCCGAACGGGCCTTCGCCCTCGGATGTTCCGTGCTCCTGGAGGGAACGCAGGGCACGACGCTCAGCCTTCATCACGGCGAATACCCGCATGTGACCTCGCGGGATACGACTGTGGCGGGTTGTCTTGCCGACGCTGGAATAGCGGTGACCCGCGTTCGCCGCGTCGTGATGGTATGTCGGACATATCCCATTCGGGTCGCCGACCCCGCTATGGAAGGTGAAACGTCCGGCCCGATGGCGTCGCCGGTCACATACGAGCAACTGTCCAGGCGCAGCGGTATTGACATGGAACGCCTGATGAAGATCGAGACGACCACGACAACGAGAAGGCAGAGGCGGGTAGCAAACTTCGATTGGGAGCAGTTGCGCCGCTCAACGTTCCTCAATGGCCCGACAGATATTGCGCTCACCTTCGTTGACTACCTTGATGCGAAAAACCAAGCTGCATATCGCTTCGAGCAGCTTACCCCCGAGACCTTGCGCTTCATTGAAGAAGTAGAGCGCGTGACCGGTGTTCCTGTCAGCTTGATCTCCACCAATTTCAGTTGGCGGAATGTCATCGACAGGCGGGCGTGGTGACCGAAACTGAGCTTGAAGAACTGCTCTCCGACTGCCCGACCTTGTATCACATGGCCGAAGACAGGAGCTGGCCGTCGATCAGGCACCGAGGCTTGCTGAGCACAACGGCGTTGTTGGACCTCTACGGGGTCAAGGGTGCTGCCCGCGTTCACATCGAGGAACGACGCCGGCCCGCGAGCGTGCCGCTGGACAGGGAGGGACTACCGCCGGCAGTTGTCCGAGATCAGTTGCCGATGGACGATGTGGGGCTTCACCGATGCTTGCCGTCGCACCTTACGCCTACCGACTGGTATCGGTTGCTGAATCGAAAGGTTTTCTTCTGGCTTACGCGGGATCGCCTGATAAGGCTGCTCAAAGCGGGCACTTATCGAGATCGCGCCCACACCGTAATCGAGGTCTCGGCGCGTGCTCTAGTCGAAGCACATCGGGAGCGCATCTGGTTATGCCCGATGAACAGCGGTTGCACCAAACCATATCCACACCCGCGTGATGAGAACACGTTTCGGCGAATTCTGGATTACCCATACATCCATTGGCGTAAACGGCGAGCGCCTGGGGAACGGGTTGTAGAGCTCGCTGTAGACTATTCGGTGCCAGACATCGCTCAGTTCGTAATTCGCGCTATACGCATGCAGGGCGGTCGTCAGCTAGATACTCTCTGGAGCTAATCGGAGCGCCCGCGGGCGGGAGGAGGCACTTAAAGATTTGTGCATATTATGCACGAATCATATTGTGCACGATAATCGGTTGCGGTATTATTCGGCATCGTCAAACCCTCGAAGGCCACAAGCCATGAACCCAACCCAAGCTGTAAACAATATCCGGATGGCGATCGAGAGCGCACCGCGCAACGATTACACTGCCGAGCTTCATCTCCAGATAATAAAGTATGCTGAAGTACTACGTAATGTGACGGGCAAAGAATTTTGTGATATGCTCGGCATAGGCTCTTCATTTGGTGTCGAGTTCAATAAGATGCGCAAGATTACGGCACGACTTCGGCACGCTGGCTTGGACCCCGATAAAATTTAGGTTTCGGTGATGCTCGAGATCGCCGCTTTGCGAATCGAGGCCGGAGCAAAGCGGGTCTCGATGGCAACGCTTCATGCGGGGAACGGAGCACGCCGCGAGGGCGACGATCCGCCGGCACTTTGGGGCCTTTCCCGCTCTACAAGCCCCGGTCCGCCATGCGCCATGCGCCACGCGATCCCCGTCGGGCCGGCCATCAAACCGTGACGACCTCATTTTTAGAGGCTTAAACGCGAAAGGTGCTGGACGCACCGCCCGAGGATACGGTCGCAGGCCTATGCGGTCGCGCCATTCTGTCGGTCGGCTTGCAAGTCGGGCTACGAAGCGCCGAGATCGCCGGCCATGGAAGGCAGGCGAGGACCAGCCGCATCCTATCGACGGTCGACGGTCTGATCCGAACGTCTCGGCGCTGCGCGCCTACGCGTTCTCTGTGGTCGATGGTAAGCTCGCCAGCACCGTATGGAGCCGGCCCAGATAGAGCCAAACTGCTTCGGCGTCGGCGGTCATCTCGGCGACCGTCGCCTCGACTCTCCGGCGCAACCGATCGCCGCCTTCCATCGCCGCGATCGCCTCGGCAAAATCATCCGGGGTAATCTGCTCAACCGGGTCACGCTGCGGCCGCTCCTCGCGCAGAAACGCCGCGTGAGCCCGCTGCAGATCCCGCAGCGCGGGATTGAGCCGGCGCGCCGCATGGTTGCGATCGCGTTCCAGCCGCTTCGCCAGCGGCATGATGTGCACCTGGCCGTATTTGGCGATGTGGCCCTGCCAGCGGTTCATCCCAGGCCGCTCGGGATCTGGCAGGTGTGCGGTTTCGGCTGAGGGGAAGCCGCACTCTTCCGGCGTGAGCTCCGGCAGTTGCGGCACCGAGAAGTGCTCGATCGGCCGCTCGCGCTTCTTGATCGACTTAGCCTTCTTCATCCGCTTGGCCGGCTTTAGCATCGTCACCGAGCGCATAAATTCCTGGTGCACATAGACCCTGGCTGGGCGGCCGCGACGGGTCGGCCGCGTCGCCTCGATAGCCACCAAGATGCCGTCGACCCTCAGATCGGAAAAGCGCGCCGAGGCCGTCTGGTGCGAGAGATCGAGTAGCTTCTCGGCTTCGTCGGAGGTGATCCCCTCGATGCCGCGACCTTTGGCCAGCTCCTCGATGCGGATGCGCGCACCAATATCGCCGCGTTGCGGCTCGGTGGTCGACATGATGGTCTCCTAGATGACAAAGGGCGGGCAACCCTAAGGGTCGCCCGCTCCTCTAGTCTTACCGCGAACTCATGCCTCGGGTCGGCGCTCCGCGAACCCAGGCTGCTGCGGCGTCCGCTCCTCCTCGTCTCCATCATTCTCCGGGATGTCGAACTCGGGGAACGGCTCGTCGGTGCCGAGGATCAGCCGGCGCATCGACCTGCCGCTGTGCCACGCATTGAAGGCCTTGATGATGAACGCAAGCACCTCCTTCTTGGACAGGTCGGCACGGCCGTCGGCATCAGCCATTAGCTTGACGCGCAGCAGCCCGATGGGACCCTGCACGGTGTCCTCGTTGCCGAGATCGTTGAAGAACTCCTCGGCAATATCCTCGCCGTGCCCCCTAGTGATCTGCCACCCGGCAAAGCACGCAACGTCCTTCTTGCGCGGCATCAGGTCGGCGATGACCTTTTTGTGCTCTGAGACGATGGCGTTGACGGCATCGTGCAGATCGGGCCGCTCGCGCACGTAGTCGAGCACCTCGATCGGCGTCATCCGGGGGATACGGGTCCTCGTGTGCGGATGATACGCGCCGCGCTCGTAGTTGACGGCGATCTTCACCGTCTTGGCGATAATCTTTGACAGCCCGTTCATCCCCGCCGTCTCCAGTGCATCGGCATCGGTGCGCGACTTCCCGTTGTCGATAAAGGCGAACAGGTCAGGCGTCGGTTCGACGTCCGCGACCACAAAGGTCATGAACGATGCGCCGGACAGGTAGCACGCCCAGCACCTATGGTATGCGTCCCGCATCACCCCGTCCGAGGTGATGATGATTGGCTCGCCGGTGGCCTTCCACTTCCCCTCCATCATCTGGCGCGCGTAATACGCCACGGTGGCGAGAGAGATTTGACGGTTGGCTTTGCCGAGCAGCAGCTGTTCGGCGATCGCCGGCGTTATGAGGTGCCAGCCGGTCGTCAACAGGTCCGGCTGCACCGGCGATTCGCGGGTGACGCGGTAAAATTCCCTATGCTTCTCGTCGAAGGCCTTTTGCGTCGCGGTCATCACATCGAGCGCGACAACGGGTTCCAGCCGCCGTTAGGCGACGGGTTGTGATCCGACATTAGTCGGTCTCCTCTCTAGGCGACCCGGGTAGGCGCATAGCCGGAACGGGTCTCGATGCTGCGAGCCCGCAATGGGCGGCTTGGCATCGGTGCCAACGCTAAGTTGTCACCCCCCACCCCGTCAAGGGATTTTCGACAGCCCGGAGTTGTCGGGTATGATGTGCGGCATGGATGAAGGTCTGAAACTCGCCATCGAGCGCGCTGGCAGCATTCGCAAGCTGGCACGGATGCTCGGCATCAGCATGCAGGCTGTGGTCAAGTGGAAGACCGTGCCGGCACATCAGATCATCCCGGTCGAGAGGGCCACCGGCGTGCCGCGCGAGCAGCTGCGGCCGGACCTTTATCTGCGGAGCTGAGTCGAGCTAGTGTCCGCCCGTGCCGAACTAATCGATTATCTCGTCGGCACGGGCCAGCAATAGTGGGGAACAGCGGTGCCCAGCGCTTCCGCGTCTTCAGGCTAGTCCGCGGGCGGTCCAACCGCCGCTATCGGCGCAACCTCGCCGTTGGCGGTCGCGACGCAGGACCGGGATCCACCCATTCCGGAGGCCGGAGGCACCTTAGAAAGGCCACAGAAAGGCCTCCTGTCGCAATGCGAAGCGGCGATTCTGCCCCCACGCGTGAGCGCCGCTTCGGGCAAGCTTCGGGGCTGCTCCCGTCATCGTCTTACGACCGGCACCGGAATAGTGCCTTCCGGCATCGTTAGTCGGCGACTGCGGACGAAATCAGCGACGCGACAATCGGCTACTTGGTATCATGTCGGGCCGGTAGCCGGTGGCCGGTAGCCGCATAGACCTCACACGCCTTCTGCTTGACACTCGGTGAGTGAGTGCTTACTTGCGGGCCGCCATGGCTGCGACCCGATTGGATAGCGACGAACGCCGCAAGGCTATCGTCGTGGCGGCGGTTCCGCTTTTCGCCCGCAAGGGCTTCGCCGGGACGACGACAAAGGAGCTCGCCGAGGTGGCGGGGATTTCCGAAGCCCTGCTGTTCCGGCATTTCCCGAGCAAGAAACACCTTTACGATGAGATCCTGCGTCTCGGCTGCGAAGGGGATCCGGCGCTCGAGCGACTGGCGATACTCGAACCATCGACCGCGACGCTCGTTCACATGATCCATTACATGGTTCGGTATTTTTTGCTCGGCGCCGGGGTCGATCGGGCAGAGCTCGACACCCGGCTCCGCCTCGTCCTGCACAGCTTTCTCGAGGACGGAGAGTATGCCCGCGAGCTGTTCGACAGGATTTTCGAGCGGGTGCATCCGCTTTTTGCCGCCTCGATCGAGGCGGCCACTGCAGCCGGAGACCTGAAATCCGGATCGATCGCGTCGGCGAACCGTTTTTGGTTCGGCCAGCACGTTGCGGCGATGGTCGCGTTCGTGCTTCTGCCGGGCCGCGCCTCGGTACCCTATCAAGGAACACCGGCGGCGCTGGTCGAGGAGGCGAGCCGGTTCATTCTGCGCGGCATCGGCATGAAGGAGGCGGCGCTCACAGCGGCGCTTGCCGTGGACGCAAACCGTCCGTTCCAACTCGCGCCCGCTTGATTGTGGAGTACGCCTATGGACGGCGATGGAATGGTCCCCGCGGAAGCTCTGATCCAGGATCGCGCCCTGCACGATCGCGGCGCCGTCGGACGCGCGACCACGCGGCGGCCGAAGACCGTCCGCTGGTTCATCATCATGGGATTGCTGCTGGCGGTGGTGCTTGGCGGCCTTTATGGCTTCAGCCGGTTCCGCGAGCACGCGATCACAACCTTCTTCGCCAACAACAAGCCGCCGCCGGCGCAGATCAGCGCGGTCGAGGTCAAGACCGAGACGGTGCCGCGCTTTGCCCCGGCCATCGGCTCGCTCGCCGCGGTGCATCAGGTCACGATCAACCCCGAAATCGGCGGCCGGGTCGTCAAGATCTTTTTCGAGCCGGGGACGGCGGTGAAGGCCGGCGACCCGCTGGTCCAGCTCAACGACGCACCCGATCGAGGCGACCTTGCGAATTACCAGGCGCAGGCGCGCTGGGCCGAGACTACGCTGCAGCGCTCCAGCGAGCTTTCCAAACATCAATACGAAGCGCGGGAAACCGTCGATCAGAAACAGAGCCAGCTCGACCAAGCCCGAGCGCAGATCCTAAAGACCGAGGCGCTGATCGCGCAAAAGCTGATCCGCGCGCCGTTCGCGGGCGAGCTCGGCGTGCGGCAAATCGAGGTCGGGCAATACCTGACCCCCGGAGCGCCGATCGTGACCTTGACAGATTTGTCGACGCTCTACGTAGATTTCACCTTGCCGGGGCGGCAGCGCCCCGAGATCAAGGCCGGGCAGCAGGTCGCGGTACGGTCCGATGCCTTTCCGGGACGCGCCTTCGACGCGAAGATCACGACGATCGAGCCGCAGATCAGCGCCGACACGCGCACCATGATGGTCCAGGCGACGATGCAGAACCCGGATGACGCGCTGTTGCCCGGGATGTTTGTCGATGCCCAGGTAGTATTGCCGCCGCAGCCCGACATGCTGGTATTGCCGGCGACCGCGGTCGAGTACACGCTCTACGGCGACAGCGTCTTTGTGATCCGTGATGACGGTAAGGACGCGAACGGCGCGCCGATCCTCAAGGCGGTGCGCACGCCGGTCAAGACCGGGGCTCGGTGGGGCGAAAATGTCGCGATCCTTGACGGGCTGAAACCCGGCGAGCGGGTGGTCTCGGCCGGCCAAGTCAAGGTCCAGAACGGCGCCCAGGTCAAGATTGGCAGCCCCGCCCCGGCGCCGCCGGCGAATCCGACGCTCAACTAGACCGGATTTCGACCGGATGGCATCGGTACGATCAGCCCCCCTCACCCTTCCCTCTCCCCCCGCCGGGGGGAGAGGGTTGAGAAGGGTTGGCGAGGGGAACCCGAGCCTTACCCGGAGCTGGGTGAGGGGGGTGCCGTCCGGCTGGAAGTTGCTCTAAGCCATGTCGTTCACCGACATCTTCATCCGCCGCCCGGTGCTGGCGCTGGTCGTCAGCCTGTTGATCCTGCTGATCGGGCTGCGG
>Ga0310914_10003475_pt1 | contig 10841 bp, 9 predicted proteins | sample GREbulkMGAN108_FD_203450 | JGI IMG/M metagenome (GOLD analysis project Ga0310914, IMG submission 203450) | Lab enrichment of tropical soil microbial communities from Luquillo Experimental Forest, Puerto Rico - GRE.bulkMG.AN108 | ecosystem: Environmental > Terrestrial > Soil > Tropical forest >...
GCCGATCGTACGTACCGTAGCCACCGAAGGCATCGGGATCGCCGAGCTTGTAGAGCAGGTGGGGCATCTCGATGGCTTGCCCCGGCCGGTCGCACGAGCCAGAAGCTCGTGCCACATTGATCATCTGGGCATAGCCGTGAGGAATCTCAAAGAGGCTGTCCGCTTCTACGAAGGCATCGGGCTCACCGCCCTGCCCTGTCAAACGGTCGAACAGGAAAAAGTGCACGTGGCCATGCTGCCGGCCGGGGAGTCGCGAATCGAGCTGCTTGAAGCGTCGTCACCGGATTCCACGGTGGCCAAGTTTGTTGAAAAGCGCGGGCCGGGCCTGCACCATGTGGCGCTGCGCGTGCCGGACTTGCAAGCGGCGGTGGACCGCCTGCGCGCCGCCGGGGCCCGGCTGCTGAACGAACCGCGAGCCGGCGCCGGCGGCCACCTTTATGTATTCGTCGATCCCAGCTCGACCGGTGGCGTCTTATTGGAACTCATTCAGGAGAACGCGTAGTGAAAGCCGAGATCGGAATCATCGGCGGCAGCGGACTGTATTCGATGCCGGGATTTGAGACGCAGGAAGAAGTCAACCTCGAGACGCCGTTCGGGCGGCCTTCGGACAACTACGTGTTGGGCAAACTGGGCGGCCATCGGGTGGCGTTCTTGGCGCGGCATGGCCGCGGCCACCGACTCTCGCCGTCGGAGCTGAATTTCCGGGCCAACGTATACGGCATGAAATCCTTGGGCGTGGAGCGGATCATTTCCCTCAGCGCGGTAGGGTCACTCAAAGACGAGCACCATCCTCTCGATTTCGTGATTCCCGACCAATTCTTCGATCGAACCCGCGGCCGCGTTTCCACGTTCTTTGGGGACGGCCTGGTTGCGCACGTGAGTTTTGCTCACCCGGTCTGTCCAGAGCTCTCCTTGGTGGTGGCCGATGCATGCGCGGCCACCGGAGTCAATGTGACCAGAGGCGGCACCTATCTGTGCATGGAAGGCCCAGCCTTCTCCACCAGGGCGGAATCGCTGGTCTATCGAAGCTGGGGCATGGACGTGATCGGGATGACCAACCTCCAGGAGGCGAAGCTGGCACGCGAGGCGGAGATCTGCTACGTGACCATTGCCATGGTCACCGATTACGATTGCTGGCACCCGGATCACGATGCGGTGACAGTGAACGAGATCATCACCCACCTGGTGAAGAACGCCGAAAACGCATGCAAGGTGGTCGCCCAAGCCGTAGCCAAAATACCCGCGGCACGCAGTTGCCAGTGCGGCTCAGCGCTCTCGCACGCCATCATCACGGACCGCAAGATGGTGCCGGAGGCCACGCGTCGGAAACTAGGTATCCTGATTGACAAGTACTTCGTGTAACGAGATCGCAAAGGAACTGCTGGACCAATGCCTGGCTGGGAAACCGCCGGACCGACTGCCGACGCCTTTGCTCAGCGAACCTTGCGCGCAAGCGCTCTTCGGGATCTGGGTCGAAGGCCTTGCGGACCGCTTCGAGCCCGCGCTGTGCGACACCTATGTGCGGTTGTTCGCGCAGGCGGTGGCCCATCGGGACCAAACCGTGGATGCGCGCGAGCTCGCGGCCCGATACCAGCGTATACGCCGGGTGCGGCCGGCGACCATCAATCCGCGGCGAGTTTTCGTCCTCTCGCGCGTTACATTAGGCGCCGAGGTGGCGGTGACCAGCGTGCTGATGGCCGCCGCGCGGCGCCGCTTTCCGAAGGCCGAGTTGTCGCTGGCCGGCCCGCGCAAGAATTTCGAGCTGTTCGCGGGCGATCCCGGAATCCATCATGCTCCCGTGGAGTACCTTCGCGGCAGCTTCGACGAACGGCTCGCCGCGGCCACGGAGTTGAGGGAGATCCTTGGCGATCCCGACTCGCTCGTGATCGATCCTGATTCCCGCCTCACGCAGCTTGGTCTGGTACCTGTGTGCGCCGACGAGCGATATCACCTGTTCGAAAGCCGAGCCTACGGCAGTGCGACCGAACGTACGCTACCGGAGCTCGCCGCGGCCTGGGCTCAGGAGACCTTCGGGGTGAGCGAAGCAAAACCATTTCTCTGTTTGAACGGCCCGCGCCCGCAGGCGTCCGCCATTTCGCTCAGTCTCGGCGTGGGCGAAAACCCGGCCAAGCGGCTCGCCGAACCTTTCGAAGAAAAGCTGCTGGCGCTTTTGGCGGCGACGGGCCATTCTCTCGCCATCGACATGGGTGCGGGTGGGGCGGAAGCCGAGCGAGTCCTCAGGGCCGTGGCGCGCTCGGGCGTCAAGGCCAGGTTGTGGGAAGGCTCGTTCTCGGGCTTCGCTTCGATCATTGCCGGCAGCCGGTTATTCGTCGGCTATGATTCGGCCGGACAGCACGTGGCTGCGGCCTGCGGGGTGCCCCTGATCAGCATCTTTGCGGGGTTTCCCTCGCCACGAATGTTCGCCCGCTGGCGTCCCGTGGGCGCTCAAGCGACCGTCATCCGCGTCGACCAGCCCGATCCCACCCAAGCGCTGGAGCGTGTGCGGGAGGCTCTCCTGAGGTATGCCTGAGCTGGCCGAGGCGCGACAGCGGCTTGCCGAGGCGCAATCGGTGGCCGTGCTGACCGGCGCCGGCATCTCGGCTGAGAGCGGCATCCCAACCTTCCGCGGCGCCGGCGGGTTGTGGAACCACTATCGCGCCGAAGACCTGGCCACGCCCGAAGCCTTCGCCCGCGATCCCCGGCTGGTCTGGGAGTGGTACAACTGGCGGCGGGAAACCATCGCCAAGGCCGCGCCGAACCCGGCTCACCTGGCCCTGGTGAAGCTGGAAAGGGCCAAGCCGAGTTTTACCTTGATCACGCAGAACGTGGATGGCCTTCATAACCTGGCGGGCAGCGGGAGGGTCCTCAAGCTTCACGGCGACATCTGGAGGATGCGCTGCACCGATTGCGGATCGAATTGGCCGGACCGCCGTGTACCCCTCCCGAAGCTTCCGCCGCACTGTGCGTGCGGAGGTCTGGCGCGCCCCGGCGTGGTCTGGTTCGGCGAGCCTCTGCCACGCGGAATGATGAATGAGGCTGAGCACGCCGTCGCATCTTCAGAGGTGTTCCTCGTGATCGGCACCTCGGCGACGGTTTACCCCGCCGCCGGCTTGGTGCCCTTCGCCAACCAGAACGGCGCAGTCGTGATCGAAATCAACCTCGAACCCACGCCATTCTCCGAATCCGTCGACTTTGCCCTCGAAGGCCCGGCCGGTGAGTTGCTGCCCCAGTTGCTGTGAACTTACTCGGCGGTGATCGCAACCAATTCGGTGACCGGGAGTGGGATGATCTCGCCGTCCACTCCGCCGATCACCGCGGCCGTATGGGCGAATGCCAGCGGGTCGCCGGTGACGAAGTGGACCACCCGCCCGGGCTCGAAAGTATTGGGCGATCCGTCGAAATTCGAGCTGACGGTCTCCGCAGTCACTTCCGCGCTGTCCACCAGCCTCACGTCGGCGCCGACAGCCTTCTGGATGACGCGACTGAGCAAGGGGTAGTGTGTACACCCGAGGATCAATGTATCTATCTCGGGCCGGTTGCTGAGGTACTGGGTCACCAGCAGTTCGCTCTCCGGCGAATCGGCCAGCCCCTCCTCGACGACGTGCACCAGCATCGGACAGGCCTGGGACCAAGTCCGCAAGCCGCGCGCTTCGAGACGCGACTGATAGGCGCTGCTCCCAATGGTCCCCTTTGTGCCGATGACACCAACGCTGCCGGTGCGGGTCGCGCGTGTCGCGGCTTCCACACCCGGGTCGATCACGCCACAAACCGGTACGGGGGAGCGCTCGATTAGGGCCGGCAACGCCACCGCCGAAGCTGTGTTGCACGCCACCACCAGGAAGTCCACGCCGAGCCCGCACAGGAAATCCGCGATTCCCACCGCGAATTCCACTACCATTTGTGGAGGCTTGCGCCCGTACGGCACGCGCGCCGTATCGCCCAAGTAGGCGAAATCACGGTGCGGCAGGCGGCGGCGCAGGGCCTGCAGAACCGTAAGGCCGCCGACGCCGGAATCGAAAACGCCGATCGGACGGTTTAGGGACGGAGTGCGAGTCATCTTTCCTTCTATCTATGCTTGCACGTTCCGTGCCGTTTAGTTAGCTCTCCAAGTCGCCGTGCGATAATCGGAACCGATGAAAGCCCGCGTCTTTGTGTCCTTCAAGTCCACGGTGCTCGACCCCCAGGGGCAGACCATCTGCTCCAAGCTGCGCGACCTCGGCTATCCAGCGATCGCAGACGTACGACAAGGAAAGTTTTTCGACATCGCCCTGGCTGACGGAGTGACACCCGAGAAGGCGCGGCAGGACATCGAAACCATTGCCCACGAAGTTCTGGCCAACCCGGTGATCGAAGAATATCGCGTGGAACTAATCGACTGATACCAAACCAAAGGCCGCCGACCAGTCGAATCCACGCACCCCACTATAATGTAAGTATGTGTGGCATCGTCGGTTACGTGGGAACCCGCAAGGCGGTTCCCATCATTTTGGAAGGGCTGAAACGCCTGGAGTACCGGGGATACGATTCGGCTGGGCTGGCCGTGTACTGCGAGGGCAACCGGCTCGAAGTCCGCCGCGCTCAAGGCAAGTTGCGGAACCTGGAGGAGGCGGTCCGCATGAATCCGGTGGATGGCACGTTCGGCATCGGGCACACGCGCTGGGCCACACATGGGCGGCCGACTGAGGAAAACGCCCACCCCCATCGCGACTGCCACGGCGACGTGGTGGTGGTACACAACGGCATAGTCGAAAACTACCTGTCTCTCAAACATCAGCTCGAGGCCGAAGGCCATCTCTTCAAGACCGAGACCGATACCGAGGTCATTGCGCACCTGGTGGAAAAGCACTTCAAAGCCAACCTGGAAGAGGCCGTACGCGCAGCCGTGAAGCAGCTGACCGGTGTCTTTGCGCTGGCCGTGGTTTCCAGCTCTGATCCGAACAAAATCATTGCCGCCCGATCCGGACCTCCGGTGGTGATTGGCATAGGGGACAAAGAGTATTTCGTTGCTTCCGACGTGCCGGCGATTCTCAGTCACACCCGCGACATGTTCTTTTTGGCCGACGGCGATATGGCGATTCTCACCGCCGAAGGGGTGCGGCTCAGCGATTTCCAGGGCCGCCCGGTCAACCGCCAGGTCACCCACATTCTCTGGGACCCGATCATGGCGGAAAAAGGCGGTTACAAGCACTTCATGCTCAAAGAAATCTTCGAGCAGCCGCGTGCCGTCAAAGACACTACTCTCGGTCGCGTAGGCCAGGAGACCGGCCGCATCTTCCTCAACGAGATGGACATTGCGCCGGCCGAGTTCGCGCGGTTCCGTCAGGTGAAGATCATCGCATGCGGTACGGCGTGGCACGCGGGCATGGTCGGCAAATGCCTGATCGAGAAGCTGGCCGGGATCCCGGTGGAGATAGACTACGGCAGCGAGTTCCGCTACCGCAATCCGATCGTCGGGGAGGACACGCTAACGGTGGTCGTTTCCCAATCGGGCGAGACGGCCGACACCCTGGCGGCGCAGCGCGAAGCCAAGCAGAAGGGCTCCAAGACGCTGGCCATCTGCAACGTCGTAGGCTCCATGGTCACGCGCGAAGCGGCGGGCACCATCTACACGCATGCCGGCCCGGAAATCGGAGTGGCCGCCACCAAGACTTTCACCTCGCAGCTCACCGCCCTGTTCATTCTGGGAATGTATCTGGGACAGGCCAACCGGCGGTTGGACGAGAGCACGTCGCGGTGCCTGGTCCAGGAGTTATTGCAGATCCCCGGCAAACTCGAGACCGTGCTCTCGAATGACCCTCTCTACGAAGCGCTGGGCCGCGAGCTGCACCACGCCACCGACGCCCTGTACCTCGGGCGCGGCGTCCATTTCCCCATCGCCCTCGAAGGCGCGCTGAAGCTAAAGGAAATTTCCTACATCCATGCGGAGGGATATCCCGCCGGCGAAATGAAGCATGGCCCTAACGCACTGATCGACGAAAAGCTGCCGGTCGTCGTACTGGCGACGCGCGAGCCCAACAACGAAGACAGCCTTGTGCTTTACGAAAAAACGCTCTCGAATATCCAGGAGGTGAAGGCTCGAGAGGGCATCGTGGTCGCGGTGGTCACACAAGGCGATTCGCAGGTACACAAAATGGCCGATCACGTGATCGAGATCCCGCCTTGCGGAGAACTGCTCGGCCCGATTCTTGAGATCGTCCCCCTTCAGTTGCTGGCTTATCACATCGCGGTCCGGCGCGGCTGCGACGTGGACCAGCCGCGGAACCTGGCCAAAAGCGTCACCGTGGAATAGCCAACCGGCCGCGTCCCACGCGGTTTTGTCGAGCGCCTGCGAAGACCGCTCTGATTGTGGATAATGAACGGCGGAGGTCACATGGCATTCAAGGCAACCGTGCGCCATACCGGGGACGTCGCCGTCGTCGATCTGGCTGGCCGCCTGACGCTCGGGGAAGGTTGCGGCACGCTCCGCGAGACCGTCAAGGATCTGCTGGCCAAAAAGGAAAAGAAGATTCTGCTCAATCTGGAAGACGTGACTCACATTGACAGCTCAGGACTGGGTGAGATGGTGGGGTCCTCAGCCAGCGTCGCCGGCGTTGGCGGACAAATCAAGCTTCTCCATGCGCAGAGTCGCGTCCGAGACCTGCTCACCGTCACCAAACTATACACCGTTTTTGAAAGCTTCACCGACGAAACACAAGCCGTGGCCAGCTTCACCGGCGCGCCGGCGGGCGTCTAGGGGCACGGGCACAGCGGCTATCGGATCCGGGTGCTGGCGAATTTGACGGTTCCGGGCGGCGGTTCAGGCGCGATCAATGTGATCCCCAACAACTCCTAAAATGGCAGTTCGCCGTCTCCGACGACTCTTACCCGATGTACAAGGACGCCCCAGACCGGCAAGGACGACAGCGCAAAAGGTAAATCACTACCAACAGATGAGGCTCTGCGGCCCTTACCCGTCAGCACTCGTCAGCGCCGTCGGTTGCGGACTGCATCCGCTACCGCAGACAGTTGATTCTGGTATGCGGTCGTGTCCAGTTTGGGATCCAAGGCCCGCACCGAATCGAGGCGCGCGCGTTCGAAGGCGAGGTCGCCGGCGGCATCGTCGCTTTGCGCGAGCCGGCCGGCAGCGCGCCGGAAGGTGTAGTCGAGCATGGCCTGGGCCTGGGCGGGGCCAGCGTCGGCGACGTAAAGCGCCGCAGCCAGCGTCAATAGCGCGGTCCGCTTCATCCACGTGGGGTCGAGCCGATCGACAGTGTCGAGGTTCGAGTGGATGAGATCGAGCGAAGGAACCGCGAGTGCGATTCCGGGTATCTTCCGCTCCCGGCTTTCGAAAGCCACCTCGTCGGTAATCTCCTGGTAATCCCAATACACAGTCCGCAGGGATTGATGACTGCCGCCCCGGGCAATCACAAGGGGATCGGGTTCATACTCGGCGGGAGCATAGCGATCCTTCACGGACTCGGCGAGGTTCTCGATCAGGTCGTCGGCATAAGACGGCAGCCAGGCAGGGTTGAATATGATGACCAGGTTGTTTTCGGCGTTGCGCAGGCCACCTGCCTGGTCGAGCACCACCGAGAGCAGAATATTCCGGGCATCTTCCGGGTACCGGCGGAAATACGCCTGCTCGGAAACGATCTCGGTCGTCCACCAGAAACGCAACGTGCGTTGGGGCTTGGGGATCTTTCCGGCAACGATCAGATGATTCAGGGTCCGCACCAATTCGAGCAAGGTACCGCTGCCCGAAGCATTGTCGTTAGCGCCTGGTTTTTGGTGATCCAGGTGTGCAGCAATCACAAGATCCTCTCCGAGGTGCGTACCCGCGATCTCGCCCATCACCATACCGAGCGCGCCCGTCTCGCTGCGCGCGGCCTTGGCGTGCAGGCGTACGATGACCGGCGCGCGCCGCATGAGGGCCCGAAGCCGGCCGGCCTGTCGGGGGCTGACCATCAGAACCACGGCATGGGCGGGGGCTTCTCCCCAGAGGACTGCGTCGGGCGGCGTATGCCGGCCGAAGAAGTCTCCCGTAGGCGCGGCGATTAACGCCCGAGCACCGCGGGGCCCCATCGCCCGCCATACCGGCTGAGGTTCTCCGGTGGCCAGCAACACTTTTCCGCGCACGTCTTTGTCGCGATAGTCCGCCTCCGACACGCCTCGTCCGACATCCACCAACTCGGCGGTGACATCGCCATCGGCGCTATTGTGGGCGAGGAGCTCGGGAACGCGTTCGAGCGCCGAAATCGGCTCTGGGACTGGCGCGATCACGTCGAGCGACGCCTCGGCGGCATCCCACATCGGCTCCGGTGCGGGAAAACGCTCCACCCTCACGTGGCCCAGGCCATACTCGCGCGCGCGGCGAGCCACATACTCAGCCGCGTCGAAAAAGCCTTGCGAGTTCGGATAACGCGCTCGCGAGGCGATGGCCGCGGTCTGCTTCAGTGCGTTTTCTACCGAAAGCTCGCCGGCGATGATACGCAGCAGCGAATCGGGTACGAGCGGATTCCTGCCGGCGCCTGATGCGGCTGCCACCAGCGCTAGGACGAGGGCGGATCGCGCCGTGCCACGCGCGAGACGGCGTGCACCAGCTTGCGGTATGGAATCTCGCCGTAGGTTTCGAAGCTCAGCCATTCTCCGTCCCGCCAACTCGAATAGTACCAGCGCGCCAGCATCGCCAGGTATTCCTGCCGCTCGCGGAGCGTGAGTTTAGGGCCACTCACCCCGGCGAAGATCTCGCGCAACCGCTGATCGAGTGGGACCGGCTTCGCTAACGGCGCTTCGTAGCTGAACTGCTGCGGTGTCTGCCAGGAGCCGTCGCGCACAAACCACAGGTCGACGGCTCCCGGGGCGAGCGAGCGCGTGATCGCTACTCCCTGGAGACGGTCCACGTCGCGCGCCAGATCATCGCGCAGCTTCAGCACTTCCTCGACCTTTTCGAAACGTTTGTGGAGGCGGGCCGCTTCCTCGAAATTCATTTCTTCGCTCATCCGGTCGCGGGACTGGCCGATTGCATCGAGCAGAGACCGGCCGTCGGTGCGGAGAAATTCAGCCACCCGCTCGACTTCGCGCGCGTACTCGGCCGGCCCTACCGCCTGCTGGCAAGGCCGCAGACACATGCTCATTTCGCCGTAGATACAGCCCGGATGGTCGCGAGAAGGCGTGAGATCCTCCTGGCAGCGCCGCATTTGGAACAAATCGAGAAACTGGCTTTCGAAGCGTTCGGCGGCGGCCCGCGCGCGAAAGGGACCGAAGAACAGGCCGGAGGTGCGCGCGAGATGCGTGGTGATGTAGCTGCGCGGGAACTCGTTGTTCAGGACGAGCTTCACGTATGGGGGCATGGGCAGCCGGATCACCTCGAGATAATTCTCAGGGAAAAGGCGCCGGGCGGATTCGTACTGAACGACGCTGGATTCGAGCGCGGAGGCCGTCAGCCGGTACTCGATGCGCGCGACCGTGTGCCGCAGGTTGAGCAGTCGTGACGGCCGTTCCCGTTCTTTCAGAAGCCGCATCAGGCGGCGGCGCAGCAATGCGGTTCTGGAAAGATACGGGCCGCCTTCGTTCGGCCACAGGATAAACACGGCGGGAGCGTTGGGCACCGCGTCGAGCGCGCGATCGAGCTGCTGAAGGTCTTCCCGGACTTCAATCGCCTTCATGCCCATCAGTGATCCAGGCGCGCGAGCCAGGCGCGCGGGGTGTGCTCTCCGGCTATTCGGAAACAGCTTTCGAATCGATCACCTTCCGGATCTCGGAAACAAACTCGGCGAGCGGTTTGGCGCCCTGATCCCCATGCTTGCGGTTGCGGACCGCCACTTCGCCGCTCTGCTGCTCGCGATCGCCGACCACCAGCATATATGGGACCTTCTGCAGCTGGGCTTCGCGGATCTTGAGATTGACCTTCTCATTACGATCGTCAACGGTCGAGCGAACACCGGCGTCTTCCAGTTGCTTCCGCACGACGCGTGCGTACTCGGTCTGGCGGTCGGTGATCGGCAGGACCGTCGCCTGCACCGGCGCCAGCCACACTGGGAACGCTCCGGCGTAGAGCTCGATCAGGTACGAGACCATTCGCTCCATGGTGCTGACGATCGCACGGTGGATGATGACCGGGCGATGCTCTTTGCCGTCCGCTGCGACATAACCCAGTCCGAACTGGTTGGGCAGATGGAAATCCACTTGAATCGTGGAGTAGGTTTCCTCGTGGCCCATGACGTCGGCCAGCTGGATGTCGAGCTTGGGGCCGTAGAAGGCCGCTTCGCCGCGAGCCTCGATATAGGGCAGCCCGAGCGAGTCCATGGCCTCCCGCAACACGCGTTCCCCCAACGCCCACATCTCGTCGTTGTTCACATACTTGTTTTTATTGGCCGGATCGCGCAGCGAAAGTCGGTACCGGTATTGCGTAATTCCGAGATCGCGATAGGCCTGTTCCACCAGTCTCATTACGCCGGAGAACTCTTCCTTGATCTGCTCCGGCGTACAGAAGATGTGGGCGTCGTTTAGCGTCATCGAGCGGACCCGGCTCAGACCGCTCAACACACCTGACCGCTCGTAGCGATACATCGTGCCCAGTTCCGCGATTCGGATGGGAAGGTCCCGGTAGCTGCGCTTTTTCGACTCAAACACCAGGATGTGGTGCGGACAGTTCATAGGCCGCAACACCATCTTCTCGGTTTCAAGGTCCATCGTGGGGAACATGTCTTGGTGATAATGCTCCCAGTGGCCCGATCGCTGATACAGCTCGACCTTGGCCAGGTCGGGAGTATAGACATGTTGGTATCCGGTCGCCCGCTCGCGTTCGAGGATGTAGTCCTCGAGCAGCCGGCGGATGGTGGCGCCCCTCGGCAGCCACAATG
>Ga0310914_10003479_pt1 | contig 10824 bp, 9 predicted proteins | sample GREbulkMGAN108_FD_203450 | JGI IMG/M metagenome (GOLD analysis project Ga0310914, IMG submission 203450) | Lab enrichment of tropical soil microbial communities from Luquillo Experimental Forest, Puerto Rico - GRE.bulkMG.AN108 | ecosystem: Environmental > Terrestrial > Soil > Tropical forest >...
AGCGTCTCGAGTTGACGGGTCTAAGGCTCAAGCACCGCTGGAATCGCAACCTTGGCCGCGATCGCATCGGCCGTCGCCTGAATGCCGAAGAGCTTCGTTGCCCCCGCATAGATAAAGAGTATGGCAAACAGAATCCGACCGAAGATTATGAACGCTGGCATTGTCGGCCTCGTTGACGCTTAAGGCAGGGTTTTTCAGAACGGCAGCGGACGGATTATGGAGGTTCCGTCCGCCGTTTTCAAACGCTCAAATGCACTGCCCTTGGACGAAACAGCGACGGGAGCCGGCGGCCGCTCCCGCACTAACCGAACAGGCTCGGTTGCGGACGGCCGGTCTGCTCCTGTGCCTCGACGGCTGCAACCGCGGTCATGTTCAAAATGCCACGAGCGGTTACCGAGGGCGTGAGGATATGCGCGGGTTTCGACGAGCCGATCAGGATCGGCCCAACCGGGACGGCATCGGCCATCGCCTTGACCATCTGATATGCGACGTTGGCTGTGTCCAGATTCGGCATGATCAGGATATTGGCGACGCCTTCCAGCTTGGAATACGGCAGGACCAGGTTCCTGGTCGCTTCCGAAAGCGCGGTGTCACCCTGCATTTCGCCGTCCGCTTCCAATTCCGGATGATTCTGCTTCAGAAGCGCGGTGGCGCGGCGCATCTTGCGCGAGGAATCGCTGTCGTAGCTGCCGAAGTCGGAATGTGACAGAAATGCTATCTTCGGCTTGAGGTTGAAGCGCCGGACGTGAGTGGCGGCCATCGCCGCCATTTCTGCCAACTCCTCGGCGCTCGGATTGGGGCGAACCTCGGCATCGGCGATGAAATAGGCGCCCTTGCTGGTGATCAACAGCGCCAGTGCCGCGAAATCGCTAACTCCCGGCATGTGCCCGATGATTTCGCGTACATGACGCAGGTGGCTCATGTAGCGGCCTTCAACGCCGCATATCATGGCGTCCGCTTCCGCGCGGTGTACCGCGAGCGCGGCGATCACGGTGTTGTTGGTGCGCACAACCGTGCGCGCGGCATCCGGGGTGACGCCGCGGCGGCCGGCCACCTCGACATAGGTCTGCACATAAGAGCGGTAGCGTGGATCGTCCTCGGGGTTGACGAGTTCAAAATCCCTGCCCGCCTTGATTGCGAGCCCAAACCGCTTGATCCGGGCCTCCACCACGGTTGGGCGGCCGACCAGGATCGTCTTCGCGAGCCCTTCCTCCAGCACCTGCTGGGTTGCACGCAGCACGCGCTCATCCTCACCCTCGGCGTAGATGACGCGGACCGGCTGGGTCTTCGCCTTGGCGAACACCGGCTTCATGACCAGGCCCGAACGGAAGGCGAAGCGTTCCAGCAGCGCGGTGTATTCGTCGAAATTCCGGATTCCGCGCGTGGCGACGCCGGAGTCCAATGCCGCTTTCGCGACCGCCGGCGCAATCCGCTGGATCAATCGCGGATCGAACGGGCTTGGGATCAACGAACCCGGCCCAAAACCCTGCGCCTCGCCGCTGTCAAAGCCGCGTGCGACCACATCCGACGGCGGATCGCGCGCCAGCTGTGCGATCGCGGCGACCGCGGCAAGCTTCATTTGCTCGTTGATGGCGGTGGCGCCGACATCGAGCGCGCCGCGGAAAATAAAGGGAAAGCACAGCACGTTGTTGACCTGATTGGGAAAATCCGACCGTCCCGTGCAGATCATCGCATCCGGCCGGGCGGCGCGGGCTTCATCCGGCATGATCTCCGGCGTCGGATTGGCGAGCGCCATGACTAGCGGTTTGTCAGCCATGCGTTTGACCATGTCCTGGGTCAGCACGTTCGGCGCGGAAAGCCCGAGGAAAATATCGGCGCCGCCGATTACGTCCGCGAGCTTCCGCTTCTCGGTCTTTTGCGCGTAGACCGCCTTCCAGCGATCCATCAAAGTGGCGCGGCCCTCGTAGACCAAGCCCTCGATATCGCAGACCCAGATGTTGTTTCGCTGCGCGCCCATCGAGACGAGCAGATTGAGGCAGGCAAGCGCCGCCGCACCCGCGCCAGAGGCCACAATCTTCACATCGGGAAGCTTCTTGCCGTTGAGCATCAGCGCGTTGGTGATGGCGGCTGCGACAATAATCGCGGTGCCGTGTTGATCGTCATGGAACACCGGAATCTTCATGCGCTCTCGCAGGTGCGCTTCGATCTCGAAGCAATCCGGCCCCTTGATGTCCTCCAGATTGATACCGCCGAAAGTCGGCTCCAGTGCCGCAACCGTTTCAACCACGCGCTCGATGGTGTCGGCGGCGATCTCGATGTCGAACACGTCGATGCCGGCAAATTTCTTGAACAGCACCGCCTTGCCCTCCATGACCGGCTTCGAGGCGAGCGGTCCGATATTGCCGAGCCCAAGCACTGCCGTGCCGTTGGAGACCACCGCAACAAGGTTGGCACGCGCGGTCAACGTGGCGGCTTCGGCCGGATTGCCGGCGATCTCCGTGCAGGCCGCGGCGACGCCTGGCGAATAGGCGAGCGCCAAGTCGCGCTGATTGGCGAGGGGCTTGGTTGCCTGGATCTCCAGCTTCCCCGGTCGCGGCAGCCGGTGATAGGCCAGTGCCGCGGAATGCAGGTCTTCGGAATTGGATGACATTGCTCCCCCCTGCGCGGGCTTGCTTTTGGTCCCTCGACGTCAGTCGCTTGGACCAATCTCTTAGGACAATCTCCTGGATCGTCAGTTTTGGGGCAGATTGAGCCGGATGTGAAGCTCACGCAACTGCTTGGGCGTGACTTCGGTTGGCGCGCCCATCATGAGGTCCATGGCCTGCTGGTTCATCGGGAACAGCGAGATTTCGCGCAAATTGGTGGTGCCGCACAGAAGCATGACAATGCGATCGATGCCGGCCGCCATGCCGCCATGCGGCGGGGCGCCAAACTGGAAAGCCCGGTACATACCGCCGAAACGCTCCACGACCTCCTTTTCGCCATAGCCTGCGATCTCGAACGCCTTCACCATCGCCTCAGGCCGATGGTTGCGGATACCGCCGGAGGCGATCTCGTAGCCGTTGCAGGTGACGTCGTACTGAAAGGCCTTGATCGTCAGCGGATCCTGCGCGTTCAGCGCGTCGAGCCCGCCTTGCGGCATCGAGAACGGATTGTGCGAAAAGTCGACTTTCTTGTCCTCCTCGTTGTACTCGTACATCGGGAAATCGACGACCCAAGCCAGTTCGAAGCAGTCCTTGTCGACGAGATTGAGCTCCTCGCCGAGTTTGGTGCGCGCAAGGCCCGCAAATTTCCAGAATTTTTCGGGATCGCCGGCAACAAAGAAGGCGGCGTCGCCTTCCTTCGTGCCGAGCTGATCGCGGACCGCCGAAGTGCGCTCGGGCCCGATGTTGTTGGCGAGCGGACCTGCGCCCTCGCCGCCTTCGCGCCACATGATATAGCCGAGCCCCGGCTGGCCCTCGCCCTGCGCCCACGAATTCATGCGGTCGCAGAAGGCGCGGCCGCCGCCACCCTTCGCCGGGATCGCCCAGACCTGGTTTTTTGCGTCTTCCAGCAGCCGCGCGAACACCTTGAAGCCAGAGCCGCGGAAATGCTCCGAGACGTCCTGCATTTCGATTGGGTTGCGCAGGTCCGGCTTGTCGCTGCCATATTTGCGAATGGCCTCCGCAAAGGGAATTCGCGGCCAGTTTTTCGTTACCGGCTTGCCGTTGGCAAATTCCTCGAACACGCCGCCGATCACCGGCTCCATCGCCGCGAACACGTCCTCCTGCGTGACAAAGCTCATCTCGATATCGAGCTGGTAAAATTCGCCCGGCAGGCGGTCGGCGCGCGGATCCTCGTCGCGAAAACAGGGCGCGATCTGGAAATAGCGGTCGAAGCCGCTCATCATCAAGAGCTGCTTGTATTGCTGCGGCGCCTGCGGCAGCGCGTAGAAGCGGCCCGGATGAATGCGCGACGGCACCAGGAAGTCGCGAGCCCCTTCCGGGGAGGATGCCGTCAGGATCGGGGTCTGGAACTCGAAGAACCCCTGCTCCTTCATGCGCCGGCGCATGGAGTCGATGATCGCGCCGCGCGTCATGATGTTCTGGTGCAGCTTTTCGCGGCGCAGGTCGAGGAAGCGGTATTTGAGGCGGATATCCTCCGGATAGTCCTGCTCGCCGAATACCGGCAGCGGCAATTCGCCGGCCGACCCCAGCACCTCGATGCCACTGACATAGAGCTCGACCATGCCGGTTGATAGTTCCGGATTGTCGGTGCCCTCCGGGCGGCGGCGCACCCTGCCCTCCATCCGCACCACCCATTCCGAGCGCAATGTCTCGGCATCGCGGAACGCCGGCGAATCGGGATCAGCGACACATTGCGTCAGGCCATAATGGTCGCGCAGGTCGATGAACAGCACGCCACCATGGTCGCGGATGCGGTGACACCAGCCGGACAGGCGAACCGTCTCGCCGATGTCGCTCTCGCGGAGCGCGCCGCAGGTATGGGTCCGGTAACGATGCATGGATGTCTCAAGCCGGGTGTCGGGATGCGATTCGGGGCCAAACGGGTGGGTCCGAAACGCGGGAGGGTTTACCCGACGCAACGTGATGCGGCAACCGAAGTGCGGCCGGTTTTGGGCTCGAAAAATCGTCTCGGCGCGCCTATCTTGGTTGCATGACGGTGCAATTTCCCTTCCAGAACAGTTATGCGGCCATGCCGGCGAACTTTTTCGCGCGTGTCGCCCCGACCCCGGTCGCCTCGCCCAGGCTGATCAAGCTCAATCGCGCGCTCGCCGCCCATCTCGGACTTGACCCTGATCTGCTCGAGAGCCCCGAGGGCGCCGAAATCCTTTCCGGCAAGACCCTGCCCGCCGGAGCCGATCCGATCGCGATGGCCTATGCCGGGCACCAATTCGGGCATTTCGTGCCGCAGCTCGGCGATGGCCGCGCCATCCTGCTTGGTGAGGTCGTCGACAGGGACGGGGTCCGCCGCGACATCCAGCTCAAGGGATCGGGCCCGACGCCGTTCTCCCGCCGCGGCGACGGCCGCGCCGCGCTCGGACCGGTGCTGCGCGAATACATCGTCAGCGAGGCGATGTTTGCGCTGGGCATTCCGACTACGCGCTCGCTTGCCGCCGTCATCACCGGCGAGAGCGTGCTGCGCGAAACCGCGCTTCCCGGCGCGGTCCTGACCCGGGTTGCCTCAAGCCACATCCGCGTTGGCACCTTCCAATATTTCGCTGCGCGCGGCGACACCGAGGCGGTGCGGCGGCTCGCCGACCACGCGATCGCAAGGCACTACGTAGAACTCGCCGGCACTGAGCGGCCCTACCACGCGTTCCTGTCGGCGGTTACCGCGCGCCAGGCCGAGCTCGTCGCGCGCTGGCTGCTGGTCGGTTTTATTCATGGCGTCATGAACACCGACAACACGTCGATCTCGGGCGAGACCATCGACTACGGCCCGTGCGCCTTCATGGACCATTTCGATCCCGCGCAGGTGTTCAGCTCGATCGACGAGTACGGTCGCTACGCCTATGCCAACCAGCCCAGGATCGCGCTGTGGAATTTGACGCGCTTTGCCGAATGCCTGCTGCCGCTGTTGTCAGACGATCAGGACAGGGCGGTGGCCGAGGCGCAGGTGGCGCTGGGCGACTTTGCGCAGACGTTTAACACCGCCTACAAGGCCGGTTTGCGCAAAAAGCTCGGCCTCTTCACCGAACGCGACGGCGATCAGGTATTGGCGCAGGCGTTGCTCGACACCATGACCGCAGGCAAGGCGGATTTTACCCTCGCCTTCCGGAAGCTTGGCGATGCCGCCGGTGAAAATGCGGACGACAGCGTGCGCAACCTGTTCGCGGAGCCCGAGGCGTTTGACGAATGGGCCCAGCGCTGGCGCCAACGGCTGGCCGAGGAGGTGGAACCTGCGGCCGAACGGCAGGCGGCCATGCGTGCCGTCAACCCTGCCTTTATCCCGCGCAACCACCGCGTCGAGGCCGTGATCCAGGCCGCCGTCGCTAATGACGATTACGCGCCGTTCGAAGAGCTCTGGACGGTGCTGTCGAAGCCTTACGAGGAGCAACCGGCGTTTGCGGACTATGCCAATCCGCCGCAGCCGCATGAGCGGGTCTGCCAGACGTTCTGCGGGACATAGTGGTCGCTCCGTTAGCGGTGCTTAACTCCGCATCCACCATTCCGTGACCCAGATCCGCTCGATTAAGAAACGGTCAATGCGACCTCGACAAGCTTCCCTCTACGCCGGGGGATTTTGTCGTGGACGCACTTGTATTCGAATTCATGAGATTGGCCGTGCTCGCGCTCTGCGTCGTCGTAGTTGCCGTTCCATCGGCGCCCAATTCCGATCGGCGCGCCCGCCGCCACTGATATCCCATTCGAACCTGCGGCTCCCAATCACCGCGCCGCCTTGCGCCCGGCTGACCCGGCTGCGATTCCTAGCCCGTATGCAAGGCTCGAATTTTTGCCCAGACCCTTGACATACCGACGCTTTCGGCCGAACGGCTGTCGGCTTGTGGAGCGGATTTGACGTTCGCTACCCTGCTGCCGCGATTGCTTCATGCGAACGTCAAATCCAAAGCTCCACTAGCATCAATAAGTTACTAGTGGTCCTCGGATTCTAACATTCGCAAAAGCGGCTCTCCAGATGGGTAGCGAATGTTAGAATCGGACCACTAGCGTCACGGATTGTCTATGGACCTGATCACCACCACTTCCAAACTCGAAGCCGCCTGCGAGCGTCTCGCCCGGCATCCGGTGATTACCGTCGATACCGAGTTCCTGCGGGAAACCACCTATTATCCGCTGCTCTGCGTAGTCCAGATGGCAAGCCCCGACGAAGCCATGGTAATCGACGCGCTGGCCAAGGGGATCGACCTTAAATGCTTCTTCGAGCTGATGGCCAACGAGAAGGTCTTGAAGGTGTTTCATGCGGCCCGTCAGGACATCGAGATCATCTGGCACCGTGCCGCCATCGTTCCGCACCCGGTCTTCGACACCCAGGTCGCGGCCATGGTGCTCGGTCATGGCGACAGCATCGGTTACGACCAGTTGGTCGAGCGCATCACCGGTCACCGCCCGGACAAGACCCACCGATTCACCGACTGGTCGCGGCGGCCTCTGACCAAAGAACAGATCATCTACGCGGTTTCCGACGTTACCCACCTGCGCGACGTGTTCCTGGCACTTGAGCCCGATCTCAGGAAGCGCGGCCGCAGCGATTGGGTGAGCGAGGAGATGGAGGTTCTGACCTCACCGAGGACTTACGACTTCCATCCCGAGCGCGCCTGGGAGCGGCTGAAGACCAGGGTGCGCAAGCCGAAGGAACTGGCGGTTTTGATGGAGGTCGCCGCCTGGCGCGAACAGGAGGCGCAGAGCCGCGACGTCCCGCGCGGCCGCGTGCTGAAGGACGATGCGATCGGCGACATCGCAACCCATGCACCGACCACGGTCGAACGGCTCGCCGGCCTACGCTCGCTGCCGAAGGGGTTCGACCGTTCGAAATGGGGCGCCGAGATCGTGACCGCCGTACAACGAGGGCTGGCGCGCGATCCCGCAACGCTGCCGAAACTTGAAAAGCCGCGCAACAATTCGAACGGAGCCGCGATCGTCGAGCTGCTCAAGGTCCTGCTGCGCATGACGTCGGAGCGCCATGCCGTGGCGAGCAAGGTCATCGCAACCGTCGACGATCTCGAGCTGATCGCAGCCGACGATCACGCCGACGTAGCCGCCCTTCACGGTTGGCGCCGCGAGCTATTCGGGGAAGCCGCGCTCTCGCTGAAGCACGGCCGACTTGCGCTCGCCATCGAGAAGGGCCGGGTGGTGAGGGTGGATCGGGCCTGAGGCGTGTTATGTTTTGACGCGTTTTCTTCACGCGAACCGCATACACTTCGCTTGAAAACCGCCTACACCGCAATTCTGCCGCTGGCGCCGATCAAGTCGGCGCTGCGCCGGATGCCGGCGAAATTGCCAATCACCTTGATGACGGCCGTCTTGTACGAAGCGGTGTCACCCACGCCTGTCCGCCGGCACGCCACCGCATCGCCGACGACCTGGTAGCGATGACTGCGGTGAAATCCGTCGACCGCCGTGGCCAGGATGGTTTCGTCGAGGGAAAATCCCAGCAGCACGCAGCGGACGCTCTTGATGTTTGTCGTGTATTCGGCAAACCGCGCCGAGCTGTAGGCCGACGGCAACGGATGCTCGAAGGCGAGCTCCCCCGGCCGCGGTTTCAGCTCGGTGATCCAGTTCGTCAGGTTCGACGCCGGATTGAACCAGGCCGCCTGCGCGATCCGCTTCAAATGCATCACCGGCCAAAGGTTGTCACGCCAGAACGCGATCAGTTCGTGGCAACGCGACATGATCTCCTCCGCATCCGAAATAGCATGGCTGCGGCCTTCCGTGAGATATTCGGATTGCAAATCGGCGCAGACGAGGATTGGCGGATCATCATCGATTGAAGCGAGCATGTTGCAGTTCCGCGTCAGGAACGGGCCGATTGGGCCGCATTGCGCAACGGTGACGTCACCGCGCGGCCGGCAGAAACATCGAGCACGCCCGGCCGATCCCAATCACCTTCGGGACGGATGATCACGTAGGGATCGCTATCGAGCGTGATTGCTTCGGGGCCGGGCTCGATGTCGAGCACCATCTCGGTATAGGAGAAATCCGAGAAAGCGATCTTGCGATTGTGACCGAGCGGCTTTGCCCCGAAATGCGCCCAGAAATCGACGAGCCGATCCTGGGCTTGACCGTAGATCTTTCGAAACCCCTTGCGTCTGATGTATTCCACGCTCGCCTGCACGAGCTTGAACGATACCCGTGAACGGCGAAACTGGTGACGAACGGCCAGCCTCTCCACCTTGGCGAACTCGCCGAAAAACCGCACGCGAAGGCAACCGGCGGGTTCGCTGCCAACAAACCCGATGAAATGGGCGGCGACCAGATCGTTACCGTCGAATTCTTCCTCGATCGGGCAATCCTGCTCGGCCAGATAGACCGCCGAGCGGATCGCAGTCACCAGCATGAGGTCGTTGGGATCACGCGCTATACGGATCGTGATCGCCCGCGACCCGGCGCCTTGCGCCATGACGCGACTAGTGCCGTGCATCTGCATGACTCCCCGGTGAGAGCGAGAAACCAGCAACCGGCAACATCAGTGAGGGACGGTTCCAGGGGCGCTCGTAGCACCAGAGGTCCGCCTGGAAGCTGGGTATTGGCTCAAATCCTAGCGCAATCAGCAAATCGCGCCCCGCGCTGCTCGAGGGCTGGGCAAAGTAGTTTGCGCCGGCAAAGCGTGGCCTGCGCAAGTAGGCGGCGACATTGGCTATTCCCATGACCGCGCGGCCATAGGCCGCGAGCGCCCAAACATAAATCGCCGAAACTTCTTCATCGGAGGCGGCGAGAAATTCACGGTCGGGATTTTTCAAGTCGACGTTGTCGAGCAGCAACGCGTCATGACCGCGGCAGTTGAAATAGAGGAAGGCGATACCGCCGAGCAGGCGGTCGCCGCGTCGAAACGTGAAGATAGACTCGGGATCGGCGCGCAGAAAACGGGCCAGACCTACCTTGGCGTTGACGCCCGGGATTTCACGTTTGGCAATTTCGGCAAGAGCAGGCAATTGCTCCTGCATCGCGGGCTCAGCACTGATCACGGGAGCGGGAACGAGCGCGTCCAGCTCGTGCCGCAAGCCAAAATCTCCACTTCCTCGGAGCTTTTTCTGCATCTAATGTTCCATCCATGTGTAACAGTCATCATACCTGACGGGGTTGGCGGGTATGCCGCAACATTTGCATCGGGGTGCTGCACCAACGCAGCACAGGAAATTTGACGAAACACTTGGCGTTTCCTGGGAGGATCTGCGGTCCTTTCTGCTGTGCACGAGGCATCAAAGTTTTCGAAACGCCGCTGAAGCGCTCGGCCTGACCGGAACGACCCTGATGCGGAAGATCGACCGGCTGGAAGAGGAACTCGGCTGCAAGCTGTTCCTGCGCGATCAATCGGGCCTGTCGCTGAGTGACGAGGGCCGGGCGTTGCTGTTCGACGTAGAACAAATGGAGCGGTTGAGCTTCAATATCTTTCGTCGCGCTTCGCTCTCCACGCAGACCCAGGGATCGGTGCGGGTCGCGATGACTGAGGGGCCCGGCAATTTCTGGGTGCTTCCCCGATTGATCGACTTCCAGAAGACCTATCGCAACATCATGGTCGACCTCCGCTGTGCGATGGAGCAGGCCGATGTGTCCCGCCTGGAAGCGGACATCTCAATCCAGCTTGAACGACCGACCGATCCCGACCTCATCGTCACCAGGCTCGGCCGGTTGCATATCTACACCTTTGCCTCGGAAGCCTATCGAGATGCTTACGGCATTCCGGAAAATCTTATGGATCTTCGAAATCATCGTATCGTCCGACAACATGGTGTACAGCTCGACGAGAGCGGCTACTCGCGCATCCTGGGGCTTAAGTCGCTGGAAGGGGTTGTCAGCATTTCGACAAACTCAAGCGTCGCGGTTCTCTACGCCATCGAGCGAGGAGCCGGCATAGGTTTTCTGCCGACCTCGGCGATTGCGCTAGGTGCGCCGCTGGTCGCAATCGACCTCGGCATTAACTATCACATGGATCTGTGGCTCACCTATCATCGCGGGTTCCGCGACTCCGACCGCCACAAGGTGGTGATCGATTGGTTGAAGAGCATCTTCGACCCGAAGGTCTACGCCTGTTTCCGCGACGAATTCATCCATCCCGACGAGCTGGTGTCGTTGATGACCGCGTCGCGGCAGAACTACGGGCTCAAGGGATACGCCGCGGCGCAACCATTGTGAGCGCCTTCGCGCTACCATTTGATTTCCACGCCGAGCGTTCCCTGATGCG
>Ga0310914_10003485_pt1 | contig 10820 bp, 9 predicted proteins | sample GREbulkMGAN108_FD_203450 | JGI IMG/M metagenome (GOLD analysis project Ga0310914, IMG submission 203450) | Lab enrichment of tropical soil microbial communities from Luquillo Experimental Forest, Puerto Rico - GRE.bulkMG.AN108 | ecosystem: Environmental > Terrestrial > Soil > Tropical forest >...
CGTACTTTCGCCGACAGGACTTGTCGGCGTCGCCGAGAGGCTGATGGCGCCGTTTCGAAAGAAAATCGCCGAAGATGCCGCGATGTCGGCACGTCGCGTCGAAGTGCTGCCTTTGCCGGAATTCCTGCGCCCGAAAACTCATATCGATGGCGCCGTGCTTTCCGCCCGCCATATCGTCAAAAGCTTTGGCGGCATCCGGGCGGTTCAGGGCGTCGATATCGCAATCAGCGACCGCACGCTGCACGCGCTGATCGGCCCCAACGGCGCCGGCAAGACTACAGCGTTCAACCTGCTGTCGGGGCTTTATCCGCCCGACGAAGGCACGGTGTCGCTGATGGGCGAGCCGATAGCCGGACATGCGCCGGAAGAAATCGCACGCGCCGGCATCGGCCGCTCGTTCCAGATCACCAATCTGTTTCCGGCCTTGAGCGTTGCCGAAAATATCCGCCTGGCCGTGCAGGCGCGGCACCCCCGGCGTTTCGATCCCTTCACACCCGCGCTTTCGATCGCCTCGATCAATGTCGAGGCCGACGCCATCATCCGCTATTTGGGGCTCGCCGGCATCGAAAAAGCGGAAGCGGCTCTTTTGTCCTATGGCGGTCAGCGCCTACTCGACATGGGGGTGGCGCTTGCGACCGCGCCGCGCGTGCTGCTCCTGGACGAGCCGCTGGCAGGACTTGCCGCAGCCGAACGCGAGCGGATCGGCGCGATCATCAAGCGCATCTCGGCCGATTTGCCGGTGCTTCTGGTCGAACACGATATCGATCGGGTGTTCCAGCTCGCCGACCACGTCACCGTGATGAGTGAGGGAAAAGTGCTGCTCGACGGCACCGTGGAAGACGCGCGGCAAAGTGCGAAGGTGCAGGAGGTCTATATCGGCTCAGGCGCCGCGCAGGTCGCGTCGCGTCCGCGCCAGACGGCCGCGCGCGTCGACGCGCTGCTGAGCGCCGAAAACGTCAATACGTTCTACGGCAAGAGCCATATCCTCAACGACGTCAGCTTCACGCTGCACGAGAATGAGATCATCGCGCTGCTCGGCCGCAACGGCGCCGGCAAATCGACGCTGCTCAAAACCCTGATCGGAATTGCACCGGCTTCGCACGGCTCGATCAGGCTCGGCGAAGCCGAATTGATTGGCAATTCTTCGGCAGGGAACGCACGCCTCGGCATCGGCTATGTGCCGCAGGGCCGCGGCCTGTTCGCCGGCATGAGCGTCGAGCAAAATCTCGAGCTCGGTGCCTTGAAGCGCCAGACCGGCCACGGCGTCCACTGGACGCGCGAGCGCATCTATGAATATTTCCCGCGGATCCGCGAGCGGCTCGATACGCCGGCGGACTATCTTTCCGGCGGCGAGCAACAGATGGTCGCCGTGGCTCGTGCGCTATCGGGCGACGTGCGGGTATTGCTGCTTGACGAGCCCTTCGAAGGGCTGGCGCCGGCCGTGGTCGAACAACTGTTCGAAACCTTCGACCGCTTGCGCCAGGAGGTCGCCATCGTCATCGTGGATCACCATCTCGACCTGGCGCTTGCGCTATCCGATACCACGGTGGCGCTCGAGCGCGGGCGAGTCATTCACCAGGGACCGTCGCAGGCACTGCGCGACGATCTCGATCTGCGCCGCAAAGTGCTCTGGCTGTGAGCAAAGACGCGAAAAAAGAAAACGTGAGAGAGAAAAATGGCAGATACTGAACGCAAGGTCGCCATTGTCGGCGCCGGTCTGATCGGACGCGCCTGGGCCACGATCTTTGCGCGCGCGGGTTGGAACGTGCGCCTGACCGACCCGCATATTCCGACCTTGAAGTCCGCCCCTCGCCTGATCCGCGACGAGTTGCACGCGCTGGCGCGCCATGGGCTTGCCAGCGACCCCGACGGCGCTGTGGCACGGGTCTCGGCCGCGGGAAATCTCGAGGAGGCGGTGCGGGACGTCGAATTCGTCCAGGAGAACGGGCCGGAAAAAGTCGACGACAAGCGGAGCATCTTTGCCCAGCTCGACAGGATGGCGCCCAAGGACGCGCTTTTGGTGTCATCGACCTCGGCGATCACCGCCTCGCGCTTTACCGAGCACCTGCAGGGACGCTCGCGCTGCCTGGTCGGCCACCCGGTCAATCCGCCGCATCTGGTGCCGCTGGTCGAATTGTGCGGGGCGCCCTGGACCTCGCCCGAAGCGATCGACCGCGCCCGCGCCATCTACCGCGAAATCGGCCAGGTGCCGGTTACGATTAACCGTGAGATCAACGGCTTTGTGCTGAACCGCCTGCAAGGCGCACTGCTCGCCGAAGCGTTCCGTCTGGTCGGCGAAGGTTATATTTCCGCGCAGGATCTCGACCACACCGTCAAGGATGGCCTCGGCCTGCGCTGGTCGTTCATCGGCCCGTTCGAAACCATCGAGCTCAACGCGCCTGGCGGCATTGCGGATTACTGCGCGCGCTATACCGGCTTCTACAAGGAATTGGCCTCCAGCCCCGCCGGGCCCGAGGTGTTCGAGAGCCCTAATGTCGATCGCGTGATCGCGGCATGGCCTTTTCAACCGACGGCCGAGCGCATCGCCGCGCTCACGGAACGGCGCAACGAACGCCTCGCTGCGCTTGCCGCGCACAAGTCCAGGTACGATACGACCCAAGCCGACAGCGCTTAAACGTCCACCGCACTAGCAGCAAAGAAAGCAAGCCCATGAGCCGCAAAGTCATTATCACCTGCGCCGTCACCGGCGCGATCCACACGCCCTCGATGTCGAAGGCTTTGCCGGTGACGCCGCAGGAAATCGCCGATGCAGCCGTCGAGGCCGCCGAAGCAGGCGCAGCGATCGTACATCTGCACGCCCGCAACCCGAAGACCGGCCAGCCCGATCAGAGCCCGGCAGCCTTCGCGCCGTTTCTCAAGATCATCAAGCAGCGCTCGAACTGCGTGATCAATCTGACCACGGGGGGCGCGCCGACCATGACCGTGGACGAGCGCGTCCGCCCGGCCGCGACCTACAAACCGGAAGTCGCTTCGCTCAACATGGGTTCGATGAACTTCGCCTTTTTCGGCATGCTCAACCGTTTCAAGAAATTCGAGCACGACTGGGAGCGCACGCACCTGGAGAACAAGGACATCGTTTTCCGCAATACTTTCCAGGATATCGAATACGTCCTTAAGACGCTGTCGGAAACCGGCACGCGCTTCGAATTCGAGTGTTACGACACCGCCCATCTCTACAATCTCAACTACTTCCTCGAGCGCGGCATGGTTCAGCCGCCGCTGTTCGTGCAGACCGTGTTCGGGTTGCAGGGCGGGACTGGAGCGCACCCCGAGGACGTGCTGCACATGAAGCGCACTGCGGATCGCCTGTTCGGGGACAAGATGGTCTGGTCGGTACTTGGCGCCGGCCGCAATCAATTGCCGATCGCAGCTATGGCTGCCGCGATGGGAGGCAACGTCCGTGTCGGCCTGGAAGATTCGCTGTGGGCGGCGCCGGGACGGATGGCCGCCTCGAATGCCGAGCAGGTGATGCTGGCCAGGAAGATCGTCGAAGGTCTCGGCCTTCAGATCGCGACTTCGGACGAGGCGCGCGAGATCCTGCATCTGAAGGGCGGTGACAAGCTCGAGGTGTGAGGCGCGATCAGGAGGTTTTCAATAACCTATAAAAAACTATTTGACAGGTTACTCAGATTGGAGTAGCAACCTTTAACCTCTTAAATATCATTTCAGAGGTTATGTCGCTAACCCCAAACCCCTGGAGTTTCCCGATGATCCGTTATCGCACCGCCTCCGTTGACGACCATGAGCTGTTCTACCGCGAGGCGGGCAAGCCGGAGCATCCGACGCTGCTCTTGCTCCACGGTTTTCCAACCTCCTCCCATATGTTTCGAAATCTGATTCCCTTGCTTGCGGATCGCTTTCATGTCGTTGCCCCCGACCTTCCCGGATTCGGCTTCACCACCGTCAAAGAGGGCTCAAAGTACAAGTACAGCTTCGACAATCTTGCGAACACGATCGAAAACTTCACCAACAAGGTCGGCTTGAATCGTTACGGCATCTACGTGTTCGATTACGGCGCCCCGGTCGGATTCCGCTTAGCCGCATCGCGCCCTGATCGTGTGACGGCGATTATCTCACAAAACGGCAACGCCTATGAAGAAGGCCTGAGCCAGGGTTGGAACCCGATCCAGGCCTATTGGCGGGAGCCGACGGCGGAAAACCGCGCAGCTCTGCGTGCCTTCCTCACGCCCGAGACCACCAAATGGCAGTACGTCGAGGGCGTTTCCGACCAGCAACTGGTCGCGCCTGAATCCTACGCCCTGGATTCTGCCCTCTTGGCGCGACCGGGGAACGACGAAATCCAGCTCGATTTATTTCTCGATTACGCGAGCAACGTGGCGCTGTACCCGAAGTTTCACGCCTATTTCGCCAAGCACCAGCCGCCATTCCTGGCGACCTGGGGCAAGAACGATCCGTTCTTCCTGCCGCCAGGCGCCGAAGCGTTCCGGCGCGATCTTCCCAATGCCGACATCCGCTTCTTCGACACCGGACACTTTGCGCTGGAGACGCACGCAAGCGAGATCGCAGGAGCCATTGGTGATTTCTGGGAGAGGAAGGTTGCTTCCCGCGCCCGCCAGGTGGCCTAGTGCATGATCCGGAAAAGTGTGCAGCGGTTTTCTGAGAAGATCATGCACAAACAATAGGCCAAAGCGCGATGGCGATTCGACCTAGGGCCATCGCGCTTTAGCGGTCGGCTTCTGACATTCAACCCGAGCCGCGCCTTTTGGCGAAGAGCCCGTTCCGCCAGAACTTCAGGCGGAGCGGGCAAACACTTGAGCAGCCTCGAATCCGAAGCGTATTCGTCAGGAATGCATCGTATTCGCGGCGCGTCCGCTCTCCTCAAGGTTCAGCCGCGCGTCATCAATACTGGTATTGATACCCATATTGATTTGGGCAGACCCATCGGCCGTACGAGTCCTGATAGCAGCCGTTATTGTAGTTGTTGCCGTAGTAAGCGCCATACGCGCCGAGCGCGGCCGCTCCGGCGACTGCGGCTCCGGCGCCCCACGGATAATACCCGCCCCAGCCTCCGCCGTAGCCCGGGCGACCTGGGTAACCGGGGCGCCCTGGCAGACCTGCGATCGGATGGCCCGGGTAACCCGGACGACCCGGACGGCCCGCGATGGGGTGGCTCGGACGAGGGCCACCTGCCACGCGATAGCCGCGCCCCGCGTAGCCGCGTCCCGCGACGGCATATCGTCCGCCATGGACGGCACCGGCACGCACTCCGCCTCCATGGAAACCTCCGGCCCGCATGCCGCCTCCGTGAAAGCCTCCGCCCCTGCCCCCGCCGCCTCCGCGGCGCGCGAACGCGTCATCCGGAACCAGACTTGCCGCTATGAGAATCAAACCTGCAATAGGATGAGAGCAAAACGAAACATGGCGATCCTCCTGATGATTGGGGTGCGTGAATTCTTAAATTACCGTGCTGGAAGCGCCGCGCGATCATCAAGGGCGCTCTTGCTCAGAGGCGAATAAAGCACACCAAATATCAGCTTCGGACGCCCTCTCCCGGATGGCTTGAGATACATCAATCTGCGCTGGATTTAATCGAACGGCCTTGCCGGGACCAAGGCTGGCCGCGATCTCTGGCGTTTGGAAGCATGCTGTTACCCAATGGTCGATGCCTGGTGCCCGGAATTCGATTGCAGCAGAGGCAGTTTTCGCCGATTCTCCTGGACATGGGCGCCCCTTCGGCTCTGCGGCAGCCCAATCGATTTCGATGGATAAGCAAGTCCCGGATGGAGGTACAGGATGAAAGCGCTTGCAGTTGGACTGATTTTGGCTGTGACCCCGTTCTCGTGCGCCTATGCGCAACGGTCCGTCGACTCGTTGCCTGAGGTGACGATCGATTGCTACCAATCCTTCGCCACCAAGGCACAGTTGCCGGAACGCGACGACAAGGACGTCGCCATCGACAATAATGATCTGCAAACGCCGTTGATCCGCTACCGGCTTCAGGTCGTCGATAAGAAGATCCTCAAGGTCATCAAGGACCCGGATCGGCCGGCATTTCGAGATGAGCACGGCAAGAGCTTCTGGCAAATGAAGCGGGATTTCACCGACAAGCACCAGATTATCAGCTGGCGAGAGGATCTACCCGGCGGAATCGCGAGGATCTTCACGTTCGACTTCGCGGACCGGCTGTTGAGCACGATGGATGTTTCACCTGCCAATTCCCCGGCGGCCAGCGTCGAGCTTCACGTCATGAAATGCAGCACGTGAGCTTTATCCGATAGAAGCTTCGCAATTCTGCAGCCGGACATCAGCACGATGAGCCTTGCATCCTGACGTCCGGGAAGGCCGTCCGACGCAATAGGCAGGTTGGCTCGTTCCGTATTGAAAAGGTGCATGGCTTGTCACAAAAGACCAAGTGTCTGAAATCACGGCAACAAATTGGGTTCGTTTTGCCAATTTCGTTTTCCGTTCACAACTTTTACCCGTTCTTGGATTTGATGCGTCTTGATACGAGAGCATGGATTGCTCGATCTCGTCGCTTGCTCGCGCGCGCGTCGTAACGCGCGAGCCGCAGCAAATCCGGAAGCAGGCGCCGGACCGCCTCGGCGGTGCGCTGCGGCTCCTCCTCCGGCATCGGCGGCAAGGTGTCGACCGCGCATTTCGGCCTGATATTCCCCAACGTCGCCCCCAAGAAGTACTGCGCCGCCCACGCGGCCTCATCCCTTTTTGTCCGAAAAAACTTCTGGGGTTCAAGCCGTCCAAAAGCGTGGGCGCGGTCGATCTGTGCAACCTTGCTGCGTCGGATGCGGGCCAGCTCGAAGTCGGCCTCGGCAATCTCGCGCGCCGAAGCCAGAGCGTACGGATCCTTGGCCATGCCGTGGTCGGCCAGGATGCGAGCCGCCAGCGCCTCGACGGCTCGCCTATACTCTGCCCCAAACGGCGGCCTGCTCAACCCGTGAGAAAAGGCGTTGCGGCTGGCGCGCTTTTTCCCCGACGCGGAGCGAGGACCCGTGCTGTTGCGGGCGTTGCGGCGGTTGGCGTCGATCTGCTTTTCGCTTGCCATGGTTAGCCGCGTTTGACGATGGCTACGACTTGCCCCGGCTCGACCTGCTCGAGCAGCTGGTCGCTCACCTGCCGCACGAGCTTGCCCAGCCCCTGCCGAAACGCGGCGATCGCGGTGAGCAGCCTCTCCCGCCGAAGCTCGGCTCGGCTCAACATGTAATCGAGTTTTTCGAGATCCTCGGCGCGGATTCGGAAGGCCTCGGCCTCGATCGCCGTGTCGTCCAACTGGTGCTGGCCGAGCAGCTCGGCGACCTTGGCTTTTGCAGCGCTGTCGTTGGCAAGCCACTGCCAGGCCAAGTCCTCGATGGCGCGGTTGCGGACAACTAAATTTTCGAAATCCTCAGTCCACACCTGCTTCAGGATGCTCTGCAGCGCCATGTAAACCGCGCCATTCAAAATTTCAGCCTTGATGCGAAGCAAGCGCATGATCTCCCACATCACGGCCGCCAGGTCATCGACCCATCCCTGCTCAATGATGCCATCTGGTCGAATCTCGTCGTAGAGCTGCTTACGCAGCGCGACAAACTCGTCAACCGATTCCGTGATCAAAACGGGCGTGCCAGCTCGCAACCTTGCCGTGTTCTTGCTCTTGGAAGATGCCATCACGTTTTCCTTCATACGAGTTATCACAATCGCGTCGGCCATGCGGGCGCGCAGCTTCCCTGCCTCACCGCCAAGGGCGTGAGCCAAAGCCGATCGCGCGTCGCGCAGTGTCGAATGCGCGGAGGCGGAAAATGAAACGGACTGGGAAACGGAAAGGCGGCGGAAAACAAAAGGCCACACGCCGAATCTAAAACCGAATCAACATCTATTTTTTCTCGCAGTCAAGTCCCACCGTTGCCGCGTGAGGTGAAGACGAATGCTCGCGCAAAACGCTACGCCACATCTAAATGTTTTGCCGAAGTAGCAGAACAGCGACACAACGCGTGACTGCGTTTTGCTAGTCTGAGTTTCAGCTCTCGGAAATCGCAGCGGCGAAATCGCCCTAAAGTCGCGTTCGACGCGTGAGAACCCGATCAGTCGCTGGATTTTGGCAAAGTCGCGCGACTAGGATCGCAAGCAACCCTTTTGTTCGGATCGATTTCGAGCGACTCGAATGACTTGCGCACGGGGATTTAGGGAAACGACTTTCTCAATCCCAAGGCCCTCTAATCCGCAGTCCCCGCCCCTCCATTCAGACGGTGCGACGCTCCGGACAATGATTGCGACCCGTGAAAACAAGATCGCAGCAACTGGCGCGTTACTGATGTAGTCAGATATCGTCGCGACACATGCCTGGCGTGTGCGCTGTTGATCCCCAAGGCTCACGCAGGCGGATTCAGCGACTCGACGGGCGGTTTGGTTGCGTGCAGGCGGTGATCTGGCGACGCCTCACAGGGGAGCACAACGAACCTGTGAATGTGATTTCCAAGTCACATCAGAATCGTTCGGCCTTTTCTATGACAGCAGTCATCACGACCGCAAAAGACGGGCGACTGGGGGCTGATACCTGACCAGCTCAAAAACTGAGAGCCGCCCCATCCCTCAGGGCGGTTCTTTTTCCAGCCGTGGTTTGTTTGCCGGTGGGCTTATGCCAATTCCGTTCGTGGTTGCCAACCCACGGATCATGGCGGCAGCAGCCACGGCACCAGGATGACGCAAACAATCAGAACAATGATCGAAAATGGAACGCCAATGCGCACGAAATCTCCGAACGTGTAGTGGCCTGGCGCAACGACGAGCGTGTTCACCGGCGAAGAAACCGGAGTCATGAAGGCCGTAGAGGCGGCGAGCGCCACGATCATCACGAACGGATAGGGCGACAGGTTCAGCTCGTGAGCAACGGTAAGGGCCACCGGAGCCATCAGAATCGCGGTTGCGGTATTCGAAATGAACATTCCGAGCAATGCAGTAACGAGAAAAAGCGTCGCAAGGACGAAACGAACACCGGCGCCCTCCGTCAGGGCCCTGAGACCATCGGCGGCCAGCTCGACTCCGCCTGTGCGTTCCAGCGCGATCGAAAATGGCAGCATGCCGACGATCAAGACGATCGTTTTCCAGTCGATCGAACGGTAGGCGCTTGCGAAATCAACGCAGCCAAGTAGCCCCATCAAGAGGCATCCGATGAGAGCGGCCTGCACGTTTGGGACAATGCCGCTTACCATCAATGCGATGACGATTGCCAAGCAGATGAGCGCATGCAACGCCCGCTCCGGCGCTGGAAGCCTTTCGTCGATCTCAGCCGGGACATTGATGATCACCATGTTCGCGGTGTCGGAGCGCAGCTTTTCGATCTCCTTCCATGGCCCAACCAACAACAAGGTGTCTCCAACCCGCAGATGCTCCCTCAACAGCTTGTCGGTCTGTGCATCATTACCGCGCCGCAGGCCAATCGCTGTTAGCCCATAGCGAGTTCGGAACTGGGCCTCGACAAGCGTTTTGTCGAGCAGTTCGGAGGAAGGCGGCATGATGACCTCGGCCATGCCGATCTGCTGCGAGCGGTTGGAGAAGTAGGCGCCACTCAGCGGCAATTTCTCGAGCCGAAACTGCTTTTGCAGCGCCTCTTTGCCGCTCTTCGGCGCCGATAGGTCGATCAGCAAGATATCGCCAGCCCGCAGCTCGGTCTTGGCGGTCGGCGTGAGAATTTCGTTCGACAGTTTCCCGGCGCGCTCGATCGCAATGATATTGACGCCAGAGGTACCCCGCAAGTTCAACTCCTGCAGGCTTTTTCCGGCTAGCGGCGAGGTCTCCGTGACCTTGAAACGGCTCTCCCGATCTGCGAGTTTGTACTCCTCGATCCAGTCCGCAAGTCCTGCCCGTTTGGAAGCCTTCAGATCGCTTGCCGCTGACAGCCAGCGTCGTGCGAAAGTCATATAAAGGATACCGAGCATAAGGACCGGTACGCCGAACGGCGTAAAGCTGAAGAAGCGAAGGCCCGCTACCCCGTGGCGCTCTAGCTCGCTGTTCACCACAAGGTTCGGCGCGGTAGCGACCAGCGTCATCATGCCGCTGATGAGCGCGGCGAAACTGAGCGGCATCATGAGCCTTCCAGGGCCGATGCCCGTACTTCGCGTAATACGCAGCGCGACCGGAATGAAAATCGCGGTAACTGCCGTAGAGCTCATGGTCGCCCCAAGTCCGCACACGACCACCATGAGCAGGACGATGAGTCGGACCTCATCGTTTCCGGCCTGTGCGATCAACCAGTCCCCGAGCCGCTGAGCGACGCCCGTTCGCGCCAAGCCATCGCCGATAACGAAGAGCGCGGCGATCAAAACGATGTTCGGATCACTGAAGCCCGAGAGCGCCTCGTTCACGGTAAGCACGCCTGTGAACGGCAACACCACAAGCATAATCAGCGCGACCGCATCCAGGCGGGGCTTGTTGATCGCGAACATTGCGATCGCCGAAGCCAGCAGGACCAGCACAACTACAAGACTCGCGTTCATTCGAATTTGCCTACCGCATTGTTACTCGTCTTCTGGCGCTGTTGCGGCTACTGGATGGCTCGCAGTTGCGGATATCGTCGTCATGTCGTGACGCTCCCTCTCTGATCATTCTTTTGAGTTCGGTGACGGCCACCCCAAGTCGCAAAGGCGTGTGCTCAGCAGTCCCCATGCCGTCAGATTTCCGGCTTCGACACGAACAGGTCCATGCCGAGCCGTTGCGACAGAAATTTCGCAACAAGTTGCCCCTTTACGCTGTTGCCGGCGGCGTCGAGCGGGGGAGCGAATGTTCCAAGGCCGCCCTTGCCGGGAGACACGGTTACAATGCCCCCACCAATCCCGCTTTTGCCTGGG
>Ga0310914_10003488_pt1 | contig 10809 bp, 12 predicted proteins | sample GREbulkMGAN108_FD_203450 | JGI IMG/M metagenome (GOLD analysis project Ga0310914, IMG submission 203450) | Lab enrichment of tropical soil microbial communities from Luquillo Experimental Forest, Puerto Rico - GRE.bulkMG.AN108 | ecosystem: Environmental > Terrestrial > Soil > Tropical forest >...
GGCTGGCGGGGCGGATGCGCTGAGGGATATCGCAGTCGATCTCGCTTTCCCCGTCATCGTTCGGCCGCGCGGATCGCATGCCGGCACAGGACTTGCCAGGATCGACGATGCCGCCGATATGGCGCGCCATCTCGAGGGACGCGACGAGGAACTGTTCTTCATTTCGCGTTTCGTCGACTACGCGAGCGAGGATGGTCTTTTCCGCAAGTACCGGGTCGTCTTCGTCGAAGGCCGGCCTTATGCCTGCCACATGGCCATCGCCGACCGTTGGGACATCTGGTATCTCAACGCCGGCATGTCGGCGAGCGCAGCCAAGCGTCTCGAGGAAGAGGCGTTCATGCGGACCTTCGACATCGGCTTCGGCCGCCGTCACCAGGCGGCGCTTGCGGCGATGTTCGAGCGTATCGGGCTCGACTACTTCACCATCGATTGCGCGGAGACCAGGGACGGCTCGCTCCTGATCTTCGAGGCCGACAATACGGCGGTCGTCCACAACATGGATTCGCCGCAAATCTTTCCCTACAAGCCGCCGCAGATGCGCAAGATCTTCGGCGCATTCGCCGCCATGCTGGAGCGCCGCGTCGGAATTTCGCGGGAGCGGGCGGCATGAGCAGCACGCCGCGCGAAGCCGCGCTGCGTGCGATGCCGGGCGAGACGCTCGATCCGCAAGATTGGGACGAGATCCGCGCGCAAGGTCATCGCATGCTCGATGACATGATCGACTATATCGCCACGATCCGCGAGCGTCCGGTGTGGCGGCCGATACCCGACGTGGTGCGCGCCCAGTTCCGCGCAGATCTGCCGCGCGAGCCGACGGATCTCGACGAGGTCTATCGTACCTTCACGGACTTCATCGCGCCCTATACGACGGGCAACGTTCATCCGGGCTTCATGGGCTGGGTGCATGGCGGCGGCTCGCCGGTCGGCATGCTGGCCGAAATGCTGGCGGCCGGGCTCAACGCCAATCTCGGCGGACGCGATCATATTCCCATCGAAGTCGAACGCCAGATCGTCGAATGGACGCGCCAGATGTTCGGATTTCCGGACTCGGCCAGCGGCATTTTCGTCACCGGCACGTCGATGGCCAATCTGATGGCCGTGCTGGTGGCGCGCATCTCGGCGCTCGGAACATCCGCCCGCCGGCAAGGCATCGGCCAGGACGGCACGCTGCTCACGGCCTATACGTCGAGGGCCGCGCATGGCTGCATCACCAGAGCGATGGACATCGCCGGTTTCGGCAGCGACGCGTTACGATGCATCGCTGTCGATCGGGCCCATCGCATCGATGTGGCGGCATTGCGCGCGCAAATCGCGCGCGACCGCGCAGCCGGACGAAAGCCTTTCCTGGTGGTTGGATCCGCCGGGACCGTGGATGTCGGTGCGATCGACGATCTTTCCGCGCTCGCTTCGCTATGCCGGGAGGAAGCCCTCTGGTTCCATGTCGACGGCGCGTTCGGCGCGCTCGGCGTTCTTTCACCCGTGCTCGCGCCGAAGCTTGCAGGCATCGAGCAGGCGGATTCGATTGCGCTGGATTTCCACAAATGGGGCCAGGTGCCCTACGACGCCGGCTTTCTCCTGGTGCGCGACGGCGAGCGGCATCGCGACGCCTTTGCCGCGCCGGCGGCTTATTTGAGGCGCGAGGCGCGAGGACTTGCTGCGGGTTCGCCGTGGCCTTGCGACCTTGGTCCGGATTTGTCGCGCGGGTTCAGGGCGCTCAAGACCTGGTTCACCCTGAAGACCTACGGCATCGCGAAGCTCGGCGCGGTCATCAGCCGCTGTTGCGCACTCGCCGGTTATCTGGAGGCGCGCGTGAAGGCCGAACCGCGGCTGGAATTGCTCGCACCTGTCAACCTCAACATCGTCTGTTTCCGCTATCGCGCCGCCGACGCAGACAGGGTCAATGGCGAGATCGTCGTCAATATCCAGGAGTCCGGGATCGCGGCGCCGTCGACGACCGTATTGGACGGCGCGCTTGCGATCCGGGCTGCCATTGTCAATCACCGCACCGATATCGGCGACATCGACGCGCTGGTCGAGGCGGTGCTTGAATTCGGAGCGCGGCGGTCGGCCGGACGCGATCGGTTGAGCGCGATCGCCTGATCGGCGCGCGGATATCCGCGGGAACGCGCCGCAAATCGCCCGGCTCAGGCGGCGGTGCTGACCGCGCCCTTGGCGTGAAGCGCTTCGATCTGATCCAGCAGCTTCCTCTCGTAAGCCACCAGCTTCTTGCATTCCTTCAGCGCCTGGTACAGGTCACCGCTCAAAATATGGTTGTTGATGGCCTCGATGATCGGCCAGACGCTCGGCACGGCGGTGACGAGATCGCGGATCAGATTGAAATAGGTGCCGTGATTGGCCCGCGCGTCCGGCGAGATATACATCAATTGCACCGCCAGATAGATCAGTTTGGCCGGCGTGTCGGCGGTCTCCGGCGTGAGAATGTCTTTTTCGCGCAGAATGGGAATGTTGTCGCCGTCAATCAGAAGTCGCGTGCGTTGATCGGTGTTGGTGACCACGCAATTGCCGATGATGATTCGTTCATGCGGCTTCAGTTCGACTTTCAAAGTCATATTGTCCTCCATGGCCGCTTCAGACGCCGGCGATCAATAGCCGCGAATTTTCGAACACACTGGCTTCGCCGGATGCCCCCGGTCAGCGTCTGGGGCGATCCTTTCCGATCAAGGTTAATGCTTGGTAAAGGGGAATCCCGGGCGTTTTTTGCGTCTCTAGACCTCAGTAACATCGCATTCAGCGCCGGAAAGGGCAGGTAAGGAATCGTTAACCCAATAATTTAAACCGCCATTAACCATACTTTAAACGTGTCTCCCCTAGAAATGAAGCAATTAACTAGGAAGGTTTGACACATGTCCGGTATTGTTCTTTCGGCATCGGTTCGCCAGAACCTGCTCGCATTGCAGTCGACCGCTTCGTTGCTCGCGACGACACAAAACGACCTCGCTACCGGGAACAAGGTCAACACGGCTCTCGACAACCCGACCGAATTCTTCACGGCCCAGTCGCTCAATAACCGTGCGAGCGACATCGCCAACCTGCTTGACGGCATTGGCAACGGCGTGCAGGTGCTGCAGGCGGCAAATACCGGGCTCACCTCACTGAGTGCCCTGGTCGCAAACGCCCAATCGATCGCCAACCAGGTGCTGCAAAGCCCGACCGGCTACGATACCAAATCGAACGTGATCTCGACTGCCATCGCCGGCGCGAACGCGAATAACCTGCTCGGCACGTACCAGAACAACACTACTACTGGTGGCGTCATCCAAAACGACAACAGCGCCGGCGCGCAGCCGATCACCACCGCGACCCAGTTGGTCGGCACCGCGGCCAGCGGCTCCAACGACCTCGCGACCGCCATCACGAGCGGCTCAATTCTGACGATCGACGGCAAGACCATCACCTTTACGACGTCGCAGACGACCGTCACGAGCGACGGACAGAATGACTATGTCTTCGGCATCGGCACGGGTTCGACGCTTAAGGTCAGCGATGTTCTGACTGCAATCGACTCAATCACCGGGGGCTCTTCGACTCCTTCCACGGTCACCAATGGCAAGCTGGTGCTGTCGACTGGCACCAGCCAGAACCTGGTGATTGGAGGTTCAGGCAACGCGCTTGCAGCACTCGGCCTCTCCGCCGGCACCTCCAGCCTCACGCCGCCGGCACTTTCGGGCCAGACCCTGACCATCGGCGCGACCGGCGGCGGCAACGCGACCAACATCACTTTCGGCACCGGTGCCGGCGAGGTCTCGACGCTGAACCAGCTCAACGCGGCGCTCGCGGCGAACAACCTGCAGGCGAGCATCGACACCACCGGCAGGATCAGCATCACGACCACGAATGATGCGGCGTCCTCGACGATGGGCCCCATCGGCGGTTCCGCAGTGCCTTTCAGCGGTCTGTCGGCTGCTGCTCCGGTTGTGGATCCGAATTCGCAGGCGCAACGCGCAAATCTGATCAATCAGTACAACAATGTGCTGGCCCAGATTAACACCACTGCGCAGGACGCCTCCTTCAATGGTATCAACCTGCTGAACGGCGACACGTTGAAGCTCGTATTCGATGAGACCGGACGTTCGACCCTCAACATCCAGGGCGTGACTTTCAACGACGCCGGGCTCGGACTCTCGAACTTGACGGTTGGCATCGACTTCCTGGACAGCAACTCCGCGAACAAGGTGCTGACTTCGCTTGACAGCGCCGCAACTACGCTGCGTTCGGAGGCTTCTGCGCTGGGTTCGAACCTCTCGATCGTGCAGATCCGTCAGGACTTCAACAAAAACCTGATCAACGTGCTGCAAACCGGCGCATCGAATCTGACGCTGGCCGACACCAACGAGGAAGCCGCCAACAGCCAGGCGCTGTCGACGCGCCAGTCGATCGCGGTCTCGGCGCTGGCGCTCGCCAACCAGTCGCAGGCGAGCGTGTTGCAGCTCCTGCGCTGATATCGACGAGCAAGCACAAAGGGCAAAGCGGCGGGGCGGTCCCGCCGTTTTGTTTTGCGCCACACGCATTTCAGCTTTGACGACGATTTAATATTCGCAGCGCGTTTACTGAAACAGTCGCTAACCATATTTTAAAGGCAACCACGTAGAAAAACTGAGCAATTCTGTCGCATCTCAGCGTAATCCGGGGTAACGGATGTCTAATGCCGCTCAAGCCTATGCACGTATCTCTCAAACGACGGCAACTCCCCGGGAAATAGAAGCGCAGGCCCTTCTCAAGGCGGCAAGACAGCTTCAGGAAGTTCAGGCCAACTGGAACGGCCCGGACAAGAACCTGCACAAGGCGCTGCTGTTCAATCGCCGGTTGTGGTCGATTTTCATGACTGCGGCGGAGGCCAACGACAACCCGAACTCGTTGGAGGTTCGCCAGAACATCGCCAATATCGGCGTGTTCGTGCTGAAGCAGACCATCGAAATGCAGATGGATCCGCACCCTGCGAAACTGAAAACCCTGATCGACATCAATTGCAATATCGCGGCGGGACTCTCCGGCCGCGCCTGATATCGTTCACCGCACAGATAGGGAATCCGCCTCGCTTGCTTCAAGCCACGAGATCGGTCGGGATCACGCGCGGCGGTGTCCCCTTGGCGAGGTCAAGCGCGTGGAAATAGGCGCGGCGGCGCAACACCGCTTCGTCGGGATATTGCTCGACGACCTGATCAGTCTTGCTGTCGACGACCTGATAGACCATCGAGGCCGCAGCGCGATCGAAATATGCCTGGTGCGAAACGAATGCGTCGTCGACGGGGCTTTGCGGATCATTGCGCACGACCGTGCTGGCGTCCGCAGCGGTGACGCTCTGGCTTGCAGGCAAATCGGTCGCAACCGCGTTGCTCGCCGCCTGGCTGAACGGCTGTACAACAGGCGAGGGAGCCGGCGCCCCCACCGGCCTGATGCTGAAATCCGTGCTCATGGCAGCCTCCTGGTGCCGCTCGCAGAGTCAAATCCCAACCCGTCTCCGCCGGCAACAATGACAGTCAGCTCTCAACGTCACGTTAGAAAACGCGATGAACGGCGCGCTTAGGCAGGCGCGCAAATTTAATGAAAATTGTCGGTATTTCGGGGCGCGGTTCAGAGCGAGCGGCTGACCGACAGCGGCGTGATGTGCCGCGGCCCCGGCGCGGCGCGCCGTCCGGCCGCGGTGTAGGTGTTGGGGATGTTGCGGCGCTGCATCTCGGCGTTGACGCCCCGCACGATGTTCTCGGACACGGCATGCGCGGTCGCCAGCACGGTCAGATTGATCTGCAGCATGGAGCGGAACACGTCGTGGTGGCGATGCAGGGTTTTGAGAAGTTCGGGCGCCGATTGCGCGAGATATTTCTGGCTCGCCTTGAGATAACCGACGGCGCTGACATAGCGACGCGACAATCCGGACTTTTCCGGCTCCAGTTTCATTGCTTCGCGCAGCTTGCCGGCGCGAACCAGTTCCGTCTCGCGTTCGATGACGGACAGCAGCGCGCTCATCACCTCCATCAGGTTCTCGGCAAGCTTGCGTGCTTCCGCAACCGAGTTTGCCGCGGGATAGGGGGTCGGCGTCTCGCGCCGTTGCGCAGGTGTGGTCATGGTGTCCCCTCGATCTAGCTTGCGCGGTTGGCCTGTTGCAGGATCAGCGTGCGGTAGACCTCGCTGGAGATGCCGACGCCGCCGGCTTTGGCGAACGACTTGGAATATTGCTCGGTCAGCATCGAGCGCCAGACGCCGGTGCCCGGCGTATCGCCGAACGGACCTTCGCCCTTCAGCCCGGCGGTCATCTGCGAGAACATCGAGTTGAGAAACATCGCCTCGAAGTCGGTTGCGGTGGCCTGCGCCTTGGCCTGCGCCTGGGGCGAGACCTTGGTCAGCGCCTGCGCAAACTCGAAGTCCGGGCGCCCATTGATCACGGACGGCGTGAACGCGGGATTGAGCCCGGCGGACGGGATCGGGCGCGCCTGCATCACATCACCTCGATGTCGGCCTGGATCGCGCCCGCGGCCTTGATCGCCTGCAGGATGCCGATCAGGTCGCGAGGGCCGATGCCGAGCCCGTTGAGGCCGTCGACGAGCTGCTGCAGCGACACGCCATCCTTCACGACCGCGAATTTCCTGCCGTCCTCGGAAACGCCGACGCTGGTGCGCGGCGTCACTACCGTTCGGCCGCGCGATTGTGGAATTGGCTGGCTGACCTGCGGGCTTTCGGAAATGGTGACGGTGAGGTTGCCTTGCGCCACCGCGACCGTGTTCACGCGCACGTCGCGGCCCATCACGATGATGCCGCTTCGCTCGTCGATGATGATCTTGGCGGCGAGGTCCGGGTCGACCTGGAGTTGTTCGATCTCGGTCAGGAAGGCAACGACGTTACCCTTGAACTCCGGGGGGATCGAGAGCTGCACGGTGGAGGGGTCGATCGGCTCGGCGGTCTTGACGCCGAGGAAATCATTGACCGCCGCCGCAATGCGCTTTGCGGTCGTAAAGTCGGCGTTGCGCAGCGCAAGCCGCACATTGGGCAGCCGGTTCAGGGCGAACTCGACCTCGCGCTCGATGATGGCGCCATTGGCGATGCGCCCGACGGTCGGCACGCCGCGAACGATTTTTGCGGCTTGACCCTCGGCCTCGAATCCCGAGATCGCAAGTGAACCTTGCGCAACCGCGTAGACGTTGCCGTCGGCGCCCAGCAGCGGCGTGACGAGCAGGGTGCCGCCCTGCAAATTCTTGGCGTCGCCGAGCGCCGATACCGTGACATCCATCCGCGTGCCCTGGGTGGCGAATGGCGGAAGATTGCCGGTCACCATGACGGCGGCGACGTTGCCGGTGCGGATAGTGGCGCCGCGGATGTTGACGCCCATCCGCTCGAGCATCGCTTGCAGGGACTGCTTGGTGAAGGGGATGTTGTTCAGCGTGTCGCCGGTGCCGTTGAGGCCGACGACGAGCCCATAGCCGATTAGCTGATTCTGCCGCACACCTTCGATATTGGCGAGATCCTTGATCCGCGACGTCGCGCCCGCGGACATGGTCGACGCCGCCAGCGCGAGCAGCGCGGCGCAGCCGACCCAAAGGACTCTCACCGGACGGACGCGTCGCATCCCAAAGCTCCCCTCGCACTCTTTCCGAGATCGGCCAGGACCACTCCCATAGTCCTGCGATCCGCTTCTGCTATGCGAGCCGCGTGCCATGCCGCAACGCCGGCGTACCGTTCTGATTTTGTTGAATAAAGCTTGTTCATGCGAGGAAAGGCGATGGTGACCGGGCCGGGCAAAACCGGCGCATGCCGGCAGATTTTGCCGAGCCGTTTACGTTGCATTAACCATAAGAGGGCGAAGCTCCCGCCATCTCACCGACGCGGGATCAGACGATGCGCATCTACGGACCGAACGGGACCACGCCTGGCGCTCCCGCAAGCAGCACCAAGCGGACCAGTTCGACCGGCTTTTCGCTGCCGGAAGATCTGAGCTCGGCGACAGAAACCCGCGCTGCCGTCGCGCCGAAGGCCACCGCCAATATCGACGCGCTGCTCGCCTTGCAGGGGATCGAGGAGGATCCGGTCGAGCGGCGCCGCCGCTCTGTGCAGCGGGGCAAGGGCGCGCTCGACGTGCTCGATGATCTGAAACTCGGGTTGCTCTCCGGCAATCTCGACAGTTCGACGGTTAGCAGGCTGCGTGACGCCGCCGCGAACCTGAAATCCTCTTCCGGCGATCCCAGGCTCGATGCGGTGCTCTCCGAAATCGAATTGCGCGTGGAAGTCGAACTGGCCAAGGCTGGTCAGTATTAGATTGGGTCACGCCGCCGCCTTGTGTTGGGTATCGTAGCGGCGCTGCGCGGCCAAAACTTCCTTCAAGTTGCGCTCGGCCCATTCGCGCAAGGGATCGACCGCGGCGGCAAGCGTCGCGCCGAGCGGGAGAAGCGAATATTCCACCGTCACCGGAACGGTCGGGATGACGCGGCGGCGAACCAGGCCGTCGCGTTCGAGGCTCTTGAGCACCTGCGACAGCATTTTCTGCGAAATGCCTTCAACGGCGCGGCGCAACTGATTGAAGCGCAGGGGCTCGTCGCGCAACAACAGCAGGATCAGCACCGCCCATTTGTCGCCGATGCGATCGAGGATCTGGCGGGTCGGACAATCGGCCGAATAGGCATTGGCGGACTTCATGCGGTTACTCCGGCGCAGTCGATCGAGCTGGTTTTCGTCTAACACTTACATCCTTTACGAAATCTAGTCACTATTGTATACCGACGGGCAATTTGGGCGGGCGGGTTCCGACTCGCTGCTGGCCGCCTCCTGCCGGCCGGCGATTCGAGCCCACGGCCCATGTCAGGAAGCGCTTTACGGTGGGCTTTCGGCGGGGTTGGGCTAGCCCCCCTAAGGGCGGATAAACCAGCCTGTGCAAGGTTTTGGGGGTGGCCGCTGTTCCGTGCCGGCTGATATTGTCTGTCACAAGGCCCCGCTATATAAGGCGCGCGCAAACGGGCTTGCCGTTCGCCGGGTGCCGCGGGAAACCGGACTTGCACGTGCAGATAGGCTGACCTTGGAAAAACTGAAGAATTACCGACCTTCTGAAAAAGAGCCTTTTATGAATGATCGCCAGCGTGAATATTTTCGCGCAAAGTTGCTGGCGTGGAAAGATGAGATCCTGCGGGAGTCGAGGCTGACCCTGCAGACCCTGCAGGAAGAGAACGTCAATCATCCCGATCTTGCCGATCGGGCCTCCTCCGAAACCGACCGCGCGATCGAATTGCGTGCCCGCGACCGCCAGCGCAAGCTGATCTCCAAGATCGACGCGGCGCTGCAGCGCATCGAGGACAACACCTACGGCTACTGCGAGGAAACCGGAGAGCCGATCTCGCTGAAACGGCTCGAAGCGCGCCCGATCGCAACGCTGTCGGTCGAGGCGCAGGAGCGCCACGAGAAGCGCGAGAAGGTCTATCGGGACGAGTAGCAAAGGGCTCTCGATCAATTGCGCATGATCTTCGCGCAAGCGCATTCCGCGTGTGTCGCGGGGGAAACCCGCGTCCTGCTTTTCCGGATCAGGTGCTGGTTCCTTGCCGGCCTCGAATGCCGGCAGTAACGGCCGTGAATTTGCCGGTCTGCATGCAGTGATGGTAGCGCTCGACGCATTTCCTTGCATCGCCGCCGTTGCGGATGTCGCCGTGGATCGCCTGCGAGCATGAGGGCGCGCCGCGGTTTCCGAGCCCACCACAACCGCCGCCTCCCACGAACTCGACGATGTCTTTAGTGGACCCTCGGGACGGTCGAAGCGATAAAGAATCAAGTGCCAACGGCTTGCCGGCGGCGCTAAGATGTTCGCATGGACAGGATCCTCGCTGCGGCCCAGACCATCGCGACCGCGCGGCGCAGCCGGACCGCCTTGAAGGCGCTTCCGCCTGACGTTGCGCCGCGGGATGAGGCCGAAGGCTATCTGGTGCAGCGCGCGCTGCACGACCTTCTGCTGCCGCAAACCGGTGCGCTCGTCGGCTACAAAATCGGCTGCACCAGCAAGGTGATGCAGGAGTATCTGGACATTCCGCATCCATGCGGCGGCGGCGTCTTCGCGCGCGGCGTTTTCGAATCCGGCGCGCGCGTTGGCGCCTCCGACTATGTTCGGGCCGGCGTCGAATGCGAGATCGCGGTTCGGCTCGGGCGTGATCTTGCGGCCTCGGAAGAGCCGTTCACGGCCGAGTGGGTCATGGAGGCGGTCGAGGCGTATTTTCCGGCGATCGAGATCGTCGACGACCGGTATGAGCAATGGGAATCGCTGGGCGCGCCGACGCTGATCGCCGACGACTTCTTTGCCGCCGGCTGCGTGCTGGGCGAACCGGTCGCGCGCACGCATGCGCCGGACATCGCTCGCGTCAAGGGCCGCGCCGTCGTCAACGGCATGGAGGCCGGGCGCGGCACCGGTCTCGACGTGCTCGGGCATCCCCATAACGCGCTTGCCTGGCTCGCCAATCATCTGGCGGAGGAAGGCCGCGGCCTTCATGCCGGCCAGATCGTGCTCACGGGAAGCCTCGTCAAAACCGTGTGGTTGAAGCCGGGCGCGCATGTCACGATGGAGTTGGAGGGACTCGGCAGAGTGGAGGCGGTGTTTGCGTGAGGTGGAAGAGGGCACGCGAAGGATGGGCCGTCAGATGATTTTTGGCACAACCTCACATCCCCGCGGCGCTGTTACGCCCGAGCCGTTGTGAATGCCCTCGAAGAGAAGAGGGCGCAGGGAATACCGGGTGTTTTGCGGCACCCGCAGCCTCGCGTGCAATGAGAAGAAGCACACGAGCGTAGTCGCTACAGGTACAACCGAAACAGCGGCATCCCCTGCGCAAT
>Ga0310914_10003494_pt1 | contig 10803 bp, 10 predicted proteins | sample GREbulkMGAN108_FD_203450 | JGI IMG/M metagenome (GOLD analysis project Ga0310914, IMG submission 203450) | Lab enrichment of tropical soil microbial communities from Luquillo Experimental Forest, Puerto Rico - GRE.bulkMG.AN108 | ecosystem: Environmental > Terrestrial > Soil > Tropical forest >...
GGTTCTCGGTGAGGTGCTCAGAGGGCGTGGTCCGGAGCGCATCAACCGGCCTCCCATCGTCTGACTGTCGATAGTTGGAGTTGGCGCGCGCGGCTGAAGGTCTCGCGCGCCCGACTGCAATCGACAGTCGAGGAGTCGATGTCCTTACATGTTCGAACGTCCGATGCCGCCGGCGGACCGGCGGCAACGCGGGCATTCCGGTTCGAGTTCGGCACGGTCGCCATTCTGGCGAGCCTCGGCTCGGTGATCCTGCTTTCCGGATGCACATGGTTTGCGCCGGATGCGGGCATGGGCGTCGTCACGACGATCGCGCAGCAGGAGCTCAACAAGGATGCGGCTGCGATCCGCTCGCCCGAGGAGGCCGAAGCCGCGAGCGCCAGAGTCCGCCGCCTTCTCGGCCGCCCGCTCACGGCCGACGCGGCGGTCCAGGTCGCCCTGCTCAACAACCGCGGTCTGCAAGCGGCATATAACGAGCTCGCCATAGCCGATGCCGAACGGGTCGGGGAAAGCCTTCCGCCCAATCCCACGTTTTCCTGGCGCCGCATCCAGTCGGGGCCGGCGCTCGAAAGCGAGATGCAGCTCGTCACCAATATCATCGCGCTAGCGACCTTGCCGGCGCGCTCCGAGATTGCCGCGGAACGTTTCCATCAAGCACAGCTGCGCGCTGCCGAAGCGACGCTCCATGTCGCCCACGAGGCGCGGCGCGCCTACTATCGCGCCGTTGCCGCGCGTGAGCTCATTCAGTTCCTGACGGAATCGCAGTCGGCGGCCGAAGCCGCGACCAAATTGGCTGCGCGCCTCGGGGAAACCGGGGCGATGAACAAGCTCGATCAGGCGCGCGAGCAGGTGTTCTACGCCGATTTGACCGCGCAGCTGGCCACCGCGCGCCAGCGCGAGGCAAGCGAGCGCGAGGCACTCATTCGCGCGATGGGCCTCTCGGACGCGAGTCTCGACTTCAAACTTCCCAACGCGCTGCCGGCAGTGCCGCGTCGCGTTCAAACGTTGGCAGGGATCGAGGTGGATGCCGTCAGTCGGCGCGTCGATCTGCAGATCGCCCGCATCGAGCTCGACCTACTCGCGAAGTCCTACGGACTCACCCAAGCCAGCCGCTTCATCAACATCCTCGACGCCGGCTACGCCGATAAGCTGGAAAAGCGACCCGACGAACGCTTTCTGATGCGCGGGTTCGATATCCGATTGCAAATCCCGATATTCGACTTCGGCGAGGTCCGCGTCCGCCAGGCCGAGGCCACTTATATGCAGTCGGTGAATCGGCTTCTCGAAATGTCGGTCAATGCGCGCTCCGAAGCGCGCGATGCCTACCGCGTCTATCGCTCGACCTACGACATCGCGGGCCATTATCAGCGCGAGGTCTTGCCGCTGCGCAAGGTTATCTCGGAGGAAACACTGCTTCGCTACAACGCGATGCTGATCGACGTGTTCTCGCTGCTGGCGGAGGCGCGCCAACGCATTGCGGCGACCATCACCGCCATCGAGGCGAAGCGCGACTTCTGGCTGGCAACGGTGGACCTCAAGGCGGCCGTCGCGGGCGGCGGCCGGTCGAGCAATAAGCAGGAACGAGCAAACCCCCTGGCCGTATCCGCCGGCGACTCCGGCGCACGTTGAACGAGGAGGATACCCATGATTTCGCGTAGAGGCTTTCTCGGCACCGCCGCGGTGCTGGCAAGCGCGACCGCGGTGAGCGGGCACGTGCGGGCGGCAAGCATTCCCGAGGCGCCCAGCACCAAGACAAGCAGCATGCAGCCGCCGATCTTTCCGACCGGCGGTCCCGACTATCAACCGGTGGTCACGCTCAACGGCTGGACATTACCCTGGCGCATGAACGGCGACTGGAAAGAGTTCCACCTCTGGTCCCAAGGCCGTCAAGCCCGGAAGCAATCACAAGGGACATTGAAGAAGTCGCCATGCCGAAACTTACCGGTCTCGTCGCCGCCGTTGGCCTCGTGCTGACGTCGACCGCAGCAATCCTGGCGACGCATATCGCAATGCCGCGTCCGGCGTCCGCCCATGACGATCATGGACGTTTCTCGGCTGGCCGGCCGGGTGATCCTCAGAAGCCCGCGCGCGTCGTCAACATCAAGATGTTCGAGGGAAGCGGGAAGATGGGCTACGAGCCCGCGCGCATTGAGGTGCGCCGGGGAGAACAAATCCGTTTCGTTCTGCAAAACGATGGCGAGGAGGATCACGAATTCATCCTCGCCACGGTCGCTGAAAATCGCAAGCACGCGGAGGTGATGAAAAAGAATCCAGACATGGAGCATGACGATCCGAATGCAAAGCGCCTGCTGCCGCACGGCCACGGCGAGATCGTTTGGAAGTTCACCAAGCGCGGCACATTCGAGTTCGCCTGTCTCATTCCCGGCCACTATGAGAAGGGCATGGTCGGCCAGATAGTGGTGAAATGAGCGGCGCCAAAATGAGACGATACATGCGAAAGATGAGCGTCATGGCGGCGACCATGCTCGTCCTCTCAGGCGGGATGCTCGCGAGCGTGACCCTGGCCCAAGCTCCCACGGTCAACGGCCAGGTGACGAAGATCGACGAAACCGCGGGAAAAATCACGCTTAAGCACGGCCCGATCAAAAAGCTCGAGATGAATGAAGGGATGACGATGGTCTTTCGCGTGCGGGATCCGGCGATGCTCAAGCAGGTGAAAGTCGGCGACAAGGTCAAGTTCGATGCCGATCGCATCAACGGGCAGATCACCGTCACCAAGATCGAAAAGACCAAGTGATCATGACCGGGCCAAATGGCTGCGTTCGATATTCTGTGACTACATGCCAACTATTATTGCCCAATCTGGGCGCTCATTCATTTGGATATGTTCGCGAGTGCCGACACGAGGGTCGCGAGGCTTGCGGTTCGCAGCGCCTGGTACGGCTTCTCCAGCTGTCGGCATAGCCGCTTGACCGCTGCCGCGGCATCGTGGCTGATGCAGTCGACCGGGAAGAACAAGTAATCGGCCCGGCTGACCAGGCCGGGCAAAAGCGTCGCGCTGTGCTCGATCCCGCCGTCGTGATGCAGGAAGCGCGCCCCCGTGCGTTCGATCAACGCCTTGAATTGCGGAATTTGATGCGCCCGCGCCCCAACGTACAGGATCGTTCGGCCTGAGAAGTCGAGCCGTCCCTCGCGGTCGGGGGTTGCGGCCTCGAGCAGGCGGACGACGTGATCCTCGATCGACTCGATCTCCCGCGCGAGAGCGTCTCGCTCGGCAATCGCGTCTCGCAATTCGGCTTCCGTCTTGTGCACGGCAGCGGAGGTCGCGTTCAGGCGCTGCTCGAGCCGTTCGCGACGCGCGGCCTCCTGTCCGAGCCTCGTGTTCGCCTCCGCGATCACATTCCTGAGTCCGTCGATTTCGCGGTTGTCGCTTGCGGGCTCGTTCGCGACGCGACGGACGAGCATCTCTTCGAGCCGGCGAATGGTCGCGTCGCGGGAGGTAAATCCATCGCGCAATTGCTGCTGTTGGCGATCGAGCTTTTCGATGAGACGGCCGTTTTGTTCTTCCAATTGCCGCAGCCGGCGAATGTCCGCGCGATTGGCAGCGCCCACGAGGTGGGAGAGCATGTGCACGTCCCGGAACGCTTTCTTCACGATTGGATCGGTCGCGATCGGATGGCTCACGAGCGCCCAATATGCGCCCGGGATGTCGCCGTTCTGAACCGACGCGTCCCATATCCGGCGCAGCGTCTCTTCGTCCTTGGCTTTGGCAAATTGCTTGATCGCGAGCTCATGCCGCGTGTCGAGCGCTTTTTGCAACAGCTTTGCTCCGGCCTCCCGGCGGCCGGCCAGCATGACCCCCATGACGTGAAGGTCGTGGTCGTCGGCAGTCTCGGCGCCGGCAACGTTCAGACGGACGAGCACGCGGCGCAGTTCGCCGTTCGACAGGCAGGTTCCGATAATCGAGCAGTGAAGACTATCCGCCAGATCCCATATCTTGCCGCGTTTGGCGCCCTGCGCGGACGCCGCCTCGCAGGGAATGGCTGGCTTGAGGATAACGTCCGGCCCGCGATCGAGCCTTGCCATGGGCACCAGCGCGCTCGCCGCAAGCAGATTGGCCGGAAGCGCGGGACGCAGGGGGGAAGACACGAACCCTCGCTATATTCCATCGAATATAGCGAGTATGACCGACAATCGGCCCGATGAAAAGGGGGTCGGCGAGCTGCCTCAACCGGATTTGCGGGCCTGTCGGCGCTGGACAGCCCCAGCGCGGCTGCAGTCAGCCTTCGTAGGTATTCAATCGATCGCGACCATCACGTCCGAGGCCTTGATGACCGCATAGGCGGACTGGCCGCTTGCCAGTTTGAGCTCGTCGACAGCCGCGTTGGTAATTGACGACGTAACGATCGTGCCCCTCCGATATCGATGCGCACATGCGCGGTCGTCTGCCCCTTCTTCACCTCGACGATCTTGCCCTTGAGAATGTTGCGTGCACTGAGCTTCACGGAGACCTCCTGTCGCCTGCGATGAGTGGGGATTATGTCGGACTACGGAACGTTCTAGCGTCTTTGCTGGGCACCTTCGAGCAGCGTGTCGAGTTCGGACGCGCTCAGATCGACCTGATAAAACTGGCGATAAAAGTCGCGCGCGACTTCGCGCATGTCGCCGGGAAATCGACCGGGAAACAGCAGCCGCGCGAGCCACTGCACCCCGATCAACCGGTTGAGCGACGGTGGCGCGTCGATCCAGCCGTAGGGGAGCCGCGGACTGAGGAACACGCGACCCCGCCGCACGGCATCGACCTGCGACCATGAGGGATCGGATCGAATATGTTCCGCCACCGCCGGATCGACGGTCACGATGGTATCCGGCTTCCAGCTGACGACCTGCTCCAGGGAGACATTGTAGAGACCTCCGCCGGGGAGGCCGCCCTCGACCACATTGATGGCGCCGACGCGTTCGATGATCTCCGTGTTGATCGAGCCCCGGTTGCCGGTCTCGAGCCCGCGGGTGCCGCGCGCGAGGTAGACGCGGGGCCGCGCCTCGCGCGGGATGGACGCGGTGACGCGATCGACGTCATGCAGGATGTCCTCCATGCGGCCGGCGAGTTGATCGGCGCGCTGCGTGACCCCGAGGATGCCGCCGAGAAGCCGCACCGCGGCCTGCATGTGAGCGAAGCGGCCGTCGATGAGCAGGTAGGGGATCGCGGTCTGGCTCTGCACGCGGTCGGCGAGCGAGATATACGTGTCCGAAATCGATCCGAAGTCGACGATCAGATCGGGCTTTGCGGCCATCACGACTTCGAGGTTGGCGGTGTTGCCGCGTCCGGTGAGGCGGCCGATTTCCGGCAAGCTCCGCACCATCGCCGGAAGATAGGGGAGCTCCTGCGGCGGTGGTTTTCGGTTCCAGCCGATCAGTTTCTCGGGTGCAAGAATGGTCATGAGCACGGAGGCCGGCGGACCCGCGGCAATGACCCGCTCGATCTGGTCGGGGACTTCGACCTGGCGCTCCGCCGAATCCACCGCCAGCCGTCCGGCCATCGCCGGCAAGGACGAGAGTATCGCGAGCGCGCCGGCACACAGCAGCCGGAGCGGAGTCGCTCTCGGACCGATAGACCGCAACGCATCGGGAAAATCGCGAGCGGATCGCGTGACACGTCGCGCATCAGGCGCGCAGCGTGTGTCCCTTCCGCAGCAACCTGCCCACGGCGCGAAATTCCTCCTTGGCCGAGGATTGTGCGATCTGCTCGATGGAACGGTAGAGCTCAATGACCCGCTTGCCGCTTGCTGTCAGAACGGCGCCCCCGCCTTGGCGACCGCCGATAGCCGCAGTGACCGCCGGTTGCTGGAAGGCATGGTTGATCTGCTCCACCAGCAGCCACGCCCGCCGATACGACATCCCGAGGCGGCGCGCCGCCGCGGAAATAGAGCCGGTTGATTGAATGGCCTCGAGCAGCGCGATCTTGCCCGGGCCGATGCGATCGCCGCTCGTCAAATCGAGGCGAATGCTCAAACGGGTGTCGGCCATGGATGCGGCGCGCCTGCGGCGATTGCGACCAGACCACCGCAAATTCACGGCCTTCGTCAAGAGGTCTTGCGCCGCCCCTCGAACGCGGCGGCAATGGAGGCCTCGCTCCCATCTCAAGCACCGTGTTGCGCAGGAAAGTCGAAGTATTTCATCATATACAGCGGTGCGCCGGCCTGACAACAAAAAAAAAAGACCGCTTGCGCACCATGTGCCGGCGTAGACATTGCGGATCAACCGACATGCTCACCATTCCTGACGACGAATTGCGGCGATGGCTCGCGGAGGATGTGCCGTACGGCGACCTCACCACCCACGCGCTCGGAATTGGCAACCACCACGGCCGCATCACGTTCGAAGCGCGCCAAGCCATGGTTGCGGCCTGCAGCGAGGAGGCGGGCCGGATCATGGCGCTCGCCGGCGCCGACGTGATCGAGTGCGTGCCGTCGGGCACGGCTCTGCAAACCGGCGGATTGCTGCTGGCAGCTCAAGGACCAGCTGCCGCGCTCCATGCGGGCTGGAAGGTCGCTCAGACGTTGCTTGAAACCGCCGGCGGGATTGCCGCCGTCGCGCAAGCGATCGTTGCAGCCGCACAGCGGGTCAATCCCGAAGTCGTCGTCGCATGTACGCGCAAGAGCGTACCGGGCACGCGCGCTTTATCGATGAAAGCCATTCTCAGCGGCGGCGCGGTTCCCCATCGCCTCGGTCTATCCGAGACCATACTGGTGTTTGCCCAACACCGGGCATTTACCGATGGCGCATCGTTCGCGGCGATCATCGATCGCCTGCGGCGGCGCGTACCCGAAAAGAAAATCGTGGTCGAGGCGGATACGCTCGCCGAGGCCGTGGCAGTCGCCGACGCCGGTGCCGACGTCGTGCAGCTCGACAAGGCTTCGCCCGGCGACGTCGCCGCGTTGCGGCGCTACTGCGAGACCCGCGCGCCGCGGCCTCTCATTGCGGCCGCGGGAGGGATCAATGCCGCGAACGCCGCCGACTATGCGCGCGCGGGGGCGGACGTGATCGTCACGTCGGCGCCATATACCGCTCGCCCGCTGGACGTAAAGGTCACCATGGCGGCGACGGATCACTGACCGTCGCGGCGGACGAATCGCATAACAGCTCGTCGAGACGGGCCTGATCCCCAAGGGATAGCGATCTCGAGACGACGCTCAACCCTGTTGCCCGGCACCTCGGTATATTCCATGATATATAGCGACGGCATGACAGCCGCGCGTGTCTGGGCGATTGAATGCAATTGCCGCCAGCCGAAGCCAGGTATTGCTGATGCTTACGGACGAACGGCGCGAGAGCGACGCGGCCATATACCCGCTGGTGCGATATGCACAGGGCGGACCGGCGCCCGACGGCAACGCGTTGCTGGTCGAGGGCGCAACGGCGGAAGGCGAGCCGGTACGATTCGCGCTCTCCGTTGGCGACGTCCAGCACTTCGTCGCCTTTCTGCTGATTTCGCTAGGCCAGATCGGCGTCATGCGGGGCGATCCAGCGCCGACTCCTGATCAGGCGATCGTGCAAAGTCCCGCGGTGCCCGCCACATCGATCGCCGTCGGCGAGCCGGCAGGCAACGAAGGTTACCTGGGAATTGCCGTCGGACGGGCCGAGCTGATCTTTTCGATGCCGCTCTCCGCCTTCGAGGAGCTCGGCCGCACCATGTTGACTATCAGCGCCAAGCCTAACCGGGGATAGGAGGCGTGAATGCCAAGACGTTCGGCTTACTAACTGCCACGCGCGACGGTCGGTCTTTCGCGCAGTCGCGGCAATCTTCCGATATGGGTGGCACAGTTTCCCTGGCCAAGGGAGCCATTGCCCCAGCGATCCGAGATTGGATCGAAAAGAATCAGCCCGTGTGAAGCGCCTCACTCCGGGCGCGCTGGCGATTTGCGAGAATACGATCGTCTGCAAAATCACTGTCAGGAGGTCATCATGGGCTCAGGTGCGTATTCCGTCTTCATCGACCAGCAAGCTGGTGGCGGCCCGGCGGGGGCTCTGCGGCGAGTGGTACCCCTCCCACCTCCGGAGCTTTCCGGGGGCGTCAAGTTCACCACCGTTGTTCTTTCGCTCGCATATGACAACTTTGGGGACCCTGGCGCGCCTGCGACAATCCCTGCCACGGTGCGGGTGCTCAGAGGCAGTGGGCCAGTCCAGACGCTCAACTTGGGCGCAAATTTTTTCACTTCTTCCATGCGGATGACCAAGCGGCATCGGTCCAATTGAATCCGCCCGCTGCCCCAGGTGAGTGCAATGGTGGAGTACGCGTTTCCATGATCGTTTAGAAGCGAATCCACGCTTCGTTAAGCCCGGCGCCGCCCATCCGTGGCCCACAGGGAGCACCACCTTGCACGGAAGCGGCGGCCGGCCGCGTGATGCTGCGACCACTTTTTTTGACTACAGCTATTGACTACGTAACGAGGTCATGCTAGAACGCTCGCAGCCTTGCTCATTGAGGGCGTGTTCTAGAGACGATCCTGAATGCGGAGCGAGGCGTGGCGAAAGCCTCCGTCCGCTCGTCCCCGCGAAAGCGGGGGCGGGAATGAGCGGAGGAAAGAAACGCCACGGTGGAGCGCCGAGAGGCGGGCGTCCCGTGTCATGGGACGCAAGGCGCCTCGCAAGCGCCTGGTACGCCGCGTCATAAGCGCGTTCACGCGCGTCTTTGGCGCAAGATGGCGTGCCCCACGGGTGCCTCGCACGCACCCGAACGTTTCTCGGCGCTCCGCCCACCCCTCGATTCGGGGTCGGTGAAGCAACGATGCAAAACCCCGGGCGCAAAAATGCGCCGCGGGAACGAGGAGGTGTGTGTGTGCTTGAGAGTCCGAATCTGCAGAAAAACAGGAAAATACAGGGAGTGGATGAGACACGCGTACCGTTTCGTTTGCTCGACCTGCTGGGAACGCAACCTGCGCCTGTACGAAATGACCGCCGGCGCAATTCCATTGTTTCCGGATTGTTATTTACAATGAGTTTTGCAACTGCAACGTGTCGAGCGGTTCAGCGGCCTTCGCGCATCCAGGTGGCGGCGAGGCTGCCGACCAGCAGCAGCAGCCCGATCAAACCCGCGAACACCGGCAGCACGCCGATGCCGCGCACCACGCTCGCCTCGCGCGTGCGCAGCCCGAGCCAGTCGTCGCCGTGGTAGGTCTCGCTCGAGCGTACCGCGACGATGCGCGGCAGATGCACGCCGCTGCCGTTCTCGACCCGCATGACGCCGCCGCCGGTGGCGTTCGCCAGCGGCGCCAGCACCTCGGTGGTCGAGGTGACCTCGGTGAATTCGCGCGGATTGGCGGGCCCCACATTGGCGAGCGCGTTGAGCGTGCCGTCGGTCGCGCGCCACAGCCCGAGCTCGTTCGCTTCGATGGTCGCGCGCCACACGCCCGGCTCGGCCGGGGAGAGCGTGAGCGTGCGGGTCTTGCCCGACGGCGTCGTCAGCGTGACGTCGCTGACGGTGTCGGACATGGTCTGCCGCTGCACGGTGAGATCGCGCCCGCGCACCAGCAGGCGCAGCGCTTCTTCCTCGAGATCGGGTTGCTTCATCAGCCAGTGCGACAGCCGCCGCAGCAGGTCGATATGCGGCCCGCCGCCCTCGTAGCCGCGCGCCCACAGCCAGATGTGGTCGGAGAGCAGCAGCGCCACGCGCCCGTCGCCTTCGCGCGAGAGCACCAGCAACGGCTTGTTGTCCGGGCCGTGCATCACGGTCGTGCCTTTGGAGGCCCGGCTGTCGACGATGCGGAACCAGCGGCTCCAATGCGGCGGCTCTTCGTCGCCGCCCTCGAGGCCGCGCGTCACCGGATGGCGCTTGCCGAGGTCGGTGAGCTCGGCGCGAAACGCGCCGTCGGTGGTGCGGCCGTTCGGCTCGGCCGGCAGAATGACGTCGAGCGGCGTGCGCCAGATGCTGGTCGGGCTGGCGTAGTCGGGCCCGGCCGCCACCAGCACCGCGCCGCCCTGGCGCACATAGCGCGCGATATTGTCGAAATAGATGATCGGCAGCACCCCTTGCCGCGCGTAGCGGTCGAAGATGATGAGCTGGAAGTCGTTGATCTTCTGCTGGAACAGCTCGCGCGTCGGAAACGCGATCAGCGACAATTCGTTGATCGGCGTGCCGTCCTGCTTCTCCGGCGGGCGCAGAATGGTGAAATGGACGAGATCGACGCTGGCGTCGGACTTGAGCAGGTTGCGCCACGTTCGCTCGCCCGCATGCGGCTCGCCCGACACGAGCAGGACGCGCAACTTGTCGCGCACGCCGTCGATGGAGACGACCGCGCGATTGTTCACGCCCGTGAGCTCGCCCTCGAGGGGAGAGGCTTCAATCTCGACGATGTTCGCCCCGGCATGGGGTATCGGCACGGTGATGCTGACGGTTCCGCCCACGCGCACGTTGCGGCTCTCGAGCGTCTCGCCGTCGCGCCGCACCGTCACCTGCGCCGAGGCCGCCGGCGCGCCCTGGTCCTCGACGCGGAAGGTGATGGTCTGCGCTTGCCCGACGATGCCGAAGCGCGGGGCGGTCACCAGCACGACGCGGCGGTCGCGCTCGTCCTTGTGACCGGTGATCAGGGCGTGCACCGGCGCGGCAAAGCCGAGCGCCGCGACCTCGCCTGGCACGTCGTGCACGCGCCCGTCGGTGATGAAGATGGCGCCGGCCACGCGGTCGTGGGGAACGTCCGAGAGCGCCGAGGACAACGCCGTGAACAATCGCGTGCCGTCGGTCTCGCCGTCGGCCTGGCCGGCCTCGACGAAACGCACCTCCATGCCGGGAATGCGTGCGAGCCGCTCCGCCAGCGCCGCCCGCGCCGCCTCGGTTTGCTGCGAACG
>Ga0310914_10003496_pt1 | contig 10803 bp, 8 predicted proteins | sample GREbulkMGAN108_FD_203450 | JGI IMG/M metagenome (GOLD analysis project Ga0310914, IMG submission 203450) | Lab enrichment of tropical soil microbial communities from Luquillo Experimental Forest, Puerto Rico - GRE.bulkMG.AN108 | ecosystem: Environmental > Terrestrial > Soil > Tropical forest >...
TGGATGGCCCGGCCTTGACATCGCGATGACCTCGATCCGCTGCTGTCCGTTCTCATGATGTAAAAGACCAGTGCGAGCGTCACGAGCGCGAGGGCGGCCGCCTACAAGTGCTGGCGAAGTTCCGTCAACACAGAGTCACATAAAAGATCGGGATTGAGCTCACCAGTTTTTGCGAGCTCAATAATTCTCCTGCGATTGCTTCGTTAACTAGATCACCTTGGTTCCCAGGCCGAAGAGCCGCGCGAGCCATCTCGAATGCGACGCCTATGACCCGCCTGGTCTCGGCATCGAATTCGGAACTGTCCAAAAATTGCGCGATGGGCATGATCTGTTCCCGCGTTGAATACCGCTTATTGTCCGATCCGCGTGTCAATCGGGTGACAGTTGAGCATAGCCCCGTCCCGCGCCATTCATAGCGTGGTCAAATGCCGAGACTGTCACCGTGATGACATGTCGAGGAGCTAACAATCCGTTGCTTTACCCTCCAGACGTTTCTAGGCCTCGCTCGGCCTCCCATTTCCGACGAGGCTTTTTCTTTACGCCTCAGCCTTGGAGGGTCGCTTGCGCCAGCGCGGTTCCGGAGCGGCGACGCACTCAAATCGAAATTTGCCGACCGATCTCCACGACCCGTTCGGAAGGCAGGCGAAAATAGTCCGTCACGTGCGACGCATTCTTGATCATCGCCGCAAACAGGCCTTCCTGCCATTTGGGCAAGGCGGGCCCGCGTTCACGATGCACGACGTGCTCGTGGCCGACGTAATACACGACGTCGTCGAGCTGCAGCGCGCATCCCTTCTGCTGCGCCGCTTCCAACAGGTGCGGGATATTCGGACGTTCCATGAAGCCGTAACGCGCCGCGGCACGCCAGAAGTTCTCGCCCTCCTTTGTTACCGATAGGCGCTCCTTTGCATCCACCCGGGGCTTGGATTCGGTGATGACGGTCAGCACCAGAACGCGTTCGTGCAACGCCCGATTCTGGCGCAAATGCCAGATCATCACCGGCGGCACGCCGCTCGGCGCGCGGGTGAGAAAGACGGCCGTGCCGGGAACCCGCGGAACGCGGCGCGTTTTGAGATCGGCGAGCAAGTCAGGCACCGGCATCGCCGCGGAGCTCAGCCTTTGCGCGACGGCAACCGATCCGCGGTGCCAAATCCACATGATGCCGTACACGCCGGCGGCCAAGATCAGCGGCACGTAGCCGCCGCTGACGATCTTGAGCGAGTTCGCCAGGAAAAATCCGGCATCGACGGTCAGGAACACACCCGCAACAACGGCGCTGATCCACAGATTCCACTGCCATATTTCCCGCATCGCGATGAACAGCAAAACCGATGTCATCAGCATGGTGAGGGAGACGGCGATGCCGTAGGCCGCGGCGAGGTTGTCGGATTTGCCGAACAACAGCGTGAGCGCGATCGTGACTGCCATCAGCGACCAATTCACCACGCCCACGTAGATCTGGCCGTAGCCTTTATCGGAGGTCTGGGTAATCCACAGGCGCGGCAGCCAGCCGAGCTGTACCGCCTGCCGTGTCATCGAAAAGGCGCCGGTGACGATGGACTGGCTGGCGATGATCGTCGCCACCGTCGCCAGTACGACGAGCGGGATGAGCAGCGGCTCCGGGCACAATCGGTAGAAGATGTTATCCGCGGTCGAGGCGCCTTCGAGCGCGATCGCCGACTGACCGGCGTAGTTGAGCACGAGGCTGGGAAAGACGATCGCGGACCATGTCAGGCGAATCGGACGCGGACCGAAATGCCCCATGTCGGCGTAGAGCGCCTCGGCCCCGGTCACGCAGAGAAATATCCCGCCCAGGATCAGAAATCCTTCAAGCCCGTTCGTGGCGAGGAGTCGCAGCCCATAGAGCGGGTTGATCGCGGCGAATACGGCGGGATGCTGGGCAACGCCCCACAGTCCGAGCGCGCCGATCGACACGAACCAGAGCGCCATGATCGGCCCGAACGCCGCGCCGATGCGCGAGCTGCCGAGCGGCTGCGCCGCGAACAGTGCAACCAGGATCGTGACCGCTGCCGGCAGCACATAGGGCTTCAATGCGGGAGCCGCGATGTCGAGACCCTCGAGCGCCGAAAGTACCGAGATTGCCGGCGTGATCGCGCCGTCGCCGTAGATCAGGGCGGCGCCGAACAGCCCGACCGCGACGATTGCCGGCCGGTGCCGCCGCTTCACGCCTAAGAGCGACATCAACGCGAGGATGCCGCCCTCCCCGCCGTTGTCGATGCTCATGGCGACGACGACGTATTTGACCGTCGTGACGAGGAGCAAAGTCCAAACGACCAGCGACAGCACGCCGAGGATGCGGTCCGGCGTGGCATTGCCCCCGAGGTCGGCGAAGACGGTTTTCAGCGTGTAAAGGGGGCTCGTCCCGATGTCGCCGAATACGATGCCCAGCGCCGCGAGGCCCAGCAGCGCGAGTCCAGGCTGCCCCGTTTCGCTAGCCGGGGCGGTACCGATTTCGGCGGGCGCTGTTGAAGTCATCGTAAAAATCTGTGGTCCGTCACGATCGGCCCCGTCAACGATAGAGGATCGAACGCATAACGCCCATTGTGACAAACCAATTTTCCTGACTGCACAGCATTGTTGCATTGCTGGCGGATTTCCCTCCGACCGTAAAAAGCTGTGCTGCGCTCGGCCCCAGTCATTCAACCGTCATACGTCGAAATCACACTCGCGATTTCGTGCGAGGGGAGACGTACATGACCGATATTGCATTGCCCGGCTCGATAGAGCCCGCCAGACGACGGGGTCCCGACCTCGACCGCGGGTTCAATCCGATCCTCTCCGGCATCATGTTTGGAGGCGTACTGGCAGCCGCCCTGTTGTACGTCGCCTACAGCATTTACGCCGACCTGGACGCGACCGGCGCGCGGATCACCACCTATCTTCCCTTCATCCTGCTTTTTGTTGCGCTGCTGATCGCGCTGGGATTCGAATTCGTCAATGGATTCCACGACACCGCAAATGCGGTTGCGACGGTGATCTACACGCGGTCCCTGCCCGCCAATATTGCCGTGGTCTGGTCGGGAATGTTCAACCTGCTCGGAGTGCTGTTGTCATCCGGAGCGGTCGCCTTCGGGATCGTCTCGCTTCTTCCTGTCGAGCTGATCTTGCAGGTCGGGAGCAGCGCCGGCTTCGCCATGGTCTTTGCTCTCTTGATCGCCGCGATGATCTGGAATCTCGGGACCTGGTATTTGGGGCTTCCTGCCTCGAGTTCGCACACCTTGATCGGCTCGATCATCGGGGTCGGCATTACCAACGCGCTGCTGCGAGGTCGCGACGGCACCTCCGGGGTGGATTGGTCAAAGGCGACGGAAATCGCCTACGCGCTGCTGCTCTCGCCGCTGTTCGGCTTTCTGGTCGCGGCAATTCTGTTGCTCGCGTTGAAGTTCGTGGTCCGCAATGCCGCCTTGTATGCCGAGCCCAAGGGCAATCAGCCCCCGCCATGGTGGATCCGCGGCATTCTCATCATCACCTGCACGCTGGTGAGCTTTTTCCACGGCTCCAATGACGGCCAAAAGGGCATGGGCCTGATCATGTTGATTCTGATCGGCACCGTGCCGACGGCATATGCCCTCAACCGCGCCATGCCGCAGAGCCAGATCGAGCGGTTTCATGTGACCTCGCAGGCTGCGCCGCGGGTTACCGCGTTCCGGGCGATCCGCGGCCCGCAGTTACGCTTTACGTCTCGCAGCACAAGATCAATGAAGGCACCTATCCATCATTGGCGGTGCTGGTTCGCGAGATCGCGAAGCAAGTCGGTCAATACGGATCGTTGGCCAGAATGCCTGCCGAGGCCGTGGGCAACACGCGCAACGACATGTACCTCGTCTCGGAAGCGATCCGCTTCCTCATGAAGGACAAGGAAAACGATCTGGATAAAGAGGAAGTGGCAAAGCTGAGCGCCTACAAGGGCTCGTTGGATAACGCCACACGATTCATACCGGTCTGGGTCAAGGTCGCGGTTGCCATTGCGCTCGGTCTGGGGACGATGGTCGGGTGGAAGCGCATCGTCATTACCGTCGGCGAAAAAATCGGTAAAACGCACCTGACCTATGCGCAGGGCGCCTGTGCCGAAGTCACCGCGGCGGCAACCATCGCGGCGGCGGACGGATTCGGGCTTCCGGTTTCAACCACTCACGTGTTGTCGTCCGGCATCGCCGGCACCATGGCGGCGAACGGATCCGGATTGCAGTTGGCGACGGTGCGCAACATCGCGACGGCGTGGGTCCTGACGCTGCCCTCCGCAATGGTGATATCGGGCACCCTGTATTGGGCTTTCTCGCAATTGTTCTGAAGTCGAGACGAGGACAAACCGATCCTGACCGGACGCGCCGCCGTCCGGCAGAATGATCAAAGCATCAACCGCGAACTCAATTGCGGAGCGGGGCGCCCATGAGATTCGCAGCACTCGCGGCAAGCTTGTTGGGAACGATCGTTTTCGGAATTCTCATCCCGTTCGGTAATCTGTTTATTGCATTGTTCGCGGTCTCCGCAGTTTTGACCGCGATCGGTGTTTGGGACCTCCTGCAGCCGAGCCATAGCCTTCGCCGCAACTACCCCATCCTCGCCAATATCCGTTTCGCTCTCGAGAAGATAAGGCCGGAGATCCGCCAGTACTTTCTCGAGAGCGACACGGACGGCGTTCCGTTCAATCGATCAAAACGCGCCGTTGCTTATCAGCGAGCAAAGGGCGCGCTCGACAAGCGGCCGTACGGCACCCAGCAGGACATCTACGGCAACAATTTTGAGTGGATTAATCACTCGATCGTTCCTCGTACCGTCGATGGCCATGACTTTCGCATCACGGTGGGCGGCGCCGAGTGCCGCAAGCCCTACGACCTGTCGCTCTTCAACATTTCAGCGATGAGCTTCGGCGCACTGAGCGCCAACGCGATTCGCGCTCTCAATCGGGGCGCCAAACTCGGAGGCTTCGCCCACGATCCGGCGAGGGCGGCGTCAGCCGGTACCATCGCGAGTTTGGCGGCGACCTGATCTGGGAGATCGGCAGCGGCTATTTCGGCTGCCGCAACGAAGGCGGCTCCTTTTGCGCTGACAAGTTTGCGGCGCAGGCGCAGGAGCGGCAGGTCAAGATGATTGAGATCAAGCTCTCCCAGGGGGCCAAGCCGGGCCACGGCGGCGTTCTGCCTGGCGCCAAGGTGAGCGCAGAGATCGCGGGCGCAAGAGGTGTGCCGCTCGGCGTCGACTGCATCTCTCCGGCGCGCCATTCGGCATTCCGGAATCCGATCGAGATGATGCACTTCATCGCACAATTGCGCGACTTGTCCGGCGGCAAGCCGGTCGGCTTCAAGCTCTGCATCGGGCATAACTGGGAATTCATGGCGCTCTGCAAAGCCATGCTGGAGACGAAAATTCATCCGGATTTCATCGTCATCGACGGGTCGGAGGGAGGCACGGGCGCAGCACCGCTCGAATTCGTCGATCACATCGGCACGCCGTTGCGCGAGGGTCTCGTGCTCGCCCACAATTGCCTGGTGGGAACAGGGCTGCGCCCATCCGTGCGCCTGGGCGCGAGCGGGCGGGTGATTACCGGCTTCGACATTGCCCGGCTGTTGGCGCTCGGCGCCGATTGGTGCAACGCCGCCCGCGGCTTCATGTTTGCGTTGGGCTGCGTCCAGGCACAAGCGTGCCACACCGACCGTTGCCCAACCGGCGTCGCGACGCAGAATCCGTGGCGCCAACGGGGTCTCGTCGTGGACGACAAGGCCGCTCGCGTGCGCCAATTTCACCAAAGCACGCTCGCCGCGTTGGGCGAACTGGTCGGCGCGGCTGGACTTAGTCATCCGAGCCAGCTTGGCCCTATGCATATCCTCAAACGAGTCTCGCCGAGCGAAGTGAGGAGCTTCGCCGAGGTTTACACCTTCCTGGCGCATCGCGAGCTGCTGTCGGGTACCGCTCACACCCACTATGCGGAGCAATGGGCGCTGGCAGACGTGCAGCGTTTCGCGCCGTTGCCGCCAATGCAATCTGCCGCGTAGCTGCGGCAGCCGCAGACTACTTCCCGCGACACGATCGATATCTTCCGACGGAAAGCGACGCGGAGGCCCGCGCCGACACCGGCGTTCGCCGCCGGCCGCAAGCAAGCGGGCATCGCATCCGCTCTCAAGGATGTGGCTTGCACCGAAAATTCATCCCGATATGATTGCGACAAACACGTGACAGATTAGGGTAAAGTATGAACATCGATTGGGTAGCGTGGTCTAATCCCGTATCAATTTGGTGGGGTTTTCTGCTCATCGTCAGCAGCATCAATGTCGGCCTTTGGCTGGTTCTCCACGGTTACCTGCGCAGCAGAAATCGCGCCGTCGAGCTCATCGTCCTCCTCTCCGCGGCTTACGTGTTCGGCTGCGCGTTTCGCGCGGTGTTGCCGCGCGCCGACGTCCAGAGGATCTGCCTGTTCGACACGTGGCTCTCCAGCGTCTTCGTCGGGCGCTCCGTGGCGACCATTGCGGAGATCTGCTTCGTGGCCCAGTGGGCCATCGTCTTGCGCTACCTCGGCGACTCGGCACAGTCCAACCTCGCTCGACGAGTCGCGAACAGCATCGTTCCGCTGATCGTGGTAGCGGAGGCTTGTTCCTGGTACGCGGTGATCACGACGGACTATCTCGGCAATACGCTGGAAAACTCGCTCTGGGCGCTGACCTTCGTGCTCATTGCGACCGCGCTTTTGTCGCTCATCAACAAATTTGCTGGCGTCGTCCAGCTGGCGATCGGGGCGGCACTGTTCGGCGCCCTCGGCTACGTCGCGTTCATGGTCGCGGTCGACGTGCCGATGTATTTCGACCGATGGCTGGCGGACGCAGCGAGCGGGAAGGAGCCGTTGGGGCTATTTGCCGGTCTCTACGACGCCGGCGCCCGCTGGGTGGTCACGCACGACATCGCACTATGGACCGATGAGATCGCCTGGATGTCGCTCTATTTCAGCCTTGCCGTGTGGTCGAGCCTGGCGCTCTGCGGTTTCGTTCTGGTCAAGGACCGCTTGTTGCAATATCGGGCGACACCCGCGTGGCGCGCGCGCCCGCCCGGCGCGCTACGAGCGGTCGGAGTGACCGAGGGCGTCCGGCCGGCGGGGCCACGCACACCGGGCAGCCACCCGGCAGGCGGTCGGTTTTTCTGACGCCCCGCGCAGCTGCCGCTCACTGCGATTACTCGAACCGGCCGCCGATCTCGCGATCGTCGACAGTTCGCGCGCGCCCAACAAAGCGACGGCGAGAAAAAGCGGCACAAGAAAATAAAGAACGCGGAACAGCAGCACCGATGCCAGCAGTTCCTCCTTGGCGAACTGCGGCAGTCCGACCAGCATGGTCGCTTCAATCACCCCGAGGCTTCCCGGCGCGTGGCTTGCAAAACCCAGCAGAATCGCCGTTACGAACACCACCAGCAAAGTGACGAAGTCGATCGCAGGATGCGCCGGAAGCAAGGTGTACATGGCGATTGCCGCGGCGGTGAGATCGAGCGCTCCGATGCCGATCTGCACAAGCGTGGAGCGCAGGTTGGGCAGGACGATTTGCCAGTTTGCCCGGCCGATAACCCGCGGCCGCTGCGCGAGCCAGATTAGATAGCCGACAATGATCGTCAGCGCCGAGAGGCCGATCATCCGGTTCACCCACACCGGAAATTGATTGACCGCACTCGCGGCCGCCGGCGCGTAGGCCATGCCGCCGCCGAGCACGCACGCATTGCCGAGCCAGAACGTCAGTCCGGTGATGAAGGCGATCTTGGCGATATCGGCGAGGCCCAATGCCCAGCGAGAATAGATGCGCAGCCTGATGAGGCCGGCGGTAAAGACGACCGCGCCGAGATTGTGGCCGATCGTATAGCTCGTGAAGCTGGTCAGCGCCGCGACCCGATAGGGCACGGCGTTGCGGCCGATCGTGCGCAGGGCAAAGAAGTCATAAAAGCTCAGCGCGAAATAGGCGATCGCAACGAATGCGCCGGCGATCAGGATCTCGCGCAGCGGTTTCGCCAGCAGCGCGGCGACAACCTTGTCGATCTCGATGTTTTGCAGCAGCCGGAACAGGGTGACGCCGGCAATCGCCACGATCAGCAGACTGATCGCGATGCCGATCCTGTGCCAGTCGAGCCGCTCGCGGATCGCGCGCGAGATGACGCTCGTCACGTTTGGCATGGGCTGCGGGCGACGAGCATCGACGCGGATTTCAAGCGAATCGCGGATGCAGTCTCCCAGTTGATTGTAACAACATTGTTACAACGGGCGATGCGGCACGCGAGCGATCAAACAATTAAACGCGGGCCGTGCTGTCACACGACTGAGACATGAAATTGGCAACCCTGTCACATGCGATTCGCTGACCAGATGATTCGAGCATTCGGGGCGAGCGCGGCCTGATGCGGATTCTGGTCGCGACCGACGCCTGGCATCCGCAGATCAACGGCGTGGTCCGTACCTTGACCTCGCTGGCGCGCAGCGCGCGGCAGCTCGGCGTCGACATCGAATTCCTCACTCCGGACGGCTTTCCCGGCGTGCCGGTGCCGACCTATCCCGGACTGCGCCTGGCGTTGCCGCGCCGGCGGCAGATTGCGCGCCGCATCGAGCAGGCGCGGCCCGATGCAATCCATATCGCGACCGAAGGACCGATCGGCCACATGGTGCGGGGCTATTGCCGCAAGCACGGCCGGCCCTTCACCACCAGCTACACGACCCGTTTTCCCGAATACATCGCCGCGCGCGCGCCAATCCCGGAGGCGTGGACCTATGCGGTACTGCGACGCTTCCATGGAGCCGCCGCGGTGACGATGGTCTCGACCCAATCGCTCATGCTCGAATTGCGCCAGCGCGGGTTTTCCAATCTCGGCATGTGGACGCGCGGGGTGGACACCGACCTGTTCCGGCCGGAGCGCGCGATCGATCTGGGTTTTGCGCGACCGATCTTCATGAGCATGGGCCGGCTCGCCGTGGAGAAGAACCTCGAGGCGTTCCTGTCGCTCGATCTTCCCGGCATTAAAGTCATCATCGGCAGCGGCCCCGAGGAGGCGGCGCTCAAGCGGCGCTTTCCCGACGCGAAGTTCCTCGGCTTGCTGGAAAACGGCGCCTTGGCCGCGCATCTGGCGGCGGCCGACGTGTTCGTGTTCCCGAGCCGCACCGATACGTTCGGCATCGTGCAGCTCGAAGCGCTCGCCAGCGGCGTTCCGATTGCCGCCTTCCCGGTGACCGGGCCGAAGGATGTCATCGGCGGCAACCCGGTCGGCGTTTTGCACGAAGACCTGCGCGTCGCCTGTCTCGAGGCGCTGGGAATTTCCCGCGACGCGTGTCGCGCCTTCGCGCTGAGCCGCTCCTGGGAAATGAGCGCGCGGCAATTCATCGGTCATATCCAGAACGTCGCGGTCCGCGCCTATCGTCAATCCAATGCGGCAATCGCGCTGCCAGACGCCGCCCAAGGCTGACGCCGTGCCCAAATTTCTCATGCCGGATCGACGGCGAATAAGGAGACGATCCATGAGCAACATGTCGCACGCGCAAATCGACACGGAGACGATCGCGAAAGCCTATGGGCGGTGGGCGCCCGTCTACGATGTCGTGTTCGGCGCGGTGTTCGAGCAGGGCCGCCACGCCGCGATCGCGGCCGCCGAACGCATCGGCGGGCGCATCCTGGAAGTGGGAATCGGCACCGGGATATCGCTCCCATATTATTCGCGTAACAGCCGGCTCTGCGGCGTCGACATTTCCGAGCCCATGTTGGGCAAGGCGCTGCAGCGTGTCGCCGATCTCGGCCTCACCAATGTCGAGGGACTTTGGGTGATGGACGCCGAGCGGCTGAATTTTCCCGATGCCGCGTTCGATGTGGTGGTCGCGCAATACGTCATCACCACGGTGGCCAATCCCGAGGCAGCGCTCGACGAATTCGCCCGGGTCTTGAAGCCGGGCGGCGAGATCGTGCTGGTCAGCCGGGTCGGCGCGGAAGCGGGCTTGCGGGGTGCGCTGGAGCGCTGGTTTGCGCCGGCGGCGCGCAAGCTCGGCTGGCGCACGGAATTTTCCTTCGAGCGCTATGCGCACTGGGCCGATCGTTGCCGGGATATAGAATTAATCGAGCGCCGGGCGATGCCGCCGTTCGGACACTTCTCGCTGATTCGCTTCGCCAAGGCCGCGGGCACGAACGCCGCCGCGCGCGAGGAGGAGCCGCTGGCGCGCGCCGCGGGGTGATTACTCCCCTGTCAGAAGCCCTGCCCTTTCGCCCGGTGACGGACCGCCTGTCACGCGGGATTCATCGAATCGCCATAGCATCGACACGTGACTGCAACACGGGGAATTGACATGCAGCGCTTTCTCGAGGCCCTGAGAGTGCAACGCTGGGACGATCATCGCTTCTATCATCACAGCCGAGTCAATCAGTCGCTCCATCTGGTGAGCGCGATATGTTTCCTGTTTGCCTATGTCATGATGTTTGCGGATCCGGCCTTGGCGGCGCTGATCGGCTGGCTTGCGGCAATGACCAGCCGCCAGATCGGCCACTTCTTCTTCGAGCCGAAGGACTACGACGTGGTGAACCAGGCGAGCCACGAATACAAGGAAGAGATCAAGGTCGGCTACAACCTCCAGCGCAAAGTCGTCCTGCTGACGATCTGGGCGCTGTCGCCGCTGCCGCTGTTTTTCGATCCGAGCTTTTTCGGCGTGTTCACGCCGCACGCCAGCACGATGGAATTCGTGCGCCACGTCGCGCAGATCTGGCTGGTCGTCGGGATCGGCGGCTTCCTGTTCCGCACGATTCAATTGTTCTTCATCAAGGATGTCATGACCGGGCTGGTGTG
>Ga0310914_10003497_pt1 | contig 10802 bp, 7 predicted proteins | sample GREbulkMGAN108_FD_203450 | JGI IMG/M metagenome (GOLD analysis project Ga0310914, IMG submission 203450) | Lab enrichment of tropical soil microbial communities from Luquillo Experimental Forest, Puerto Rico - GRE.bulkMG.AN108 | ecosystem: Environmental > Terrestrial > Soil > Tropical forest >...
CGCCACTGGCGCGACCGCCGAAGCGGTACCGAGCGCGACCGCGTGCCGCAGCCGCTCCTCCCACGGGCGCCCCAGGACAAGTCCGTGGACCAGGCCCGCGGCCACGGCGTCGCCCGCGCCGGTCGGGTTTCCCCGTACCTCGCCCGGTGGCACCGCCTGCCAGCTGCCGTCGGCGGTGACGGCCCACAGCCCGTCGGCGCCAAGCGTGACCACCACCGCCTGCGGGCCGACGGCCCTCAGCTGCCGCGCGGCGAGGGCCACCGCAGCCTTGTCCACGCCGTCCGCCGTGGACAGCCGACGGCCGGCGAGGGCCTCCAGCTCGACCAGATTGGGCTTGACGATGGCCGGGCGGGCGGCCGCGCCCCGGAGCAGAGCCTCCCCGTGCGCGTCCAGCACTGCGGGCACGCCGGCCGCCGCGGCCATGGCGCCCAGCTCCGCGTAGGTATCGGGCGGCAGGCCCGGCGGCAGGCTTCCGGAAAGCACAACGGCGGTGCATCCCGCCAGTGTCCTTTCATATGCGCCGCGGAACGCGGCGTACTCGCTCGCCGTGGCCGGCGGCCCAGGCTCGTTGAACAAGGCCGCGTCGCCGCGGACGGTGTCGACCACGGCGAAGGTGCGCCGGGTCTCGCCCCCGATCCGCGTGAAGGCAGCCGGCACCCCCAGCTCCCCCAGCGCGGATTTCACCTCCTCGCCGGTGACGCCACCCGCGAACCCGATCACCCGGACCTCCGCGCCGATCGCCCGCAACGTCCGGGCCACGTTCAGGCCCTTGCCGCCGGCCTGGGCCCGGACCACGGCGGGGCGGTTGACGCCCGCCCAGTCAACGCCAGGCACCTGATGGGTCACATCCAGAGCCGGGTTGAGGGCGACGACGAGAATCACGGTGGCCTGGCCGGCTCAGCGCGGAGCGAGGGACACCGAACGGGCCAGAGTAAGCGGCTGGCGGGGGCGGGCGTGCATCCAGGTGAATCTACCGTCCTGATCGCCCGGACAGCAACTAGAACGACCAGAAGCAGCCTTGCAGAACGCACGAGTGTGTTCTAATATCCGCACATCCGAGCGAGAACGAAAGCAGAAGCGACGACGAGCGCTCCCGGACCGAGGCGGCGTCCCAGCCCCGTTCACGCCGCGCTCCCAGACCAATGCGAGCCGGTGGAGGGCTGATGGCCACGACCCTCGACGAGGCCACCATCGCCCGGGAAGCCAACCGCCGCATTCGCCGCTCGAACAACATCACCGGCTGGGCGTTCGCGGGCCCGTCCGTGATCATCGTGCTCGGCCTATCCTTCATCCCCATGATCTGGGCGGCCTACCTGTCGCTCACGGACTCGAACCTCGTGTCGCCCGGCCACTTCATCGGGTTCGCGAATTACACCGCCCTGGCCAAGGACCCGATGCTCCGCCAGGCGTTCACGAACACGCTTCTGCTCGCCGTCATGTACCTGCCGATCGGCCTAGCGGCCGGGCTCGCCGTGGCGATCCTGCTGAACCGGAAGATCAAGCTCATCGGCTTCTACCGCACCTGCTTCCTGGTGCCGTTCGTGGCGTCGACGGCGGCCGAGGGCATCCTGTTCGGGTTCATCTTCGACCCCAACTTCGGGATCGTGAACGCCGGGCTGCAGGCGGTGGGGCTGCCCCGCCAGGGCTTTCTCCAGGACCCGTCCCAGGCCCTGGCCGTGCTGGCGATCGTGTACTTCTGGACCCAGTTCGGCTTCAACATCGTGATCTACCTCGCGGCGCTGCAGGACATCCCCCAGGAGGTCCTCGAGGCGGCGTCGATCGATGGCGCGGGCCGATGGGCCAAGTTCTGGCACGTCACCCTGCCGACTGTCCGGCCGGTGACGATCTTCCTGCTGGTCTGGGGCCTCATCGACGTGTTCCAGTTCTTCGACCTGGTCTACACGACCACGAGAGGAGGCCCCCTCAACTCGACGCTGACGCTCGTCTACTACATCTGGGAGCTGGCGTTCAACTTCTTCACGGCCGGCTACGGCGCGGCCGTGGCGTACGTCCTGTTCTTCACCAGCCTCATCGCGATCATCGCCGTGCTGGCCTACGGCCGCAGACGGAGGATCACGCTGTGACCGGCGAGCAGACCCTGCAGGCCATGCCCGAGGCCGACCTGACGCTGCATCGCGCACGGATCGCCGAGGCCGACCGTCGGATGCACCGGAGCGGCTGGCGACGTCGCCTGCCGCAGCGGGGGCATCTGGTCCTGATGCCCCTGTCGATCATCGTGGTCATGCCGTTCGTCTGGATGATCCTCACGTCGTTCATGACCGACACCGAGATCAACACCATCCCCCCGCCACTGTGGCCTCGTCATCTGTACACCGGGGGGTACTCGACCGTCCTGGCCAGCTCGGACTTCCCCTACTGGTTCCTGAACAGCCTGATCGTCTCCGGCGCCGCGGTCCTCGCCCAGCTGATCCTGTGCAGCCTGGCCGGCTACGCGTTCGCGCGCATCCAGTTCCGGGGGTCCACCGTGATGCTGATCCTGGTGCTCGCGACGGCCCTCATCCCGATTCAGCTGACGGTGATCCCGACTTTCGTGATCTTCCATGACATCGGGCTCATCAACACGCTCGGGGCGCTCATCTTGCCCCAGCTCACCTCCGCGCTCGGCATATACCTCATGTACGCGTTCTTCCAGTCGTTCCCGAGAGAGCTCGAGGAGGCGGGGCGAATCGACGGCTGCAGCCGCCTCCAGGTCTTCTGGAAGATCGTGCTGCCGCTCGCGAAGCCGGCCCTGGCCGCCCTCGGCATCATCACGTTCATCTACGCGTGGAACGACCTGTTCTGGCCGCTGATCGCGATCACGTCCAGCCATACGTTCACCGTGCAGGTGGGCCTCACCACGTTCCAGGGTGAACACATAACCCACTGGTCGGCCATCACGGCCGCCACCACCTTGACCACGGTGCCGGTGCTGCTCGTGTTCCTCATCGGCCAGCGCCGGTTCATTCAGGCGATCACCGGTGCCGTCAAGGGATGACCGGCGGTGGCCAGGGCTGACGAAATAAGGAGACCAGTATGAAGCGAGTAGTGCTGGCGGGTATCGCGGTGCTGGCCCTGTTGCTGGCCGCGTGCTCGGGATCGGGCTCGACCCCCTCGGGGGCCAGCTCAAACGGGAAGGTCACGCTCCAGTTCTGGACGGCGCAGACCCCGCCCACAACGACGGTGATTAACGGGCTCGCCGCCGAGTTCAACGCCACGCACAAAAACATCGTTGTGCAGGCGAGCTCCGGGGGGACCTCCACCGGAGATCTGCTCCCGAAGGTCACGACCGCGATCGCGGCCGGAACCGCCCCCGACGTCGCGTATATCTACGGGTCCTACGCCGCCAACATCGCCCAGAGCAGCGCGTCCGTGAACCTGAAGAACATCATCCACACTCCGGGATACAACTGGAACGACTTCTACCCGGCGTCGCAGCAGACGGTGTCGCCCGGGGGCAAGGTCATCGGGTTCCCCGCCCTGATCGACAACCTGTCGGTGATCTACAACAAGAAGCTATTCGCCGCGGCCGGGGTCCCCGATCCGTCCCCCAACTGGACCTGGAATCAGTTCCGCGCTACCGCGAAGAAGATGACCAATCCGGCCAAGCACATCTTCGGCGTGAACTATCCCATCGGCGGGGACCTGCTCGACACGTCCTGGCGGTTCTTCCCCGGGCTCTGGCAGCGCGGCGGGCAGATCCTGTCGGCGAACCACAAGCAGGCGCTGTTCAACTCGCCGGCGGGCGTGGCGAATCTGACGCTCTGGCAGCAGATGGCAACCGTCGACCATTCGGTGTACCTGGACCCGACGGCGAACAACGCCGAGCCGCTGTTCACGTCCGGGCATATGGCGATGTTCGTCAGCGGCCCGTGGGAGGTCCCGGTGCTCAACCAGGCGAAGGTCGACTGGGCGGACGTGCCGCTGCCGGCCGTGACCACCAACCACCAGACCGTGTCCGGCCCCGACAACTGGGTCATCTTCAACAACGGCCCCGCGCAGGTGGCCGCCTCCATCAAGTTCCTGGAATGGCTGACGGCGCCGAAGCAGGAGCTGGCGTGGTCGATCGGGTCCGGTTCGCTCCCGATCCGGCCGTCCATCCTCAAGCTGCCCGGCTACCAGCTGTACCTGAAGAAGTGGCCGGGCATCGGGCCGATGGCCGCGAATCTGGTGAACGCCAAAGAGGCGATGCCCACGCTGCCGCAATGGCCGCGCGTCGTCAACGCCCTCGGCAATGGCATCGCGTCGGTGCTCCTTGGCCGGGCCGCCCCGAAGGCCGCGCTTGATCAGGCGGCGCAGCAGGCGAACACGATCCTGAACGTGCCGGGCGCGGCCGGCGGGTAGCGTTCAAGCACCTGTTCCCGGCCGGGTGACCAGGCGGCTCAGCCGCCCCTGATCCCGGCCGGGATAAGGTCGCCATGCGCGGCGATCAGCTCGTCGCACACGCGGACGATCTCGTCGATGGGCAGCGTGGCCGCCGTGTTGGGGTCCAGGAGCGCCGCCTGGTACACCAGGTCACGGCGCTGCTCGAGCGCGGCCCGCACGGTCAGCTCGCAGACGTTCAGATACAGGCGGTTGAGCGCGGCGAGCTGCGGCGGCAGGCTCCCCACCCGGGTGGGCTGGACCCCCGCCCGGTCCACCAGGCACGGCACTTCGACGCAGCAGTCCTCCGGCAGGTTGCCGATCGAGCCGCCGTTGCGGACGTTGCCGTAGATCATCCGGCGCGTGCCGGTCTCGATGGAGTGGATGATCTGCGGCGCGTACTCGGGACCGCGCTCAAGCCCGAGCGGCTCACCCGCCGCCAGCTTGCGCCGGGTCTCCGCGTACGAGCCGAGGTTCCGCTCGCTGCGATGCAGGTACTCGTTGACGGGGATCCGGAAGCGGCGGACCTGGTCCTCATGGGGAAGGAACCAGGGCACGAGGTCCGCGTTGTGCTCGCTCGACTCGGTCGGAAAGTAGCCAAACCGCTTGAGGATCTCCATCCGGACGCGTCGGCCGAGCCCGTCGGGGTCGTCCGCCGCGATCTGCCGGAGCCGCGGGTAGAGGTCTTGCCCGTCGTGCTCCAGCCGCAGGATCCACGACTGGTGGTTGATCCCGCCCGCGAGGTAGGCGATATCCCCGAAGGGGACACCGACCAGCTCCGCGAGCTGCTGGGCGGTGTTCTCCGCCGACATGCAGACACCGACGACACGCTGGTGGGCGGTCCCCGCGTAGATCGCCCACACCAGCGCCGCCATCGGGTTCGTGTAGTTGTAGAGCCAGGCGTCCGGGGCCACCTCGTGCAGGTCGCGCGCCAATTCGAGCAGTGCCGGGATCGTGCACAGGGCCCGGAAGATGCTTCCGATGCCCAGGGTGTCCGCCATCGTCTGCCGGACTCCATGGCGGCCGGGGATCTCGAAGTCGAGCCTCAGCCCCTCGTGCCCGCCGACCCGGATCATGCTGATCACGTGGTCCGCTCCTTCGAGCGCCGCCCGGCGGTCGAGATGCGGCTCGATAGTGGCGGGCACCCCCAGCGCCCCCGCGGTCCACCGCGCGATGGCCGCCGCGGTCTCGAGGCGCTCGTCGTCCACGTCGAACAGCGCGATCGTGGACCCGGCGAGGCCCTCGAAGCCGAGGATGTCAGCTAGCAGCTCCTTCGTGAACTCGACGCTGCCGGCCCCGTTGAGCACAATCTTCGTCATCAGAGTTCCAGGTGGGGTAGGACGTGTTCGGCCCAAAGGTCCAGCTGGGCCGTCGACGGCTCCAGCGTGTGCAGGATCAGGTATCCGACGCCCATGGCCATCCTCGCCCGGAGCTTCTCCACGATCTCGGAGGGCGTGCCCGTCAGGTACACCTGCTCGAAATACTCGAAGGGCCGGCCGCCCCCCATAATCCTCGCGAAGGCGCGCCGTTGCTCGGCGAGGGCTTGCTCACGGTCCTCGGTGGGAACGAGGTGGAGGAAGTTCTCATGCGCGACCGTGAAGGCGTCCAGGTCGCGGCCCGCCGAGGCGAGCGCCGGGCGGATCTCGGCGAGGTCCTCGGCGATCTGCGATGGAAGGGACGTGGGCCGCGCGATCCACCCGTCGGAGGCGACGATCCGCCGGAGCACCGCCGGGGCCAGCACGGGCCGCTCCGGGGAAGCCGCGTGCGGCAGCTGTCGGCCGCCGGCGCTCCACACGCACAGCGGCGAGCGCATCGGTGGGCCGACCACCACGTCCCGCAGCTGGTAGAACCGGCCGTGGTGCGTCACCGACTCGCCCGCGAGCAGCCGGCGCATGATCGCGATCGATTCGTCGGTCCGCCCGCCCCGCTCCGCTCGCTGCTGGCCGACGGCCTGGAACTCCCGGTCGTCCCAGCCCGTCCCCACGCCCAGGATATAGCGCTCGTCGGCGAGGGCCTGGAGGGTGGCTACCTGCTTGGCGAGGACGACCGGCTGGCGGGTTGGCAGAACGAGGACCGAGGTGCCCAGGCGCAGCCGCGACGTCGTCGCGGCCACGTAGGTGAGCGAGACGATCGGGTCGAGCCACGGGACCGCGTAGAACCGGCTCTGGTGGAGCAGGTGGTCGGTCGCCCATACCGAGTCGAACCCCAGGTCCTCGGCGCGGCGGGCAAATTCCGCCAGCTCACCTCCGGTGCGTCCGTGTTCCTCCGCGAACGTGGGCAGGAACACACCTACTCCCCGCAGGCCCACTAGGCCAGCCCCGCTTCCTTGAGCGCGCTGTCCACGAGGTCGCAGGCATCCTTGGACAGCGGGCGCAACGGCGGCCGGACGTGGGCTTCGTCGATGACCCCCAGGCGCGCGAGCGCGTGCTTGATGCGGGCGCGATAGTCGCGGACGGGCCGGGCGAAGATCACGTCGCACAGGGGCTGAAGCCTGTCGCGGAGCTCGAACGCACGGAGGAGATCATGATCGCGCGCGGCCCGGTGCATCTGGACCTGCTCGCGTGCGGCCAGCGTGCCGAAGCCAAGCAGCGCACCCTCGGCCCCGAGCAGATACGCCTCGAGCAGGAAGTTGTCGTTGCCGTTCAGGACGGTGGGGCGGGAGGGCAGGGCCTTCACCAGCCTGGCGGTCTCCACGAACCGTTTGGCGTCAAAGGACGCCTCCTTGATGGCCACCACGCCGTCGACGCGCATGGTGCGCTCGAGGGTTTCGGCCGAGAAGTTCACCCCGCCCAGCGCGGGCTGGAGCTGGAAGGCGATGAGGGGAAGGCCGGAGGCCTCGGCCACCGCCCGGTGGTACGAGGCGGGAATCTCCGGGTCCAGCGGTTCGCCTTGGTATGCGGAGATGGGGAAGACGAGCAGGGCGTCCGCCCCGGCCCGGGCGGTGTCGGCGGCAAGGCGGCGGGCTTGCTCGGTGAACGAGGCCACGAGCCCGGCGACCACGATCGCCCGGCCGCCGACCTGTTCGGCCACGAGCTGGAGCACCCGCAGCCTCTCCTCCGGGAAGAGGTGCGGTCCCTCGCCCGTGTCCACGTTCACGGCCAGCCCGCGAACGCCCTGGTCGGCCAACCAGTCAACGTATCTTCGGAGGGACTCCTCGTCGATCGAAGCGTCGCTCCGCATCGGCGTGACGATGGCTGCGATCAAGCCATTCAGGTCCGGCCGCTCCATGCCTTCCTCCTCTCGTGCGATCGTCGGGCCCATCCTGTGACGCATCCCGGATGGCCCGCCAGACCCGGTCCGGGCTCATCGGCATGTCGATGTGGCGGACACCGAGGTGGGCGAGCGCATCGATCACCGCGTTCTGGACCGCGGGCCCGGCTCCGATTGTCCCCCCCTCGCCGACGCCCTTGGCCCCCAATGGGTTCCGGTCGGTGGGGGTCGCCAGCGGGACGGTGACAAACGCGGGGAGGTCCGCCGCGCTCGGTATCGCGTACGTGGCGAGGCTGGATGTCTGGGGATTGCCCAGCTCGTCGTAGTCGAAGGATTCGTACAGCGCCTGGGCGGCGCCCTGCGCGATTCCGCCGTGGATCTGCCCCTCGACCAGCATTGGGTTGATGCGGCGCCCGCAATCGTCCACCGCGACGTGACGGATCAGCTTCACCTTCCCGGTCTCGGTGTCGACCTCCACGACCGCGACGTGGGCGCCGAACGGATAGGTCGAATCGTCCATCTCGAAGTCGGCCTGCGCCCTCAGCCCTGCCTCTAGGCCGGGCGGGAGAGATGACGGGTCCGCGGCGGCGGCCGCGAGCTCGCCCCAGGAGAGCGACAGCTCCGGGGCTGCGCTGACGCCGATCCGGCCGGGGAAGCGGTCCATGTCGCTCTCGCTCGCCGCCAGCAGATGGGCCGCCAAGCGCCGTGCCTTGTCCAGCAGGGCCACCGAGGCCTGGTACACGGCCGAGCCGCCGATCTGAAGGGAGCGCGACCCCATCGTGCCCTCGCCGCGTGGGACAAGTAGCGTATCCGAATGCTTGACCGTGACGGCGTCGAAGGATACTCCCAGGGTGTCGGCCACGATCTGCGCCCAGGCGGTCTCGTGCCCCTGTCCCTGGGGGCTGGTCCCAGTCAGGACGGTGAACGTCCCCTGGTCGTCGGCCTCCACTGAGGCGAACTCGCTTCCCCAGCCCGTGATCTCCACATAGCTGCCGATGCCGATGCCGAGCTGCCACGTTTCCCCACGGTCGGCGCGTGTGGCCTGATCCCCCCGCAGTTCGGTGTATCCGGCCGTACGGAGTGCGATATCAAGGGCCAGGGCCGGGTCCCCGCTGTCGTAGACGGCGCCGGTTGGGGTGCGGTAGGGGAATGCTTGCGGTGGGATGAAATTGCGCCGCCGGACCTCAGCGGGGTCGATCCCGAGCTCGGCCGCGAGCATGTCCACGGCCCGCTCCAGCAGCCAGGTCGCCTCCGGCCGGCCGGCGCCCCGGTAGGCGCCCACCGGGGTGGTGCTGGTCACGACCGAGACCGCATGGAAGTCGATCCGGGGGATCCGGTACGGGCCCGAGGCCATGAGGCCGGTGAGCGGCGGCAGCGTCGCGGCCTCGCTGGCGTAGGCCCCGATGTCCTGGATCACGAAGACCCGAAGCCCGAGCATCCGCCCGTCGAGGGTGGCGCCGAGCTCAACGTGCTGCACCTGGCCGCGGCCGTGCGTCATCGCGACCATGTTTTCGCTCCGCGTCTCCGACCAGCGAACAGCGGTTCCCATGTGCTGGGCGAGCCAGGCGATCACGACGTGTTCGGGGTACGTCGGGATCTTCCCGCCGAACCCGCCGCCCACCGCCGCGGTGCGGACGCGCACCTGGGTGGGGTCCAGCCCCAGGACCTGGGCGACGATGCGGCGGGTGTCGTGGGGCGCCTGAACCGAGGCCCACAGCGTGATCGATGGCTGACCGGGGCCGGCGATAGCGAGAGCGCCATTGGGCTCCATCGGCACCGGCGCCACCCGCTGGTTGACGAACCGTGCGCGCACGACGATCTCGGCATCCTCGAGCGCGCCCGGGTCCTCGGCCACGTCGTCGACGCGAATCGCGAGGTTGGAGCCGTGAGCCGGGAACAGAATCGGTGCGTCAGGTTCCAGCGCGGCCTCGGGGTCGATCACCGGCGCGAGCGGCTCGTAATCGACGGCGACGGCGTCCGCGGCGTCCATGGCCTGCGCCCTGGTCTGCGCCGCCACCACCGCCACCGGCTCCCCAGCGAAACGGACCCGGCCCATGGCGAGCAGCGGCCGGGCGAACACCCCGGGGCTGTCTTCCACGGGGGGCATGCGCAGCCCGCCCATATCCTCGGCGACGAACACACCGGCGACACCAGGCATCGCACGGGCCTCGTCCGCATCGGCCGACCGGACAAGCGCGTGGGCTATCGGGGACCGGACGAACACCGCGTGGAGCGCGCCCTCGCACGGGACATCGTCAAGGTACCGGGCCACTCCGGTGAGCAGCGCGCGATCCTCGCTGCGGAGCACAGGATTGCCCAGCACCCGCCCGGGTACGGGCACCTCCAGCAGGTCAGGAGCGTGAGCGGTCATGCCAGCGTCTGCGGCCCCATTCACCTGTCGTTGCGGATGCCCTGGGACATGAGTGCCCCGTGGGCCTCATGAGCGAGAGTGTTCCAGGTGCGCCTCAAATGAGCAAGTGCGAGCACTCCCCGAGAGAGAACGAGTTCGCAGCCACGCGCTCCGCGGTGACGGCGATCAGACGGTGGTGACCCTCACGCCTGCCTCGGCGAGCCCGGCCAGGATCCGTCCGTCGGCGGCGCGGTCGGTGATCAGCTCGCCGACGGCTCCGATCTCGCAGATCCGGGCGAAGGCCACGAGACCGATCTTGGAGCTGTCGGCGACGACGACGACCGAGCGGGAGCGTTGGATCAGTGTCCGGTTCGTGTGTGCCTCCACCTCGTGATGCGTCGTGAGGCCAGCCTCGAGGGAGACTCCGTCTACACCCACGAACACGATGTCGAGGTTGAGCCCTACCAAGCTTGCCTCGGCAATGGGCCCGACCAGCTCATAGGACTCGGACCTGGCCACTCCGCCCGTCACCACGAGCTTGAAGCTCGGGCGCACCGCCATCTCGGACGCGATGTTCAGAGCGTTCGTGACCAGCGTGAGGCGCTCATGGTCGACAAGCGCCCGCGCCACCTCCGTGGTGGTGGTTCCGCCGGTGAGCCCGACAGCGTGACCTGCGACGACGCGCGTCGCGGCCTCGCGGGCGATCCGGAGCTTCTCTTCCTTGTGCCGACCGCCCTTGTAGCGGAGCGGGAGCTCATAAGAGACCCCCTGCGCGACCGCGCCCCCGTGGGTTCGCGCCAGCAGGCGCTGGCGCTCGAGAAGGTCGAGGTCGCGACGGACGGTGGCGGCCGACACGCCCAGCTCGCCGGAGATGTCGGTGACA
>Ga0310914_10003498_pt1 | contig 10801 bp, 8 predicted proteins | sample GREbulkMGAN108_FD_203450 | JGI IMG/M metagenome (GOLD analysis project Ga0310914, IMG submission 203450) | Lab enrichment of tropical soil microbial communities from Luquillo Experimental Forest, Puerto Rico - GRE.bulkMG.AN108 | ecosystem: Environmental > Terrestrial > Soil > Tropical forest >...
ACTTGGTTCATCGGAACCGCAAGTCCATGAGACCGCGTGCGCAAAAAAAAGCCCCGCGGAGCGGGGCTTAAGTGAAGGAGGAAACGCCCATGATTAGGCGCGGTCACCTTGACCTGTTTCGCTCGGCCTGCCAACTCGAAATGTGGTTGTGTGCGCGCATTTGCCGGTAAGTGTCACTTTTTCATCACAGCGGCGCGCGCGGATGCGTTGCCACGACCATTGACCGGCCGGTTAACGGCTCATTAAGCATGCGCATGGACCAGCGGCGGCGAAATCTCGGCTTCTTCTTCGATGAATCGGTAAAGCGCCTGCCCGACAAGGTTGCCGTCATCGATTTGTTCGGCGGGCACGAGCGCTGCACGACTTACCGTCAGCTCGATCAGCGGATGGATGCGGTGGCGAGCATGCTGGCACGGCTCGGCGTGCGGCCAGGCGAGCGCGTCGCCATGCTGATCGGCAACCGCACCGAATTCCTGGAATTTTTCTTCGGGGCGATGCGTGCCGGGGCGATTCCCCTGCCGCTCAATACGCGGCTTGCCGGCGATACTCTCGAGCAGATCATCCGCGGCGCCGGCTGTGCGCTCCCGATCGTCGACACCTCGAGCAACCGCGGTGCGCTGTCGATTGCAGCGCGGGTGCCGCTGCGCGTGCGGCTGCTGCTCGGCCGCGGCGAGCCTGGCTTCCAATCGTTCGAGGAGGAACTGGCGAAAGGCGGTCCTGCAGTTGAGCCGCCGCCGATCACCGATATCACCCAAGCGTTCCAGCCCTATACCTCGGGATCGACCGGGCGTCCCAAGGGCGCCGTCATGACCCACCGCGGGATGCTCTGGTACGTCGCTTACAACCAGCGCTATTGGCCGTCCGCCGAAACCGATCGCGGGCTGATCGCGCTGCCGCTGTTCCACAAGAACGCGCTGCGCGGCACGGTCAAGCCGATGCTTTATGCCGGCGGCTCTTTCGTGCTGATGCCGCATTACGAGCCGCGCGCCTATCTGGACGCCCTGGCGAAATACAAATGCACCTTCTCGCGCGGCGTCGCCGCCGTGTTCACGATGTTTCTCCAGCATCGCGACTATCTGCGCAGCCTCGATCTCAGTGCTTTGCGCGGCATGACGATCGGCTCGGCGGTGGTGACGCCCGAGCTGATGGATGCGGTCGAGCGGGCGCTGCCTCACGTCAAGGTGTCGGAGAGCTATGGCTTGACGGAAGGCGGCAGCCCGCTGCGGCCGCCGGTCGATGGGCGGCCGGTGCCACGCGGCAGCCCCGGCGTGCCGGCCCCGGAAATCGAGCTGCGCCTCGTCGATGCGCACGGCACTGACTCTATAGAGGAGGGCGAGCTCTTGATCCGCTGTCCCTATGTCTGCCTCGGCTACTACAACGAGCCGGAAATCACGCGCGCCAAGCTCACCGACGGCTGGCTGCATACCGGCGATATCTTTTCCAAGGACCAGGACGGCTTCTTCTATTTCCGCAGCCGGGTCGATGACATGTTCAGCTGCGGCGGAGAAAACGTGTACCCGAAGGAAGTGGAAAATCTCTTATTCGCGCATCCCGACGTGGTGAACGCCGTCGTGGCGCCGGTGCCGCATGCGGTGAAAGGCTTGGTGCCAGCGGCAATGGTGGTGCTGCGCGAGGGCGCCAGCGTCAGCGCCGACGGTCTCAAAGCCTATTGTCTGGACAAAGGTGCGGCCTACGCACATCCGCGGTTCGTGCAGATCGTCGATGCCCTGCCGCTCAACGGCGCGGGCAAGATCGACCGCCGCATCGCTCAGGCCAAGCTCGCAGCCGCCTACGCTGGCAATATTGGCGAAAAAGTTTCGGTATGAGCGACGGCCGCTGAACGCAGGCCGCGCTCGGCAGCAAGCGATCAACCCAAGACATTCAACTGAAAGCCGGCGCGGCGCACGACCGCATCGCGCGCCTCTTGCACCAGGCGCCGGATGCGCGCCTCGTCGACGCCCACCAGATTGCCGCGCCACTTCCTCACTTTGCCGGCGATGAACACGGTCTCGACATGGCCGGGATTCATCAGGTTCACGACCGCGCCGGGCGCGTTGTTGAGCGGCCAGACATCGATGCGGTCCGCAGCAAGAATGACGATGTCCGCCTCTTTGCCGGGCGTGAGCGTCCCGGCCTTTGCCTCCCGGCCGGCGCAGCGCGCGCCTTCAATCGTGGCAAACGCAAGCACGTCGCGGCACGTGAGGAGCGGCGGGAGATTTTGCTCACCGTTGCGCCCGCGCTGCAAAACCATGAGTCGCTGCAGCGTGAACGTCGCGCGCATGGCCGTGAACAAATCCTGTCCGAGCGTCACGCCGTGATCGGAGCTCAGCGACGGCCGCACGCCGTGGTCGAGCGCATCCTGCACGGCAGGCGTGCCGTGCCCCATCGTCATCTCGATCGCCGTTGAAAGCGACACGCGCCCGTCGCTGTCTTTGATCAGGCGCCACGCCGCGTCGGTCAAATGCAGGCAATGGACGTACTCGTCGCCTGGCCGCAACAGGCCTGCGCGTCCAAGCTCCGCGAGCCGCTCGGCGTCGTTGCGTCCGGGAAGCACGTTGCGCACGTGGGCAACGGCGGGGACGCCGACCTCGCGCGCCAGCGCGAACAGCTTGGCATCGGGGCTCACGGCGAGCGCGAGCGTGAGGAGCTGGTCCTTGGAGCTGAAATAACGGCGCTGCAGCCGCACGATATCCTGCGGGTATTGCGCGGCCGCGCCGCTCCCGTTCGAGTAGGCGTAGACCGCCCGAATGCCGGACTCCTGCAGCGCGCGAATAGCGGCGTCGCTGTGCTCTGGCGTGTGGTTGACCTGGGAAATATCGACGACACAGGTGGTGCCCGCATCGATCATGCCGAGCATGGTCGCCAGCATGCCGGCATAGGCGTCGGCGGCCTGATAAGCCGGAGTCAGCGCGCGTTGAATGTCGCGGTTATAGTCCGGCTCGACCAGGCCGTTGGCGAGCATGCCGCGCAGCAGCCCCTGATAGCAATGGCTGTGCGTGTCGATAAGTCCGGGAAGCACGATCCGATTGGACGCGTCGATCACCGCGGCCGCTTCCGGCGTTGCGGAAACATTCGGTCGGATCTCGCGGATCCTGCCGTCCTCGATCAACACGTCCGCCTGGGCAAAGTCGCCGATTTGAGGATCGAGGGTGAGCACCACGCCGCCTTTGAGCAGGATGCGGCGTGCGCCGTGAATGCGGGCCAGCTCGGCATCCGCCGCACCGGTGCCCTGAGCGAAGGTGCGGTGCGGCCACATCGCGCCTGCCGCCCCGGCGGCGGCTCCCGCCGCTGCTGCCAGCAGCATATCGCGCCGCGATCGTACCGCCGCCGAACGGTTGGCCGGATCATGACAGCACTCGCTCGCGGCCATGGATTCATTGAGTTCATCGTGCATCGCAATCCTCCCCACGCGTTGGGCGAGCGCTACCGTTGCCCTGACGCTGTGCTGATTTCACGCTAGATTATCACTCCCCCGACGATCGGGGCCGCCAAAGAGGGGAATCGATCATGCTTTCCGAAGCCGACCGCAAGAAAGCCGCCGACATTTTGATGGCGGCACAAAAGGAACGCAAACAGGCGGTGCAGCTCTCGAAAACATGGCCGGATATTACGATCGAAGATTCGTATGCGATCTCGACCGAGGTGAATAAACGCAAGCTCGCGGCCGGCGCCAAGCTGATCGGCCACAAGGTCGGGCTCACCTCCAAGGCCATGCAGCGCTCGTCGCAGATCGACGAGCCGGACTTCGGTTATCTGCTGGATCACATGCTGATCGCGGACGGCGCCAAAATTCCGCACGAGAATTATTGCCGGCCGCGCGTCGAGATCGAGCTTGCTTTCGTCATGGGCAAGACGCTGAAAGGTCCAGGGCTCGGACTCGCCGACGTGTTGCGCGCGACCGAATACGTGGTGCCTGCGATTGAGATCGTCGACGCGCGCCTGCAGGATCCGCGCAAGATCATGGATACCGTCGCCGACAACGGCGCCGCTGCCGGGATCGTCGTGGGCGGCCGTCCGGTCAAGCCGCTCGATGTCGATCTGCGCTGGGTCGGCGGCATCATGTACAAGAATTCCGAGATCGAGGAGACCGGGGTAGCCGCCGGCGTGCTCGGCCATCCCGCGCTCGGCGTGGCATGGCTGGCGAACAAGCTGGCAAGATTCGGCAGCGCGCTCGAGCCAGGACACCTCGTGCTGGCGGGCTCATTCACACGCGTAGTATTCGCCGGCAAGGGCGACACGCTGCACGCGGATTTCGGCGCGCTCGGCGGGATCGCGGTGCAGTTCGTGTGAAGTCCGGCGGGCGAGGGCAGGGATGCTGCGCCAAGCTTTGGGATTTGCTGTTGCGCTCTTGTTGCTGTGCGCGCTCGCAGCTGCTCACGCTGCGGACTATCCCACGCGGCCGGTGAGCCTAGTCGTTGCCTTCACGCCAGGCGGGGCAAGCGACGTGCTCGCTCGAATTCTCGGGCGCAAGCTCGAGCAGAACCTGGGGCAGCCGTTCGTGATCGAGAACCGGCCGGGTGCCGGCGGCAATGTCGCCGCCGAAGCGGTCGCCCATGCCGCGCCCGACGGTTACACGCTGCTCAATGGCAACAACGGCATCCTTGCCACCAATGCAGCGCTCTACAAGAACATCAATTTCGATGCGGAGAAGGATTTTGCGCCGATCGGGCTGATCGGCGCCCAGGCCAATATTCTGGTGGTCAATCCGGCGCTGCCGGTGCAGTCGCTGGACCAGCTGCTCGCGTTGGCGAAGGCGAAACCGGGTCAGCTCAATTTCGCGTCCTCTGGCCACGGGCTTGCTGCCCATCTCGCGGGCGAGCTGTTCAAGACCGAGGCCAAGATCGATATCGTGCACGTGCCCTACAAAGGCGCGGCGCCGGCGCTGCAGGACGTGATCGCCGGCCACGTGCAGATGATGTTTGCCACCGCCTCGTCCGTGGTGCCGCACATTCGTGACGGAAAGCTGCGCCCGCTCGCGGTCACCACGCTCAAGCGCAGCACGGTTCTGCCGGATATTCCCACCATCGACGAGCTGGGCCTGAAGGGCTTCGATGCCACCACCTGGCATGGGCTGGTCGCGCCGGCGCACACGCCCAGGGAAATCATCGTGACGCTCAATCGCGCGCTGGCGGCGACGCTGGAGGACGCCTCGGTCAAAAAGTCGCTCGCCGATCTCGGCGTTGACATCATCGGTGGAACACCGGAGGAGTTTGCCGCCTATATCAGATCGGAAATCCCGAAATGGACCGCGATCGTAAAGGCCTCTGGCGCGAAGCTGGAGTGAATCGGCACAACCTCTCCGGCGTCATTCCGGGGTGATTATGGAAATGACAACTGATAGCATGCGTCGGAACTGACTTAGAATCACACCGGAATCGCTCCATGAATAAGATTGATCCGAAAGGAATAGCCCTCGCCCGCAACGTCCGCCGGCTCGGTCATCTCGATCTCGCCGGCGCCGGGCAGGTCACGATCGCAGGCTCCCTTGCCTATGTCGGGCACCTCCCGAACGAGCGGCAGCTCGGCACCTCGATCATCGACATCTCCGATCCGCGCCGCCTGCGCGTCGTTGCCACGGTCACGCTCGATGATCCCGACTCGCACAGTCACAAGGTGCGCGTCGCCGATAGCATCATGGTGGTCAATCACGAGCGCAACATGAGCCGGATCGGCCGGCGCGCCGAGCAGCTGCCCGCGGTGCGCAAAGCGCTCAGCGAGATGCTCAAGCGCGAACCCAGCTCCAAAGAAATCGCCGCGAAAATGAGCGTGAGCGAGGACGATTTGCGCGCGCTGGAAGCCTTCGAGCAGCGCGGCTATCACAACGGCGGCTTCAAGATTTACGACATTTCAAATCCCGCGCAGCCGAAGCTGATTTGCTATCAGAAGACTGGCGGCATCGGCGTGCACCGCTTCGATCTCGATGCGCGCTACGCCTACATCTCCACGGAGATGGCGGGTTACGTCGGCAACATCCTCGTCATCTACGACATGCGCGATCCACGCAGGCCGGAAGAAGTCTCGCGCTGGTGGATCCCGGGGCAACACATCGGGGGTGGCGAGACGCCCACCTGGTCCGGCCGGCGCCATCGTCTGCACCATGCGCTGCGCTTCGGCAACGAGATGTGGGCAAGCTGCTGGCACGGTGGGTTCTGGGTGATCGACGTGTCAGACCTGGGCAAGCCGAAAAGCGCCGGCACCTATAACTATCATCCGCTGTTTCCTGAGCCGACCCATACGGTTCTGCCGTTGCCGAATCGGGCGAATGGTCGGCGTATCGCCATTGCCATCGACGAGGAGGACCAGGCGCTGAATGCGCAAGAGGAGGAGGCGCGGCGCGGCCGCGCTCACGCCTGCCTGTTGACCTTCGGCGTAAGCGATCTCGCTGCAATCAAGCCGCTCGGTCAGTTTCAAGTCAGCGAGCTCGATTCACCTTTCAGCCGCACGGGCGGCGCGCGCTTCGGCGCGCATCAGTTCTGCGAGCGCGTCTCCGGCACGCTCATCCACGCCGTCTGGTTCGGCGGCGGCCTGCGCATCATCGATGTCGCCGATCCGCTTTCCCCGCGTGAGGTCGGCTATTTCATCCCTGAACCGGTTAACGGTCGGCCCGCGCCGCAGAGCAACGACGTGGCGCTCGACGGGCGCGGCCTCATCTGTATCGTCGACCGCCACGTCGGATTCGATGTTTTGGAGTATCAGGTGCGAGCTTGATCTTGCCCACTTCAATGCTGTCGTCCCGGCCGAGCGAAGCGAAGCGGAGCGAGAGCCGGGACCCAGTAACCCCTGAATGTGCGGAGTTTACTGGGTCCCCGCTTTCGCGGGGACGACACCTGAGCTGTGTCGTCGCGTCACTGCGTCGTCTGATAGAACGCCTTGGCGTCCGCGCTGAAGGCTTTGCGCGATTCGGCGTCGATGTAGAACATGTGTCCGCCGCGGTAGAGACGCAACTGCGCGCGGCCCGGCTCTCCGATCGGCGGCAGATGGTCGAGCACGTAGCGGCTCACCGCGTAGGGCGTGACCATGTCGCTGTAGCCGTGGGCGATGAGCAGCCGGAATGACGGCGTCAACGACAACAGCTCGCGGATATCGTCGCTGGCGCTGGCCGAGCCGCGGCCGGCGCGCTCGCCCCAATCCCATTTGCCGGCGATGTCGGAAGCAAGCAGGATGTAAGTCATTTCTGTCTTGAAGCCCAGCTCATCGCGCGCATAGGCGGCGTAGGCGCCGCCGTAGGCGCGGGTGAGCCCATCGAGCAGCGGATCGGGCGCCCGCGCGCTCTCGCGCTCGGGAAACGGATCGGCAACCGCGAAGGTCGCGTCGTAGCGGCTGACGATCTTTCCTTCCGATGAGCGCAGATGCTTGACGTAGGCGTCGCTGATGAAGCCGCGGGACCGGGTGACGACTTCTTCGGGAAGGCCGCTGATCTTTGCCAGGCGCGCGTAGAAGTCGTGCGCGGCATCGCCGGTCAGCCGCGGGCCGGCGAGCGTTGTCAGATAGTCGGTCAGCGCGAAGCGCTCGGCTTGCCCCAGCGCCTCCTTGCTGAAAGCACCCTTGCGCTCCAATTCGGCCGCCGCCAGAGACGGCAATTGCAGCGCGGCGCCCAAGGCGAAACGGGTGCTGCCGAACAACAGACCGCCCTCGATCAAGGGCGAGACCATGATGATCCCGGAAACCGTGATGCCCTGCTCGTGCTGCAGCGCCTGCGCCACCTTGGCGGCGCGGAATCCGCCATAGCTTTCGCCGAGGATATATTTCGGCGAATTGCCGCGCCCGTTCTTGCCGGTGTAGAGCGCGACAACTTTGGCCATGGCCTGCGCGTCGGCGCGTACGCCGTAGAAGGCCTTGTCGCCTTCGGCTTTCGCGGCCCTGCTCCATCCGGTGCCAACCGGATCGATCATCACCAGGTCGGTGAAGGCGAGCCAAGTCTGCGGATTGTCCTGCAGCCGGACCGCCGCAGCATCGTTGCCGGGAAATTCGGCGATGCGCGGGCCGACCAGCCCGAGATTGAGATAGACCGACGCTGCGCCTGGCCCGCCATTGAATGCGAAGGTGACCGGACGGCTCGCCGCGTCGCCGTTCTTTGCGACGTACGCCGTGTAGTAGATCGCCGCTGACCGTTCGCCGGATTGGTCGAACAGGGAGAGCGTTCCCGCGGTCGCCGTGTAATCCAGCCTGCCGCCGGGAAGCTCGATGCTGTGCTCGGTGACGGAGTCCGCCGGGAGCAGCCGCAGCACGCTTTCGCGCGCTTCGCCGGCGCGTTGCTCGGGCGGCCGCTGCTCGCTCTGTTGCGTGGGCGCGCGGCGCGGACGCTCCTGTGCCGTGGCGACGGTGGTGCCGGCCGCGATCAGCAGCGCGAGCAGCCAGCGCCAGGCGCGCGGGCCCTGAAGCTTGGTCATGAATGGGAACGGGTCTGCGGGCGTGGTCATGGGCGGCTTTCGATCCAGCGGCGCCCCCAGTTGCCCGCACCATAGCGGATATTGCGCGCCATGAGTCAAACCGTAGCGCGGTGGACAATGCCGGAGCGATCGGGGCAATGTCGGGTCCCCGGCGCTGCCGCCGGCCGATGCAAACACCTTATAGGTGCCGGATAATGCCGTTTCCCAGGGCTTCGCGCGCGCTCGAACGTTTCACCGTCCTCGATCTGACCCGGGTGCGTGCCGGCCCGACCTGCGTGCGCCAGCTCGCCGACTGGGGCGCCAACGTGATCAAGATCGAGTTACCGCCCGATCCCGGCGGCGGCGACACACTTGGCGGTCCGCGCGAGGGACCGGATTTCCAGAACCTGCACCGCAACAAGCGCAGTATGACGCTCAACTTGAAGGTTCCTGCCGCCGTGGCAGCCTTCAAGCGCATGGTGAAGAAGGCCGATGTCGTGGTGGAAAATTTCCGTCCCGGCGTGAAAAAGCGGCTCGGCATCGATTATCCGCAGCTGCGCAAGATCAACCCGAAGCTGATCTACGCCAGCATTTCCGGTTTCGGACAGAGCGGCCCTTATGCGGATCGGCCCGGCTTCGACCAGATCGCGCAAGGCATGGGCGGATTGATGTCGATCACCGGCCTGCTCGGCCAGGGACCGGTGCGGGTCGGCATCCCGGTCGCCGATCTCAGTGCCGGCCTGTTCTGCGCGCTCGGCATTCTGGTCGCGCTGCTCGATCGCGAGAAGTCTAAGCAAGGCCAGCACATCGCGACCTCGCTGCTGGAGGCGCAGATCTTCATGCTCGACTTCCAGGGCGCGCGCTGGCTGATCGGTGGCGAGGTGCCGAAACAGGCCGGCAACAATCATCCGACCAGCATCCCCACCGGCGTGTTCAAGACCACCGACGGCTACATCAACATCGCCTCGACCGGATCGCGCATCTGGGCGCGCTTCTGCGAAGCCGCCGGCGCCGAGGAGCTGGCGCAGCGTCCGGAATATCAGACCGCCGCCGAGCGCTCGAAGCATCGCGACGCGCTCAACGCCGACATGGAGCGCTACACGGTCAAGCGTAGCAGCGCGGAATGGATCGAGCTGCTCAACAAGGCCGGCGTTCCCTGCGGGCCGATCTACACGATCGATCAGGTCTATTCCGATCCGCAGGTCGTGCATCTCGGTATCGCCCAGCCGGTCAAGACCAGGGACAAGAAAACGCTGCGCATGGCGCGCCAGCCCGTGTCGCTCTCGCGTACGCCGAGCCGACTGGTGGCGCCGCCACCCGGCCTCGGCGAGCACACGGACGGAATTCTGAAGGAATTCGGCTTCAGCGCGAAGGAGATCGCCGCGCTGCGCAAGGCGAATGCTCTGTGATAAATGAAAACGAGCGCGGGACGCGCGCGGAGGATAAGCCATGGACGACGTGACCAAGACCGAAAAGATGCTCGCGCGCAAGGACGGGCGCATCGGTTACGTGATCTTCAACAATCCCGAGCGTCACAACGCGGTGTCGCTCGACATGTGGGCGGCGACGAGCCGCATCCTCGAGGATTTCGCCCGCGACGATGAGGTGCGCGTGGTCGTGGTCACAGGCGCAGGCGGCAAGGCCTTCGTCTCCGGCGCGGACGTCTCAAAGTTCGAGAGCGAGCGCGCCAATCTCGACGCCACGAAGGTGTACAACGCCACGGTGGAAAAGGCCTATGCGGGACTGCAGGACTTCGCCAAGCCGACGATCGCCATGATCCAGGGCTACTGCATCGGCGGCGGCGTCGGGCTCGCGGTGTGCTGCGACCTGCGCGTCTGTTCCGACAATTCCCGGTTCGCGGTGCCCGCCGCCAAGCTCGGGCTCGGCTATTCCTATGCCGGACTGCGCCGCCTCGTCGATATGGTGGGTCCGGCGTTTGCCCGCGAAATCCTGTTCACCGCGCGCCAATTCGATGCCGAGGAGGCGCGCGTGATGGGCCTCGTCAACCGCGTCGTGCCCACGGCCGAGCTCGATAGTTATGTGAAGAATTATGCCGAAACCATCGCCGCCAATGCGCCGCTCACGCTCAAGGCGACCAAATACATCATCGGCGAGATCATGAAGGATGAATCCAAGCGCAACGTGGCGCGCTGCGCGGAAATGGTCGAGCAATGCTTCACCAGCAGCGACTTCATCGAGGGACGCCGCGCCTTCATGGAGAAGCGCAAGCCCGCCTTCACCGGCAAGTGAGCAAATTGCGATGAAGTGTGTTGGGCGCAGACGCGTGCCGCGAGTTCCACCGCTCCCCAGCGGGGAGAGGTCGCCCGCGCGTAGCGCGGGCGGGTGACGGGGCTCGGATCTATTGAGAGGTCTGAGCCCCCTCACCCGGCCACCTTCGGCGCAAAGCCGATGCTCGGCATCGGCGTTCTTAG
>Ga0310914_10003505_pt1 | contig 10792 bp, 9 predicted proteins | sample GREbulkMGAN108_FD_203450 | JGI IMG/M metagenome (GOLD analysis project Ga0310914, IMG submission 203450) | Lab enrichment of tropical soil microbial communities from Luquillo Experimental Forest, Puerto Rico - GRE.bulkMG.AN108 | ecosystem: Environmental > Terrestrial > Soil > Tropical forest >...
GGATCAACAAGCATGTCGGCAAACAGAGAGACCGCCGCCCGCAAACGCCGAAGAGCGACCCGCATTTGGTGCAATCCCTCGGGGTCTCCGCCGAGCGTGGCCGGTTGATTGGCGACGAGTTGGCGCAGACACGCCCTGGCAATGGCTTGAAATGCGGCTTGCCGGCTGCGGTCGGGCGTGAGCGCGACCGGTGCCGCCTTTACCGGCTGGGGCGCCTCGCCGGCGATGAGCGTGTACCCGCGCTCGGCCTTGCTCTTGACTGCAAGCTGAACTGGCACTTCCTCGGCCAGCATGCGCGCGAGCTTGAAAAGCTCCGCGGATTCGCCGCGCTTGAGTTCCAATTCCACCTCGCAAAGGGGCGAAGACTGGCGACCCGCTTCGACCTTCCCCTTGTCGACGGTGAGTTCGATCTCGCTAACTCCACTTTGGATCGGATAGACCGTGCGGCGCACGCGCGTCTCGAATATCGGCTTCAGGCCGCGCCGCACCTTCTTGCCGAACACGGGTCCGAGCGCGGCGTCCTGCGCGACATCGAGGTCGGGCTGCCTGCCGCCGATCGGGTGCTCCCATTCGTCGCGCGCGAATAGCGCGGCGCTTTCGCCGTTTTCCCGCTTGATAGTCTGAACGTGACGGCGGCCGATGCGCCGAACTCGCAGCGATAAACCCTTGTCGCGCAGCTTCAGCTTATCGGTGTCGAAGTAGACCGACACCAGGGTTGCCGGCTTAGACGACTTCTTCCGCGCCGCCCGCAGCAACGAGCTGCGAGCCAGGCGATAGAAGCTATGGGCCGGCACTTCGAGCTTGAGCTCGACTTCACGCGCAGGCGACATGGGAAAATCAGCTGAAATCGGTATCTAATTTAACATAATTGCCGATTTCGCCCGCAATTTCTAGAGGGGCCGTGAGATCTGGATACTCGTGACGGCTGCGGCTCTGCCCGCTGCGCACAACGTCGAGCCCGCTTCGAGCAATCGTTCGCTTGGACCGCCGATTACGCTCAATCGAGCTCCTGCGTCTTCTCGCCAGCGCCGGCCGGCGTGCTCCAAGACGCCGCGCGAGAACCATTGAGCGGTCTCGGAGCGCGCGACTGTAGTACGGGGCCTATCCATGCATCCTGGGCCTCCCACGTATGCATTTGACCGCAGGCCGGGCAGCGCACTGGAATGGGGACGCGTGGAAGGCTTCTGAGTAGAACCCACTCAGTTCTCAGACCAGTTGAAATTGGTGCACCCGTGCGCGGGCACTGAACGAATATGTCAGCCACCTGCAACCCCTTGGTGAGAGGACAAACGTTCGCCGCTCAGTCGCCGGCGCGCATTTGCATCGCGTACGACATTGCCTTACGCACGATCGTGCGCCCTGAACATGGGCACCCGCACGGCGGTATGCGCCGTGCAAAATTTTCCCGCTGATTCGATTTGAGGGCGCCGAAAGAGTCCAGCAAATTTTTAAGGCAGTGGATAACTCACGCAAACTTCGGCCGGTGCTGCACAAGGCCGCGCAATCGTAGTACTGCAATCGATCCGCACGGCGCACGAAGTGAATGAGAAGATCATGCGTCGCCGCTGGTCGCTTGAAACGCCAACGCGATTGTGTGCGGCTCTTCATCGTCATCGCGCGGACATCGAACCATTATAAAAGGACCTTGCGCGTCATGTGCCCCCTGCGGCTTGCATTGGTCCCACCACAATGGTTCATTCCAGACACACCACCAAAGTCTTCGACTCTGACCTGCAGGAACTCGCGCGGGCAATCGCCGAGATGGGTGGGCTTGCCGAGCGGCAGATTGCCGAAGCGATCGAGGCGCTGACGACGCGCGACAACGGTCCTGCGCAGCGGATCGTCGCCGCCGACGCGACCATCGATGCCATGCAACGCAACATTGAGAAAAGGGCGGTTGAGACCATCGCACGCCGGCAGCCGGTAGCCGGTGACCTTCGCGAGATTGTTGGCATCTTGCGGATTGCGAATGAGATCGAGCGCATTGGCGATCTTGCCAAGAATATCGGCAAGCGGATCATTGCCATCAACGGTGAAGACGCGTCGCGGGGCTCGATGCGCGGGGTCAGCCAGATGGCTGCTCTCATGCTGGCTCAGTTGCGGGATGTCCTCGACAGCTTCGCGTGCCGCGATGTCGCGAAGGCGGTCGAAGTTTGGACGCGGGACCAAGATATTGACCGGCTGTGCACGAGTTTATCGCAGGAGCTTCTCGCTTATATGATGGAAAAGTCGGTCGCGATGTCCTTCGGCGCGCACCTGATGTTTTGTGCAAAGAATCTTGAGCGCATGGGCGATCACGCGACCAATATCGCCGAAGCCGTTCACTATATGGTGAAGGGCGAGACGCTCTTGCGCGAGCGACCAAAAGCGGATTTCACCAGCATGCTGACCGTGGCGATGGGGCGGACGTGACCACGCTCCGGCTCCTGTGTCCATCCTCCAACAACCTCCGCGACGTAATTCGGCCATTTCTTATCAAGCGCCGCCGGGCGACCTTTGCGCGACCGTGAATCGGCGGTATCATCTCTCAGGCGCCGCAGATCGAGCGCCGCAGATGGAGCAATGTCATGATCTTGCTCCCCTCAGTTCTCCGACCCCACCGGTTTCCCTTTGTCCTGCCGCTCGCAGCCCTTGCAGTGACGACGGTGTTCCTCACTGTTGCGACCGGCGCCCTAGCGCAGGGGCGCTACCGCACTCCCGACGAAGCGGTCGCGGCGCTCGCCGACGCAGTGCGGACCGATGCCCTGCAGCAATTGATGCGCGTGGTGGGTCCAGGCAGCGACGAGATCGTGCTGTCCGGCGACCCTGTTGACGATGCGGCCATGCGCAGGCGTTTCCTCGCCGACTTCGAGGCCAAGTATGAGATCGTTCCGGACGGCGAGGACTAGGCCGCGCTGATTGTCGGGGAAGAACGCTGGCCGTTCCCCATCCGGCTGGTGCGCCTGAACAATACTTGGCGATTCGATGCGCAGCTGGCCCGCTCGGAAATTGTTTACCGCCGCATCGGCCGCAACGAGGAGAGCGCGATCGGCGCCTGTGAAGCCTACGTCGCCGCCCAGAAGGAATATGCCGAGAAGGGTTTCGCAGGTAAGGGCGTCTACGCACGGCGTTTTATCAGCCGACCAGGAGAAAGAGACGGCCTCTACTGGCCAGCACCGTCCGGTGAAGGCGAAAGTCCGCTCGGCGAATTCGGCACCGCTGCTGCAGAGAAAGGATATTCCGTCGAAGGCAAGCGGTGGGCTCCCTATCAGGGCTATTACTATAAGATTCTCACCCGGCAAGGGCCGAACGCCCCGGGCGGCGAAGTCGACTATATGGCGAGCGGCGACATGGTCGGCGGGTTCGCGCTCGTGGCCTTTCCCGCGCGATACCGCAGTTCCGGCCTGATGACGTTCCTCGTCAATCATCAGGGGACCATCTACGAGAAGGACCTCGGCTGGCGCACCCCCGATATCGCCTTGGAAATGACGAGCTTTGACCCGGATGACACTTGGCGGCGGGTGAAACAACCGGCTCAGATACAGACAAGAATCATCGTATCGCCTTAGATATGGCGCAGCGGGCCGCCTGGCCCCAGGTTCGCAACCCCCGCACCTGGGACGATGCCCATTCGCATTCGATCATTGGCCGGAATCCGCTGACAGCAAAAAGTCTGCGCATGCAGATCCCGCGCGGTTGGCGCCCCCAGCTGGCGGGTCGGGTTGCAATGATTTACTCGGCGAGCGCGAGAACCGTTGGCGGGATCGTCAATGCGAAAGCGTTGCGCAATGCGGGCCTACACGCCATCCTTCTAGCGCATGCCAGATTTGTTATTAATGCCCAACCTCATCCCCCTGCATGCTTGGCTCATCGAGGCCGGGACTAACGACGTAGCGACGGAAACGCTGTTCGACGGGTTCTGCGGGCGGTTGACCGCGGCGGGCGTGCCGATCGCGCGGGGGTTTCTGTCCATCGCGGGGCTGCATCCGCTGCGGCGGGCGTATTCGCTTACGTGGAGTGACGGGCGAATCGTCGAAGTCACCGATTTCGGCCATGCGCGCATGGCCACGACGGTATGGCAGGCAAGTCCGTTCCGCCACATGCTTGAAACCAAGACGCGGCGATTGCACCGACGGCTGGTGGGCGACGATGCCGTGCTCGATTTCGAGGTACTGCGCGAGCTCCGCGATGCAGGGATGAGCGAATGGCTAGCTCTCATGTACGGGTTCGGCTGGAGCGCCGCGCAGCCAGCAACAAATCAGTTCGGCGTCGTTTTATCGTGGACCACTTCCACTGCCGTCGGACGCGGTAATGGCTGGAGTGCCCTGGAACTGGCGGCGATCGAGGAGCTGTCTGGGACGCTGGCGCTGGCGATCAAGGGCAATAGCGCACCTGTCGCAGCGCACGACTTGCTCGTGGCCTATCTCGGTGGCGATGCGGCCGACCGCGTCAGCGCCGGGCAAGTGCAGCGCGGCTCAGTCAGCCGGATCGCCGCTGTCATTCTCTGTGCGGATGTGCGCGGCTTTACCAACTTCGCTGAGGAGACAGCGCCTGAGGAGGTAACCCGGCGTCTTAACGGCATCTTCGACTGTCTCGGTGATCCGGTGCGCGCGGCGGGTGGCGAAATCCTCAAATTTCTAGGCGACGGCGTCCTGGCCGTGTTCCTGCCACCAGACGGCGCAAACGTGGCAATCGTGACGCCCGCGGCGCTGGCGGCGGCGCGCGAGATCCTGGCGCGAGTCGAGGCGCTCAACGCCACAGAGACGGCGGCCGGCAATCCGGCGCTCAGCCTGGACATTGCGCTGCACGCTGGCGAAGTCACGTACGGCAACATAGGCACCGCCGACCGCCTCGACTTCACAGTAATCGGCCCTGCCGTGAATGAGGCGGCGCGCCTCGAGGGATTGTGCAAAGAGTTGGGGATGCCAATCCTGATTTCCAAGTCGTTCGCGCAGGCCGCGCAGGGAGTGCGAGATCAATTGTTGTCGGTGGGTCGGCACCCGCTGAGGGGCGTGCGCGAGCCACAGGAGGTGTTCACCATTTGCACTTGACGGTGCAGATAGGAGCCCGCGGTATTATCAGATTTCGATCTCTTCGGGTCCGCGCTGGAGTCGAGGGCCACATTGCGAAGGTCGAAGCCGAAGCGCGCACCGCCCATGCACACTAAGCATCTCATCCTAACATTTTGCACCTGCGCAGCCGCGACGATCCATGAACGAAACGCCCGCATGGCGTCCGTCTCCGCCTCCCCGTTGAACTTTCGCACGGTGAAGCCGTCGAAGTGCTCGTTGTAAGTGCGGCTATGGTCGCGCAAGAGCCCGAGCGCCTGCTGTTCGCCGACGAAGAGGCCGCGGACGCTGTCGGAGCGGTAGTGGACGCCGGCGGCGTCGCGGCCCATACGGTCGTGGCATCGACGAACAAATCTTTGGCGCAGATGAACAAGTCTCCGGACGTGGGCAAAGCGACTAAGCTATATCGGCCTGAAGGTGATGTGGGAGAAGCAAAGAACCAGCACACTTCTCCCACCGCCGCAGAGTGAAGAGGCCGAGTTCGATCCGCTCTGCTGACTGAGGCCCCGGCCTGGCATGCCCCCATCCCCTCCGGCTGGGGCCTCTTACTCCGATGCTGTGAAGTCATGACCTCCGACGACAGTCTCTCCCTGATCCTGCGCCGCCTGGACGAGATCGAGCGCAAGCTCGACCACATGCTGGAAGAACTGCGGACCCTCAACACGCCCACCGCCATCGGCTATTCGGTGCGCCGGGGCAATCTTCCAAAGAAGGACTGAAGAAAAGAATTAGCCCCAGGGTACGCCGCTGCGCTGGTTGAGCCCGCCCCTCGTGGCCGGCGCGGCGAGATGCCGGTATAAAGAATTTGAAGCCCGAGACATGGGCCGCGTTCATGAACGATGGCCGCGCGTTCGAGGGCTCGCCGCTTCGGCCGAGGGAGGAACGCTGATGCTCACGCGACGCAGCCTGCTCGCCGTTTCCGCCGCATGGCTCTTCGGCGCGGCCGACGCCGCGGCGCAAGACTGGCCGCAGCGGCCCGTGCGCGTGATCGTTCCGTTCGGACCCGGCGGCGGCGCCGACATCATCGGTCGCATCGTCGCGCAGTCGCTGCAGGAGAAGCTCGGTCAGCCGGTGGTGATCGAAAACCGGCCGGGCGCCGGCGGCACGCTCGGCAACGAGGCCGTCGCCCGCGCCGACAAGGACGGCTACACGCTCGGGATCATGACCGCGGGCCAGATCATCGCGGCGGTGATGAGCAAGTCGCTGCGCTACGACACGCTCACCGCGTTCGATCCGGTGTCGCAGGTGGCGACCGCGGGGCTGATCATCGTCACGCGGCCCGACTTTCCCGCCGACGACGTCAAGCAATTGATCGCCGCCGCCAAGGCCAATCCCGGCAAGATCTCGTTCGCCAGCCCGGGCTTCGGCGCCACGCAGCACTTCACCGGCGAATTGTTCCGGCAGACCGCCGGCGTCAACATCTTGCACGTGCCGTTCCGCACCTCGCCCGAGGCGATCGCCGCAGTTCTCGGCAAGCAGGTCGACGTGCTGTTCGATACGGTTTCGGCGGTGCTGGGGCAGGTGCAGTCGGGCCAGCTCAAGGCGCTCGCGGTCACCGGCAAGGACCGCTTTCCGGCGGTGCCGGACGTGCCGGCCGCGATCGAATCGGGCGTGCTTCCCGGCTACGATGTGACGACTTGGTATGGCGTGTTCGCGCCGCGCGGCGTCCCGCCGGAGATCATCGCCAAGCTCAACACGATCATCAACGAAAGCCTCAAGGAGGAGGCGGTGCAAAAGCGCTTGACCACGGCCGGCGTGGTCGTGCGCGGCTCTTCCGCCGAGGCCTTCGGCGAGCACATGGCGCGCGAGTTTAAGCGCTGGAACGCGGTGCGCGAGGCGGCCGGGATTCCGCAGCAGTAGGCACGTTTCCACTAGCGCAACCTTACAAAGGCGTAGGCCGAAAATCGCCGGAATGCGGCGCGAAATCGTCACGCGCCTCGCTTTCTTCGGGCCGACCCTCAACAGCTCGCCGGCAATCGATCAATACGAGGCCTTCCGTACGCAACTCGCGGACCTCGGGTTTCGCGGCGGTCAAAATGTGACAATCGACTACATAAGTGTCGACAATCCGCGGTCCTTTCGTTGCCGTAGTGGATTTGATGCGCTCGTAAAGCGGACATCAGCCATTGATTGCCTACTACCGTTTCGTTAATGGCTTCGCGATGGCACGCGCGCAATCGATGAACGCGTGCGCCAATGGACTGAGGGTACGGCCCTGCAGAGTCATGACACCGATAGGACGAGGAGGCACCGGCGATTCAAGTGGCAATGCTTTGAGTGGCAGGTTTTCTGTAAACTGCAATATTGATACTGGAAGCAAAGTGACGAAGCGTCCGGTCGCGAGCATCCGGTGGTGCAATGGGATCGAGAAAGAGACGACGTTAGCGTGAGGAGGCTCTAAACCGCCGGCGCGAAATCTTTCCGCAATGTAGGAGCCAAGCGCACTGTTAGGGGGTGGCAGAACCCATGGTTCTTTGATCAGGTCGGCCCAAGTGATCTTACGTCGACGAATCCACTTGCTCTTTGTGCCGGCCATCAGGATGTGTCTGTCGTTGAATAGGATTTCTATATTGAGGTCATCGCGTGCGCTCGACTCTGGTGCCCACGTTATGGCAAGTTCGATACTACGCTGACGCAGTTCGCGGTCGATGAGCGCGGTGGGATCCGCTGGCACGACATGAAACACCGCCCGCGGGTGCTGCCGAGAGAGCCGGTCGACAACAACGGATATGAAGCCTGCGGCCAAGCTTTCGCTGCAACCAATCCGCAATTCTCCGGTCCCCGGGTCGGCGAGAAATTCGAGCGATTTGACGCCCTGCCGGAGCTCATCGAACACGGCGACGCCGCACTGGAGCAGTGCCCGGCCATAGATCGTGGGCTCAATTCCATGTGCTCCGCGGTCGAGCAGGCGCAAACCCACGGCGTGCTCGACCTCAGCAATCGCCTTGGAAACAGAAGGCTGCGAAATGGCGAGATCGGCGGCCGCTTTTCCCATGCTGCCGGATTTCGCGACGGCAAGCAGAATGTGCAGGTCGCGTAGCTTGAGCCGTAGTCCAATCCGGTCCGTCCATTGCATGGCAAACCTCCCATTCCTTGAAGGCTATGGGATAATTAAACAATAGAATTACCGGTTATGGGCCCTTTCAGCTAGGCTGTTTTCGTGACGAGCTGGGGGCCCCGGCAGTACAAAACGCTCGCAGGAGGTTGTGATGAAAACGCCTCTGTCGATGTTCGTACTGGGGCTGCTGTCGCTGTGCCCCATCCCAGCCGCGGCTCAACAGCCTGCGGAAACCACAAGTTATCCCGCGCGTTCGGTCAAAGTCGTGGTGCCTTACCCGCCCGGGGCGGCGGCGGACATCATCGGGCGCCTAGTCGCGCAAAAACTGTCGGAGCTGACCGGCTCACAGTTCTACGTGGAAAATCTGCCTGGCGCTGGTGGCGTCATCGGCACGGCGACCGCGGCGCGCGCCCCAGCAGACGGCTACACCATCCTGGTCATGAACCAGGATTTTGTCGTGCAGCCCGCGGTCAAGTCGAAGGTGCCCTATGACCCATTCAAGACATTCATACCGGTCGCATCAATCGCGGCAGCGCCCGAAACGATTTCGGTCCATCCCTCACTCCCCGCGACGAGCATGAAGGAGCTGATTGCGCTCCTGAAAGCAAATCCGGGCAAATATAGCTATGCGAGCCCAGGCCACGGGACTTCGCCGCACATCGCCTGCGAGCGGCTGTTCAAGCTCACTTATGGTCTCGACGTCGTTCACGTGCCATTCCAAGGCGGCGCACCGGCCGTGACCGCCACCCTCGCGGGCCATACGCAAATTCTCCATATCACCCTGCCGCTGGTAGCGCCCCACATCAAAGAAGGAAAGCTGCGCGGTCTCGCAGTAGCGGATAAAAGACGTGCACCATCGCTACCTGATGTCCCGACGCTGGAGGAGGCCGGCATACCGAACCACGAAGTCGGATACTGGACTGGTGTGCTAGTGCCAGCCGGAACGCCCAAAGACATTATCGATCTGCTCAGTCGCCAGATCGCCAAGATGGTATCGCTGCCGGACGTTAAGGAACGCCTCGCGACGCTGGGTTTCGGCCCCCTTGCCGGTACGTCCCAGGAGCTCGCCGCTTACATCAAGGCGGAATCAGCCGAATGGAGACGGGTTGTTCGCGAGGCCAAGATCAACGTCGACTGATGCGTTCAGTCGGGCTGACGAACTTTGGTGCGCTCCTCGCAACCGGGGGGCGCACCGATTCCGAGGGGCGGAGGAGATGCGTGCTGCAGACCCACAGCGTGACGCCAAACAGAATCCTCGAGATAAGTTATGCGTTCCGGCAATCGAAGGCGTTGCTTAGCGCAGTCGAGCTCGATGTGTCCACGGTTCTTGCTGGACCATCAAGGCGATCCCAAACGCCGAAGCAGAAGAGATTGGAGATTCCGCGGGCAGGTCCAAAGGAGGACACTCATGAATAAACCGGTGGACTCTCGGCAGGGTCGGCCCATCACCGTCGAATGCAGCGGTGTCACCGCGACCCGCCTCGGGGCCAATCTCGGCGCCGAGATCAGCGGTGTCGACCTTCGTCAACCCTTATCAGACGAGGCATTCAATGTGATCCAGAACGCTCTGGTCGAGCACGAGCTGATCATCTTTCGCAATCAAGAGATCACGTCCGACAATCTGATCGATTTCGGCCGGCGGTTCGGCGAATTGACTGTTCATCCCTTCGCCCCACACGACGAGAAGGCATCTGTCCTCATCAAATTCAGAAATGACGAAAACAATCCGCCGTTCGCCACGGATGTCTGGCATTCGGATGAAACGTTCCGCAGCGAGCCGCCGATGGCGACGATCCTATGCGCAAAGTTGGTGCCGGCAATCGGCGGCGACACCATGTTCGCGAGCATGTCGGCGGCGTTCGATGGTCTCAGCGGGCGCATGCAGCAATTCATCTCGGGGCTGGAGGCCATTCACGATTGGAAACCATTTAAGAGGCTGTTTGATAATACCGAGGAAGACCGCAAGAACCGGCAGCACTTTGAGTTGTTATTTCCGCCGCAGCGGCATCCTGTGGTGCGCGTTCATCCTGTCTCGGGTCGCAAGGTACTGTTCGTCAACCCTCAATTCACCATCGCCATCAAGGACATGGATGAACGCGAAGGCCGCTCCCTGCTCGATACGCTATTTCACCAGGCACTCATTCCCGAATATCAGTTCCGGCTTCACTGGGCGCCGCACACCATTGCCATGTGGGACAACAGGTCGACCCAGCATTATGCCGTGAACGATTATTATCCTCAGCGACGGTTTATGGAGCGCGTAACTATTCGCGGTGGGCCGGTTATTGGCGTCAAGCGTGCCGATCCCGACGGCGTTCGCAAGGCGAAGAGCCTTGTACCCGCCAATGTCGAGCGCTACGGGGGGCATAGGCCTCATCGGCAAGTTCAGTCGAAAACGGGCCAAGTCGGCGGCTCTGATAGCGCATAGGGGAGGAAGTCCCCGATGCTCGACGTGAAACGTCGCGAGTTCATCAGACTTGGATCGATTGGCGTCGGGGTGCTCGGTGATTGACTGGGGCGCAAGCCCGTGCAGAGTTCGTCTACATATTGCATTTATCGATTGACTACGAACTGAAGCTAAGGTATAAGATTCCCAGCCTTGCTCATCGAGGGGCGTCTCCGGAGACATCCTGAAGGCGGAGCGAGGTGTGGCGTCCTGCGGCGGCGGCTTGTAACCGTTCGCCCC
>Ga0310914_10003511_pt1 | contig 10787 bp, 8 predicted proteins | sample GREbulkMGAN108_FD_203450 | JGI IMG/M metagenome (GOLD analysis project Ga0310914, IMG submission 203450) | Lab enrichment of tropical soil microbial communities from Luquillo Experimental Forest, Puerto Rico - GRE.bulkMG.AN108 | ecosystem: Environmental > Terrestrial > Soil > Tropical forest >...
AAATAATTAAATTGATTACCAACCGTGTTACCCAATTTTACTTTATAGCCCCAGGTTTCCAAAGTTTTAATACATGTTTCCGCATTTTCAGCAGGCATAAATCCACTCGGGCAAACAATACCAACTGTATCGCCTTTTTTTAGATAGGGAGGAACTTTTATCATCCAACAATATTACTAATAAATAGATTATCGTTTTTCGTAACAATCGTTAACGTGTTGTGCTGATATATTTGCGCAAATCGAAAACTTATGTACACTCCGTTAGTAATGGCTCACAGCATTGTTCGCTATATTGTATTGGTAGCATTGGCTTTATCTTTTATAAATGCATTCTGGAAAGACAGAAGCAAAAAGCCTTTTGTAAAAACTGACGGAACTATTAATAGAATTGCTTTAAGTTTTTTACATGTTCAGGCATTACTTGGATTGATTTTATACTTTATCAGTCCGAAAGTGGATTTTAATGCCGGTTTTATGAAAAACCCTATTGCCCGTTATTATTCGGTTGAGCATGTTACCTTAATGATAGCTGCAGTTGTTTTAGTTACCATTGGCATTGCCCGTGTAAAAAGATTGCCGGATACAAAAAAACATTACAGCGTTTGGGGTTTTGAACTGATCGCATTAGCATTGATTACTATTGGCTTACTTACCTTGAAATAAAGAATAAATATATTTGAAGAAAGAACCTGCTCATGGGATATTTCTTTCTTAGATATGGAATTGCCTCACTTGCATTCTTAGGCTGGCTCTTTTATCAAGTTGAATTTAAAAAGAAAGAATGGAAAGATATGAAAAGTGATGCCACCATCATTCTCATTTTTGTGCTGGTTTGGGTTGGTATTTTCTGGTGGGCAAACGCTTAGTTATCAAGCTCTGCTTTCAATTTCTTACCTTTGCAAACTTCCTGCTCCAACATATTCTTTAGTTGAAGTGTGCGACGCAAGGAACGATGAGTTAAGAACAAAAAGCTGATAACAAAAATGAATTCTCCAAAAAGATATTTAATTACTTCGGCATTGCCTTATGCCAATGGTTTAAAACATATTGGACATTTGGCCGGTGCTTATATTCCCGCTGATATTTATGTGCGTTATTTGAAAGCACAAAAACGTGATGTGGTATACGTTTGCGGAAGTGATGAACATGGTACTGCTATTCCTATTCAGGCAATGAAGGAAGGAACAACAGCACAAGCTATTATTGATAAATATCATCCGATTATTGAACAGAATTTTAAAGATCTGAATATTGAATTTGATATTTATCATCGCACATCATCTCTCTTGCATCATGAAACTGCACAAGAATTTTTTTCTAATTTGAATGAAAAAGGCGATTTAGAAATTAAGGAAACAGAACAGTATTACGATGAAGAAACGAAAACATTTTTAGCTGATAGGTTTATTAAAGGCACTTGCCCCAATTGTGGCTATGACAGTGCATTTGGAGACCAATGTGAAAAATGCGGCAAGAGTTTAAGCCCGGATGAATTAATAAATCCTGTTTCTACTTTAAGTGGCAAAACACCTGTAAAAAAAGCCACCAAACATTGGTACTTACCACTAAATAAACATGAAGATTTTTTGCGTGAATGGATTTTAAAAGAACATAAAGACGATTGGAGAAGTACGGTTGTTGGCCAGTGCAAAAGCTGGATTGACGGTGGTTTGCAGCCACGTGCCGTAACAAGAGATTTGGATTGGGGTATACGCCTCCCCAACCCCTCCAAAGGAGGGGCTTTAAACCTTGCTGACGATGAAAATGACTACCCCTATCAAACGGCTAATCCGTTTAATTATAAGCTACTAAAAGAATTTGTTGCTGAACACAGGAGCAATCCAACAGAAGCTGAGAAAGCACTTTGGGAGTTATTACGAGATAAAAAGTTAGGTTATAAATTTAGGCGACAACATATAATAGGAGATTTTATTGCCGATTTTGTTTGTTTAAGAAACAAGCTAATAATTGAAGTTGATGGAACAGTTCATCAATTGCCCGAAAATATTATTAGTGATGAAGAACGTACAAAAGAGTTAAATAAGTTGGGGTTCGAAGTAATTAGATTTAAAAATAATGAAGTTTTATTCGAAACTGAAAAGACAATAGAAACCATCATTAAAAATTTGAACGAAAAACAAACTAATGACGGTTCTTCAATTCCCCCTTTGGGGGATGAGGGGGCTGGAAAAGTGTTATACGTTTGGTTTGATGCACCTATCGGTTATATTTCTGCAACCAAACAATGGGCAAAAAATAATGATAAAGATTGGAAGCCTTATTGGTATGATGCAGATACAAAGCTGGTTCATTTTATTGGCAAGGATAATATTGTTTTCCATTGCATTATTTTTCCGGTGATGCTCAAATTGAATGGCAATATTTTACCAACCAATATTCCGGCAAATGAGTTTATGAATTTGGAAGGTGATAAAATGAGTACCAGCCGTGGTTGGAGTATTGAAATGGATGATTACATTAACGACTGGATTAAAAAAGATAACGGCGGACCTGCAATGGCAGATGTGTTACGTTATTATTTAACCCAGATTGCTCCCGAAACAAAAGACAGTGAATTTACATGGAAAGGTTTTCAGGATGCAAATAACAGTGAGTTGGTAAGCATCTTCGGCAATTTTGTAAACAGAACTTTTGTGTTGATGCATAAATTATGTGGGGGAAAAGTTCCGGTATTTCATAACGATTTGATTGATGATGTTGATAAAGAATTAATTGAAAGCATTCAACACACTTCAAAAAAAGTGGAACGATTATTAGAAGAGTATAAGTTTCGTGAAGCATTATTTGAAGTAATTGATTTGGCAAGAAAAGGCAATCAATATTTACAGAAGAAAGAACCTTGGAAGAAATCGCCGACAGTTAACGGTCAACAGTTAATAGATAATTGTATTCATTTAAGTTTACAATTAACAGCCAACCTCGCCATTTTAATCAATCCGTTTTTACCATCTACTGCAAAAAAATTGTTACACATGTTGAAAGTAGTGGAGAAAATGTTGGAATGGGAAAATGCGGGCAGCATGAAATTATTAAAACAAGGTTATAGTTTGCGTGAACCGCAATTATTGTTCAGGAAAATTGAGGATGATGAAATAAATTTTCAATTAGAAAAACTAAAAAATAAAAGTCAAATGCAAAAAGCTGAAAGCCCAATGCCAGACGCAGGGAATCCTGAGCCTGCAGTATTAAGTATTAAGCCTGAAATTGTATTTGATGATTTTGCGAAAATAGATTTACGTGTTGGCAAAATTATTGCCGCAGAAAAAGTAGAGAAAGCCGATAAATTGCTAAAACTCTCTATAGACTTAGGTTTCGAAACACGTATCATTGTAAGCGGTATTGCATTACATTTTAAGCCAGAAGAGATTATCGGTAAACAAGTTACAGTTGTGGTAAATCTTGCTCCTCGTAAAATGCGTGGCATTGAAAGTAATGGAATGATTTTAATGGCAGAAGATAAAACAGGAAAATTACATTTCATCAACCCGGAAAATGAAATTGATAATGGAAGTGGCGTAAGCTAAGGTGAATGGTTAATAGTGAAAAGTGAAGAATTATAATTTATTTACTTCTAATAAATTCACTATTGACCATTGACATTTCACCTTTCACTAATTAAATTGTTCTGCAACCTTTTTCTTCAGTTCACCAAATTCTTTATCATCATACAATCTGGTAAGAAAAACAATCTTACCATTTCTGTCAATTAAAACATTTCTCGTTACACCGGCTTTTTTATCTGCAAACTTTCCAAAAATATCAGCCGCAGGATCTAATGCCAACGGGTAGCTGATGTTCATATCTTTTTGAAATTTTTGCACCACATTTAGAGGTTCGTCCCTGTCAACACCAATAAATACAAGGCCTTTATCTTTATATACATTCCAAATTTCATTTTCCAAATGCGGCATTTCTTTTCTGCAAACACTGCACCAGCTTGCTGTAAACTGTAATAACACAACTTTGCCTTTCAATTCTTTTAAAGTAATTTTTTTACCGTCAGCAAGTATCAATACAAAATCATTCGGAGCAACATCTCCTACTTTTACTATATAACCTCTGTCATCAACTTGCTGTGCAAAACCAGTTTCATATTTACCAATCAGGAAAAAAGAAATCACCAATAACACTATTATTTTTCGCATGTTGTAATTTTAGTGCAAATTAAAGATATCAAAATAATCCTACAAAATTTATAGACTATTTAAATTATCGAATTATGAAAATTGGTTTTATCGGTTTAGGCAACTTAGGCACGCCCATTGCCGAAAATCTGTTATCTGTTCACAAAGACTTTTTTGTGTATAACAGAACTTTCTCAAAAACTTTACCATTTACCGACAAAGGTGCTGCGGTATGTTCGTCTGTTAAAGAGTTGGCGCAGCACTGCGATATTGTTTTCACCATTGTTGCAGATGATACCGCTATTAAAGAAATCACATTAGGCGAAAATGGTATTGCCATGAATTTAAGAGATGGCGGTATACATGCTTCTATCAGCACCATTTTACCAGCAACCGCAAAAGAACTGGAAGCTGCTCACAAAAGAACAAATACACATTATGTTGGCATTCCGGTAATGGGCCGCCCAGAGGCAGCAAAAAGTAAAAATTTAAACTTTTTATTAGCAGGGAAAAAAGAGCAGGTTGAAATTATCAGACCATTATTAAAAGATGCCGGAGCTGCAACTATTTGGGATTTTGGTGAAGATCCGGGTGCAGCCAACGTTGCTAAACTTTGTAATAATTTTTTAATTATAAGTGCACTGGAAGCAATGGCAGAAGGCATTACATTGGCCCGTAAAAGCGGTATTGACGACGCTCAATGGATGAAGATGCTTACCTCCACTTTTATGAATGCGCCTATCTATAATATCTATGGCAACATTATTTTAAATGGTGCTTATACCCCGCCGGGTTTTAGATTACAATTAGGTTTAAAAGATGTAAACCTGGCTTTGGAGCAATCTAAAGCAGTTGATTTGCCAATGGAACTGGCCCAACTATTACAAAAACGAATGGTACGTTGTATGGATGCCGGTTTAGGAGAGTTAGACTGGGGTGCCATTACCAAAGACGTAGAAACAAGTAAATCCATAGTTTAGAAAAATACTTCACTATTAATTTCTGTCATAGATTTTGTTATGACAGAAATTTTTTTATCTTCACAAAATAGTTGCATAACTAACTAATTTTAGCTTTCAAAAAAATCTTGGATATCGCTCTAATAGTCAAGCGAGAATCTAAAAAAAGCTTTCATATGAAACGTACAATCAAAAAAGTTGCTGTATTAGGCAGTGGTGTAATGGGAAGTAGAATTGCTTGTCATTTTGCCGGAATTGGTGTACAGGTTTTATTGCTTGATATTGCAGCGAAAGATGTTGCTGCAGATGCAAAGCCTGCATTGAAAAATAAAATTGTAAATGATGCTTTAACAGCAGCCATCAAAAGCAATCCATCTCCTGTTTTCACAAAAGATGTGGTGAAAAAAATATCTACCGGCAATTTTGATGATAACATGAAAGATATTGCTACTGCAGATTGGATTATTGAAGTGGTAGTAGAAAGATTGGATATTAAAAAGACGGTATACGAAAAAGTGGAACAATATCGCAAACAAGGAACACTTATTACATCCAATACTTCGGGCATTCCCATTCACTTGTTAAATGAAGGCAGAAGCGAAGATTTTAAAAAGAATTTTTGCGGAACGCACTTTTTCAATCCGCCGAGATATTTAAGGTTATTGGAAATTATTCCAACACCGGACACAGACAGTTCTGTTGTTGATTTTTTGATGCATTACGGTGATTTGTATTTAGGCAAAACAACTGTCTTATGTAAAGACACACCTGCTTTTATTGCCAATAGAATTGGGGTATTCAGCATCATGAGTATCTTTCATATCATGGAAAAATCAGGGCTGAGTATTGACGAAGTGGATGCTTTAACCGGACCAATCATTGGTCGTCCAAAATCTGCAACTTTCCGAACTGCAGACGTAGTGGGCATTGACACATTGGTGAAAGTTGCAAAAGGAGTTGCAGATAATTGTCCAGATGATGAAGCAAAAAATATTTTTACTATTCCATTATGGTTAGAAAAAATTGTAGCTAATAATTGGCTGGGTGATAAAACAGGGCAAGGATTTTTTAAGAAAGTAAAGAGTGAATCGGGCAAAGAAATTCTTACGCTGAATTTACAAACAATGGAATATGCTGCAAGAGTAAAACCAAAATTTGCTTCCATAGATGCAGCCAAACCGATTGATGATGTAAAACAAAGAATTAAATTATTATCGCAATCACCGGATAAAGCAGGTGAATTTTACAAGCAATTTCATTATTCATTGTTCTCTTATATTTCTCATCGCATTCCCGAAATATCCGATGAAGTATATCGAGTAGATGATGCAATGAAAGCAGGTTTTGGATGGGAAATCGGTGCATTTGAAACTTGGGATTTATTAGGCGTTACAAAAATTGTTGATGCCATGAAAGCTGCCGGATACAAGGTTTCTACATGGGTTGATGAAATGATTGCAAGCGGTGCTACTTCATTTTATAAAGTTGAAAATGGCAAACGTTTGTATTATGATGTTGTAACAAAATCGTACAAAGAATTACCGGGCGGAGACGCATTCATCGTCTTAAATAATCATTCAGATAAATTAGTGTGGAAGAACAGTGCATGTAAATTGTATGATATTGGCGATGGTGTTGCAGGCTTTGAATGGAGTACAAAAATGAACAGCATTGGCGGTGAAGTTTTAGAAGGATTGAATAAAGCCATCGGCATTGCTGAAGATAAATTTAAAGGATTGGTAATTGCTAATGATGGGAACAATTTTAGCGCCGGTGCAAATGTTGGAATGATTTTTATGTATGCCATTGAACAAGAATATGATGAACTGGATATGGCCATTCGTATGTTCCAGAATTCTATGATGCGTGTTCGATATTCTTCCGTTCCTGTTGTTGTTGCACCTCATGGTTTAACACTAGGTGGTGCTTGTGAAATGAGTTTACATGCAGATAAAATTTGCGCTGCTGCTGAAACATATATCGGTTTGGTGGAATTAGGTGTGGGATTAATTCCGGGTGGCGGCGGAACAAAAGAATTTGTTGTACGTGCCAGCGACGAATTGCATAATGATGAACCTGAAACCAATACTTTAAAAGACCGCTTTTTTGCCATTGCTACTGCAAAGGTTGCTACCAGTGCATTTGAAGGGATTGATATGGGCATTTTAAGAAAAGGGCATGATGAGGTAGTGATGAACATCGGCAGAAGAATTGCGGAAGCCAAGAGAAGTGTAATTGAAATTTATGATGCAGGTTATACCATGCCGCAACAACGTAAAGACATTAAAGTTTTAGGCCGATTAGGATTGGGTGCAATGCTTGCAGGTATTAACAGCATGACACGTGGCGGTTATGCAACTGAACATGATGCAGTTGTTGCAAAAAAATTGGCTTATGTAATGTGCGGCGGCGATTTAAGCGAACCCACTTTAGTAAGCGAGCAGTATTTATTAGATCTTGAACGTGAAGCTTTTTTAAGTCTTTGCGGCGAAAGAAAAACGTTGGAAAGAATACAAAGTGTATTAAAAAACGGAAGACCGATTAGGAATTAATAATTGATAATTAAAAATGAACAGTTGAAAGCGTTGGAATTAAATTCTGACGCTTTTTTTTCCCGGTCTGACGGTCCCCGTCTGACTCGGTAGAATTATTTAAACTTTACAAAATACCTTATAAAATATTTTTTATATTAGTAGCAAATATTCTTTGATGAAATTTATGCCACAAAATATTTATCATGTCTATAATCAGGGAAACAACAAAGAGACCATCTTTCACCAAAGATCAGATTATCTAACATTCTTATCACTTACAAGAACTCTTTTTGCACCTGTTTGCGATATACTTTCTTATTGCATTATGCCTAATCATTTTCATTTCATGATTTATTCTGATGACCGTTGTATCCCTTTACAACAAGGCGGCATAACTATTGACTCCATAACAAATGCAGTAAGAAAATTATTAAGCGGCTATGCAAGAATTTACAATAAAAAGTATAATCATTCAGGTTCTGTTTTCAGGCAAAAGACGAAAGCGAAATGTTTGTCTGATTCAGAAATAACAGTTTCTTCAGCACACAGTGTAAAAGACTATTTATATACTTGTTTTCATTACATCCATCAAAACCCGCTAAAAGCTTCATTAGTAACTAAGTTAGAAGATTGGGAGTTTTCTTCGTTTAAAGATTATGCCAACATCCGAGATGGAAACCTGATGAATAAAAAACTGGCAGAAGAATTTAGTTTGTATGATGCGGCAAGATTTATTGACGAATCTTATTTGGCAATAAATGAAGACTTAATAAAAAATGTGTTGCTTTAAAACCTTGTCAGGCAGATATTATTTATTGTGAGCATCACATCATCTCATCTCTTTCTTGTCAGACGGAGACCGTCAGACAAGATGATTATTTCACTCCGTTATTATCTACAGCAACAACAGGTGTTGCGCCTAATTTTTTTATTACCTGCATTACTTTAATTGCAGTGCCGAGATGAGAGGTACTGTCGCCGTTAATTACCACAGAGGGCTTCTCTGTTTCTTTCGCTAAAAAGGTTTGTAACTCTGTTTCTAATTGATCGAAAGGAACAATTTTTTGTCCGATATAAATATTCTGATCTTTATCAACCGTAATAACAACAGTTTGTTTGGCTTTAGTATCGCTTTTTGCTTTCGGGTTAGAAACCTTAATAACATTGGGATTTGCCAATGTTGATACGATTAAGAAAAACAATAAGAGTATGAACAATATATCGTTCAATGCACCGGTATGCACTTCAGGATGTGTTCTTAATCTGCTTCTTATATTCATTTTTATTACACGAATTAGATCGAATTACACGAATATTTTTTGCTTGCACTTTTCACTCATTTCACTTCTTACATCTTATATTTCACATCTTTCTTCTTTGCTGCTCATTGCCTCAACTGTACAAGTGTGCGACGCAACGATGTTAAATGCTTGTTCCTCCCGCCCGGCTCAAACAAAAGTTTAAAAAGTTCAAGAGGTTTAAAAAGTTTTATGCAGTTCCTGCAACTTTAAACATTTAAACTTTCAACTTCTGAAACTTACTTCGTAGGTTCCTGCAAAATATCTATAAACTCTGCACTGGCAGCTTCCATTTTATTGGCCGTTTTATCAATTTGTGTGGTGAGAAAATTATGCCCCACATACGCAATTAAACCAATAATTAAACCTGTTGCACTGGTTACCATTTTTGTATAGATACCGCCTGCAATCGTGTTTAAAGTATATTCTCCGGTTGAGGCAATACCATAAAATAATTGCACCATACCAACAATAGTTCCTAAGAACCCAAACATGGGTGCGATACCCGCAACAAGTGATAAAATATTTAAGTTGCGTTCCATTTTGTACATCTCCAGTTTGCCTACATTTTCCATACTTTTTTCAATGGCATCAATAGGCTTTCCAATACGTTGCAACCCTTTATCAATCATTCTCGCAACGGGATTATTTGTATTTTTTGCCAGGCTACGTGCAGCAGTAACATTACCGGTAATGATATGATCCCGAATAATGTTCATAAAATTGCCATCTATGTTAGATGCTTTTCTAATGGCTAACAATCTTTCAAAGAAAACAAATACGGCAATAACCAATAAAAGATAGAGCGGATACATAATCCAACCACCTTTTTGTAACAGATCCCACATAGAAATTTTTTCGGGGGGAGCAGTAACTGCAACGGCTTTATGTAAAGTGTCTACAATAGTAGAGGCAGGTACTTGCAGTATATGAAACATGTTTAGCTATTTTATGTGATACTAAAGTAGTTTATTACACAAAAGAACTGCCAAGCTGTGAATAAAATTGCATGAACCTGCTTTTTTGTGAAAGCTTTTACACATTGGGAGTGAGGAGTTAGAATATAGGAGATAGAATTTGCTGCACTCGTACACTCCTAACTCCTGTATTCTGCTCTCTGTTACCTGTACTCTGTTTTTGTTACAGGCATTTGTATTTCATGGCATCTTCGTTGTGTCACTCACTTGTACTGTTGAATTCTCAATTAAACTTTTTAAATCACAGAAATACAAAGACACTGAGATTCACAATAAAACCTCTGTGATACTCCGTGCTTCTGTGTCTCTGTGGTTTAGTACAAATGTTCAAACACTTGTGTTATTGAATTTTTATGGCTGCTGTTAAATGAGGAGTTTTGTATATTTGAAAACTAAAAGAAATTTTCTGCTATGAGAATCAAAAAAACAATTCCAGTTCTTAATTTATGCACGTTACTCGGCTTTATTGCATTTAGTTTTTCAAGTTGTTTAGGCCCTAAAAAAATTGATAAATGGGTTAGCAAAAAATATGGCGACAGTATTGCCATCTCTAAAAAGAAAAGCGATTTTATCTCCGTAAAATCTAACCAAACATTTAGAATAAACACACCTTCCATTACAGAAAAAAGAACAAGCAACATTTTGCCATTATTATTTTATTGGCAATGGGATTATAAAAACACATGTACATTAAACCCTCAAATTGCTGTAAATAATTTTACATCCACAGTTGCCACTTACGCAAACAAAACATTAAAAGAGAAACTCAATGGCAAAAGAATAGAATTTACCATTGAAAATATACCAACCGTTTTTGCATTAGACGATAAAGCGCATTTGGTCTGGTTTATATATGCCTACGGATGGGACGA